>Ga0099364_10004992_pt1 | contig 19871 bp, 16 predicted proteins | sample TergutTh196P3_FD_73070 | JGI IMG/M metagenome (GOLD analysis project Ga0099364, IMG submission 73070) | Microcerotermes parvus P3 segment gut microbial communities from Pointe-Noire, Republic of the Congo - Th196 P3 | ecosystem: Host-associated > Arthropoda: Insects > Digestive system > Gut ... | reverse complement strand
CTGCTTTCCGCCTTGGCGTTGTTAACCATGGTTTCTTTGTACGGGATACGCTGCCGTCCGGAAAAGTTTACGCTGACTTTGCCGGTATTGGGGAAGATTTTTCCTGGGAAATCAATGGTTCATTTTCTTTCCGTATACAACCTGATGCGATTATCCCCCTGGTCTCATCCGGTACTATCAGTACACAGGATGAACTATCAGAGCTAGAAAGGATAATAGCCGAAGATATTGAACAATACATCATACGCCGAATGGCAGCAAGCGAGGATTTTGCATTACAGATTGAATCACTACTCAAATTTGGGGATAGTTTATTGCTTGAGCAGGAAATTCGGGGGCAATTTCCCCATATTACCGATATTTCCCTGCGGATTCGGTCGGCAAGTATCCCGGATTTTACATTATACAACCAGGTAAAGAGCTTATACGGGGAATACACCGTACTGCAGGAAGAGTTATTCACGGAAGTCATGAGAGACAGGGCGAGAATCAGGGCAGAAACCATTGCCAGGTTTAATGAACTGGAGAAGTACGGGGAATTGTTTACCAAATACCCCCTATTGTTGAATTTTTTAACCCTCGAAAACACCAGATAATAAGGAGAATTGGTAATGCATAAAGCTTGGGCTCTGATAGTATTGTTGTTAGTATGCCGGCTCCCCATCCATGCCCAGGAAGAAGAAGATGATCCGGGGTACATCGAAGGCATCCCTACCGATGACTGGGAGGGGTACATGCCCGATCTGTACGCCCGCGGAGATCAGACATTTACCATTTCCATGGGTATTACCACACCATTATTTTTTCTTCACCAGGGGAATGTGATTAATCATAATTTTACCCCTCCGGTAGGCGGTACAGGGCAGATTGTATATACCCGCTTCCTTGGCCCACATGTATTTTTCGGGTTTGAAATTGGGGTAAAATTCCACTATACCCTTCAGGAGAATACCCTTTTCTTCATACCAATCGGGGCGAGGGGCGGTTGGCAGTTCATTATACGCCGTTTTGAATTTCCCCTGTATATGACTGTTGGGTTTTCTCCCCAGCGTGTTCTTGAAGCAAGCTATACGGGTTTGTTTCTCAAATGGGGAGGCGGCGCATATTACCGCTTTAACCCTGACTGGTCGTTTGGGTTGACTACCGAATGGAGCTGGTACCCCCAATGGCCCAGAGAAACGAATGATGAAGGAAACCGGGTGAGGGTAAGGTCAAAGGATGTATACGGTAATATACTCGGTATTACCCTGTCAGCCCGATATCATTTTTAGGAAGGAATATGAAAATACATACAATATTTTTTACCATTTGCGCGCTTGGTATTTTTACATTATTTACCTGTAATCAAAACCCCCTGTTTTACGATATTGCCACAGCGCCGCCGCCGGAAAAAGCCCTTATCGGGGGTACTCCCACCAATATGGTGGTATTCGAGCGCAAAGGCGCCATGGCAATGTTTACCGCAACCGACACCCGTATTTTTTGGTATGCAAAAGAAAATAATAATGATACTGACGAAGAAAACTGGGAATCCCAATGGAACTTAGATGAATACCATACGCCGGATCCCGAGGGAAGGATCGTTGCTTTGGCGGCAACCAGTCAGCACTTATATGCATTATGCCATACAGGCGGTACGGGCACCATCCTGCGCCGTATCGGACAAACCGGTGATTTATGGGAGGATATAACAATCAATGCCGGTGATTATACATTGCTCCAGACGGTATATGCTTCTTCAGGGAAGGTGTTTGCCGGAGCCCGTTTAAACAGCAGGGAAACAGAAGATTATGCCATTTTATACCTTGACGGTACGGTGCTGAGAATACTGGAAGCCGAAACCTCAATGCTCACAGGTGCAGCAAGCCGTTTAGAAAACGGGGCCTTAATCCACTATTTTAGTACCCAGGGCAGCGGAATTTACCAGGCCGATGATTCCACCAATACAGTAACCCAACTGACTGAAGCGGAACCTGATGATCCTGAGAATCCCCGGAATAACCGGGCATTTGTGGGTTTGATCCTCCTTCCCAATAACTCCGGTATCATCGCTGTTGAACGAACCGGCGGGAATTTTTTTGAGGTGAGTACTAATGGAACATTTAAGCCGATGGTATATAAAGAAGACGGTGAACCGGTACTGACGGACGGAGAGCCAACACCAATACAAACAGCCAGATATGCCAATGGTGCCCTTGCTATTTGGCGCAACCGCACATATCAACCTCCCGAACCTAATGGGCCTGCTCCTTACGATGCAACAATGCTTATTGCCGGAATACAAACAGGTATTGTCTCGGCATCCTATACCTATGGTTATGTTGAATTTGATATTGACCCGGTATCAGGTTTCCTGGATGAAACATCAATCCGCCGTGATCCGGGCAGGCTGCAAACTATTCCCGAAGATACCCAGGGTGCTTATTCCCTCACTCTGGGCAGGCATCCTGTTAACCATCTGTTCCAGGCGCCTCTCGATGTTGACAATAACATGACTTTTTTTGCTTCTACCCAAAGTAACGGTTTGTGGTCCCTGCGGAATCGTCCGCAGACAGGAATACACTGGAATGCGGAAAATTAACCGCATAATTTCATGGATGATCTTTTTGCCGTAACCAGCGAAAACCGTCTGTCGGAGGCGCGCCCTCTGGCAGACAGGATGCGTCCCCTCATTCTCGAAGATATCATCGGCCAGGATCATATTGTCGGTCCCGGGCGGCTTCTGCGAAGGGCAATCCAGGCAGACCGTCTTTCGTCATTGATATTTTACGGGCCGCCGGGTACCGGAAAAACAAGCCTTGCGCGGGTCATTGCCAATACCACACGGGCTGCCTTTGAAAGTCTCAATGCGGTACTGTCCGGTGTTAAGGATATCCGTCTTGCCATTGACCGTTCCGATGAACGTTTCCGTCTGTACAGCAAACGCACCATTTTATTCGTTGATGAAGTACACCGGTGGAACAAGGCCCAGCAGGATGCCCTGCTGCCCTGGGTAGAAAACGGTACGGTGATTCTGGTGGGGGCAACAACGGAAAACCCTTTTTTCGAAGTAAACCGCGCGCTCGTCAGCCGCAGCCGGATTTTTCAGCTTAAACCACTGGATGCAGAAGGGCTTATGGAAACTGCCCGGCGGGCCATTGCAGACGCCGAGCGCGGCTACGGCAAGTGGAAGGTTAATTTTGAAGACGGCGCTCTGACACATCTCGTTGAGGTTGCCGGCGGCGATGCCCGCAGTTTGTTAAATGCCCTGGAACTTGCCGTAGAAACAAGCCCTGCCACCTGGCCGCCGCCTCATGGAGAAGAGATTACCATTTCCATGGAAGCTGCCGAAGAAAGCATCCAAAAACGCGCTGTTCTGTACGACAAGGACGGCGACTACCACTTTGATACAATCAGCGCCTTTATCAAAAGTGTGCGCGGAAGTGATCCTGATGCCGCACTGTACTGGCTGGCAAAAATGGTGCGCGCCGGTGAAGACCCCAGTTTTATTTTCCGCCGGATGATAATCCTGGCCAGCGAAGATGTGGGTCTGGCCGATCCCCATGCCCTCTCTGTTGTAATTTCCTGCGCCGAGGCCTTTGACCGTATTGGTTTTCCCGAAGGCAATTTTCCCCTGGCCCATGCCTGCCTCTACCTTGCTACAGCGCCGAAATCAAACACTACCCTCACCTTCTTTGATGCGCTTAAGGAAGTTGATCGTGAAGATGCGGATGTTCCGGGCCACCTGCGCGATTCCAGCCGCGATGCCGAAGGTTTTGGGCACGGTGAAGGATATATCTATCCGCATGCATTCCGCAACCACTGGGCTGCCCAGCAATACCTTCCCGCCGCCCTTCGCGGTAAAACATTTTACATTCCATCAATGGTGGGTTATGAAGGAAACATCCGCGATGATGTACTGCAAAAAAGGGAACTGCAGGCTGCCGTAGTTCTTGGCGATGATCAGCACAAGGGCGAAATTTTAAGCTGGTCGGCAGCATCAAAAGGGAAGGAAGGCTGGTTTCGCCGCCTTGAATCAAGCCGAAGCTCGCTTTTGCTGTGTGACCGTAATGCTGTTTTCACCGAGGCTTCCCCGCAGCGTCACCACCGAATCCTTGTCCCGGCTGCCGATGACGGTCTGTTACTCTGGGAAAGCCTGCGCCGCTGCCCCGAAGGCCTCGTTGCCGCATTAGTCGACAGCGATGCAGGGCGCCGGACACTGTTGAGTTATGCATCCGCACTCGATCTCATCGAACAGCCGGAAATCGCCGTGCTGGAAAATGAAGTCCTCCCCACGCATGAGCAGGCATCAGAATGGTTTTCTTCGCCCCGGTTTGACCGGATAATTATCCGTGAACCCTGGAAAAAAGGCCTGGGAAAAAAGGGCACAACGCCCTGCCCTGAAGATGTGTTTAATAACTTTGCCGTCCTCGTACAGGAGCTCCTGGCCCCCGAAGGCAGACTGGTCATGCTGGTTTCGCCGCCTGCGCTGGGCGAAAAAATTTCCCGCATAATCGCCGAAGAATGCGGTAATGAATCTCTTGCCGACAGGCTTAAACAGGCTGAAGATGCCTTTTTCCCGCAAACACCCGGATTAAACTGGCATATTGACCATGTGAGCAGGGCTTTTGAATCAGTGCAGTTTACGGTACATACCAAAATCCTTGAACAACAGGAAGAGCGGCTGATAGGACCCAGGGACATTGATGCCTGGTTTGATCACCACCATTCCCGGTGGGGCAGTTTTATGCAGCAGGCTCTTGATCCCGAAGATTTTTCCGGCATTAAACAGGCCCTCATGCAGCGGATTCAAGACGGACCTGTCACCTGGAAATGGAAAAGTGTACTATACTTAACATAAGGAATTATTCATGAGACTGATAATCCATACAAACCATGCGCATGCAAGCCTGTGGGCTGCCTGGTATATTGCAGATACCATTAATGCCCACCAAGGCACAGGCCCTTTTGTAATGGCAGTTCCCACCGGCTCAAGCCCGCTGCTTGTATACCGGGAACTGATACACCAGGTACACAAGGGCCTTCTGTCTTTTGCCAATGTGCACACCTTTAACCTGGATGAATATGCAGGGCTGCCTGCCGATCATCCCCAAAGCTATCACCGCTATATGATGGAAAATTTTTTTAATCATATTGATATAAATCCGAAAAATATCCATATCCCCGACGGTATGGCGGCAAATATTGAACAGGAATGCCGGCTTTACGAGGAAGCAATTATGCATCTGGGCGGCATTGATCTGCTTTTGGGAGGTATGGGCAGTAACGGGCATATAGCCTTTAATGAACCGGGATCTTCCTTAAGTTCCAGGACAAGGATACAAAAACTTACCGAAGAAACAAAAACCGCCAATGCCCGTTTCTTCGGCGGAGATCCGGCTAAAGTGCCTTCTTCGGCAGTGACAGTCGGTGTGGGCACGGTGATGGATGCGCGCGAAGTTGTGATTATTGTCAGCGGAAAAAACAAGGCGCGCGCCCTGAAAAAAGTGGTGGAAGAAGGGGTAAATCATATGTGGACTCTCTCCTGTCTGCAGATGCATCCCAGGGCAACCATCGTATGTGATGAAGATGCCGCCGAAGAAATGAAGGCCGTCACGGTGGAGTACTTCAGGGACATTGAACACCAAACAATGCACAATTTTAATAAAAGGATTTCAAAAAATCATTACTAAACATATCAAGCGTGCATTGAGCACGGCGTTGTTACTGCTTATCCCCCTTCCCTTTTTGCGAGCTGATCAAAACGATCACCTGGCCATTTTTGCAGATCCGGCAACCATCTGGGGCAACGGGATAGAACGGCTTATCGAAGAAGCCTACCGCGCCTGTTTCAGGATGCGTATTATCGACGGCAGAATAATGAATATCCGCATACCCTTTGGCGAAAACCACGAACGTGATTTTCTGCTTGATACGGGATGGTCTATCGTCGGCGGGGGCAAGGGTACACCCGGCATATTGTGGCCGGTCATTGAAGAAATTCTTGATTCGGATGATTTTGCCCGCTATACCGCTACCCTTTCGGACGGCAGGGAACAGGTGATTATTTTTGATATTTCACACCAAAGCTGGCACAGTTCCCGCGATTTGCATGACATAGCCCGCATGAAAGCCGGTTCCTACGGCGGCCTTCCCCACCGCCCCCATGTATTTTCATCAGGCAGGGGAATTAATGAAGCTGATGTGTACAATTACCTCTACAGCATTGGTCATGTGGGAATGGATTGTTCGGGCTTTGTCTGGTATGTACTTTCTTATGTCGCGCAGCACCAAAGCGCCATCGACCTGAACAGGGTTATAGGGCGCACCCTGAGAATACCTGCAAATGCCGATACCTCAAGGTTTATCGGAACCTCATTCTTTAATTCAACCAGTTCACACATTATCCGGGTACCTGACAGGATAAGCAGCCTGCGCCCTGCCGATATTATTCTGTTCCGCGGGCCAAACGGCAATATGGCACATGCGGCAATCATCCAGTCAATCGACATGAACCGCGGAATCATCCGTTATCTGCAAAGTACCGACGAAGCCCCTCAGCATGAACGCGGCGTCCATGAATCCTTCATTCATTTTGATCCGGCACAACCTGATGTATCGCTTGGCAGCTCAGACCTGCACTGGACACAACAGCGCCAGGCCCCCTTCCCCGGAGAGCAGCCCAGCCCCTTCTCCGATGACGGCAGGCGATACCGTGCTTTTCCCGAACATGGCGGCGGCAGAGTTGTAAGATTAAGGCAAATCAGGTAGATTTTTTTAAAATATACGGTATATTTGTATTATAAGAATTGTAAAAATCATTACTTGGAGGTATGTATGACACAGAGAATTGCAATACTTACGGTTATTATGGGTATTTTCCTGATAATGGGAACTGCGGGATCGGTAATGGCCCAGGATCTCAACGGTTATCATGTCAATATTAACGGACAACCAACCGGGCCGTATGATGAATTCGGCCTGAGGCAGCTTGTTTCCCAGGGGTTACTCAATAGAAATTCCCTTGTTTGGCGGGAAGGTATGATCAATTGGATAGTTGCCGGGACAATTGAGGAGTTTTCTGCACTATTTACCGGAGCTGTTCCTCCCCCCTTGGTAACAGCACCACCATCACAGCCGGATCAGGCGGCTTACCGGAATTTTACTATCGGTGAACGATGGGGGACATTTGGATTGAATTGGCTGGTACCCGGACTTGGTTTTTATACCATTATGCGCGATCGCCGGGGAGGAGGTGTCCAAATCAGCCTGGGGGTATCGTCTGCCGTATGCGTAATAGTAGGGTATTCACTGTATTTTAGTTCTTTTTTCTCTGATGATAATTTTAATATTGGTACAGGGTTTATGTATGCCGGAGCAGGGATAGCTGCATCAATGTTCATTCATAACATTGTCCGATCGATGACGTATAACCGTCCAGCCCCTGCCCGTGCATCCGGCTTGAATCCTCAAGCCATTGATATTGCGGTAATTCCCGGGAAAAACGGCATTGAGAAAGTTGCATTATCGTATACTCTGCAATTTTAATCGGCTGCTTTTTTCAGCTGGAGGGAGTAAAATGACTCGCCGGAAAGTGTTGAGATTTTTTTACCCTTAATCCATGCGGCTTTCCCCGCCGATGCACCGATGATTCCCTTGACTTTGTACTGCCTGGTAAGCGAGGCAAAAATACGCGCCCGGACAACCGGACGGCCATGGGCGGTATAGCCTGTTTCCTCCGACCAGGAAAAAGCACACTGTCCGCCGGCAATCCCCAGACAGTAGTCCGGTAGTTCATCCATTATTTTCTTAACCAGTTCCCCGGCCTTTGACAGCCTGTTGAGGTCTTCTGCTCCCTGTTCGAGAGGCGATCCAAAGCAGGCAAGGGCTGTGTCTCCTTCAAAACCCAAAAGCACTGACCCTGCCTGCCTGACTAACCGGGAAAATGTCCGGCGGAATTCGGCTGCACTGTGGGCTGCCTCAAGCGGCTGTTCCTTGTCTTCCCGTGCACTGCGGCGGTGATTTTTTACCGCAATTACCACCGCATCGGCGCAGATGGTTTGTGAAAGTGATGGATGGCCTGTTTTAACAAGCTGTTTAAACATGTCTTTGCTTACCAGCGGGGCGTATGCATACCGAAAACGCATCTGTCTGCCATAACCAATGGCAAAACGTGTAATAAATAAAACAAGAGTACCTGCCAGGGATCCAGCCATGGGGATAAGCGGGTCTATCCAGTATGCGCTGAAAATAAAACCAGCGCTAAAAACAGCGGCGCATGCCAGACTTGCCGCGGAGCCTGTCAATAACAATACCAGCGGCCTCATGGCATGAATACAGGCAAGGATAATGATCGATGCAAAAACCGTCCAGAAAATACTATGCCTTGTTTGAGCAGGAGTAATGCTTCTTTCGGTGAGCAGGGAATTGGCAAGCAGCGCTGATGACTGGGGGATTATTGCTGCGTTCCTGTCCGAAAAAGCCGGACCCATGATGCAAAACGAGGAAGTTATTTCCTCCATAAGAAAAGCATGCTGCTGTGTAAGCAGGAGGTACTGTTCTCTCAAACCGGAAAAAGTATGTATTAATGCATCGCGGAGATTCAACAGCATGGCAACATTTTCTTCATTATCAATTTCCAATGCGATAAGTTCTTCATACCTATTCACCAGGATCATCTCGGAGGTGCCGTAAAGGAATTCATCGATGCTGGCATAATATTCCCGGTTGGCATACATCCATGTGGTAAATGTTTCATCACCGGGATCATTGAGCATTTCTTCTTTCCTGACTTCGGCATAGTCAAACAGGATCATTGGTATCCGTTCAGGGATTGTTTGACTGTAGACACCCAGCTCTTCGGCATCCCTTAAAAGTCTGAGCATGGCTCGTTCCCCGCGATCATATTCCCGGAAAAATTCAAGGGGTAAACGGCGGAAATCACTGTCTTTTGCGGGCAGTTCAAACAGCAGGTTTCCATCACGGTCCAGGTGAAAACGGCTCTCATCATCACCGCCGGGGCGGTTTATCAGAACAAGCCCTGTTTCGGTATGTTCGATAAACGATTCCTCCCACCGATCTTTGAGGGCATGATAGACAATATGTTCAACACCATCCCTGACCGGGGCGATTCGTCTGAGTACTCTGTCCCTGTCGGGAACTGGTTGTGAGTACCATGGTATGTATCCTGCTGTTTCATCCCAGGACCGGGAGCGCAGATCTACAGCGGACAGGGACCTGCCGAAAATCCGTGCAGCCTGGGCTGCCAGGACCGAACCAGCCTCATCCTGCCGAATGACCGAAGCATTAAGCCTGTCTCTGCCCCGTTCGGTAAGCTCTACGAGGCGCTCGACATAATCCGCCGAATGTGCCGGATGAACCAATCCCATGCGTATGGCTTCAAACAGATTGCGGATATTCCTTCCTGCAAGGGCAAATTCATCGTTTATTCGGTACAAAAAATCCGCGGTATTTTCCGAACCGCCCAGGCCGGTTCCCAGTACAGGGGCTTCAATGAGTAAATCCGAACCGCCCATCTGGCTTAAAGTTAATAAAACAAGGAAAATATCCCCTGGTTCAATAATTTCATCGGTTTCAATGAGGAGAATTTCTCTTGCAGCAGGCACAGACGGACGAAAACCCAGTAAAATATCATATCTTCTGCCAAGCTGCGGCCCGGCAAGGAAATGATTTAATGCCAGAATACTCAAAACAGCGGCGCACAAACTGCACAAAAGCAGGAAAAGAGACAGTTTTCTGGAAAAAAATACCGGCATATACCCTTTTATTTTCGGCGCAAATACGTTATACTTATAGCATAGGAGTCATTTATGAAACATACATGTACGATTTTAATCTGCGCAGTATTTTTTCTGGGGCTGGCTTCCGGTTGCGCCCAGCCGCCCACCGAAGAAATGGATAATGCCGCTGAAGCAGTGGCCCGTGCCGAAAACGATATTGATGCCGTTACCTATGCCGGCAGTACCCTTGCCCGTGCCAGGAATGCCCTGGCGGAAATGCATAACGAAGCAGCGGCCAAACGTTATGATGCAGCACGATCCTATGCCGCCGAGGCAATTTCAGCCGCCGAGAGGGCCATTAGTGAAGGCCGTACCGGAGCTGCCCGTGCCCGTGAGGAAGCAGCCTCTCTCGTTTCGGAATTACCGCCCCTCGTTACCGAAACCGCCCAGGGAATTACCGCAGCCCGTACCAATGGACTATCACTTGATTACCAGCAGGTAAACAGGGATTTTGACACAGCCCGCAATAATGTAGAACAGGCCGGTGATGCGCTTTCTGATACCAGGTATCAGGATGCTCTGAGGCTGGGCCGGACTGCCCGATCGGAGCTTACCCAGATAAACCAACTCATCGCACAAGCGGCAATGGCTGCTTCGCGGGCAAAATAACCTATGGATGAAATACACAAAAACACCATCCTTATCATCGATGATGAAGAAGGAAACCGACAGGTTCTCAGTCATATATTGGGTTCGGAATACACGATATATACTGCCGGTAACGGGATTGATGCCATAGATTCGGCGAGAAATCTGCTGCCCGATCTTATCCTGCTGGATATTGTTATGCCGGGAATGGATGGTTACGAAGTTCGTACTGCCCTTAAAAATTCTGAAACAACGGATCAAATCCCCGTTATCTTTATCACTTCCCTTGGTACCAGTGAAGATGAGGCCAGGGGACTGGCTCTGGATGCCGCTGATTATATCATTAAACCCTTTGTCAGCCAGATAATAAAACTGCGCGTACGCAATCAGATGCAAATTCTTAATCAGTTGAGGATAATAGAACGGCTGAGTATGATCGATCAACTGACCAATATTCCCAACAGGCGCAGCTTTGATACCCGGCTCGGTATGGAATGGAAGCAGTCAGTAAGGGAAACAACGCCTATCAGCCTGTTGATGATGGATATTGATAAATTTAAAGTTTACAACGATTTATACGGTCACCAGCAGGGTGATGTTGTCCTGAAGACAGCAGCTGAAACTTTTATGAAATCCCTCAAACGCCCCACCGATTTTGCCGCACGCTGGGGCGGCGAGGAATTTGCCGTACTGCTGCCCAATACACATTTAGACGGCGCCCTGAGTGTTGCCGAAATTATTCGTACAGACATGGAGAAGGTAGTTATTCCCTGCGCCGACGGTACAGAAACTAAAGTAACAATTAGTATTGGTGTAAACACCATTACCCCCGATATAACAAGCTGTGTTGAATCATTTATTTCCAAAGCAGATGAAGCCCTCTACGCCGCAAAACAGGCAGGGAGAAACAGAGTAGCACATTAACGGGTTTTATAATGAGCATCGATGCATTGGTAGCAATTTCACAATTTTACGGAAATAACCCGGATTTTGTCCTTGCCGGGGGCGGCAATACTTCCTGGAAGGATAAACATACCCTGTATGTTAAAGGTTCCGGCATGGCTCTTGCACAAGTGTGCGCAGATTCCTTTGTTAAAATGGACCGCACGGTACTTTCTTTGATTTGGGAAAAGCAATATCCCGATTCATCTGCAGAACGGGAAAGCGCTGTGTTTGCTGATATTATGAAGGCGCTTAAAAACGGTGAAGAAGGAAAACGTCCCAGTGTGGAAACGCTTTTACATGATATCCTTCCTTTTGACTTTGTTGTACACCTCCACCCCGCTCTTGTTAACGGCCTAACCTGCTCACAGCAGGGAGAGTCGGCTATGAAGTGCATTTTTGGCAATGAAGCACTGTGGATACCTTCATGTAATCCCGGATATATTCTGTCAAAAACAGTGAAAACAGCAATGGATGCCTGCATTACCGCCCATGGTAAGTTGCCGCAGATATTCTTTTTGCAGAACCATGGTGTATTTGTGGGCGACAGCAGCATCGAAGGGATTCAAAAAATTTACAGTACCATAATGGAAAAAATCGGTGCCAGAATTCAACGCCACCCGGATTTTTCCGATGAAAAACGCACGGCCTCTTTGGAAACTGCCGTTACACAAACGCTGCGTGAACTGGCAGGGGGAACTGCCGTTTTATTACAGGCAGCGGAAATAAGCAAATTGGTAATAAACCGCGATTCTTTTGCCCCCGTATCTTCGGTATTCTCACCAGACCACATGGTCCATGCAGGAATCGCCCCGCTTTTTATTGAAGCACTGACAAAAATAAAAATTCGCGCTGCCTGGGACAGTCATGTGCAAAGAACCGGCATGAACCCCAGGATAATTGCTGTTAAGGGGCTCGGTGTATATGGCGCGTCTGCAACAGAAAAATCAGCCGGTTATGCCCTGGATTTATTCAGGGATGTAGTAAAAATTTCTGTGTACTCGGCATCTTTTGGCGGACCCTTGTTTATGACTCAGGAAAAAATAGATTTTATTAAAAATTGGGAAGTAGATCGTTACCGTTCGCAATAACCGTAAATACCTATTTTTTCTCCGGTGGTTTACTTTTTTTAATAATAACAATATCCTTGTCAAAAAGCATGGCAAAAGCATCCTTTGCATTGCTGACAAATGCAACGTCAATGGAAATGCGGATATCCTTGTCAAGTTCGTCCCATTCGCTGCGGTTATCTTCAGGAAGAATCACTTTTTCCATGCCGTTACGGATCGCTGCAAGAAGCTTTTCCTTTAACCCGCCTATGGGCAGAACCCGCCCGGTAAGGGTAAGTTCACCGGTCATGGCATAACCGGGACGCATGGGTTTTTGACACAGGGTTGACAGCAGTGAGGCGGCTATGGCAAGCCCTGCCGAAGGGCCGTCCTTGGGAATGGCGCCTTCGGGTACATGGATGTGAAATTCAGTTTTACCGACATCTTTTACCAGATAATTATAGCTGCTCTGGACGCTTCGAAGGTATGAAAGTGCAATGCGGGCGCTTTCTTTCATAACATCGCCTAGATTGCCGGTCAAAACTACTTCGCCGCCGCCTTCAAAACGGGTGCTTTCTACAGGGAGAATGGCGCCGCCGGTTTCTGTCCAGGCAAGACCGCAGCTTACCCCTACCCTTGCCTCGCGGAATACCACATCACTTTTATATTTCCGCCTGCCCAGGAGTTTTTCCAGGTTGTCGGCTTTTATGGTTTTTTTAAAATCACTGATTTGCTTACCGGTTTTTTCTAAATCTGCCGCTGCCGACCCAAGGTAACCGGCTGCCACAGCCTGCCGTGCAATACGCCTCGTACAGCGGGCAATTTCCCGTTCAAGACCGCGCACTCCCGATTCCATGGTCCAATAGCGGATAATATACCGAATCGCATCATCGGTAAAACAAATCTTTGCATCAGAGAGGCCGTTATCCCGCAGTTCCTTGGGAACGAGAAACTGTTTGGCAATTGAGAGTTTTTCATTTTCACCATAACCGGGAATGTCGATTATTTCCATGCGATCAAGGAGCGGATACGGTATACCGTAGAGGCTGTTCGCTGTGGTAATAAACAGTACTTTGGACAAATCATAATGAACTTCCATATAGTGATCGGTAAATGTGGCATTTTGTTCGGGGTCAAGCACTTCGAGCAGGGCGCTGGCAGGGTCTCCCCGGAAATCACTGGATAGCTTGTCAATTTCATCCAGCAGGATAACGGGGTTCATCGTACCCGCTTTGCGCATTGACTGGATTAGTTTACCGGGCAGCGATCCTACATAGGTTTTCCGGTGGCCGCGAATCTCCGCTTCATCCCGCAAGCCGCCCAGTGAAAGACGGACAAACCGCCGGCCCAAAGCCCGCGCTACCGATTTACCCAGACTTGTTTTACCTGTCCCCGGCGGCCCTACAAAGCACAAAATAGGCCCCTTGATCTGGCCTGACCATTCATGAGAGGCCAGGCCGCCAAGCAGTTGGCGCACAGCGATAAATTCAATTATGCGTTCTTTTGCCTTTCGCATATTAAAATGGTCTTCGTCCAGGATACGCTGTGCTTCATCAAGATCGCCTGAATCAACGCTGTATTCGCTCCAGGGAAGATCGGCAATCCATTCAAGGTAGCCGCGCAGTACACCGGCTTCGGGAGACAGGCTTTGGAGCTTGCGCAGGCGTTTTATTTCCTTCTTTGCTTTTGCTATAACTTCGTCCGGGGGATTTTTATCGTTGATTTGCTTTTCAATATCGGCAAACTCATCTGTTTTGGTATCTTTACCAAGTTCCTTGTTAATTTCTTTAAGCTGTTCATTGAGGTAATACTCACGCTGGCTTTTATTAATCCGATTCTTAACCTTACCCGAAATATTTTTTTGAATTCCGAAAATTTCATTTTCACGTTCAAGTGTTTCCAGAATAACTTCAAGCCGCTGCTCGGCACCGGGGACAGCTAAAAGTTCAACTTTTTTTTCTGCCTTTAGCTGAATCGAGTTACAAATGAGGTTGGCAAGGCGCTCTGGATTTTCGGCGCGTTCAACGGCAACCAGCGTTTCCGACCCTATTTTCTTTGAAAGCTCGGCATACTGGATAAAGGAATTTTGAACAGCCCTCAGCAGGGCAAGTTCCCGGGAAGACGGCGGATCATTAAATGTCCCTGCATCAATCGGTTCGGCTTTAATCAGGGAAAACCCATCCTGCTGATGCGCTTCGATAATCCTCGCACGATATTCACCCTGCACTACCAGCCGGTAGGTATTGTCGGGAAGCCGTAAATGCTGGATTATCCGGACGGCAGTGCCGACAGGCCAGGTTTCTTCATGTTTTCTGATACAGGCGGCAAAAAGCCGGTTGTCACGCCTGAGGGCTTCTTCAAGGGCAGATAGTCCGGGATGACTGGTAATAAACACAGGAACAACAGTATTGGGAAACACCACCAGATCGCTTAAGGGAAGCAGGGCAAATGTCTCCGCCGTTAGTCTTTCGCCGGAATCGATTCTAACCAGGCCGGAAAGAAAAGACGAAATACCGGTTTTTTTCAATACTAGGCACTCTTCTTGAGGAGTTGGATAAGGGGCGCTTCGGATTTTTCCACAACATCCTTGGTAATAACCACCTGTTTAACACCTTTCATTGAAGGTATCTCGAACATCAGGTCTGTCATGAGTTTTTCAACAATGGCCCTTAAGCCACGCGCGCCGGTTTTCTGCTTAATTGCCGTATCGGCAATGGCGTCAATGGCCTCTTCGGTAAATTCCAGCATGACATCATCGTAGGCAAGGGATGCCTGGTACTGCTTGACAATGGCATTGTGCGGCTCGGTGATAATGCGGCGCAGCTCTTCCCGCTTGAGTTCTTCCAGGCTTACGGTAAGGGGCAGCCTGCCGATAAATTCAGGAATCATACCAAAATGGATAAGGTCGTCAGGATGCAGGGCATCAAAGAGTTCCTTCATGCTTTTTTCGCCGCCGCCCGGCTCAGAACCAAACCCCAGGGGATGCTGCACAACACGCCGGGCAATCATTTTATCCAGGCCGACAAACGCGCCGCCGCAGATAAAAAGTATATTCGTAGTATCAATGCGAATAAGCTCCTGGTTGGGATGCTTGCGTCCGCCCTGCGGCGGAACCGAGGCAATGGTTCCTTCGATAATTTTAAGGAGGGCCTGCTGCACTCCTTCGCCGGACACATCCCGGGTGATGGAAACATTTTCACCTTTGCGGGCAATTTTATCGATTTCGTCGATGTACACTATACCCCGTTCAGCCGCGGCAATATTTCCCCCGGCATTCTGGATAAGTTTAAGAAGGATATTCTCCACATCCTCACCCACATAGCCCGCCTCGGTAAGGGTAGTTGCATCAACAATGGCAAATGGTACTTTTAATTTTCTGGCAAGTATTTTTGCCAGCAGGGTCTTACCCGTCCCTGTGGGGCCTATCATTAAAACATTTGATTTCTCTATTTCAATGTCATTTGATTTACCGGGGTTGGCGATACGTTTATAATGGTTGTATACCGCTACAGACAGGATCTTTTTTGCCGTATCCTGCCCAACAACAAACTGATCAAGGTAGAGCTTTATTTCACGCGGTGTTGGTATATCTCCGGTGAACTGGCTGGAAAGTTCCTCGTCTTCATCGGTAAGAATTTTCCGGCAGACATCGACACATTCATCACAGATAAAAACATCGTTGGGTCCGGCTATAAGCCTGCGGGCCATATCGGCGCTTTTGCCGCAAAACGAGCATATCCGCTCGCTGATCGTATTCGTGTTCTTAAGCCTCGCCATTTTTTTCCCTCGTCAGGATACGATCAGCAACACCATAAGCAACAGCATCCTGTGCTGACATATAAAAGTCCCTCTCCATATCGAAAGCTATTTTTTCCGGATCTTTGCCGGTATGTTTGGCAAAGTATTCGATGGTCATTTTTTTCAGGCGGATGATTTCCTTGGACTGTATGCCGATATCCCGCGCCTGCCCGGACGCTCCGCCCCAGGGCTGGTGGATAAGCATCCGTGATGAAGGTAACACGAGCCTCTTGCCCGGAGTTCCGGCTGCGATAATAAGCGCCGCCATGCTTGCCGCTTGTCCCAGGCAGATTGTCTGCACATCCGATTTGACATACTGTATGGTATCGTAAATGGCAAGCCCGGCAGTAACCGAACCTCCCGGCGAATTGACATAGAGGTTGATATCTTTCTCAGTATCCTGCCCGTCAAGAAAAAGCAGTTGGGCGACTACAAGGTCTGCGCTCAGGTCATGGATTTCTCCGTCAATAAATACAATCCTGTCTTTAAGGAGCCGGGAAAAAATATCATAAGATCGTTCTCCTGCCCCTGTCTGTTCAACAACGATGGGAACGAGATTGCTCATTTTTTCGGTCATACTAATAATCTACCCATTATTTGCCATTAAGTCCAGATAATTCAGCCTGGAACCCTTTTTTATCGTGTTCCCGGCAATGATTATATCAAAAATTTTACGTTCTCTGATATCTTCCTTGATATACTCCAGAGAATTACCCTCGCCGAACCGCTTGTATATATCATCGACAGATTCACCGTAATCTGCGGCCATTTTTTCCATTTCTCTTTCGACATCCTCATCGTCGGCTTTGATACCCTGTTCATCCATGAGGGTTTCGATAATCAGGCGTGAATGCAGGGCTTTTTCCGCTGACGGCCGCCACTGACCCTGTATATCGTCCAGGCCTTTCCCGTCCCGGGTAAGCATCTGCATAATCCCGTCGACATCCGTACCGAAACGCCGGGCCAAATTGCGCAGCCGGCCGTCAAGTTCCACCCTGATCATGGATTCCGGCAGTGTTACCGGTGTATTTTCCATGATTTTTTCCAGCACATTGCTGATGGTAAGGTCACGTATACGCTGTTCCAGGTTTTTTTCCAGCCGTTCCTGTATGCTTTTTTTCAGATCATCGAGGGTAGTGAATTTTTCATCAACATCCTGAGCCAGTTCGTCATCAAGGTCGGGGAGTTTTTTCTCTTTCAGGGCGGTAAGTGTTACCCGGAATTTTTTAGTAAGACCTGCAAACATTCCCGGCTGTTGATCATCATTAGGGTATGTTTTGGTAAACTCCCTTGTTTCCCCTTTTTTCATTCCGGCAATATCATCGTCAAACATGTAGGCATTGTTCCCTTTTCCCAGGGTAAAGGCAAAATCCTTACGTTCACTATCAGGCAATACTTCATTGTTATCGTCCAGTTCGCAGTGGTTTACCGTGACCACATCGCTATTGCGGGCTGCCTCATTGTCATCACGGTCAAGGACAAAAGCATTGCGTTCCCGTACCTCATCCAACTCGCGCATAAGGTCATCTTCGGTAACCGATACATCAGGCACTTCAACTTCAAGTCCTTTCCATGTGCCGATGTTTACATTAGGCAGCACATCATAGATCACCGAAAAACAGAGATCCTCGTCAAAATCAAGCTTTGGCGCTTCATCCATGCGCGGCTGGGAATACGGCAGGGGCTTTTCATCCTTTGGCAAAGTTTGATCTTCAAAGACCTCTCCCACAGCCTTTTCGATAATTTTCCCCAGCGCTTCTTCCCTGAGCGCTTCCCCGAATTTCCGCTCCAGGACATCCTGCGGCACCTTGCCTTTCCGAAAACCGGGTATCTGCATATTCTTTGCAAAATCCTTAAGTATATCCTGATATTGGGACCGGACATCTTCTTTGGGAACAGTCACCATAAGTTTGACATTTGATTGCTCAAGGTGGGTAATTTCTTTGGTAACAGGCACAATATCCCCCGTAGATGGTATATTTATGCGAGAGAAGGGACTTGAACCCTTATGCTTGCGCACCAGATCCTAAGTCTGGCGTGTCTGCCAGTTCCACCACTCTCGCTTGATGGCATTGTAGCGGGAAAGGGGGGATGAGTCAATGAGGCAAAAAAAGCATGATGATGCAGTCAGCGGGATAAGGCCATGATGCAAATCTTCTGAATGTAGAAATAACAGGAACTTTACCAAGTAGGCTGTCTGCGATTAATTGCTTTTCATCGCCCTCAACCTCGTGATTGTAAATAATCAGGTTTTAATTATACCACATGCAAAGACATAACGGGAAGAGAGACTCAAACCGTCAGCTTGACCAGCCATACCGTATAATGCTATATAATAAAATAACCGTTTGTACAAACGGCAATCACCAGGACCGCTAGCTCAGCCGGTAGAGCAGCAGACTCTTAATCTGCGGGTCGAAGGTTCGATCCCTTCGCGGTTCAATAACGTAAATCCTAAAAAAAAATGCGAAGGGATCGAACGGTTCAGTCCGCCGAACCGGTGAGGATTAGGCGCCATGGAGGGCGCCGACAGGACTGAACCGCGGCCTGGAGGGAGGCAACACGATGTTGCCGACCGGAAGGCGATCCCTTCGCGGTTCAGGAAATGCTTAAAAATGATGGTTTGCTGATTTAATAAATTCATCCAGCTCGCGCTCCAGGTTCAAAAGCCGTCTTTCAAGTTCGTAGATTCGCTGAATGGAATATTTAACCTGCCTGTCCAGGAGGCGCTCGCAGGTTTCGTCAAGCAGGGCATCAAAAGAGTATTCTGAAGCCGGGCAGCCGGGTAATGGGTTATTTCTGTACATCATAGGTGGTATCAGTTAGTAATCCTGGCTTCGACAACAGGAGTTTGGGTAACCTCGTTAGGAACCCAAATATCGCTGCTGTCATAAGCCCTGATAAAAGTTACCATTGCGATAAAAGCAATAAGCAGCAAAATTAATTTACGCATAACAACCCCGGTAGTGCATCTGTTTCATGAACCCTCCCTGCATCAAACAGTTTTTCATTATAAATCAATAAAATCATTATCTCAATACCTCAAGCGGATTTATCCGGCTCCCCCTGCGGAATACTTCAAAGTGCAGATGCGGGCCGGTTGTATAGCCGGTATTGCCAACCTTGCCGATTTCCTGTCCCTGCTCAACCGTATCCCCTACCCTGACCGTAAATGCCGAAAGATGCGCATAGAGGGTCTGGTATTCACCATGTCCCATTATAATAAAGTTCCCCAGATTGGGGTTGTGGTCGGTGGTCAGAACCGTGCCATTCATGGCTGCCTTGATAGGATCTCCCATATTACCAATGATATCAATACCATGATGGAATCGAGTTACTCCCGAACGGGGATTAACCGGATCAAGCCGCCATCCATAACCTGAAGTTGTCCTTCCGGTAACCGGACGAATCATCGGTCTTACCGCGACATTAGGCGTTGACGGAGTGCGTCTGATTGCCCGGCCCAGTTCAGAGGCATCCATTCGCGCACCGGGGATAAACAATGTCTGACCGGGACGGATGGTATCGCTGGGTAAATCGTTCGCGTCAAGTATGGCATTAATCGGAGTACTCATTCTGGTGGAAATACCTGAAAGATTGTCGTTCCTTTGGACGGTATAGGGAATGCCGTCCATGTTGGGAATCCTCAATGTCCTGCCTATACGGAGATTCCACGCTTCCCGCAGATCGTTAAAAGCGATAATGGTATCCATGG
>Ga0099364_10004991_pt1 | contig 19873 bp, 14 predicted proteins | sample TergutTh196P3_FD_73070 | JGI IMG/M metagenome (GOLD analysis project Ga0099364, IMG submission 73070) | Microcerotermes parvus P3 segment gut microbial communities from Pointe-Noire, Republic of the Congo - Th196 P3 | ecosystem: Host-associated > Arthropoda: Insects > Digestive system > Gut ... | reverse complement strand
TTCCTTCTATCAGCCTCTTACTGTGCGCGTATATAACATCGTCGATGAACCAGTCCGTGCCGAACACGTCGGAAAATGGGTTGACCGGCATTGTCGGGGTTATCGGAGTCGGTTCCGCAGTCACCGTAAAGCTGACTGTGGCAGTTGTGTTGTCCTTAAAGCCTACTGTCATGGAGTAGCTTCCGGCTTCCAACGTATCGAGGTATGCCGGGAGCAAGGTTATTTTCGTCGAGCCTTCTTCCGCCCGGTAATCCCTGTCCCTAACCAGAGTCGAATTGCCTACCCTTACATTGTTGAATAATGAGAAAACCTTATTCACCGTGTAGACAATGCCGTTACTTGAACCTTTCGAATAGGAACTGTTGCCGCCGCTGAAGCTGCCGCTTGGGCTGCTTGGTGCCCCGCCACCGCCGCCACCGCCGGTGTAGCTGCCGTTGGGCGGTGCCGCGCTCACCGTAATATTGAAATCCTGTGTGTAATCCGTGCCAATCGCCGTGCCGTTTACGATGGTTGCCCTGATTATGGCTGTTCCCGCTGTTGTCGCGGTGAGGGTATCCCCTGAAACACTTACCCCTGTGAGTGTATTATTGGGGCTGACGCTCCACGAAATTGTTTGGTTAGCAGCGTCTGCCGGGGTTACTGTGCCCGAAAGAGTGAGAGAAGCGCCGACTGTTAATGAAATAGAGTTTTGGTCAAGGCTTACGCCGTCAACGGGGACGATAAGGCTGTTGTGAATCCACTGCGCGTATAGCGTGGTGTCTGCGCCTATGATGAATGAACTGCCCGCCGCATAATCCGTGCCGCTTCCGCCCGCCTGGGTGTTCCAGCCTACGAAAGTGTGATCCGTAAAAGTCAAGTCTCCCGTATTGCCGAGTACAGTAACAGTCGTTCCGTCATAATAAGGCGAGTTGGTGTCTGTCGGCTCTGTGCCGCCATCGTATCCGTTGCCATCATACATCACGGTATATTGCGAGAGAGCAGTCCATATCGCCCAAAACTCGGTATTGGCAGTTACGTTTGTGATCGGAAACGAAACCGGTATGTAAAAATCTGCGTTGCTAGACCAACCAACAAAGGAGAATCCTGCTTTTGTCATTGAGGCCGGTGCGGTTATGTTGCCGTCATGGTCTACGCTTGTCTGCGTTGGCGCGGGAGAACCGCCGTCGGCATTCCACTTGACAGTGTAGGCGGCGCCCGGCGTCACATAGCCGCATTTTTCGCAGGTTTCCCCTACACCGTTTGGAGAACAGGTTTCGTCTGTTTCGCCGCAGCCGCCCGCTGTTATACAACTATGCGTTCCGTCGCCGTTTGCTGCCCAATTATGCTCTAATGCCGCGGTGCCGCGGATATCCGTCAAGAAGCAAACATTACATTCCGCTTCTTCCGATCCCTCACCCTCGCAAGTCGCGGCATTTACGGTCGTATATGTGCCAAAGGTATGAAAACCTGTCTCTGCTGCTACAACAGCGCCGCATACCGTGCAATTCTGCGCCGTCACACAGGTCGCCGCAGTTCCCGGCGTATGGCCGCCGGAGCAAGCGTTTTTATAAACCGTTACGCTCGAAGGCCCGGAAAATGTGTAATTGCCATAATCTGGTATGCTTACCGTTGTACTGCCCTGTGAGTTCACTATGATTCCTTGCCCCCAGGTTGTACTGGAGTCGTAGTATGTGTCCGCGACGAACCCATAAATATTACTCTGCGGAGGTACACTAACACCAGGCCCAAAGCTAAAATAACTTTGCGGATTACCGGAATAATTAAAAAATCCCGGCCACGTTATAGGTTGATCGAATGTGAACTCTATATGCGTGGTGTCGGCAGTGTTAGAAGAGCCGCCTATCTGCTCCACCGTATATGTAACGGGTATTGCCGTCGCTAAAATCGGGCCGACTATATTTGAATAGAGTTCGCCATCCTTGAAGCCGGGTGCTGTGAATTTCGCTCTGAAGTAAAGATCGTAATGACTAATGTCGAGGCGGTAGTCAGTCTCGTCTGTTTGTCCGGCATCATAATACCAGCCTGGATTGTTAAAATCCGCCGGCGATTGAGCACACTCCCACTCAATGTAGATTTGCCAACCTGGGACATTAGCACCCATTAAAGCTGCCGACATTAACTCCCCTATAATCGTAGAACCGGCGATTTGCGGTACACCTGTGAGATTATCCGATTCAGTAATCGGACCAACCGTTGCACTTATTTCTTGACCAACGAAATCAACTGCGGTAATAGCCACCGAAATATTTTTCCCCACGTCATCAGAGGTTAAGGTATAGGTGCTGGCGTTTGCTCCGATTATTTCCACACCATCTCGCATCCAGATATAACGCAGTTTATCTAATTCGGTTACATTAGTACTAGATAAACTTGCGGTCAATGTATATCCGTTTCTTAGTGTGCCTGTAATCTCCGCATTACCGACTATATACGGTGTGTAAACGGCAGCAATTATATAATCCTCCGATGTGTCCCCAACTGTTCCGGCATAAAAACTGTGTGTACCGGGAGTAGTCAGCTCGTACTCCCAATCCCATGTACCCTCCACGGTGGATGTGGGGACAATAGTTGACGTACTCGCACCGGATCCGCTGTAAAGCGCGGGGGGAGCGGAAAACGTGCCGGTACTAAATAAGCTGACATGAGTATCTAGCGGAACCACAACATCCACAGGCACACGGTAATAGCTTCCTTCTGTGACGCTGATTTCCACCTCAGGGTCAGTTTCTGTAATAGTTACCTTGGCCGGTGTTCCGTCACGAACCAAATTAATCGGGGTATTGGAATATATTATGTAAGTCGCTGCTTGGTTATCCCATTCACCAGCAATAAAATTAGGTTGCCCATTATTTTCATGCTGCCAACTTGACATAGAATAAGTAATTCGAGATTCTTGGGTGGGTGCAGAAAGTCGAATTCCAGTGCCCGGTTGGAACAATGCGTGAGTAACACCCGATGTTATTGGGGCACTCCAAAAATAAATAGGTCCATTAGAAACGGGGTTGAGGTCGACACTAAACTCAGCGCGTCGCTCATTGCTTGCCCCGGGAAAAGTGTTAACAATAATGAAGTGTTCTGATGTTGGGATTGGTTCCCATCTCGCATAGTAAGTGACGTTGTAGTTGGGCATATAGCTTTGTCTTACTATTTGATTCCCGCCGCTGGAGGCATTTGTGTTGGAATAGCCGTTAAAGATATATCCTTCTCGATACGGTCTGGGAAATGCACCTATATCCATACCGGCATTGAGGTTTTTGGTATATGTATCAGTGCTATTTACTGCGTAAGTACCGCCATTTGCGTTAAATGTAACGGTTCTTTCCGGACCGTACTGAGGTCTTATGCCAAATTGGGTAGCCGCCGAGTATATGAAACCTACCGAGGATAATGAGATAGGCACAAGACCGAAGAATTTGATGGGAACAATGATACCAAAACCCCTGCAATAATTACTCCAGAAGTGTGCAGAACCACGCATAGCAGTTCCGACAATTAATGCCGTAGCCCTAGCTACCTTGGTGTCAATCGTTCCTGCGAGAGTTCTTTCTATCGCTTTCTCAACATTATCAGCGTTATGCCCTGACCCGGAGCAAAGAATCGGACAGCTTATATACAGAGTTTGTACATTATACAAAAAAGGTATTGACCAACTTAGCTTTGTTACGCCCCCGCCGCCTGGTCCGTGTACCGGGCCATCTGCAGCGGAAGCCGATGGCGTGAATGTCGGCAAAACGCCGACAACCATGGTTAGGGTCAGCGCGAGTGTCAGCGCAATGGAAAGCAGTCGCTTTACAAATTGAGAATTGAGAATTGAGAATTGAGAATTTTTGTTGGTTTTCATTTTTGGTATCCTCCTTTTTCATAGTTCGTAGGGGCTGATGGTAATCAGCCCGTTTCGGATTGCCGTTCATAGCGGGTCGATTAGCATCGACCCCTACGGTTTTCATTGCATGCTTTACACTACCTTTTTTTGCACAGCGCACAAAACAGCCGCAGATATACTAAATCAACTTACCATATCCAAAAATGAAAAAGCCGAACCTTAACAAATTTTAAGGTTCGGCGGGTGGCGTATTCTCTTTTCTGAACAATCTTATCGGATTATTCCCAATTCATTCATAAGCGTAGACTGCAACGCCTGTGAAAAATTGACGCCTTTTTCAGTTGCCGCAGCGTTTAGCCATGCAGGAAGTGTCACGGTACGATTAACAGAGCGGGTTTCTTGCGATAATCTCACAGAAGGCATATAAACTTCTATTAACGCTGCGCGCTCGTTTTCTTCCGTCTTAATGTCACAGAGGCGTGATGGAACGGGAATTTCGTCACCGTCCTTTTCAAGACACCACAGATGACCGCCTAGCGCATCTTTAGCCATCTCAAGAGCCTCAACTTCATCTGCTCCGCTACTGGCACATCCGGGCAAGTCAGGAAATGTAACAGCAATCTCGTATCCATCTTGATAGGTAAAGATAACGGGAAATATATATTTTTCTTGCTTTTTCATGGCATAAGCCCCTTTCATAAATATCATCGGGCAACAACATACTATTTGAGAAATACTCCCGATTGTAGTTCAATAGTGCGTAAAGTTTTAGGCGGTATATCTTTACAAGGATGCTTAACAGTGGTTTTACCCTTTTTCACTGGATGCTTGAAATGGTGATGGCTTCCTTCCACTGTGATCAAGTACCAACCATCGTCTTGAAGTCTTGAAATCACTTCCCTTGATGAATAACTTTTCAAGATTTATCCCTCCAGACAATGACAAGATAACACATATTATAATATGTGTCAACATGAAGATTGGGTGCGCTGTCAAGGATGCCACGCATTATTCCCCAGCACCTTTTTCGCCGTCTTTGAGTGCGTCGCTTATCGTGTCCGCCCTCCGATTGACAATGCGTAATTCGTAATGCGTAATGCGTAATTGCCCATTGGTCAATTGCCACCCCTACGGTTTTCCATGGCATACTTTACACTACCGCATGATATGTCATAAAGCTATGCTCATTTATTTTTTTAACATATGGATTCTATCACTCATTATACACTTTTTGCCTGTAGCTTCAACTTTAAATGGAATATTACATTTTTGTTTCTCGAATTGTATCTTTTTTGTATCTTTTTCTGGACAAACCATATTTTCTGTGGTATACTTCCCCTTAATTGCTTAAAAAATTGCTTAAAAAACTGCAAAAAAACCCCCGCAATTTTCAATTCTCAATTCTCAATTCTCAATTTGGTCTGCGAAGCAGACCGCTAGGAGGCAGGCTGATTTGGAGGACTATACCAAATTCAGGCTAAAACGACCGGAAGAGCTCGCAGAGCTCCTGAAGGACAAAGACCGCTTGTTCATCGTCGCGTGCAACAAGTGCTTCAAGGAATTCACGCATGACGCGGAGCCGGAGTGCCTCGAACTCGCCGAATTCGCCCGCAGCAACGGAAAAACCGTCACAGGATGCGAGTACGTGGATTTCCCATGCAATGAACCGCTGACCGCGAAAATACTGGAAGCGGTCAAACAAACGGGATCGGAAAACGTATTGGTCGTCTCCTGCGGGCTTGGCATACAAACAATCGCGGCCCTTGCCGACGTGCCGACATATGCCGCAAGCGACACGATACAACGCGCCGGCCGTCACGGCATGGCGCTCACTAAAAAACTCTGCGAAGCCTGCGGCCAGTGCTACTTGAACATGACCGGCGGCGTATGCCCGATAGCGGACTGCTCCAAAAGCCTTGTCAACGGCCAGTGCGGCGGGGCAAAAAACGGAAAATGCGAAGCCGACAAAGACAAAGACTGCGCCTGGGACAAAATATATAGCAGGCTGAACGAACAGGGCAGGACATCCGCGCTCACCGAACCGCCCGTCCAGCTTCGCGACCATTCAAAAATAAACTTCAAATTCATAAACGACCACGTAAAATCCATCCGCGAAAAACGGTTTGACGGATACTACGGCGGCGTACACCCGACCGAAAACAAGGAGCGGACCGAACATCTGCCCCTCGTTCCCTTCCCCGCCCCGAAAACCGTCGTCATACCATTGTCGCAGCACACCGGAGCGCCCGCCGAGCCGCTCGTCAAAGCAGGCAACCGCGTCAAGGCAGGCCAGAAAATCGGAGAAGCGGCGGGCTTCATCAGCAGCCCGATACACGCAAGCCTCAGCGGCACGGTTGCCGCCGTCGAGCCGAGGAAACACCCGAACACCGGCCTGGATGTTTTGTCGGTCATAATCGATTCGGACGGAAAAGACGAATTGCACGAACTAATCAAGCCTTGCGAGGACTATGACAGCCTTTCGGCCGACGAAATCGCCGCGCTGGTGCGCGAAAATGGGATAGTAGGCATGGGCGGCGCGGGATTTCCGACTTCCGTCAAGCTGAAATCGCCAAAACCTATAGACACCGTTTTGCTCAACGGCTGCGAATGCGAACCTCTTTTGACCGCGGATCACCGCATGATGCTCGAATACTCCGACGACATGATTTTTGGCCTGAAAGTCCTGCTCAAGACGACAGGCGCTCAAAAGGGCATCATAGCGATAGAAGATAACAAACATGACGCGATCGAGCTGATGGAGAAAAAAACGGCGGATATCGCGAACATCGACGTAATGACCGCAAAAACAAAATATCCGCAAGGAGCGGAAAAAATGCTCATTAAGCGCGCGCTGGGCCGCCACGTCCCAAGCGGCGCTTTGCCTTTGGACGTCGGCGTCGTCGTCAGCAACGTCAGCACCGCCAAAGCCATATCGGACGCGATCCAAAAGGGCATGCCGCTCATAGAGCGCGCCGTGACCGTGACGGGCGGGAAAATAAAGAACCCTGGCAACTTCATCGTCAAGATCGGCACCGAGGTCAAAGAAATCATCGACCATTGCGGCGGCTTCACGGATGGCGACGTCACCGTCAAGCTCGGCGGCCCGATGATGGGCGTTGAAATCAGCGACCTGAACGTCCCCGTCATCAAAGCCACAAACGGCATAATCGCGCTTGAGCCGATCCCGTTTGAAAAGAATCCGTGCATCAGATGCGGACGCTGCGCCGATGTGTGCCCGATGGAACTGTACCCCTTGCACTACCCGCAGCTTGCGGACAGGCAGGACTGGGAAGCAATGGCGGCAAAAGCTGTGAAGGACTGCATTGAATGCGGATGCTGCGACTATATCTGCTCATCAAAGCTCCCAATCAGAGACGCGATAAAAGCAGGTAAAAAAGCGATTGCCGAGGGGCTTGGGACGAAAGCCTAACGCGGACAAGCCGTAATGCAGAATGCAGAATTGTGGTGTCTGGTCCGCAGGCTGCATTATGAGAGGACTACAAGAATGCTGATAACCGAGCTGAAGCCTAAAGATGATATTCTATCCCTAATAAGCGGAAAAACTGTCATCATCTGCTGCGAGGGATGCAAAGAAGTGCATTTCCCCGAAAGCGAGGCTGCCGAGATAAATAAGGAACTCCTTGACAGCGGCGCGGTGCTCCTTGCCGTCATAACGGACTATATTTGCAACCCCGATAATCTGCAATTGCAGCTTCTCAAACATTTTGACACGCTGAATGCCGCCGATACCATCCTCGTTTTCTCCTGCGGCGTCGGCGCGCAGACCGTCGCGGAGACTTACCCGGGCAAAAAAGTGTTCGCGGCCTGCGACACCTACCCCCTGCCCGGTGGTCAGGGCGTGAGCCCGCTGGAATATGACTGCGACCAATGCGGCGAATGCCATTTAAACAACACCGGAGGGATATGCCCGATCACCGCATGTTCGAAAAGCCTCGTCAACGGCCAGTGCGGCGGCTCGAAAAACGGCAAATGCGAAGTAGACAAAGACATGGAGTGCGGATGGGAGCGCATATACAAGCAGCTTCAAAGGCTAGGGCGTCAGGGGACATTTTCCTGCCCGGTCACGATTCGCAACTTTAACGCATAGAGGAAATGAATTTATGAGACTAACAGAATTATTCGATCGCGGCGAGTTTGCGCTCACGGCGGAAATCGGGCCTCCGAAAGGATTCCATCTCGACCACCTTCTGCTCGAAGCGGAAGAATACTTGCGGGACGTTACGGCCATTAACGTGACGGACTGCCAATCCTCCGTCATGCGCCTGGGTTCCCTGGCAACATGCAAAGCATTGAAAGACAAAGGCTTTAACTCGATATTTCAGCTCACCTGCCGCGACCGCAACAGGATAGCACTGCAATCCGACCTCTTGGGCGCGGCATATTTCGGCATTGAAAATCTGCTTCTGCTCACGGGCGACCACACGACCCTGGGCGACACGCCGCAAGCCAAGCCGGTTTTCGATCTTGATTCAGTCTCACTTATACACGCCGTCAAACAGCTTGAGCAAGGCGTCGACCTCGGAGGGAATGAGCTTGACGGCGACCCGCCCAAATTTGCCAAAGGCGCCGTCGTGTCCCCATGCAGCGATTCCCCGGACATCCAACTGGCAAAAATGGAACAGAAAATCAAAGCCGGGGCTGAATACTTCCAGACACAAGCTGTCTTCGAGCCGGAAAAATTCATCGGTTTCATGGATAGGGCAAAACAATTCGGCGTGCCCGTAATGCTTGGCGTAATTATTCTCAAGAACGCCGGAATGGCCAATTACATGAACAACAACATCGCGGGCATCAACGTCCCGCAGGATATGATTGAGGAACTGAAAGCCGACAAGGAAAAGGCAAAAGCCGGCATCACAGGCGTGGAAATAGCCGCGAGGATAATCAAAGCCTGCCGTGAGCATTGCCAGGGCGCGCACATAATGGCCCTGGGTTGGGAAAGCAAAGTCCCGGAATTATTGAAACTATCCGGTTTAGCGCCTAACCCCTAACGCGGACAAATCGCAATGCAGAATGCAGAATTAAGGGAGTGACTTTATGAATAAATTCATAATTAATGGAGGAAACGCGCTGCACGGCGATGTGGAGATTAGCGGCGCAAAAAACGCGGCGGTGGCTATCATCCCTGCGGCTCTGATGGTTGACGGCGTTTGCAGGATCGAGAACCTTCCGCAGATATCCGACGTTACGACGCTTCTGAGGATCCTGAAACAAATGGGCGCGAATATCCGCACCGTCAACAAAAGGACGGTTGACATAGACTGCACATGCATTGGAACTTCGCGGGCGACATTCGACATGATGCGGCGCATCAGGGCATCATACTATCTAATTGGCGCACTCTTGGGCAGGTTCGGCTGCGCGGACGTCGCAATGCCCGGGGGCTGCAATTTCGGCGGCGTACGTCCTATAGATCAACACATCAAGGGCTTTACCGCAATGGGCGCGGACATGGGCATCAAAAACGGCGTCGTCTCGGCCGAGACAGGCGGACGGCTCCACGGCTCCACTATCTACCTTGACATCGTATCCGTCGGAGCGACGATAAACCTTATGCTCGGGGCGACGCTTGCCGAGGGCAACACATATATCGAAAATGCGGCGAGAGAACCCCATATCGTCGATCTGGCAAACTTTTTGAACTCAATGGGCGCCGACATACGCGGAGCGGGCACTAATGTGATCAAAATCCGAGGCGTCCGCAAATTGAGGGGCGGGTTTTATTCCATCATTCCCGACCAAATCGAAGCCGGGACGTACATGGCGGCCGTTGCAGGTTCCGGCGGCCGGGTCGTCATCAGGGATGTGATACCCAAGCATCTTGAGAGCATCTCCGGCAAGCTCAGGGAAATGGGCGTGACGGTTCTTGAGTTGGAAGATTCCGTCGTCGTTCAAAGGTTGAAGCCCCTGATAAGCACACATATAAAGACTATGCCGTATCCCGGGTTTCCCACCGACATGCAGCCGCAGATTTCAGCGGTACTTTGTGTCGCGAACGGAACCAGCACGATTACGGAGGGGGTATGGGACAATAGGTTCAGGTATGTTGACGAACTCATGCGAATGGGCGGCTCCGTGCGCGTCACAGGCAGGACGTCCATCATCGAGGGCGTGCCGTTCATCACGGGAGCTCCGGTGAAGGCCAGCGATTTAAGGGCAGGCGCGGCGCTTGTCATAGCCGGGCTTTGCGCGCGGGGAGTCACGGAAATCGAGGGCGTCAATTACATCGAACGCGGATATGAGAAAATAATCGCGAAACTGTCTGCTTTGGGCGCTGACATACAATCGCGCTACGTGCCTGACGAGGCTCAGCTTTCAGTAAAAGACGCAGGATGATGAGAATGCAGAATGCAGAATGCAGAATGAAAATATATGTTAAACCTCAGTATTATTTGCGTTGGTAAGTTAAAAGAACGGTTTTACGTTGATGCGGCAAATGAGTACCTGAAAAGGCTTGCCGGCTACTGCAAGCCGGAGGTCATTGAAATCAGGGAACAACGCTTGCCCGCTGAACCGTCGGACGCGCAAATAATGGCCTCCCTTGAAAAGGAACACGATGCGATCGATGCAATAATCCCGGCGGGGGCCTTCACTTTCGCGCTTTGTCTCGAAGGCCGGGAAATAGATAGCGACGAACTCTCAAAGCTGCTGTCGGACCGTGCCGTACACGGTACGTCGCGGCTGTGTTTTATTATTGGCGGCTCACATGGCATCAGCGACAGCCTGAAAGCCCGTGCGGATTTTAAGCTGTCTTTGTCAAAAATGACTTTCCCTCACAACCTCGCCCGTGTTATACTGTTGGAACAGCTCTATAGGGCGTTCAAAATCGCCGAAGGCGGGAAGTACCATAAATAGATATTATGGACTAAGAAGTCATATTCCAACAAATGTAGGGGCAACCCTTGCGGTTGCCCGCATGGGGTACGGAAATCAATTTGGGCTTTTCCAATTTATTTGGGTTAGGGAATAATGAGACGGGGGGGCGCGAATAAATTGAATTGGAATGCTAAAAAAAGGACTGGCCCCGATTGGCCGAAAGATGAAAGCGGGGAAAGCGTCGCGCCGGCATATTTAAAGCATATACACGGCGGCCCGCTCGACATGGAGCTGACGCTCAACCTGTTGGAGGCATACGGCATCCCGCACGTATGCGAATACCCGAACAACGGCTTGTTCGGCAAGCTGATACTCGGGCATCCTCCCGGCGGCATGGAAGTCTATGTGCCGGAAACGATGCTTGAGGACGCGCAAAACATACTAAACGCCGACATATGCGAGGATGAGGAGATCATAACATGAATTATCTTGAACAATATAAAAAATGGTTGGAAAGCCCTGCGCTGTCGGAATCCGAAAAGGATGAACTGCGCTCGATTTCCAATGATGAAAAAGAAATCGAAAGCCGTTTTTTCGGCAGGCTTGAATTCGGCACCGCGGGCTTGCGCGGAACCATGGGCGTCGGGACGTACAGGATGAACAAACACGTCGTCCGGCACACCACCCAGGCGCTTGCCGAGCTCGTCATCCAGGAACCGGGCACGGATAAATGCGTGGCGATATGCTTCGACTCGCGTATCGGGAGCGCGGAATTCGCGCGTGAAGCGGCCTGCGTCATAGCCGGCAACGGTATAAACGTAAAAATATTCGATGCCCTGAGGCCCACGCCCGAGCTATCGTTCGCCATACGCGAACATGGCTGCATCGCCGGAATAAACATAACCGCCAGCCACAACCCCAAAGAATACAACGGCTACAAAGTCTACTGGGCGGACGGGGCACAGGTCCCGCCAAACCATGCGGATATCATCGCTCAAAAAATAGAAGAGCTTGACATCTTTGACTCGATACAAAAAGCCGATTTTGACGAAGCGGCCCGCAGCGGGCTGATAACTGTCATTGGCAACGAGACGGACGAACTGTTTCTGAAGAATGTCATGGAGCAGGCGAATGATTACGAAACGGTTAAAAAAGCCGCAAGCAGCTTCAAACTTGTATACACGCCATTCCACGGCGCCGGGCACAGGCTTGTGCCGGAAGCGCTTCGCAGGCTCGGTTTGAAACATATCATATGCGTGCCCGAACAAATGGAGCTTGACGGCACATTTCCGACCGTCGTCTCCCCGAACCCCGAAAACCCGGAGGGCTTTGCCCTTGCGATTGAACTCGCCAAATCGCATGACGCCGATTTGATCATCGGGACTGACCCCGATTGCGACCGCGTCGGCATCATGGTCCGCGACGATTCAGGCGAATTCGTCCCGCTGTCCGGCAACCAAACCGGCTCCCTCCTGCTTGACTACATAATAGGCGCGAAAAACAGGGCAGGCACGATGCCGGAAAACCCCGTCGCCATAAAAACCATAGTGTCGACCGAAATGGCGCGCCGCATCGCCGAGACTAACGGCGTGACTTGCTTCGACACATTCACCGGCTTTAAATTCATGGCGGAAAAAAAGAACGAGCTTGAATCGACCGGCGCCGGAAAGGTCATCTTCTCTTTCGAGGAATCATACGGATACATGCTCGGAGATTTCGTCCGCGACAAGGACGCCGTGACCGCTTCGATGCTAATAGCTGAAATGGCCGCGTGGTACGACAGGCAAGGCAAGACTTTGTCCCACGCCCTGCAGGATTTATACGCCAAATACGGACAGTACGGGGAAAAAACGCTCAACCTTTCAATGCCGGGCCTCGACGGACTGGCGAAAATGCGGGAGCTGATGACCGGCCTGCGCGAAAACCCGCCTGCCGAAATTGCCGGTGCAGCCGTCACGATCATCCGCGACTATCAGCGCGGGGTGGAAACGGACGCCCTGACCCGCTCCGAGGTGCCGATTGAGCTTTCCGGCTCAAATGTCCTGCGCTATGAAACAAATGACGGCACGGTCGTCATCGTCCGCCCGTCAGGTACGGAACCTAAGGTGAAAGCCTACATAATGACAAGCGGAAACACGCGAAATGAATGTGACGAAAGGATTCTTTCATACTCCTCATGGGCGCAGGCTCTTGCATAGCCCGCAATCTATAAAGAAAATATTTATTGGCTGAAAACTAGGCGGCAGTTGGCGGTAGCGTGTTTTTTATCGTAATATTAAATCGCGTTATTAACGAATCCTTGTCAACATCCTCATAAGAGTATGTTATAATATTATTACAAATTGAAATCAATTTCTACGATTGGAAGGAGTGGTTTTTATGAATAAAATGATCGATCCCATAGGCATTTACAAATGCCTCGGCTGTCAAACCTGCGCCATCGCCTGTGCGGCGGCTAACCGCGGCAGCCACTCCATTGAGAAGAGCGCGATAAAAATCCGCACGTCCGGGGGCATGACCGGCAGATTTGTGGCGGTGGTCTGCCGCGCATGCGAAGATCCCGCTTGCATGCATGCCTGTCCTGTGGGCGCCCTGGAGGCCCGGCCCGGAGGCGGCGTGCTGCTCAACCCCGACAAATGCATCGGCTGCCGAAAATGCGTGCCGGTTTGCGGCGTCGAAGCCGTCAGGTTCGACAAGGACACACAGAAACCCATCATCTGTCACCATTGCGGCATCTGCGCGACCTTCTGCACGCATAATTGCATCGCGGTCAGGAAAACGGAAAGTGCAAAGGAGGCTGAGTCCCATGATCAATGAAAAATACATTCGAGTGCTGTTTGTCGATTTAAACTCGGGCAAATTCCGCATTGACAACCGCGCCGATCTGCTGCCATATCTGGGCGGCGCCGGAGTCGCAGCAAAACTGCTGCAGGAAAACTATAAGCCCGGGCTTGAACCGACGGACCCCGAGCAGCCCATCATATTCGCGATCGGGGCCGGCGCATTCGTTTTCCCGGCGCTCACAAAGGTGATAGCCGCATTCGTTTCGCCGCTCACCGGCGAATACGGCGAGAGCCATGCGGCGGGCAGGATGGGACTTTCCATGTTGATGGCCGGCTATGACGCCATAGTCATCACAGGGAAATCGCAAAAACCCTGCTATCCGGTCATCAACGAAAGGGGCATCGATTTCCGCGACGCAAGCGCGATGTGGGGCATGCCCATCGAGGAGACCGCCAGGGTCATCAGGGACCGCGAATCCACAGGCGGGAATTCCCACGGCAAACGCTCCATCGTCCGCATAGGAGCCGCAGGTGAAAACGGCGTCGCTTTCGCATGCGTGAACGTGGACTCCTACCGCCATTTTGGCAGATTGGGTCTTGGCGCATGCATGGGCAGCAAAAACATGAAAGCCATGATGATTTACGGAGAGCGCGACATTCCCATCACGGATCGGAAGGAATATCTCAAAATATTCCGCGATATCTACAAAAAATGCGTGTTCTCGACCGGCATGCAAAAATACCACGACATGGGCACGCCGGCAAACGTCCTGTCGCTGAGCAAAGCTGGCTCCATGCCTACGCTGAATCTTCAGACCGGCAGTTTTGAGCACGCGGAGGGCATCAGCGGCGAGGCATTCGCCGAGAACAACCTTGTGCGAAAGATAGCCTGCTCCGGCTGCCCCGTGGGCTGCATCCATATCGGCATGTACCGCAACGAGTTCGACAAAGGGCATGAATACGAAGCCGTCAACGTCGGCTACGACTACGAGCTAGTCTTTGCCCTCGGCTCTTTCCTGGGGATCAAGACGACGGATGAGGTGCTTTCCATCATCAAGGTCGTGGAAAAACTCGGGATGGACGCAATGAGCGCCGGCGTATGCCTGGGCTGGGAGACGGAGGCTTTGGAAAAGGGCATCATCACGAAGGAACAGACCTTGACCGATTTGAAATTCGGCGACCCTGCCGGCTATATCAACGCTCTGGAATATATTGGCGCCGGGGTCAATGAGTTCTACCGCGACCTGGGCAGGGGCAGCCGTTACGTGTCGGAAAAATACGGCGGATATGATTTTGCCATGCAACTGGGCGGCAATGAGATGACAGGCTACCACACCGGCTACGCGGCCATAGTAGGCCAGACGGTCGGCGCCAGGCACTCCCACTTGTGCAATGGCGGCTACAGCATTGACCAGGGCTTGAAGGAATTCGACGAGGACAAGGTCTTGGACGAAATCGTGACGGAGGAAATCGAGCGCTGCGTGACCAATTCGCTCGGCATGTGCCTGTTTGCCCGAAAGATATACGACCGGGAAACGATACTCAGAGCCTTAAACTCCATAGGCTGGGATCTGACAAACGAAGACCTCGACGATATAGGCAAGCGCATTTACCGAACCAAGCTGCAAATAAAGCGCGACATGGGCTTTAAGCAGGCGGAAGTGAAGCTCCCCAAACGCTTCTTTGAAACGCCCAGCATGCATGGCGTGCTTGACGAAGCCACGGCCTACAGAATGATCAAAAAGCACGTCGCCAAGACCGACGCGCTGATGGCCGAAGCGGTCTGACGCGGTCTTTGACCGCGAGGGGTCAGGAATCAGGAGACATAGGGGCGGGCTTCCATGCCCGCCCGCTGTGGGTTCGGATATCTAAATTAAACGGAGGTACACGGATTGAAAGTATTATTCCACGGGAGCGTACGGGACCACACATCCGGGGAAGCCTCCTTTGATCCGGGGGAGGCCCTGGATGTACGCAGGCTCATCGAAATGCTCGGAGAGCGTTTCGGCGGGCCTTTCCGCGAGTTCTTGACCGGCGATCAGAATTGCTTCTTTCTCGTCAATGGCAGCGGCACAATGATGACAGGCGGCTACGATACGCCCCTCAAAAACAGCGATACCGTCGAAATTCTGCCATTCGTCGACGGCGGTTAATCATGCCATTCATGGAGGACATATGTTAGCTCAAGACATTAAGAAAAAGGCCGCAAGCCTCAATTACACTTCTTGCGGAATAATACCCGCAAACTCGTTCGACATGTACGAGAAATATTTGGACGAGCGCATTAAAACCTTCCCCGACTCCAAAGAATTCTACGAGCGCATGTATAATTTTGCCCGGCTTCCCGATGAAGCAAAGTCGGTCATTGTATGCATACGCGGATACAGCAAATACAAAGCGCCCCGAAGCATGGAAGGCCGGGTGGGAAAGGTCTATATGTTTGACGGCAGGGTGCCCTACTCCAACGAGGCCCGCGACAAAGCGGAATTTGAAATGTACCTGAAAACCGGCGGTATAAACGTGATTGACCACATGGCCCCCGCCAGATGGTCCGCCGCAATGGCCGGCTTGGGGAAATTCGGCCGCAACTGCTTCATCTACGACGCCGAACACGGATCCTATCTGTATATTTTCACATGGGTGGTTGACAAAATCCTGGAATATGACGAAACGCCCGGCGACATCTATATGCCCCAGTGCGGCGACCATTGCGGGAAATGCATGGAAGCCTGCCCCTCAAAAGCCATGCCCTCAAAGCTGTCGATGAACATGCCTAAGTGCGTCTCGTTCCTGACCAGCTTTACAGGTTCAGGCGCGGTTGTCGACGAGGCGACAAGGCTTCAAATGGGAACGTGGCTATACGGCTGCGACGAATGTCAGGATGTATGTCCCGCCAACCGCGATAAGCTCAGGGGTGAAGAAGAGTTCCCCCTCTCAGAGCAGTTTGAGCAACTCATCCGGCCGGAGAACGTGTTGGCAATGGACAACGACACATACGTCAACGTGCTAAACCCCCGGTTTTGGTATGCCGGCCCCGAAGGGCAGTGGCTCTGGAAATGCAACGCCCTGCGGGCCATGATCAATTCAGGCGACGCCGAATACCACGACCTGATAAAACAACACTGCGGCGACGAGGACGAGCGGGTCAAGGAAGTCGCCCTATGGGGCTGCGAAAAACTCGGGCTGTGATGTGCAGTCCGCGGACTGCAAGGGGTCAGGGGTCAGTTTACGGAGGTGAAAGCATTGCCATATCCGGGCGAGTTTGATGAATACAAGCGGCTTGGCGAACCCGACAAAGCGGAGAAAGCGGAAATATGGCAAACCGCTATCGGCCTGCAGCAAGCTGATGGGCTGACGCCGTCCGAGTACCTCATTAAAACGGCGAAACTAAATATCGAGGGCGCGATCTCGATCTATGAGGTGCATGATCGCCTTAACGGTTATTACTTGACAAAACCCGTAAAACCTGCTGACGATAGGACCGAAGAAGCTGACAAGGTATCAGCCCGCATCACCGAAATCTTGTCTGAAAAGACATTCACTTTCAGCCCCGCAGAATACATAACGATTCACAAGCGCCTGTTTACCGGAGTTTATAAGTTTGCCGGGGAAATTCGAGACTACAACATTTCTAAGTCAGAATGGGTACTGGACGGCGAAACGGTTTATTACGCTTCCGCCGACAGCATCCGCGCCACGATGGATTATGACTTCGCGCAGGAAAAGGCTTTCATATACAAAGGCTTGAGCAAGGATCAAATTACTGAGCACATCGCAAAATTCGTGTCCGGCTTATGGCAGATTCACGCTTTTGCCGAGGGCAACACCCGCACTACGGCAGTTTTCGCGATAAAGTATCTGCGGACATTTGGCTTTGCCGTCACCAATGACATGTTCACCGACCATTCGTGGTATTTCCGAAACGCCTTGGTGCGGGCTAATTACAATGATTACAAGAATAATATCTACGCTACGCCCGAGTATTTGAATCGCTTTTTCGGAAATCTCCTGTTTGGCGAGAACAATACCCTAAAAAACCGCGATTTACATGTATCCTTAAGCGACACAGACAATGTCCCTGTAAATGTCCCTGTAAATGTCCCTGTAAACCGCAAAGAGAAAATCATCAATATGCTCCGCGTCAATCCAAGACTGACCGTAAAAGAGTTGGCCGCCGCCTTCTCGGTAACGACCAAAACCATCAACCGTGATTTCGCTGCCCTAAAAAACGACGGCAGGATAAACCGCATCGGCTCAGACAAGACCGGGCATTGGGAGGTTTTTTTAACCGTAAAATAAGTATCGTAAGAAAGGATACATCTTGACAAACGCCTGCGATTCGGTGTAAAATGCGTTCCGTGAGCGATGGTTTCTGACGGGAAACTTCACAAAAACTTAAAATTCTTCGTGAGAATGGTGGACGAGCCTTTCTCCGGAATCCGAGTCAGCCGTGGGAGTATGCGGATGCTCCCCTTAGTGTTGCTTGCGGATTTTGGAGAGAGGTTTTTTATCCGCCAAAAATATAGAGAGGGGTACTAAAATGTTAAGAAACGGCATGGTAAGAAGGAAATTCGGACGGAGGTTTCTCAGCGTAACCCTGTGTCTGCTCATGAGCATATCCGTGCTCACGGCAACGGCGGCAGGGGCTGGAGACGGCTTAACTACAGAACAGCCCGTTCTGGTCGTGACGGGACAGGGGTTGCCTGAAGGCGCCAGAGGTTCAGCTGACAGCGTATCAAATGAGAAAGCCTATACGCTTGATGAGCTGCGCGCCCTTGACGGAGTGGCGGTTGAGCGTGTGTACTCTTCAATCAACAGGTTTGAAACCAAGATATTCTACCGCGGTCAGGGCGTTGACCTTGAAAGCATTTTGGCGCTTAGCGGATACACCGACAAAGGACGGGTAACCGTAGTGTCGAACGATGGCTACTCACAGCCGTATAGTATGGATGCGGATCGCTACTTCTATCCCAATTTAGCCGAGGCAGACGAAAGCGGAGCCGAACTTGTCAAAGCAATGCTGGCATGGAAAAGCGCAAGCATCACCAGTGAGGATGAGCAGCTGACGATACCCGATCCATTTGCACAAAACGAAGACGCGGACGACACTTCGATGCTACTGCTTGTAGGACAAACAAACGTATCAGATATAAACAGCCAGCTATACGCCCGTTGGGTAAATAAGCTCGTGGCCGGCGATGCCATAGACGATGTCGACATAACCGTGTTTGGCGAGGAACTCACCCGCGCAGATATTCTGCTGATGCCGCGGGCGGAGCGGACATATGAGTACACTTCGCGGGGTGGAGAGCAGACAGATACGGTGCGCGGCGTTCCCATCGCGGATCTGCTTGCGGAAGTAAGGGACGATGTTGTAATCAAATTCCAAACTGTGGATAACTGGAATGCTTCCGCGTACACAATGACTAAAAGCGAATTAGTCGCGAAAAACGCAATCCTCGCATATGAGGTCAACGGGGAGACTTATTACAGGCCGGACGAAGCAGGCTACTTCAGGCTCATGGTAGACGGTATGAGCGGGGTGCATTCAGTTAACAATATCAGCTCATATTTCGAGCCGGATAGCTCACCCGATTATAATCAAGGCGAGATATTCGCCGCGCTGAACGCGGGGCTCGTTCCTGATTCAATCGCGCAAGCCGGATGGCAAAACAATACTTCACGCCTCGCAGCAGCCGATGCGATAGTCGCGCTGATTGAGGCGGTATCGGAAAAGACCATGGAAGAATTGGCGCAGGAGAAAGGGTGGGATCTGACTACGGGAGGTTTCTCGGATACCGACAGCACAGCGGTCACATTCCTCAAGTACGCGGAAGTCACGACCGGCAAAGACGCGGTAAACAATCTATACGCCCCGAATGACTACTATAACCGCGCGGAAATCGTGACCATGATAGGCCGCACCGCCAAGAATATATTCGGGATCGAAACCGAAGGCGAAAACCCGTTTACCGATGTAGCGGACAACTACGTGTGGGCCGCGCCTTTCGTCGGATACGCGGCGGAGAATAATATCACGACAGGAATCGGCGAAGGTCTGTTTAACCCCTCAGGCAGGCTGCAGAACCAACATACCGCGCTATTCATGATCCGCACATTCAACGCTTGGAAATAATGATAGTGTCAAATATCCAATGAAAAACTAATGCCCTAAAATTCCCCTCTGGGGAGGGGTGGCCGCGAAGCGGACGGGGTGGTTCCCCGCCCGCAGGCAACAAGGTGGAGGGATAATCATGGATAGGATTTTTCTCACGGTTTTGAACATGAGCCTGACGGCAAGTTTTGTCATCGCCGCCGTCATGTTGGCGCGGTTAATCCTGCGCCGCGCCCCTAAGATCATCTCGTATGCTTTGTGGGCTGTCGTTCTGTTCAATCTCCTTTGCCAGTTCAAGCCCGAAAGCATGCTTAG
>Ga0099364_10004990_pt1 | contig 19873 bp, 14 predicted proteins | sample TergutTh196P3_FD_73070 | JGI IMG/M metagenome (GOLD analysis project Ga0099364, IMG submission 73070) | Microcerotermes parvus P3 segment gut microbial communities from Pointe-Noire, Republic of the Congo - Th196 P3 | ecosystem: Host-associated > Arthropoda: Insects > Digestive system > Gut ... | reverse complement strand
GATTACTACATGAAAGTTACTGATGTAAACTAAAGAACCGCCATATACCGAACGGTATGTATGGTGGTGTGGGAGGACGGTCACCCAATTAATGAGTGACCTCCTACCCGATTAGGAAACAAACTTTTTATTCAGTAGATATAATTTAGTATTTCATAAAACTGTTGACAAAATTAGGGTGTGAAATATTTTGACAAAACAATATATTTATTTTTTAATTAAAATATAAATTAATTTTGTTAATATACGATAAATATCGTATACAAGGAGGATAAATGAGAAGGCTTCTTTTGCTTATTCTGACCCTGATTTTATTTGTTTGTAGTTTGAACGCTTTGATTACGCCAAGACATGAATGGTATTTGAATGTAAATTTCAACATTCCAGAGGTATCCTACATTCAAATCAATGGGACTTCATTGAATTTTGATGTTCGTTTCAGAGGGTTTACACATAACAATATGTGGCAAGTAAACAACATCCCGATGACTTATATGATTTCTGTAAATGGAAGTCCTAAAAGGCTTATCGCTCAGCTTTCAGAGGAAATGCCTTCTGGTATTGAGCTTTCTATGAGGATAACAGCACCAGATGGAGCTTATGCTAGCCCCGGATTCATGGAAATCACCAGCACCCCAAGAGATGTTTTGAATTATTTACAAAATATCCATAACCAGCATAGGACTATGGAGTTTCAGCTTACCGCAAACAATGATGCTCCAGTAACGACAGTTCATAGGACGATTACATTCACCTTGATGGATGAATAAAAATAATGATGAAAGCACTGTTATTGGTAAAAAAAGAGGAGCAAAGAAATCCACTCTCACTCTCTGCCAAACTAAGACTGACAAATTCCAAGACATTTTATGTTTTTTTGTTCCTTTGGTTATTTATACTCAAAGGTTTATTGGGAAATTTTTTTGTTCAGGATGAATTGACAAAAGTATTCAATGTCTCCACTGGAGATATAGTTAATAGCTCCATTTTACTAAGCAACCCTACAGAAAGAGCCGTGAGTATTCGAGTCTATCAAGGCGATTATATCCAAAACTCTGAAAGTGATAATCTGACTGTAAGAGCAGGTAGTTCTCCGCGTTCAAATGCGCATTGGATAAGGTTTCAAAGCAGTGTGACTATCCCACCTAATCAAACATTTTCTCTACCCTTTACAATAAATATCCCCAATCAGAGTGATTTGACTGGCTCGTTTTGGTCAATACTATTCGTTGAAGAAGTCAACGAGATGGATGTGTCTGACCCTGAAATCATTGTTTTAAACCTAAGAACTGGTGTCCAGATCATCAATAATATCGCAAATACAGCTCAAATTGATGTTTTATTTAGCGATTTTGCTTATGAAGTTGACTATGTCTCTATGATACTAAAAAATACGGGCAATTTATGGCTTCAAGCCTCTGTAAAGATTGATGTTTACAATGATGGAGCAGAGCTTGTAGGTAGTTTTGTTTCTGAAAGAAATCGTATTTATCCAGAATTTTCGAGAAGAGTTCAAATACCTGTGAATTTACAAACAAATACGAATTATCATGCTATCATAGTGGCAGATTGTGGAAATGGCAACATTTTCGGACATCAAATTTCGTTTATAATAGATTGATAAGGAAATCAGAGTTATTGAGAACATGAAAAGAATATATATAATCACTGTTTTTTTCTTCATAAACATCCTGCTTTGCGGACAAATTTTGAATATAACATTTCCTCAAGAGGTGGATTCTTTTTCTGGTCAAGTAGTTAATATTCCTATAATATGCGAAAATATAAGCAATCAAGCACTGACAATACAAATAGACAATTTTAATCTCTTTCATTTATCCGAAGGGTCTGCTGAATATATAGATTTTGATGAGGTTCATAACCGAAATTTCCCCTACCGTATCAATCATATTTCTCCACGCCTTGTGCAACCGGGTAGGCGAGAGCTGATATTTCTTAGTTTAACACCCGACAATGATTTATTAGCCGGTAAAAGATTTTTCCCCTTTGTCGTCAAAGATGATCGAGATAGAGTTTTGAGTAGAGGTGTGGTAGAGATAAACCATATAATAAATGAAGAGTTCGCAGTAGTTTCTCTGGATAATTTTCGCTATATAATACCTGATGTAAATACTGGCATGTCTTATCTCTTGATCAATAGGGGAACAGTGCCAATAGAATTTAAGATTTCTGACATGGCGCAAAGAAACGATGGAACATTTTCAAGCAGAGATATGATATTGCAACCCAGTCAAGCAGACACGCTTTTTATTCCATTTGCTGAAATTCATAATTTAGTTCAAACAGAGTTTTGGATAAGTTTTTCAATTAATTACACACTCACGAAAATATTACCGGATGAACTTAAAGTGGAAAATCATTTAATTAGAAGAGTAATACCTCTAGCCTCTAGAACAGATTATCCATTCCGTTGGGAGTTTTATTCAGTGCCTGTCAGTATTTCTCAAAGCTTTCTCTTTGATGAGTCAAAGTTTAGTCAAAGAAATTATATAAAGCAATATATTACCAATATACAAGGAAATGGTTTTATAGATGATTTTAATTCCCCATATCTGAATTTTCATTTTAATTATAGATACACAGATTTTGAGTTTACAAATGATGAGAATTATTATTATTATTTTAATTTGCGTTCAGAGCATTTTAATCTGGAATATGGTGAAAATAGCTATGTCCTAGACCAGCGAGATTTTCCAAAATATGGGATGGGTTTAGAATTGGCTTATTTTAATAGCGGGTTGTTTTTAGAAAGAGTTTTTTTAAGAGAATTATACGGAGAGAGAGCTATTCATAACCGAACTTCATTAGGCTATACATGGGAAAATGATTCTTTTTTATTTGAACCTGAACAATATGTCCGATTGAATTATTATCAAAAAAACAATAGAGACTCTGCGGGTAGATGGATCTATGAAAATGGAACAGACGACGATTTTGAGACATATTTTAATAGGTGGTTTGTAAATTCTGAACATGAAAAATTTATTTTTGATACTCAAATAAATGTTTTAAACAATCTTAGGTTTTCTCTTGAAGTTTTTACATCAAGAGAAAACGATACACAAGAATTTTCTCCAGCAGCATTTTCTACGGGTCTATTTTTTCATTCAAGATATTTTAAAAATAGATTTTCCATGAATGTTGACAAATTAGAAATTATCAATGAAATACCACGCAGAATACGATATGACAATGACTTGAGCTTACAAACAGAAAGACTTGATTTATATTCAAATTTCCGTTATCGCGATGAACATAATAGGCAAGGGAAAGGGGTCTCAGACAATTATATTACCCATAATTTTTCTGCAAATATGTTTCTTCAAATGGGTTGGGACATTTATTTTAGGTTTAGAATGTATGATACTGCTACGAACCTAAAAAGTGCTGTTAAATTTAATTATGAAGAAAATGAGTATTTAACAGGGTTGATGCTAAAAAAAACAAATGTAGAATATGAGCTGATGTATGGATTAAGAAGAGAAAAAACAAATGATTTTAAGCCGAATTATGATAATATTTTAAATTTTAATGTCTGGTTTTCAAAATGGGACAACGACTTGCCTGTCTCAAATTGGTATACTTCAAATATCAATTTATTTTTCAATAGTAGAGCTTTGTTTGATGAAGATGAATTTAATATCACGAATCAAGCAAGTATATTTAATCGCTGGACCAATACTCTACATCAAAGTTTAGGAGTTTTTTATTTATATGATTTAAATGAAATCTGGAAAAATAATCTCCAAATTTTTACAAATTTCTTTTATACACTGCCTTGGCAGCATCAATTCTCTTTAGGGGGTAGTTATAATGTAAATCCTTCTTTTTTTGAGCAATATAGATATACAATATTTGCCGAATATTCTATACCTTTGGATTTAAAACTGTTGCCGAAGTCTAATAAAAAATTTATGACTCTTACTTTCCTCGATCATTGGCAAAGAAAACCAGTTAGGGGAGCTGTTTTTGAGATGGACAATAAATATTTTGTTTCCAACGATGCAGGCGTTGTTAGGACTAACCGAAACGACTTCAATCCCCAAAGTTTTAACATTGTTAATATGCCAGCGAATTTTACCCTGGAACCTGAATTAACAACCTTGAACAACATGAAAGGACATTTTGCGACCTTCCATTTTGCTGAACTTGGAAGGTTGAATATAAATTTTAGAAAACTCACATACCAAAGAATAGCTCCGACAGATATAGATAGATATAATAATGTAGCTTATTACCAAAACACAATGATTAATCTTGATAATCATATCATAGAGACTTATACTCAATCTTTAGAGGTCATGCTCAGAAATGTGGCTACAAACACCGTTACATATAGAGCAACCATTAATGAACAAGGTAATGTGTCCTTTTCTGGTATAACAAAAGGGGTTTATGAAATTTTGATAAATGATTCCTTTACCCTGGATGACCTTCGTCTGGATAGTGTTATTATCAGCATCGAAAACGGTGATAAAATAGAAAGAGATTTGGAATTAATAGAAAATTATACCAGGTTTCAAAGATTTGAATAGAGGGATTGACATATATAAGTGGAGTCCGAAAATTTGATGCCTTACATATTTCGTAGGAATTATGGTTTGGTAGAAAAGAAATAACCCACGGAGTTATTTCTCTTAGGGAATATTCACTGTATAATAAGGATATCAATAAAATATGGCAAATATATCTATCATTGGTGGTGGTAGCTGGGGATTGGCAATGGCTCTCCTCCTCCACAAAAACAAGCACAGCGTAAGAGTTTGGGAATACAACAGAGAAAATGTTTTAAAACTACAAAAAGAGAGACAAAACGAAGATTATTTAAAAGATATAGTCTTTCCGGAGGATATTTTTTTTACCAATGATAAAGCCGAAATTTTTACTCATGAACCTGAAATATTGATATTTGTTGTGCCTTCAGCTTTTTTAAGACAAACTTTACAATCTTTCCAGATTCTTTTTTCCCAAAACGCTTCAAAAGTCAAAGCCGTTGTTAGTTTAGTAAAAGGTTTAGAGGAAAATTCTTTGAAAAGAATGTCTGAGGTTTGTGCTGAAGAACTACCATTTTGTCTGAATGATAAGATATGTTGCCTTTCTGGTCCCAGTCATGCTGAAGAAGTCTCAAAAGGTATACCAACATTGGTCGTTGTTGCTGGAGAGAATCCTGAAGTCTTAGAATATGTTCAAAATGAATTTAGTAACCCTTTTTTTAGGGTTTATACAACGCAAGATATAGTAGGTGTGGAGATAGGAGCAGCGGTTAAGAATATCATTTCTATAGCAGCTGGAGTTGTTTCCGGACTTGGATTTGGAGATAATACAATGGGTGCCTTATTGACTCGCGGACTTACTGAAATTAAACGACTTGGATGGGCTTTAAGTGCAGATCCTGAAACATTTTCTGGTTTATCTGGTCTTGGAGATTTAGTCACCACAGCTATTTCTACTCATAGCCGCAATAGATATGTAGGCTTCCAACTAGGACAAGGTAAAAAACTAGATACGATACTTAAAGAAATGGTGATGGTAGCAGAAGGTATTGAAACCACAAAGAACATTCGTGAATTAAAGGAAAAGCTCAATATATCTATGCCTATCACCGAAGAAATGTATCAGCTTTTATACAATGGAAAAGAGCCATTGAAGGCATTATCGGACTTAATGAAAAGAGATTTACGAAATGAATAAGGAGTGAAAAATGAAACCAGTAGAAGTTATTGAAGAAATCAAAGAAATAGCCGCTTTTTGTATGTTTAAAGGGTGGGCTGAAAAAAATGCAGGAAATTTATCTTATAGACTTGAAGAAAAAATGCTTTTTAATTGGCTAGTATCAAATAAAGAGTTTAAAATAAAGAAATCATTGGAAATGGATAATTTCATTTTAGATGAAAATTTCACAATTTTAATTTCCAATAGTGGTGTAAAGTTTAGAGATATTGTTGAAGACCCTTTAGCCCATTTTAGTGCTGTTTATTTACAAAATGGTGTTTTGAATATCCATTGTTCAGATGAGTTTTCCTCTCCAAGTTCTGAATTTAGGACTCATTTATTAATACATCAATATTTACTAAAAGAACAATCGCCTAATAATACTATAATCCACACTCATCCTACACATTTGATAGCTTTTTCGCATAAACATTATCTACACTCAAAAAATAAACTAAATAGAATCCTCGAAAGCACTATTCCTGAAATTGAAAAATATATCCCTAAAAAAACTGGGTTCGTAGACTTGTATCCTGCTGGCAGTGACGCACTAGCTGAAGAATCATTGAAAGAAATACAAAATCATGAAGTAGTAGTATGGAAAAAACACGGATGTATTGCAATAGGTGACAATTTTTGGAATACTATAGATAAAATTGATTTGCTCGATAAAGCAGCTCAAATTGCTTTACTGGCCGGAATAGAATAGGTATTGATTTGAGTGATCTCGTTAAGAAAGATTATGGTTCATCTCAAAAAGCAATCACTTCGTTTTCGTATATCGATTATTTTATTTTCGTAGAGGCTGTCGTATAATGCCACTCTGAACGATGTTAGTAAGAAGTTATATTTGAGGTAAGCGACTTTTCAGAGAAGACTCTTAAATGACAGCAGCCCGAGAACCCCTATCTTGTCGTTTTTATTTATTTTGAAAGCGGTCAATAATGTTCCTAAATTAATTCTCATCAAAATTTTTTGATTTTATATAGTTGATATTATTTATTGTATAGGGGTCTACTCCATTTAATATACCCAAATAAAAACTGATAATATCTCCTAAATATATCAGAGTAAATATATCCAAAAGTGAGATTTTGTCAGCTCCCTGAATATGATTATCTCCATAAAATTCCAGATAATTAATATTTTTTTTCCTTAACAAAGATTGAAATGAATTAACTAACCTTTGATATACATCTTTATCTGAGAATGTTCTTAAAAATATAGGTATAATGTTCTTTGAGTAATTTTCATTTTCATATGCCTCAATTTCGTTATGACAAAGCTCTGGTATCGAATTTGAAAATGCAGGCATTTTTCCATTTTCATTGAACTGACATTTCCACCTATAGGCTACTGGTGCTAGAAAAGGACTGGAACTATATATAATTGGGATTTTTGGAAAAATTACCTCAGCTGAAGATTTAGCAAGGTTAAATTTCGTCTCTGTTGCCCAACACAAAGGTCCTGCCTTTTTCATTAGATTGGGAATCAAATGTTTTACCTCTTTTGAATGGTCAGGAACAATATTTAATTTTTCCAACACCCTCAAAATAGCAAAGAAAAGGTAACCTATAGCTGCTCTTGGAGGTAATCCTGAAGGGACAATGATTAACGAAGGCATTCTGAATGTATCAAAATAAGAAATGTTGTTTTCACTTTTGGATTGAAAATCTTCAATTATATCCTTAAGTTTCCCACCAGAAGTTATCACAATTACATTCGATGTCTCATTTAGAGCTTGCTTACAACATTCTATTGCTTCTTCTGTATTGCCAGAATAGCTGATGATAATGTAAAGTGTTTTGTTGTTAACAATCTTGTCTACAACTCCCTCTCCCTGCTCCACTCCATTAATATGAGGTGATTTCTCTCCATTTTTATGTAAAGAGCCGGGTGAGGGAGTTGAAAAATTGTAGTCCTTGACAATATTGATTGGAATAAAACTACTAAATAAAACCTTTATTATATCAGCAGATATAGCTGAACCACCCATACCGGAGATGATTATGTTGGAAAATTTATGTTTTCCGAATAAGTTCTCTCCTTTTACCTCGCCACAATTTTCGTATTCATTACTTTGGTCAGAGTTGTTTAGGTCAACAGATGATTCAAAATATCCAAAATAAATCTGCTCTGGTAAATGCGTCACAAGATGATGCATTTTTGATTTATCTAGCGTTTTCATCAAATCTATATTGTCTAATTTAGACATAAAATATTTCCCGATTCCTTCTTTTTATTCAAATATTGATTGATTTCATTTTTCTGCTTTTCAAAACCTTCTTTATCCATTAATGCATATGTAGCTATTTTTCCAGCTTCTACTCCCGGCTGATCTAAAGGATTTATATTTAGCATATAACCTGCATAAACAGTTGCTGCTTCATATAGATAAATAAAGGCTCCAATATTTTCTTCATTTATCTCACTAAATTTGATCATCATATTGGGTCTTCCAGCCTGTGTGAGAGCGTATTCTGTAGCAATACACTCTGCATTTAAAAGCTGTGAAAATGTTTTTTTGCATAGGTAATTGACCTCTTGCCTATCTGTGTATACTTCGGGAATTATGAAGTCTTTTGTATAATTTTCGACCATGATAAGAGTAAAAATCTTATCCTTCGGACCCTCTGTATATAGCTGAACCTGCGAATGCTGGTCGGTAGCCCCTAATGCTTGAACTGGTGTTTGACCACAAAAAACTTCATCGCCTTGCAGGTCGTATCTTTTTCCTAAACTTTCAGCCCACAATTGCCTATACCAATCAGACAGATCATATAAAGGATTTGAGTATGGCATCATCACGGAGATATTCTTTGTTTTATATAGAATATGACTTAAAGCAATGATCATAGCAGGATTTTTTAATAAATCCTTTTCATCGCAGTGTTTTCGCATATCTGAAGCACCTTTTAGCATTGCTTTTATATCTATTCCTACAAATGCTGAAGAAACCAAGCCTACATCTGTTAATACAGAAAATCGTCCCCCAACATCGTCTGGGACTATAAAGTCTTGAAAACCTTCATCTTTGATTAGTTTCCTCAAAAAACCTTTTTCCTTGTCAGTCGTGGTAATCAATCTATCTTTGTAATCTTTAGGAAATGTTTTCTTTAAATAATCTATTACAAACATAAAAGATGCCATTGTTTCAGCAGTTGTTCCAGATTTTGTGATGACATTAAAAACCGTTTTTTCAGGATTTATTGCTTTCATTATATCGTCCAAAAAATATGGATCTACATTGTCGTAAACAAAAAGTTTTTTTAGTGTTTTTTGTGCTTTCAAGGCACTATAGACAGCTTTATTACCAAGCGCTGACCCTCCGATTCCAAAAACAACCATCGTGTCAAATTTTGACTTTATTTTTTCTACATATTCTAAAATATGCTCAACTTCTTTGTCCGGTAAGTCATAAAAGCCAAGTGGTTCTGAAGATTTTTTTTCTGAAAAAATTTTATTTGCCTTATCGCATAAACTCACTGAATCCATTAAATCATTTTGAGTTATTCCGTCTGGCATATCCATAAGTTGAAAAAGGTTTGTAAAATCAATTGTAAGATTCATTTTTTACCTCCTAATATTTATTTGTTTTTTTACATAATTGTGAAACAAATAGTCCTACTATCACTATAATCATAGCGATAATTTTATATAAAGAGAAATTCTCTTTTAATATGAAAAAAGCTAATAACCCAACAAAAACAGGGATTAAATTGTTGAAGATATTTGTTTTTACCACTCCTAAGCGACGAACTGATATTCCTAAAAATACATATGACAGAGCTGAGGGTAATGTTCCTAAAAGCAGTATATACCTGATACCGATAAAAGCAATCGGAAACCCAATGAGATGTTTTACTTCAAAAATAAGAAACAACGGCATAAACAATGATGCACCTATATAGTTTTGATATTTTGCGATAGTCATAGAAGGGTATTTATCTGCTAACTTTTTCAAGATAATTCCATAAAATGTTCCTCCTAAAACAGCAAAAAACATCAATACTATTCCTATTAGTCTTCCCCCTAAATTCATATCTTCTATCACCCACATCAGAACACCAGAAAAAGAGACTAATAGTCCTATTATTTGACAAATTCCTACCTTCTCTTTTAAAAAAAACCATGCTAATATTGGTGTCATTAAGGGTATAGTTGAAACAATGACAGCCGCAAGCGTTGGTGTAACAAAAAGCATTCCAAAACTCTGACCTAAGAAAAAACAAAATGGTTCTGCAAAAGCAAGTAGAAATATCAGTTTATAATCTTTTTTGTTTATTCTATCTCTGACTCCTAAAAGTCTCGTGACAATTGTTAATACGATTGATGCAATGACAAGACGAATAAATACTAAAGTTAAAGGACGGAAGCCAAGATCGTATACTTGACGAACCCAAATAAAGGCAAGACTCCAAAATAGAAATGCCAATATAGTGAGTAAGTAAATTATACTCAAAGGATATTCTTTTTTTATATTATTCATCAATTGCTGTCTATTCTATTTATGACAAAAAAATATTCTTCTCATCTGAATTCTTTAAATCGCTATTCATCATCATTTTCAGAAATCAGATTAGCTGTATAATTTACTTCGTTAGTATGGACAAATAAAGGGCTATAGACATAAATCTTATACCCAAGAGAGTTTATGATTAATGTGTATGTTCCATATTCTACATCAGTAAATACAACCTCTGGTGTTATTGTTGATTGCTGGTAAGTTTTTTCTTCTCCATAATTATTTACCAGAACTACTGTCGCTTCAAAGTCTGAATTATCATCTTCAGTAACGAAATTGATATTGACAGTCGCTAATAAACCGCTACTTCCGTCAGCAACAAGAATAACTGTATGCTCAACAATGCTTTCTTGGACTGTTAAATGGCTATGGAGATAAGAATGATACCCAGAATGATTTATCATAACTGTATATGTACCAAAATCTACATCAGCAAAAGATACATTCGAGCCTGTAGCTGTCTCTTGATATGAATTAATTCCGCTGTGGTTTTCTAAAACGACAATCGCTCCAAAAACTGAACCTCCATCGTCGGTTGATAGATTTAAATTGACACTAGCTGTTAAATCAACAATAGCCACAAGATTGGCTGTATAAGCTACATTATTTGTTTGGACGGAAAAAGGTTCATAGATAAAAAGTTGATAATCATTATGATTTATCATCAAAGTATATGTCCCGAATACTACCTCATAAAATGTAACAACCTGCGTATTTGCCGATAAAACATAAGTGTTCACTCCATTATGATTTTCCAAAACAACCATTGCACCATTGGCAGAACCTCCATTATCGGTTGATAGATTTATGGTTACAGTTGCGTTTAAACCAATTCCGCCTGTTGAGATAAGCGTTGCAGAATGACTGACATTGCTTGATAAAACGGATAAAGGACTAAAGCTATATTCCTGATAACCTGCATGACCGATAGTCAATGAATATGTTCCATATATCACCCCAGAGAAGGTAACCAAAGAGGATGATGAAGTCATCGAATATGAATCAATATCATTGCTATTTTCCAGTATTACAGTCGCTCCATTGACAGATCCTCCATCATTGGAAGTGAGATTTATGCTGACAATTGCAAATAAATCGCCTCCTCCCTCATATTGCAGCCTCGCTGTATGATTTATTGTTCGCATTTGAACACTCAATGGACTATATTCATATCTTCGATAACCATCATGATTAATAATTAAAGTATATGTCCCATACTCCACATCTGAAAAGGATACATCGGTTCTGGTAGCTACTTGTTGATAAATTCTACCACTCTTGTGATTATCAAGCGTGACTATTGCACCACTTACAGAACCTCCGTCTGATGTTCTGAGATTGATCGTAACTGTCGCTGTTATTAGAGATTCTGTGTTTTTTTCATCGCAACTTGTGCAGAAAAAAATTAACAAAAAAAACACAAAAAAATAGAAAAGGATTTTATTTTTTACTTTCATTTTTTACTCCTTTACATAAAAAATACCTTCCATGATACCAAAAATATTATGTAGGTCATTTTGTCAATAGAAAAAGAAAAATAGTCCTCATTTTATATCATGATACTATTAAATAGGGGAGTTTTTGACGATATTTTTATTATCAAATAGTCTATTTTATATAAAATAATTGACAAAATCAATAAATATTTATTTTTGGCTCAAAATGAAAAAAAATTAAACAAAATGGATGGACAACATGAACTCATTTGATGAAATGAACTTATTACCTGATTTATTAAAGGCAATAAAAGACTTAGAATTTGAAAAACCAATGCCTGTGCAAGCAGCGGTGATTCCACATTTACTGAAAGACGATTCTGGGGATATGATAGTTCTTGCGCAGACAGGAACTGGTAAGACAGCGGCTTATGGTTTGCCTTTATTACAAAAGATAAATACAAACAACAGAAAAACACAACTGTTAATTTTATGCCCGACACGCGAATTGTGCATTCAAGTAGCTGATGATATAACGAGTTACGGTATTTACATGAAAAAAGTGAAAGTCGCCGCTATATTTGGTGGCGCAAGTATTGAGCGTCAGATTAAAATTTTACAATCTGGAGCACAGGTGATTTGCGCAACACCGGGTAGGTTGCTTGACCTTTTGAGAAGAAAGGAAACAGACTTATCAACCATCACAAACTTGGTTCTCGACGAGGCGGATGAGATGCTTAAGATGGGATTTAGAGAAGAATTAGAAGCTATTATGAGCGAAACACCGCTAGAAAAAAACATACTTCTATTTTCAGCTACAATGCCGGATGATGTCTGGCAAATCTCTAAACGCTATCTTAAAAAACCGCTTGAAATCACAATTGGTGAAAAAAACATCGGTGCTGATGGTATTATTCATCATTGCTATATGGTGCAAGCCAAAGACAGATATCTTGCTTTAAAACGAATTGTAGACTATTATCCAGATATTTATGGCATAGTTTTTTGTAGAACAAAGAAAGAAACTCAAGAAGTCGCTGACCACCTGATGAGAGATGAATATGATGCTGAACCCTTGCATGGAGACCTTTCACAAGCTCAAAGAGAACATGTCATGCAAAAGTTTAGAAATAAACATTTGAGCTTGCTTGTAGCTACTGATGTTGCAGCCCGTGGACTTGATGTCGATGATTTGACTCATATCATTAACTACAATCTTCCAGACGAAGCTGAGATATACACTCATAGGAGTGGAAGAACTGGAAGAGCTGGAAAAAAAGGTATATCAATCATAATTTCTATCTTTAAAGATAAAAAGAAAATTTCTGAAATAGAAAGAAATATAAAAAAGAGTATTGAAATAAAAAAAATCTTTACCGGTCGAGAAATATGTGAAAGACAGCTTTTTTCAATGATTGATAAAATGATAACCACAGAAATTAACGAAAAAGAAATCAATCCCTTTTTGGATATTATCTATAAAAAACTCGAATGGTTTGAGAGAGATGAAGTGATAAAGAAATTCGTGTCTATCCAGTTCAACAGGTTTTTGGAATACTATAAAAATGCTCCAGACTTAAATGTTTCTGAATATAACAGAGATAAAAAAGGCGGAGCAGTAAAATATTCAAGATTTTTTATCAATCTTGGAACTATAGATAAAATCACTCCACCAGAGTTGATAGGTTTGATAAATGACCTGACAGAGAAAAAGCACATAACTATTGGCAAAATAGACATAAAAAGGAATTTTTCTTTCTTCGAGGCTGATCACAAATACAGAGATGATATTCTTAATTCGATAGAAGATGCTTATTTTGAAGATAGAAAGATAGTCATAGAGCTATCAAATGAAAGACAGCACGGAAAAGTAGAAAAAGATAGCAAGAGAAGGACTTTTCATAGGAAACGATAAGAATCTTAAAACAATACGACTGCACCTAAAAACGGGGTCATCTCTCTATCAAAGCCAGAATAAATGGTCACATTGCTTCTATGATTTTCTTTGTTTGCTATCCTCATAGCATTAAAAAAGCTAATTATGTGATTCACTATGATAGTGCCCCCGATAGCTTTGGCATAGTCGTCGAAATCCATTGATTCGCTTCGCATTCTTCTGTATTGAACTCTCGTATCTTGATTTCCCCAATCCCAGAAAATTCTCTCATCGAGTAAGTTTTCTTTTAAAAATTTATCTCGCATTTCGGGGTCATTTATTGTCATTGCTTCATTAAGGACAGACTCATTGTAGCCACCTGGACCGAAACCAGACTGATTGTATCTTTCCATTTTAAAACGAAGATCATCATTTAAATCAAAGGATCGCAGATTTGCTCTATTGAAAGCAAATTGATCTGCCTGTCTTAGTTTTAAGTCAGACTCAGATTGAAAATAAAATCTCGTGCTCCATAAAGTAGCTTCTGCAGCAAGAAATATATATCCCGTTTTATTCCCCATTGATAGCTCTCCCCAGCCAGGAATGACCGCAGATTTTAGAGCATTTACTATAGGTGGTGGTTGAGAATAAATCTCTGATATTCCCAATGAAATCAAAATCAAGGTTAAAAAAATTTTAAAACTTGTGTTCATAAAGTAAAGTTATCCCCCTTCCGTTATCTATTGGAACTGCATAAACATGGCTAATTCTATTAACCCTGTTTGTTTGTATAGCTGCGTCAATGACACTGATTAACCTATTTACTATTAATGCTCCTACGGCAAAATTTTCATATATTTCATAATTTTGTTTATCTCGGCGTATATCTCTATATTCATTATAATGAAAATCTGTTTGCCATGTCCAAGAGTCTTCATGTCCGATAATATTTCTTTCTACATACTCATCATATTCTTCTTGAGTAATACGATTGGCTAGTAAAAAATTTCTCGCATATAATATGACCATCCTATTATACTCATCAGATGATGTATATCGATGCGCAAGGCTGTAAATATCATCACTGGCTCCTTTTCGTAAATCAGCATGAGAATAGGCATACATTTGATAATGATCTATAAGATTATTTTTTTCTTTGCTAAAACGATAAAGAGCAAAAAAAGAAAAAATATCTGCTGTCAAAAAGACAGTTGCGCGTGTATTTTTGCCTATATAATATTGACCAGATCCTGGAACTGCTGCTGACATCAGCATTGCTAAACTGGCTGATTTCCGGGTTACAGAATTAATCTCTGTTTGAGGGTTATCAGCTATCCGTTCTGAAAATTGGGCAATGGTTAAATCATCGAAATAGTCTATCCAAACTGGATATCTTAGGTCATTTTCAGTTTGTCTAAAATCGTTTGAGGTAGACATACACAACATCATAAAAGAAAGCATTAAAATCATTAAAACTAATTTTTTATTCACCATTTTTATTTCTCCGTTTTTTTAGCCTGCAGAATTAAACTCATTGTTTAGACTAAAAACTTAAATTCAAACCCAATATTGGGACAGGTTTATCACTTATATAAGTGGTGTTTATTTGAGGTGACAAAGATACACTTCTCATCTGCTGCTCATTGTGTTTTTTAGCATGCCAACGAGCATCCAAAACAGAAGCGAAATGATTTGCTAAAATGACAAAATTGACAGTTCTTGATTGATCATAATATATTTCTGCATCATCTCTCATTTTAATATAAATCCCTCTAAGAGGACTTCCGGAAGCTTCTGTTGACTCTATTAAGTCTATTCTATCTGGATTATCTATCGGACTGTTGCCTATCCATCTTATATCATGAGGATTGGTAGCATCATTGAAAATCCAGTAAACAAGGACATTTACTCCATCAATATCTCTCACATAAGTTTCATACCAGTCTGACCAACCATATATATATCTATCATATTTTCCAATAGCTTCATAATATTGTTGCCGATCATTGTAATAATAATTATCCAGTCTAAAATGTCCGCCATGACCCCAATTGACAGGAATATCATATGGATTATCTATTTTTCCGTAAAAAGAACCTGAATTTTCATTTAAAAGCAAATTTCTTTGCACTTTTTCTTGTCTATGAAAATCATAATGAATATCAGCAAACCATTCATATTCCTTTGTTTTATTATCTCCTTGTTTAATAAAAAAATCACGCAAATACCATAATCCTATTTCAATGACTGGAAATATATAGGCTGTCGGTGTCCTTTTATTTATATAAAACTGACCTGAGCCCGGAACTATTGCAGACATCAACATAGCAAGTTTTGCAGATTTTTGCTCTTCTATAAAAGTGCCTGACTGGAAGCTATTGGGAGGCAAAGGAGAATTATTCTCATTATTCGCGAACAAATCTATTGGTTGGTAATAATTATCTATCGTGGGAGTATAAAGGTATTCTGAAAGATTAGGAGTATTACTTCCGAAAAGAGAAAAATAGAATACCGAAAAGATAGAAATAACTAAAATAAATTTTTTATGAGATATTCTTTCTATTTTTTCTATACTCAATGAATATCTATTTATATTCCAAATTATTCTATTACATGTTTTCATCTAAAATCCCTTTAGTTAATCCTCTATAAACTATTTAATTATCGAAAATCTATCTCTAAATGTCTGACCTTCTACCTCTACAATCACAAAATATGTTCCTGAGCTAAACCTTTCAGCATAAAATCTAAAATCCCTAAAATCTTCCACAGGTTCTTCCAGCTTTTGTTCTAAAACAAGTTGACCTGCTATGTTAAACACTCTGATATTGGCAGGGGCTATGGAATTTAATATTCTGACATTTGCAACATTTTGTCTCACAGGATTGGGATAGACAAAGACCTCGATATTGCTAATAATAGGTTCAGGATTTATTTCACTTGTCTGAATAAAGGCACCTGTTGAGCCATTTCTGAAACCATTCCAGAGGATTTTGCTATCGTTTGAAATACTCATAACAGACGAAATCACATTGTTTTCTCTGTCTGAATATAACATATAAAGAAATGACGCATCTTCATTAGGATTGAGAATAAAGAATTGTGGGTCTAAATCTCCTTTATTAAAAAACTGAGATTTTTCGTTATCTATTGCACCATCAAACCCTATAGCCAAGAGACCTTGGTTGTCATCGTGTAGCATAAAGAATAAATCGCCATTTATGTCGAATATGTATGGATTTTTATGATATTTCAAAGTTGTTGCCCGCATTCTTTGAGGAAAATTGGGATAAAAAGAACCATCTTCAGAAATAACAAAAACTATCGTTTCGGTATGAAACATCAAGAAGCTCGATGCATGTTTTTTTGCATATCCCAATGCAAATTGAGATGGACTTTCATTTGTATAGCGAGACAAATCAAATATTGATGTTACTATATCTCCAACCACTGTATACATATTTCGTGTATCTGACATCAGATAAATCACCGTTTTATCATTATGATTATAAACAACAGGCTCTATGTGATTTGAAAATCTCTCAGGCAGTCCTATATTGCTTGAAGTTATCCCTGTTTCATTAAAATCATATTTAAAAAGTGTGTTGCTGACAGAGGATAATAAATAAATTGTATTACCAACACCAAAAAATTTTCCTTCTTCTATATTTTCCAACAAAGGTAATAATTCTGTGACAAAATTCTGGGAATTTATCAATTCATAGATTGCTGACTTATTTTCAAAAACAAAAGTGAGAAAAGCTCTATCTTGGAAAACAAAACTCATCGGAGCTTGTATTATTGGTCTATCAAACTCATGTTCAAATCTATCGTTACCGACTATTATATTGATTTTATTTCCATGAACAAGTAAAAAACCTTGTTTATCTTCTATCCCAATATTGATAGTCTGGATACCAAAATCAGATAAAACATTTAAATCCCTGTCATCTTTTATATAAAGCCATTGCCCAAATTGTTCATCAGATACAAAATGCCTCAGACCCCACTGACCGCTTAAGACCGAAATATGACCAAGTCCATCATCTGATATGTTGGCGATATTCGATACTGCAAACAAAGGGTTAAACGATCCTAAATTCGCTGTAATATCAAAAAATGAATTTGATATTTCAAAAGTCATTATCCTTCCAGATTCAGAAATATTTGAGATTTTCCAAGAAGACGGCCTACCAGTGTTTGTCCTTAAAGCTGGATGAGTGGCAGAGGATAGTTCTGTATTATGGATTTTATCAGACCAACCTGTAAAAAAGCCAGCACTGTCAATTAATGGCTCGTATTTAAAGAAATATTCATATGGAGTCCCAGTCCAAAACCAAGCATATGGATTTCCTATATCATGGATACCATCGGCCTCGATGATCTTTACACCGCGCTCTCCGACATTTACTCGATTTCTATCATAATTTGAATAAAAATGTCCATTGATGAAAATACCTTGATTGAAAATAAGGTCGTTATCGATGTGCCATATCAAGAGTCCACCGCCATGCACATCAAAATATCTATCCATGAATCCGGGAAGTAAATAATCATATTCATATGTAAATCCAGAGCTATATATTGGCGTTGGATGCAATGCTACTCGCGAATTCAAGGTTGATTGCATTGCTGTTCCACCATCTCCATCGGGGTCTATATTTCTATTTTCTATCAAAATATATTCTGTTTCTGATAACCAAATTCTATAAAAATATGGTATATGTTCCTCATTGATTTCTCTTCGTGAAGATACATTCATTATTTGCAATTCGGTGCTTAACTCTATCGAATTTACATCAACTAATATTCCTCGCTCTAAAAAATCCTGCTCAAAGGGTATCAACCTTGACCAAACACTTGGTAAGGCTGGAAATAATCCTTCTATATTATAACGGATTCCTTCAGAATCTGCTGCTGCAATGACACTCTCAGAACCACCACTATCCATTATGTCAAAAAGCCCTACTGCAGGCCTACCATTGTAGGTATTATACAAATCAGCAAAACCTAATGAATGACCAAATTCATGAGCAAATACAGAATTGACAACTCCATATCCAGTAGCAAATCTATTGCCTTCACTATCAGTTGATATCCTCGTATCTTGCCATATTCTTTCTGGGACATTGGCTGAGGTTTTTATCATGGTCATTCCACCATCGACTATTACTTCCTTGCCATCGGCTATATTGACAAAAAGAGAAGGCATATCTTGGGGAGTATCACCAAATCTATCATGTTGCCAGCTCGAACCTGCATGAATTATCATAAAATGACCAAAATCTCCAAAAAACTCTGGTCTGTCTTCAGATTCTGATACAGTAGTCCAGACATCTTGAAAATATTGTTCTATCCTATCAATAAATATATCTGATGAGACTCCCGGATTGTAAAAACCAAGCTCTTGAGGTAAGGTATATGCTTGCATATTTTTGGGATAAACTTCATATTCGAGTTGATATGATTCAAAACTTACAGCACGATAATAATATTTCATCGCTTCCAGATGTGCTTCAAAAAACTGCCTATTGTATGGAGGGCTTGCCAAAGTGATAGGATAGTCTTCTACTTCTGAATTGAACTTACCATTACCTGTAGTTTGAGGGTTATCATCTTCTTGAAATTCAACCATCACTGCTAATAATCTATTGAAATTACTGGAAGTCCTATTCGGAATATATTCAGCCCGTCGTTTATCAAAATAATGTTGTTGTGGTAGAACACGAAGACCTTCTTGTTGTATCTCATTAGCTGGAGTTATGTTATTTGTATCGCTTTTTGATGCGTTTAAAATGTTTTCATTGGGTTGTCTTCTTATTTCAATCTTTTCGCTTTCTGAAAAAAGAAATAATGGATATAGAATACATACCATTATAAATATTACTAAGTTTTTATTTTTCATAATTATATCCTTGTTATCAACTATCCTCTCCCTCGTCGTTGCGAGGTCCCTTACTTGAAGCTCCCCCCGAAGCAATCTCCGTGCCACTATCCCCCCTCTCCGTCGTTGCGAGGTCACTTCTTGCTATCCACTCTCCCGTCGTTGCGAGGTCACTCACTTGAAGCTCCCCCCGAAGCAATCTCCGTGCCACTATCCCCCCTCTCCGTCGTTGCGAGGTCACTTCTTGCTATCCCCTCCCTCGTCGTTGCGAGGTCACTTACTTGAAGCTCCCCCCGAAGCAATCTCCGTGCCACTATCCCCCCTCCCCGTCGTTGCGAGGTCACTCACTTGAAGCTCACCCCCAAGCACTCTCCGCGCCACTATCCCCCCCCCCCCCCCTTGCGAGGTCACTCACTTGA
>Ga0099364_10004989_pt1 | contig 19874 bp, 16 predicted proteins | sample TergutTh196P3_FD_73070 | JGI IMG/M metagenome (GOLD analysis project Ga0099364, IMG submission 73070) | Microcerotermes parvus P3 segment gut microbial communities from Pointe-Noire, Republic of the Congo - Th196 P3 | ecosystem: Host-associated > Arthropoda: Insects > Digestive system > Gut ... | reverse complement strand
GTATCCATACTGGCTAAAAAACGCATAGTGGACAGTGATAATTTTTATGACCCCATATCAGAAATAGAGCTGGATGAGGCAAGGGAACTAAACCCGGATGCAGAAATTAATGACGAGCTTTTAATTGAAGTAGACCCCAGGGACTTTGACCGCGGTTCGGTGCAAAGCGCAAAGCAGACCGCACAGCAATCCATACGCGAAATCCAGAAAGATACCCTCTATGCGGAGTTCAAGGATAAGATCGGGGAGATAATAATTGGCTACTACCAGAGGGAAAGAAACGGAACCATATTTGTAGATTTGGGAAAAATAGAAGGAAAGTTGATTAAGAAGTATCAGTCGCCCAGGGAAGAGTTCCATGTAAACGACAGAATTAAGAGCCTTATTGTGGAAGTAAACAAGAACCATGCCGGTCCCCTTGAAGTGCTTTTATCGCGGACACATACTGATTTTGTCAGGGCGATCTTTGAACTGGAAGTACCGGAAATTTACGATAAGATAGTTGAGATACATAAGATAGTCAGGGAGCCGGGATACAGAACAAAGCTTGCAGTTTACTCCAACAGGGATGATGTAGATCCTGTCGGCGCCTGTGTCGGGCTTAAGGGTGTGAGGATTCAGGCAGTTATTAAAGAGCTGGAAGGCGAGAAAATTGACATACTAAAGTATGACCCTGATCCCAAAAAGTTCATTAAAAATGCACTTTCCCCTGCAGAAGTCCAGGAAGTAATAATTCTGGACGAAGACAAGCATCAGGCTCTTGCCGTTGTAAGCGAATCCCAGCTTTCACTGGCAATCGGGAAACAGGGGCTTAATGTCAGGCTTGCAAACAGATTGGCCGACTGGAATATAGATGTTAAAACTGATGCCCAGTTTGAAGAAATGGATATTGCAACAGAATCCAGGCGCAAGGTTTCCATGCTGTTTGGAGATGAGGAATTCGGGGAAGAATATACCCTTGTTTCACAGCTCCCCGGCATAGATCCGGAAATTGCAGAATTATTAAAGAACAGCGGTAATGACTTCATTGAAGACTTCCTGTCTCTTCAGGAGGAAGAACTTGCAGAAATTGGATTGAACCAGGAGCAGTTAAGCTATCTAAAGGGTATAATAGAAGAGCATATAGAAATTGTGGAAGAAGCCGAAGAGGATTCTGTACAGGAAGATGATTTAGATGGTGAAGTAATGGATGAGGAAGAGGAAACAGAAGCTGAGCCGGAGGAATATGAATGTCCTGAATGCGGTTCAAAAATTACTGTGGAAATGACAAGCTGTCCTAATTGCGGGATAGGCTTGAGTTTTGAATATGAAGAGGATCCTCTTTAATTAAAAAAGGGTCAAACGATTTTTAAACTATAAGGATGAATATGGCTGAGGAAAATGACAATAAAGCAAAACCAAAAGCGGAATTAATCAAACGCAGTAATAAGGATCCTCTCCCTGGAGAGAATGTAAGTGAAAGCAACGAAACTGCAAAAAGAGATTCTGAGCAGGGAGAACGCCGCAAGGTAATTGTAGTAAAGAAAAAACCTGTACCCCAGGCTAATGCAGCCGGTGCTGCACCCATAGTGAAAAAACCTCAGCCTAAAATTGTAACAAACCGCGGGAGTAAAGCGGAAACAGAAACTGAACCTGCTGCTCCTGTGAAAGCAGAACAGAGCAATATAGATCCCGTTAATGAAATTTCTGGCACTATCGATCCAAAAAATGAAAGCAGCTCTGCCGGGGAAACTAAAGTTCAAAGAGAAGATCCTGTTCCCTTTGTAGTAACTCAGCGTCCCATGGCTGCTGCCGGCAGGGTGGGCGGGAAATATGTGGGTCCAAAACCGACTCACGAAGAATCTGTCAGAACAAACTTTTCCAATCAGCGTCCCAGCGGGACAGCAGGGAGAGTGGGTGGAAGACCAGCCGGGCCAAGGCCGGCTGAGCACGGACAGACCGGCACACGGACTCAGGGAGACCGCCCGCCCGGGCAGAGACCCTTTACTTCGCAGGGAAGAACACAATCACCGCAGAACAGGATGGGGCAGGGCGGTGCAAGACCTATGGGTCCACGCCCGGCTGGTCCTCAGGGAACAGGGCAGAGAAACTTTAACGCTCCCAACAGGGGTACTGGCCCCCGTGGACCAAACCGCCCAGGAGGATTCGGCGGCGCACCTTCGACAAGTACTGTTCCCATCATGGAAGGCAAGAGCCAGGCGAAAAAAGCCTTTAAGGCAAAAAAACCTGCATATACCAGAAAGGACAAAGAACAGGAGATGGAAGAAAAACTGCTCCAGGTAAAGAAAAAGAGCAGCCAGAGTGCAAATCCTGTTCCCAAGTCCATAGAAATTATGGAAGTGGTATCTGTATCGGATCTTGCTAGAAAAATGAACCTTAAGGCATCTGACCTTATTCAAAAACTGATGACTATGGGGCAGATGGTTACAATTAACCAGCAGATAGATGCGGACACTGCCACTATCCTTGCTGCCGAATTCGGTGCAGATGTAAAAATAGTAAGTCTTTATGATGAAACCCTGATCGAAACAGAAACTGATCTTGATATAGACATGAGTCCGAGGCCTCCTGTTGTTACCGTTATGGGACATGTTGACCATGGTAAAACAAAGCTGCTGGATGCAATAAGAAGTGCTGATGTAGTTTCCGGAGAATTCGGCGGCATTACCCAGCACATAGGTGCCTATACTGTGGACACGAACAGGGGGAGGATCACCTTCCTTGATACCCCGGGTCATGAGGCATTTACCCGCATGAGAGCCAGGGGAGCCCAGGTGACAGACCTTGTAGTCCTTGTAGTGGCAGCCGATGACGGCGTTATGCCTCAGACTGTAGAGGCAATTAACCATGCCAAGGAAGCCGGGGTGCCCATCATTGTTGCAGTTAACAAGATTGATAAACCGGAGGCAAACCCCGAAAGGATAAAGACCCAGTTATCTGATTATGAACTTATACCGGAAGACTGGGGTGGTCAGACCATATTTGTGGAACTCTCTGCCCTGAAAAAAGAAGGTATAGATAAATTAATTGAGTCCATACTTTTGGAAGCCGAACTTTTGGATTTAAAGGCAAACTATAACAGGACTGCCGAAGGGAAGGTTCTGGAATCCAGAATTGATCACGGTAGAGGTGTAGTTGCTACAGTAATGGTGGAAAAGGGGACTCTAAAAGTCGGTGATTCCTTTGTTGCAGGTGTCTGGCCTGGCAAGGTAAGAGCCTTATTTAACGATAAGGGCGATAAGGTAGATGAAGCGACTCCTTCTGTCCCCATCGAAATTATCGGCTTTGAAGGTATTCCAAATGCAGGGGATCCCATACAGGTAGTGGAAGATGAAAAAACTGCCAGGGGAATTTCGATAAAGAGACAGGAACTTAAGCGTTTTGAAGATGCAAAGAATATCCGGAAGATCACCCTGGATAACCTCCATGCTACCATAACTGAAGGTGCCATACAGGAACTTAAGGTAATTATAAAGTCCGATGTCCAGGGTTCTGCAGAAGCTCTGCGTTCCAGCCTGGAAAGGCTTTCCACTGAAGAAATCCGCCTGCATGTAATACAGGCACTTCCAGGCGCCATAAACGAGGGCGATGTTGATCTCGCAGCAGCGTCAAACGCCATAATCATAGGCTTTAATGTAAGGCCTGTGCCGAAGGCGAAGATCCTTGCCGAGCAGGAGAGAATAGACATTAGGCGCTATAATGTTATTTACAAGGCAGTTGAAGAAATCCAGCTTGCCATGGAAGGAATGCTGAAACCCGAAACAAGGGAAGAGGTTATTGCTACTGTGGAAGTAAGGGATATATTCAGAACACCAAGAGCAGGAACTGTAGCAGGTTCTTATGTACTCACAGGAACCGTTAAACGCAGTGCCATCATTCATGTGATCAGGGACAATATAGAAATTCATACAGGTAAAATTTCATCTCTCAGGCGATTTAAGGACGATGTCAGGGAAGTTTCAGCCGGGTTTGAATGCGGAATAGGCCTAGAAAACTTTAATGATCTGAATGTAGGCGATCAGTTTGAAGTCTTTGAAGTTGTAGAAATTGCCAGGAAGCTGGGTGCTGCTACATAGATATGGCAGAGTTCAGGACAGAAAGAGTAGGGCAGTTAATACAGGAAAAAATCGGCGCTCTTATAGTAGAGGGTAGAATTAAAGACCCCAGGGTAAATGCCTTTCTCTCTGTTTCCAGGGTAAATGTTTCCAGGGATCTTTCCTGGGCAGAAGTTTATATCTCTACTTTTAGGCCGGAAAACAGCCTTGCAAAAAGTGTAGCCGGGCTGCAGAATGCTGCCGGTTTTATTCAGGCTCAGCTTGCGAAGGAAATAAAGATCCGTCAGACTCCGCGCCTGCGTTTTCATGAAGATAAAAGCATAAAAGACGGCTTTGATATGGTTAGAAAACTTGAAGAACTGGTGAATGAACAGGATAATGAGCAGGCAGAATGAAGGTCTCCTTCTTTACAATAAACCTCCAGGTCTTACATCATTTGAATCTCTTTCTGTTATAAAAAAAACTTTTAATACCGGAAAAGTCGGACATACAGGGACTCTGGATAAATTTGCATCGGGTCTTCTTTTGGTACTTATTGGAAGGGCGGTAAAACTAACCCCGCTTTTAATAAAGGTGTCAAAGGAATACTTTGGCAGTATTCAATTTGGTATTCAAACAGATACTTTAGATCCTGAGGGTAAAATAATAGATACAGCTGAAATTCCAGCCCGGGAAAATGTGGAAAAAGCAATAGAATCATTCAAAGGTAAAATAGAACAGGCACCTCCCCTATATTCTGCAATTCACATTAACGGGAAAAGAGCTCATGAACTTGCAAGAGAGGGAAAAGAGCCGGAGATGAAAAAGAGAGCTGTTACAGTTTACAATTTGGAACTAATTTCCTGGAACCCGCCGGCGGCAGAAATATATGCCAAAGTTTCATCCGGAACCTATATAAGATCCCTGGCCAGGGATATCGGAATTGCAGCAGGTTCCAGAGCCCATCTAAAATCCCTGGTTCGTACAAAAGTGGGATTATTTTCGCTTGAAGATATTCAGAATGATAATACCTGGCAGCTCCATCCGGTAAATAAAAAACTCTTTGACTCCCTTTCCCTGCCTGTATTTTTTATTGAAGACCGGAAAAAATTTTTACAGGGAAAACCCCTGGAAACTATTTTACAGAAAGAGGATCTGTCTTTATCCCCTGATACACCCGGCAATAAATTGGAAGCAGCCGGGGTTTTTAATAAAGATGATACAGAAGATTTCCTGGGTTATATAGTTAAAAATAACGGAAAATGGGCTTATGGAAGGGTATATGCAGATAGTTAGCTGGAATGACTTTCTGGAAAAGCCTGCACCCTCTGCCCTAACAATTGGTGTTTTTGACGGGATGCACCTGGGGCATCTTGCCCTTATTCAAAAAGTTGTTTCCCTTAATAATAAACCCACTGTAATTACATTCAGGAAAAACCCCAAAAAACTCCTTTTTCATGATGATTTTGAAGGTGAAGTGTACAGTTTAAGGCAAAAACTTGATATTTTTCGTAAGCAGGGCATACAGAGAGTTGTACTGATTGACTTTTCTGAAAATTGGAGTAAAATGAAGGGACGGGAGTTTCTGGATTTACTGGAAAAACCCGGGATGATGGCTTCTCTTGTTATAGGATCTAACTTTCGCTGCGGATATAAGCAGGATACCGGTGCAGATTGTATTAAAGAGATAAATGCGGCAAAGGGTATCGCTACGGAGATCCTTCCTAACCTGTCTTTATCCGGTGAACTGATAAGTTCCAGCAGGCTTAGGACTTTGATTATAAGCGGGGATCTGGAGAAGGCCTCTGTGATGATGGGCCGGAATGCAGAACTGGATCTTACAGATATAGAAAGCAATTTTGTGCCGGCTCCTATAAAAGGAGCGGGGAATTTTTGTTATTCCCTGGATCATGCTGACAGGGTGCTTCCCCCCGGAGGTTTTTACAGGGTTTTACTGCATAGGGAAACCGGAAAAAAAGCTTTTGGTGAAGAAGACGGAGATGAAGAATCTCCGATAGAAGAAAGAGCTTACATAGAAAATAAAAAACTTTATCTGCCTTATAAAGCGGAGAGTATAGAATACATAGGAGTGTAAAGAATGGCATTAAGCAAAGATGAGGTAAATACCATCATCAACAAGTACGGAAAGAACGAAAAAGACACAGGAGCATCGGAAGTACAAATTGCACTTTTGACGGAAAGGATCAATCAGCTCTCGGATCATTGCAGGCAGTTTAAGAAAGATAAATCCAGTCAGAGGGGATTATTAATCCTCGTAGGGCAGCGCCGCAGAATGCTGAAGTATATTCAAAGGACAAACCTGGAAAAATACCGTTCATTAATCAGAGACCTGGGCTTACGCAGGTAAGGAACACATGATTCACGAAGTAAAACATATATTAGCCGGTAATGAGATTATTCTGGAAACCGGCAAGATCGCAAGACAGGCCAATGGCTCTATCTTTGCCAGGTATGCAGGTTCTGCAGTTATTGCAACAGTATGCGCATCAGCCGATGCTGTGGAAGGCATGGATTATGTGCCATTAACCGTAGACTATAACGAGAAGTATTATGCAGCAGGGAAAATCCCCGGAGGCTTTATCAAAAGAGAGGGCCGTCCAAAGGACAAGGAGATCCTTGTTTCCAGGCTCATCGACAGACCCATGCGGCCTCTTTTTGACAAAACTATCGGCAGGGAGATTCAGTTAATTCCGACAACTGTTTCTACAGATCAGATAAATCCCCCGGACATGCTTTCCATAATTGCAGCCTCTGCTGCAGTGCATATTTCTGATATTCCCTTTAACGGCCCCATGGCAGGGGTAAGGGTCTGCCTCGTGGGTGATGAACTTTTAATAAACCCCACCTATGCACAGATTGAATCTGCAAAAATGGAAATTGTTGTTGCCGGCACCAGGGATGGTATTACCATGGTTGAAGGCGGAGCTTCCGAGGTAAGCGAAGATATAATGATAGAGGCTCTGGATAAGGCGCATAAGGTCATTATTGAACTCTGCGATTTACAAGATAAGCTCCGCGAGCTATGCGGAAAGCCAAAGCTCCCCCTCCCCAAATTATCATATACCCTGGAAAATTCCGAGGCGATAAGGAATTTTGCATATCCCCAGCTTGAACATGCCTGTTTTGTTAAGGGCAAGCATGAGAGAAGGGAGGCAATAGGCAAAATAAGAACAGAGCTTTTGGAACAATATCCCACGCAGTTCGAGGATGAAAAACAAAAGAAACTCTTCAATGTCCTCTGGGATGATATGCAGTACGAGATACTCAGAAAGTCTATACTGGAAAAGGGGCTTAGGGTAGACGGCAGGGGAACGGAAGACATAAGAGAAATAAACTGCGAAGTAAATATCCTCCCCAGGACTCATGGCTCGGCTCTGTTTACCAGGGGTGAGACCCAGGCTCTGGCTGTGACTACATTGGGAACTGTTTTTGATGAGCAGATCTACGACGATATAGAGGGAGATAAAAGGGAAAACTTTATTTTTCACTATAATTTTCCGCCTTACTCAGTCGGTGAAGTAGGACGCACCGGCACCGGCCGCAGGGAGATAGGACACGGCAACCTTGCCAGGAGATCCCTTGAGTGGACAGTCCCGTCAAAAGAACAGTTCCCTTACACAATCAGGGTTGTTTCTGAAATCATGGAATCAAACGGCTCTTCCTCCATGGCATCTGTCTGCGGAGGTACTCTTGCAATGCTGCAGGCCGGCGTACCCATTAAAAAACCTGTTGCTGGTATTGCCATGGGTTTAATAACAGAGAGTAATGCCCCTGGCGCCCCCTACGCAGTTCTTTCAGACATACTTGGCGAGGAAGACCATCTGGGGGACATGGATTTTAAAGTCTCCGGAACAGAAGATGGGATCACCGGCTTTCAGATGGATATAAAAATAGCCGGGGTAAGTTCAGAAATTATGAGGAAAGCTCTGGATCAGGCAAAGAGGGGACGCCTCCATATTCTTTCTATCATGAACAATACTATTAGTAAGCCGGCGGAAGAGATCAGTGAGTTTGCACCAAAAATCCTCAGCCTGAGGATTGACATTGATAAAATCGGTGCCTTAATAGGTCCCGGCGGGAAAAATGTAAAGGCACTCTGTGAACAGTATAACGTTAAAATAAATACAGAAGATGACGGTACTGTTACAATCTTTGGAAAAAGCACAAAAGATGCGGAAGATGCGAAGGAAGCAGTTTTAGGCATAGTTCTGGATCCCGAGCCCGGTAAGGTATACAACGGCACTGTAAAAAGGATTATGGATTTCGGCGCTTTTGTGGAAATTCTTCCAGGGAAGGAAGGTCTGGTTCATATCAGTAAACTTTCCCGTCAGAGAGTTGCACAGGTTACCGATGTTATAAATGAAGGGGATAAAATTCAAGTTAAACTTCTTGAGATTGATAAAATGGGCAGACTGAATCTTTCCTATATCGATGCCATAGACCCCGATGGTTATACTGAAAGCAGTTCTTCGGATGACGGAGGCTATAGGGGACCTCAGAGGGACAGGGGAAGAGACAATAGGCGGGATAACCGCCGGTACTGATATGGATGCCGCAGTAGAACTTAAAGTCAAAAAAAAAGAAGGGGTTCTTCTTCCCGGGTATGAAAGCCCGGGTGCGGCAGCAATGGACTTAAGAGCTTTTCTGGAAGGAGAAGTTTTAATTCCTTCCATGGGCAGAAAAAGAATTCCAACAGGCTTATTTCTGGAAATTCCGCCCGGCTATGAGGGGCAGGTAAGACCCCGCTCCGGTCTTGCAGACAGAAACGGAATCACCGTTTTAAACGCACCGGGAACTATAGATTCTGATTATAGGGGAGAGGTAGAAGTAATTCTGGTTAATCTGGGAAGTGATTCTTTTACCGTTAAAAACGGAGACAGGATAGCCCAGCTGCTTATTTTACCGGTGGTTAAAGCCATTATAATTGAAGCAGAGGAGCTTTCCCGGACTGAAAGGGGAAGGGGAGGCTTCGGATCTACCGGCGTATAGAAAGCCGGGAAGGGAGAGTATCTTGGTGAACAGTATACAATCCATACCCGGCCGCTTCATATCCTGGACTTTATTCAGATACATAATAAAAGATACCCTCTTCGCTTTTTTTGTTGCTTTTCTTTTCTTCTTTTTTGTTTTTTTTGCAAACCAAATTTTACTTTTGGCCAGAGAGATACTCACAAGGCAAGTCCCATTATTTCAGGTAGTACTCCTTATTTTTTATGTCCTTCCACAAGTCATTGCACTGGCAGCCCCCTTTGGCTGCTTAATGGGGACCTTAATCACCATAGGGAGGCTTAGTTCCGATAACGAGATTCTTGTTATGCTTGCATCGGGGCTTTCTTTTAAAATTATTTTTCTTCCCGCCCTTGCGGTGGGCATATTAATTTCCATTCTGTCTTTTTTTACGAATGATGTACTTCTCCCCCTGGGTACAGTGCAGTTTCAAAGACTGTACCGGAGAATTCTGGTTTCTACTCCTGCTCTGGAACTGGATGCAAACTCCGTTAAGCGCTACAGGGATACTGTAATTATAACAGGACCTGTGTCCGGCACCGCCATTGAAAACATGGTGATCCTGGACAGGACTGCAGAGGGGGAGCGGCGGGTAATCCTTGCACAGACTGCAGAACTAACAGACTCCGGAAACGAGGGCTTAAGCCTGGATTTACAGGGTGCTTTTTTTGTATCTTCCAGGGAAATAGCACGTAACGATTATGATTATGCATCATCTGATTTTTTAAGGTATTGGGTGCCGGAGGATGATATAATTCAGGCAATTCACTCCATAGGTCCGAATCAGATGAGTTCCCTGGATCTTAGAAGGGAAATCCTTGTTATGAACCAGGAGCATAACAGAAATATGGACAACCGTTATAACAGGGTTATGACAAATGCACTTCAGCTTGAAGACTCTCTCAGGAGGGGCCCGGGAGATCAGGAATGGAACAGAAGGGATAATTACTATAATGCTTTTTACAGGGAAAAGCAGAGTTCCCTGCTTACCAGAAGCAATATGCGCCTTTCAATATACAGGCTGGAATATCATAAAAAGTTTTCCATTCCCTTTGGCGCCCTGTCTTTGGTTCTGCTTTCTGTTTCATTGGGGCTTTTGGCAAGGAAAAGCGGACAGACAGTCGGCTTTATTTTTGGTTTGTTTATTTCGGTGCTTTACTGGGCTCTTCTTTTGGGAGGGCAGACTGTGGGAGTGAGCATGGGATTTTCTCCGCTATGGTCAATGTGGCTGCCCAATGTTCTTGCCATTTTTTCTGGTATGATTCTTTTTATTATCAGGCTAAAAAGATGATACTCGATCGTTACCTGGTTAAACAGTTTATTCCTTTTTTCTTTGTAGGTCTGTTTTTGTTCATGATACTTCTTATTATGATCGATCTCTTTGGTAACCTTGTCCGCTATCTAAACAACAATGTTTCCCCTTTTGATATATTAAGGGTTAGTTTATACTATCTTCCCAAGAGCATGTCATTTGCTCTTCCCATCTCTCTGCTCTTTGCATCTGCCTATACCCTGGGGGATCTGTATGCAAGAAATGAACTAACTTCCATTTTTTCTTCCGGAATTCCCTTTCGGCGTTTCAGTATTTCCCTTCTTTTAATAGGCATCTTTATTTCTGTTTTTTCATTTTTTTTTAATGACCTTGCAGTTATACCAACTTTTAAAATGAAAAATGATCTTTCCCGGACCTTGTTAAATGAAATTTCCGTTAGTGAAAGCAGAACAGATATAGTTATTAAAGCCAGGAACGGGGCTCTGACTTATGCTGTAGATTATTATGATCATCCAAACCGCATCATTAACGGTCTTTCACTGATAGAACAGGACAATGACGGGAATCTGGTTTCATTAATAAGGGCCCGTACTGCTGTTTGGACAGGAACATTCTGGGATCTTTATAATGCAGTAATATATGAGTGGGATGATGGTCTTCTTTCATACAGACCCCTTGAAAGAACAGAGAGCTATACTGAAGATCCTGAAACTTTCAGAAGAAATATGGTGAATGTAGAAGAATTAGGCTATAGGGATGCATTTTTACTGGTAAGGGATCTGCAGGCTGCAGGGCTCCCTTTTTTAAATGCATTAACGGATTATTATCACCGCTTTTCATTTTCTACGGTATCCTTTGTTGTGATTTTCCTTTCAATCAGCATGGGAGGCCGGTTCAGAAAAAATATACTCTTAATGAGCCTTCTCTCCAGTTTAGGAGCTGCAGCAATTTTTTATGCAATTGAAATGCTGAGCATGATGATGGCAAAGACAGGTTATATTCCGCCCATACTTGGAGCCTGGTTTCCTGTTGGGGTTTTTATTCTAATAGGACTGATTTTTCTGGGGACAGCCAAAACATAATGCAGAAAATATTTTCACCAGGGCATAAAGACACTTCATCATCTGCCAGGACAGGAAAAATTTCTTTGCCTCACGGTACAATTGATACGCCTGTTTTTATGCCTGTGGGAACAAATGCAACTGTTAAGGCAATGACCAAAGATGATTTAATGGAAATTGGGTTTGATATAATTTTATCAAATACATACCACATCTACCTTAGACCAGGCATAGATATAATTTCCAAAGCAGGGAAGCTGCATAATTTTATGTCATGGGACAGAAATATTTTAACTGATTCCGGCGGATATCAGGTATTTTCCCTTGCACCATTCAGAAAGATAAGTGAAGAGGTAATAAAATTCAGCTCTCATATAGACGGCTCCAGTCATTTTCTGAGCCCGGAGAATGTCGTAGAGTATCAGGCTGAACTGGGCAGTGATATTCAAATGCAGCTGGATGTATGTACAAGCTGGGGAATAGATTTAAATGAGGCAAGATCAGCTCTGGATTATACCATAATGTGGATGCATAGGGCAAAAAAGAAGTGGGAGGAAGAAATCCGTAAAGGCATATATAAGGGAGTTTTATTTCCCATTGTACAGGGAAATTTTTTCCCGGATCTTAGAAAAGAAAGTGCAGAAAGGGTAATTGAAACTGAACCGGCAGGGATTGCCATAGGAGGTCTTTCTGTGGGAGAACCAATAGATGTTTTTAAGGAATTCCTTAGCTATACCACAGGTTTCTTGCCGGCAGACCTGCCCAGGTATGCAATGGGCATAGGGACTCCTGAATATATCCTTTTTGCAATAGAGCAGGGTATAGATATGTTTGACTGTGTATTGCCGACACGCAACGCAAGAAACGGTAATGTGTTTACCCGGCTTGGATCTTTCGCATTGAAAAAAGCTGAAAACAAAGCCGATTATATGCCGATAGATGAAGAGTGCGGCTGTAAAGTATGCCGTACATATTCAAGGGCTTATTTAAGGCATTTATATATAAACAAGGAGATCCTTTGCTCTATCCTGGCAAGCTATCATAACCTTTATTTTTTAAATGAGCTGGTTAAAAATGCCAGGATAGCCATTTGTGAAAATAAATTTACTTTATTTAAGAATGATTTTTTGAATAAATATAATTCAATTTAATTACGGGGTAATTGAATGACATCCATAAAGATTTTTATTGTTTTTCTGTTGATTTTTCCAATTTCAATAATTTTTGCACAGACTAATGAGGAAACCGAAACTCCCGTAAGTTCTGTGATAGATGAGCAGCGGGATATAATCCGCTTCGGGACAGAAACTGAAATTGCCAATTTAATTCAGACCCTTAGAACTGGCAGAGCTTCATATCTTGATGATGAACTCATTGATATTGCCAATAGAACGAGAAACAGGAGTATCCTTACAGGTTTATTCGGTTTTTTCGGAGAATTGGAGAAATCCGGCCTTGAGGACAGGGCGATGAGGGCAATACGGGAAAGGGATTACGAAGTCAATGAAACAATCACTGCTGCTGTTGATTATTTGGGAAGGGTAAGGGCGATAGAGGCGATTCCCGTATTGATGGAGTTAATTAATTCCGGTGAAAGCAGGTTTCTGACCAATTCCATTCGTGCACTTGGCAGAGCTGCAAGCGGTGAAGATGCAGAAGATGAATCAGAAAATGCATCTTTTTTTCTCTTGGATTACTATAATAACCGCTTCCCCTCTGATGATAACAGGAGGGAAATTGTAATTGCACTTGGAGAAACCAGATCAAATGCCAGTGTTTCATTTTTAAGAGACATTGTCATGAATAATGATGAAAGGGCTTTCCTTAGAATTTCAGCTCTGGATGCCCTGTCAAAAATTGGTGATTATGAAGGACTTGATGCAATTATAGAAGCAGTTTCCTCTTCCGATCCGAATATACGTTCGGCCGCTGTGAGTGCTCTTGGACCTTTTTCCGGGGAAACTGTTGAAGAGGCAATACTGGAAGCATTCAGGGATTCATTCTGGCGTACACGGATAGGCGCTGCCCAAGCAGCAGGAATGCGGCAGATGGAAAGTGCAGTTCCCTTCCTTAGGTTCCGTGCAGAAAATGACGAAGTTCCCCAGGTAAGGGATGAGGCTATAAGGGCACTTGGAGCCATAAATACAGCAGAAACTATTGAAATATTGGATAACCTGTTTACCAACAGGCGGAATTCGGACCGGATACGGCTTATGGCAGGGGAGATGCTGCTATTATATCAGGCTGAAGCATATTCATTAAAAATAACCGTAGAAATGGAAGATGCCAGAACCAGGAACCAGACTCCTCTGTATAATGGTTTTGTCAGAATATTGACAACAGCGGTTTCTTCTTCCCTGGAAGATACTGCACGCAGACTTTTAGAGACCGGAGGGGTAATTGAAAGATCACTTGCCCTGGATATGGTGATGAACAATGAATTTCACAGCCTGGCAGATAATGTACGCACCCTTTTGGATGAACAGAGGCATGGTGCAAGCCTGGCAAGGAAAGCTCGGTTAACCCTGGAAAGGCTGGGTTTGGAATAGTTTATAACTTAAAAACAGGTTTATGCACCTTTTTTCACTATAAAATTAGTAAAAATCTACCGATAAAATAAGGAAGTGTATTTTTCTGTCCGGACCCTGGCATTTATTACAGGGATAATTTTATTAATAAGCCTGCCTCAGACCTCATTGCTGTATGGGGAGGAAAGAACCCATGTAGTGGAAAGAAATGATACTTTTTTTTCAATCGCCAGAACTTATGGTATAAATGCCGATGAATTAATGCGTTTCAATGGATTTACCGATCCTTCCAGGCTTCCGGTAGGCCACAGGCTCCGTATTCCGTCAACTGTAAATACACAGTCATCCTCCCTGGATGAATTTATCACATACAGTGTAGTAAGGGGTGATACATTTTTTTCCCTGGGGAGAAGGTTCTCTGTTACAGAAGCATTGATCCGCGAAATAAATAATCTGTCAAATTCTTATGTGCTCCGTGAGGGAGACACGCTTAGAATACCTTCACTTAATGCCTCTCATGCTGCACCGGTGATTTCCCCGCCTTCAGTGAACTGGCCGGTTAATGCCAGGGAAATAAACTATCTTACAGGACGGCTGAGCGGTGTTATGATAACCGGAGAGAGATTTGAACCGGTCAGAAGCCTCACCCATGGAACAGTAATTTCTGTAGGACCTTACAGGGGTTTTGGACGGGTGGCAATTATCCAGGTAGACGGGGGATATTTATATGTTTACGGAGGCTGTGAAACATTAACTGTGAGGGAAGGTGACAGAGTGTATCCAGGTTCTGAAATAGGCAGACTTGGAATTGATCTTGTAACGAATCTGCCGCAATTATTTTTTATGGTTTACAGGAGCAATACACCCATAGATCCGGCTCTTGCACCCAGAGCTTAAGAATAAAAAAAAGAGGTAACTATGCTGAAGTCGTCAGAGAATGTATTATCCGATGTTTCTGAACTTTATTCTCAAAATGAATCAAATTTGCATATAAGAAATCCTCAAAACCGGAAAAATCTGAAGAAAACGAAAAAGACAAAGATAACCAAGGAATCAGATCCCCTGGCACTCTATTTTAAGCAGATATCAAAGTTCCCCCTTTTAAGTGTACAGGAAGAACAGGTTATAGGTGAAAAAATTGTACAGTTGAGGAAGGAAATAAAAGAACAGGAATCCATTCAGAATAAAAGTTCCAAAGCCAGTAAGAACCCTTCTGATAAAGAAGTAAAACCTGAGAAATTAAAGGCCCTGCATGAATCGTTATTGGTATATAAAAACAAAATGATTAATGCCAATCTTCGCCTTGTAGTTTCCATTGCAAAAAATTATCAGCACCGAGGTCTGTCACTTTTAGATTTAATTGATGAAGGAAATATCGGCTTAATTGAGGCAGTTGAACGCTTTGATTATACCAGAGGATGCAGATTTTCTACTTATGGCACCTGGTGGATAAGACAGGCAATTATTAAGAGTATAGCAGACAAGGGAAGGGTGATTCGTATTCCGATTCACATGCTTAATACCATAAAAAAATGCTATTTTGTCGCCAAGCAGCTTACCCAGGATCTGGGAAGAGACCCAAGCAATGAAGAAATTTCTGAATATATGGGACTGCCTGTATCCAAAATCAAGGAAATTGTTAAACTCTCACAGGAGACTACCAGTCTTGATACAATAGTTGATGATGGAAATTTAACTCGTCTTGCAGACCTCATAAGGGATGATAATCTTACCGAGCCTTTTGAAGCTGTTTTCTCCATGACCATTCAGGAAACCATGAGTGATATTTTATCCAGCCTCTCAGAAAGGGAAATAAAGATCATTAAACTTCGTTTTGGACTGGCAGGAGAAACGCCTCTTACCCTGGAAGAAACCGGAAAACTTTTGGGGATAACCAGGGAAAGGGTCAGGCAGATACAGGAAAAAGCCTCTTTTAAATTAAGGGGCTTTAAAGAGCTGTATGAATTAAAAGATCAAGCTTGAATAAAAATATAGATTTATAGTATTCTTTTCACTCATGGAAAAAACCCCCATAATAAACCTCACTGATATAAGGAAAACCTTCAGGGTAGTAAAACGTGAAAAGGGGTTTTTTCCTGCCTTAAAATCCCTCTTTCACCGTGAATACAATATTATTAAGGCATTGGACGGAATTTCCTTTACCGTAGACAGAGGTGAGATAATCGGTTTTATAGGACCCAATGGTGCAGGAAAGTCCACTGCGATTAAAATAATGAGCGGGATCCTGGTTCCGGATTCCGGCAGCTGTACGATCATGGGGTATTGTCCCTGGGAAAAAAGGCAGAGGTATGTCTCAAATATAGGAGTAGTCTTTGGACAGCGTACACAGTTATGGTGGGATGTACCTGTAACAGATTCTTTTGATCTATTAAGGGATATTTATAAGGTAAATAATAATCGATTCAGGGAAAATCTGGATGAACTAACAGAACTTCTCGAATTAAGTGATCTTCTTTCTGTGCCGTTAAGGCAGTTAAGCCTGGGACAAAGAATGAGATGTGAAATTGCAGCATCCCTGCTGCATGATCCTGAAATTCTTTTTTTGGATGAACCTACAATCGGGTTAGACGCAATTTCCAAACTCTCTGTAAGAAAAATCATTTCTGATCTGAATCATAAGAGAAAAATTACTGTTATACTCACTACACATGACATGGATGACATAGAAGCACTTACAAACCGCATTATTTTAATAGGGAAGGGGAGCATTTTATACGACGGAGAACTAACTGCACTGCGCTCGCGTTTTGATTCAAAAAGAAGACTGGAAATACATTATCAGGATGCGGAAGATCTGCCTGTACCCATGGGAACAAAGCTGCTTTCTGAAAAAAATAATCATGCTGTTTATGAAGTAGATACAGAAATTACAGGTATTTCGGAAGTACTTAATATACTGGGGAGGGATCTTGATATCAGAGATATGAACACAGGTTCCAGACCCATAGAGGAAATAATTGCATCTCTTTACAGGGAAGGAAACCTGTGAAACTAATCTTTTTGCCATACCTTGGTATTTTTAAGATGAGGCTGATTGCAGGAATGCAGTACAGGGCTGCCGCCTGGGCCGGGGTAGCAACCCAGTTTTTCTGGGGAGGAATGCAGTTATTGATTTTTTATGCGTTTTACGAAAGTTCAGGAATGAATACCCCGGGCATGGAAACTCCCATGAGTTTTTCGCAGCTCTCTGATTTTATCTGGATGAGGCAGGCTTTTCTGGCTCTTGTGATGCTCTGGAGCATGGATAATGAACTATTGAACCATATATCATCGGGCAATGTGGTTTACGAACTTGCAAGGCCTCTTTCGCTTTATTCATTCTGGTTTGCAAGAATTATGGCATTCAGGCTTTCCAGAACTGTACTGCGCTGCCTCCCTATTTTTATTGTTGCATTCTTTCTGCCTGCTCCCTGGGGGTTTAACCTTCCGGCAGATTTCGCTTCATTATCACTTTTTATTATTTCACTGATACTGGCAGCATTCCTTGTTACTGCCCTGTCCATGCTTATCTGCTGCATTACTTTTGTTACACTAAGCCCTGTAGGTGCAAGGCTTTTAATCGGAGTTATGGGAGAATTTTTAATGGGTGCAATTATACCCATTCCTTTTATGCCGGATTTTCTTCAGCGTTTATGTTTTTTTCTGCCTTTCCGTTATACCGCAGATTTTCCTTTCAGGATTTATTCAGGGCATATACATGGAGAAGAGGCTGTTATGGGGCTTTTAATGCAGGTTTTCTGGCTCTTGGCCTTACTGTGCATAGGTTTACTGGGATTAAAAGCCTGCCAGAAGCGCCTTATAGTTCAGGGAGGATAGTTTGATATACTTCAAATACCTCTCCATGAATTTAAAATCTGTTTTAGAGTACAGGCTTTCCTCCTGGTTTCTGGCAATAGGCCAGGCATTTACAACAATATTTTCATTTTTAGGCATGGCGCTTCTTTTTATGCGTTTTGAATCTCTGGCAGGCTGGAGTTTTACTGAAGCTGCCCTCTGCTTTGGTATAACAGGGGCTGCATTCTCCCTTTCTGAATGCTTTGCAAGGGGATTTGATGCTTTTTCACAGATCGTTATTCAGGGTGAATTTGACAGGGTTTTATTAAGGCCCAGGAATACTATTATTCAGGTGCTTGGATCCAGAACTGATATTATGCGCATAGGAAGATTCCTTGTTAACCTATCTGTTTTGCTTATTATTATTCCCATGACAGATATTTCCTGGGATATTTCCAGGATCTTTACACTAATAATGATGCTGATATGCGGTTCTGTAATTTTCAGCGGTGTTTTTATTCTTAGTGCCTCTGTTTGCTTTTATACCCTGGAAGGACTGGAGATAGCTAATATTTTTACAGATGGAGGAAGGGAACTTGCATCATACCCCCTGCCTGTTTACGGCAGATGGGTTAGAAATTTTTTTACTTTCATAATACCCTACGGAACAATGAACTATCTTCCGCTTCTGTATTTAACAGGCAGGGCTGATGCATACCCTGTACTTTATATGCTGATGCCCATTATAGGCTGTTTATTTATTTTCCCCTGTCTTGCAATCTGGAGAATAGGGGTAAGGCATTATTCTTCCTCCGGCTCCTAATCTACTTAAATAAATATACCAGGAAAGTAGAGAGTGAAGGTATGTATGTTACAATTAAAACTACCACAAGCTGCATAAGAAGGAAGGGCAGCACATAACGGCAGATCTCCAGGAAAGGTTTATTAAAGCGGTAGCTTGCCAGATAAAGATTAAGCCCTACGGGCGGAGTAAGATAACCCATTTCCATATTGATAATAAAAATGACACCCAGGTGAATGGGATGTATATCGTAAACATGAGCCAGGGGAATTATTAACGGCAGTACTACCAATATTGCAGAAAAAATATCCATAAAGCAGCCCAGAATAATCAGAGCCAGGTTTAAAAGTAAAAGGAAAAGTATTCTGGATTCTACTGCAGTACGCATCCATTCAGCAAAATATTCAGGCACCCTTATATCAATTACTCCATATGAAAGAACCTGTGCCATTGAAAGGATAATAAGAATTCCGCCTATTATGGGAACTGCCTTCATAAAGACATCTACTATGTTTTTTACCGGAATATCTTTATGAACAAAAACTTCTATAATAAAAACATAAATTACCGATACAGCGCTTATTTCTACGAGTGAAGGTAAAATACCTGTTAAATAGCCTGTTACCAGAATTATGGGCAGAAGAATCTCATAAATGGAACCTTTTATTGCTTTTAATGCCTCTTTTGGCTTAAAGGGTTCTACAGGTATTTTTACCTTAATGGATATGGAAAGACCGAAAATAATTCTGCTTAAAACGAGGATTATGCCTGGAATAATTGCTCCAATAAAGAAATCAATTATTGAATAATCAAAGGAATTACCTATTAAAACTGTGATATATGTACTTGTGGATGCTACCAGTATTATTATAAGACTGGGAGGAAAAAGAAGGCCGACATTTCCGGCGGATGTAAGTAACCCAATGGAAAATTTTTCCGGGTATCCGCTTTTTTCATTTAAGATTGTATAGAGTATTCCGCCCAGGGCAAGTATAGTTACCCCGGAGGCGCCTGTAAAAGATGTGAAAAAAGCGCAGATAATAACAGTTGCAATTACCATTCCTCCGGGAAGCCAGGAAAACAGGCTCTTAAATGCAGCAACCAGTCTTTCTCCTGCTTTGCTTTCTGACAGGAAAAAACCTGTTAATGTAAAAAGGGGAATTGCCATTATGTCAGTATTTGTAAGAGCAGAATAAACCTGTATGGCACCGGCATCAGGTTCCAGAAATGCAGATTGAATTATTACAAGGCCAATTCCGCCTATTGCAATAAAAATAGGTGTTCCAGAAAGGGCTGCGAAAATAAAAAACAGAATTAAAGGTGTTCTTAAAGAGAAAGTACCGTCATAAAGAT
>Ga0099364_10004988_pt1 | contig 19876 bp, 21 predicted proteins | sample TergutTh196P3_FD_73070 | JGI IMG/M metagenome (GOLD analysis project Ga0099364, IMG submission 73070) | Microcerotermes parvus P3 segment gut microbial communities from Pointe-Noire, Republic of the Congo - Th196 P3 | ecosystem: Host-associated > Arthropoda: Insects > Digestive system > Gut ... | reverse complement strand
TCGGGGAACAAAAGATAATCAGGGACATCATCCCGTCCCCTTTCCGACATATTGACCTGGCAAAACCAGAGGCCGCTCCAGCCAAGCATTGCAAGCACAGGCTCAACAATTTCGCTCTCGGTTTGGCCCTCGTTCAAGGGGGTGTTGACCGAAAAGCGGCTGTATAACTCACCAAGACGGTCAATGAAGGCATCAAGATCGGCATCTTGCAACGCCCGCCACGGCTCCGTCTCCAGAATGCCGCGCGCCAAAAAATCTCTTGTGAAAAGCTGTCCTTGCATATCATCCATCGCGTTGAAGACAAAAGGGCTGCTGACATCCAGCTATGCCGCCAGGCTCCCCTTTTAATCACGGGAATGACTATAGCCTTGTCCGCCGGATTCTACCAAAAAACGAGGCGGCGCGCTTTGCGGTCGCTCCCTTCAGCCGGAATGCCGCCAAGGGTAGCTTCTGCACACGTTTAGCGTACCTTGTTTTCTGTAAAGACTTTGTGCATTTGATAAATGACAAAAAGCTATAGTGCTTTCCGTAAATAATTATACTTTCCCTCAAGCGATCAGGAGAGTGAGAGCCTTGCTCCCACTTCCAATTAATCGTCATTCCCGCGAAGGCGGGAATCCAGCACCGCATCAAAATTTGTGACTGATGTTCAGTATGACGAGAAGCGGGAATGCTGCTCCTCTTGCGGTATGGGAATGTCGTTCCTGTTCTGGAAACCTATCGCAACTTTAAGCGCCGTACTGGATTCCCGCCTTCGCGGGAATGACTGGTGGATTATAGTCGGTGCGAAAAAATAACTGCGCCTGATAGTCGTTTTATTTGCGAAAAACATTATAACGCGCGATTTTTTCCTTTTTCTGAAGCTACCCCAAAAAACAGTTGCGTCGTTGGTTTTCCTGTGGTAACGTGGCGTTGTAACGCAGTTAAACACTCATGGAGCCAGATATGCCTCAAGCCTTTGTCACTCGCCAATTCATGGCGGGAAACTCGCCAGCAGTACGCATTCCAGCCAGAATGGCATTCCCGCCCAAAACAGAATTGACCGTCGTCCGAGACGGCGACCGCATCATCGTTGAGCCGAGAGAAAGAACGCTGGGAGACATTCCCAGACTGTTCCATGCGCTTAGCGCTCATTTTGTCGGTGTTCGTCCTGAATTCGAGGAAGTGGAAAGGCCCTGGGTATGACAAAGTACATGCTGGACACGAACATCTGCATACATCTAATCAAAAAGCACCCACCTGAAATCGTCGAGAAATTCGACAATTTCAGAAAAGGCGAAATCTGCATTAGCGCAATCACATGGGCGGAGCTTTGCTGCGGAATCCAGAAAGACGGCGCAAAAATCACAGAGCGGCTCCTGGAAATCCTTGATGTTGTCCCATTTGGCATTGAACAGGGACGGAAATTCGGCGAGTTATCCGCACGTTTGCCAAACCGGAAAGCCAACCTGGATCGCATGATTGCGGCTCATGCAATCTCTCTCGAAATGGCGCTGGTCACCAACAACATAGCTGATTTTGAAGCATACAAACCGCACGGTCTCGTGTTGGAAAATTGGCTTTAGAATTTGAGGTTAGGCCGTGAATCATGTAAAACCCTCCAAAACAAGGGTTCAGGCGTTTGATCCAGCTCCGGGCAGTTGTTTCCGCGCCTGTTTGAGAATGCGGATAGGCACAGGCATGTTTTCGTAACGAACGGCATACACCAGGCGGGCAAGGCGGGAGAGGGCGGCGTTCAGTTCGAGGCGATTCGGATAAGTAGTTTGCAGGCGTTCGACAAGGGCAAGCGGAGTCTCCCAAGATGGAGTCTCAATACCCTGCCGGTTCAGTTTTTTGCAGGCGGAAAGCCAGACAGCCCAGGCAGGCTCAATGGATTTCCTCTGTTTACGCAGAATGAACAGGGCTACCAGAATCAGAAACAGGATAGTAACGGCGGCAAAAAACAGGGAGATTTTTTTCAAGTCGGAGATGCCGAGGCGGGAGAGAAGTTCCCGCTGACGCTCTGGCGTATAATCAAGAACCCACTGGCTCCAGTGATTATCCAGGGCCTGCCAGTAATAACGCGCCCTTTGCAGCCAATTGAGCGCATCCAGCGCGATGTCCGTGAGTTCCGGGGAATTGTCGTTCTGCTGGTTGAGAATTTCAGGGGCGATTCGTTCGGGCGGGATTACTGCGGTAGGGTCGACTCTTGTCCAGCCGTTTTCCACCGTCCAGAATTCCGCCCATGCATGCGCGGCGGATTGACGCACGGTGAGAACCCGGTCGACGGGATTGACTTCGCCGCCAAGATAGCCGGTAACGGCGCGGGTTGGCACACCGGCGGCGCGCATCAGGACGACAAAGGCGGAAGCGTAATGTTCGCAAAATCCCTGTCGGGAATTGAAAATAAAATCATCAACCGCGTTTGCGCCCAGGAGCGGCGGGTCAAGGGTGTAATAGAAAGGCTCGTCCCGAAAAAAGCGCAAGAGGCGCTCAGCCATTTGCTCGGGCGTCGGGTTTTCCGCCCATAGCTGTTCGGCAAATGCCAGGGAGCGGCGATTTCTTCCGTCTGGCAGTTGCAGATTGTTGCGCCTTGCAAAGCGGGACAGTTCGCCTCTGTCCATCCGGTATTCCGGGTGGGAGACAAATTCCATGCGCGTCCGGTTGGTTATAGGCTGCTGGCTCTGCAAGACGCCGCTACTGGTGAAATAGGCATTGGGAATGCCGCTGAATGAAATCGGCATTTCCAGCGGCAAAAGCCAGGGGCGATTGTGCGGTTCCAGAATGATGCTGTAACGCGCGGGCGCGCCCCGCGCCTCGATGGACGGCTCTTGCCGCCGATAATCATTGGATGTCCAGCTTCGTCCGTCGTAATTGGATAGCACCGGCCCCCGCCAGTAAAGCTGGCGACGCGGCGGAATATGATCCTGGAATTGGACGCGAAAGGCAATTTCATTGCTTTCCACAAGTTTGCTGATTTGACCGGGGCGCATGGTTCCCGACAAGCCGGTCTGACTGCTCTGCATTCTCTGGATACCCCACAACGGCCCGTCCACACGCGGAAAGAGAAGGTAGAGGACAAGCGCCAGCGGAATGGCCTGCAACAGCATGATAAACGCGGTTTTAAGGGTTTTGAGCGCGGGCCTGGCGGGGTCGTCGTAAAGGTGGAGGAGGGCGGAGGTGACAACCAGCGCGCTGACAAAAAGCCAGATGCCGGTCAAAAAGTCCTGCGAGTGAAAATAATGGGTCAGCAACAGAAAATAGCCCAGCGCGACTATTACCATGACATCGCGCCTGCCTTTCAGCTCAAGGAGCTTTATGCAGATGCAGAAGGTGAGGGCGGCGATGCTGGCCTTGTCGAACTGGAAGTTGTAGCTGAAATCAATGGCGATTGCGGCGGCGACGCAGAGCGCGACAGGTACCTTGATCCAGACGCTTGTGGCGTGATAGCCCTGTTGCCAGCGCAGGAAAAAATACAGCAGGATGGATAACGTTACGGTGATGATCCAGTAGGGCAAATGGGGGAAATGCGGCACGATGGCGACGAGCGCGACCGCCATAAGCCAGGGAAATTCGGCATGGGGAAGGTAGTTGCCGGAAGTGACGGGTTTCGATCCGGGAAAGATGTTCACGCGGCATGCTCCGGGTAGAGCGCCAATGCGCGAAGGCAGCGGTGAAAATGGATTGCGCCGCGAGAGGGCGAATAAGAAAGGCCGGGGAGAACGAGGCCATAGTCCGTGCCGCTTTGCTCCGCGCTGATGATCCAGCCGGTCAGTATGGAAAGACGAGTTTCCGTATCATTTTCCGGGGATTCCGTTTCTTCCCAGGTTAGCCATAACTCTTCCAGCGCGCCGCCGCTGAAGAGCTTGATAAGCAGGGGCTTGTCGCTGTCGTTTCGCGCGGCTGCTTTCCAGGCGACATGACGCAAGGAGTCCGACGGCTGCCGTTCCCTGAATCCGGCAAAATCATCTTCTCCGGCTTCGTTCTTGCCGGAGCCGCTTTTGGCGGCGATTGCAGCAGCTTTGGGGAGCGGCAGAAAAACCGGCTTGGGATAGACAAGACAACGACCGGCAAGCCAGGGTGAAGTCCAGGCGTTGAAAAGGCCAAGCGGGTGGCACGTTTCCACTTTGAGGCGCGGCAGGGAAAGCCAGCCGCGTCTGGTGGCAGGCAGGGACAGCGGCACGGTTGCAGTTTTGTAGTTCAAGTGCAGAAGCTCTCTTTTTGCGCCAGCGCAGGAAAAGTTGAGCGACGGACGCGCCTTGTCGTCGGTTTCTACCTGTAGTTGAAAGCGGGCGATTTCGCCTTTGAATACAGGGGAACTCTCCTGAACCAGAAGAGAGATCCCGGAAAGATTCTTGTGGGTATGGAGCATGGCGACAAAGCCAAGGCTTGTCAGCAGAAAGACCAGCGCGTGTCCCAACGCCAACGAGTAATTGATTGCGGTAAGCAGCATGACGAACAGGGTCACGGCATACAGCAGACCGGCGCGGGTAGGGAGAATATAGAGCCGTATGGAATTCCGTTCGAGGCAAATCGGCCCCGGTTGGGGGGGCGCCGCGCGGGTGCTAAAGAGGCGCATGATTATGGAATCGGGACGCCGCGAAGCATCGCCTCGATGTCTTCGGGGCGAGCGGGTTCGTCGTTCTGGCGAAGGCGCAGACGGTGGCAGGCTACGCTGGGCATGATTGCCTGGATGTCGTCGGGCAGTACTGCCTTCCGTCCGTCCAGATATGCGATGGCGCGGGCGATTGCGAGCATGGAAAGTCCGGCGCGGGGTGAAAGCCCGTGCTTGAAGAGCGCGTTTTGCCGCGAGGCGGTCAGAACCGCCTGAATATAGTCAAGTAGCGCCGGGGCGACAAAGACTGTTTGCGACGCTTCCTGATGGCGGATAATTTCTTCGGTGGACAGCATGGCTTCCAGATGGTCGAGACGGGCTTGCGAGCTGTCAGCCGTGAGTAGCGCGCGTTCGGCTCCGGCGTTTGGATAGCCCAGGGTAAGGCGCAGGGAAAAGCGGTCAAGTTGCGATTCGGGTAGAGGGAAGACGCCGATTTGGTGCGCCGGATTTTGGGTTGCTATGACGAAGAACGGCTGGGGCAGGGCGCGAGTTTCGCCGTCGCTTGTCACTTGCAGTTCTTCCATTGCTTCCAGAAGCGCGCTCTGAGTTTTGGGCGTGGCGCGGTTGATTTCGTCGGCCAGAAGCACCTGGGAGAAGATAGGCCCCGGCAGAAAGCGGAATTCTCCCCGTTCCCGCTCATAGACGGATATTCCAAGCACATCGGCGGGCAGGAGATCGCTGGTGCATTGGACGCGGGAGAAGGAAAGCCCGGATAAACGCGCCAAGGCTCTGGCGAGCGTTGTTTTGCCGAGTCCCGGCAGGTCTTCGATCAAAAGGTGTCCTTTTGCCAGGAAACAGGCCAGCGCCAGGGTGATCTCAAGCCGTTTGCCGAAAATAACAGTCTCGGCCTGGTCAATCAGGTTTTTCAGAGGGGAAGCCATAGTGATGATATTGTTGAAAAATGCGGATGGTAACAGAAGCGACGCTCATGCGGCAGGCAGATTGTATTGGAGCGGTTTCCATAAGCGAACACATCTTTTCTCCAAGGGTAAGATTGGCGCGGCAAGACCTCTTCCCAGTCGCTTTATTAGCGGAAAGCATCATAGTGGCGTGAGACGGGAAAAGGCTCCCTTTCCAGCAAGCGGGAAAGGGAAGAAAATCATCCTGCCTTCAGGGTTTGGGAAATTATGTGTCGCATGTCGCGTACCCCAAAAGGCTTGTCAAACAGGGCGGAAATGCCCGCTTTCTCCACAGCCGCCAGTCGTTTCTGATTCCCCTCGCTGGTAATCATCAAAATCGGCACGGAAGACTGCCAGCTTTGCGTGCGGATGTATTGCGTCAACTCCATACCGTCCATTTCCGGCATGTTGTAGTCGGTCAGCACCAGATCAACTATCGTATCCGCCATGTGAACCAAAGCCTCTTTGCCGTTATCCGCCTCCAGCACATTCTCGATGCCGAGATCGTTCAGCATCCGGCATAAATACCGGCGCGACGCATAACTGTCATCAACCACCAGCACCCGCAATTCTTCCGCCAGCACAACATCAATCTCCTCATCCGACGGATTCAAAAGTTCGTAAATTTCGGATAGCGTATGCTGCAATTGCTTCTCCGTAAAAGGCTTGGCAACTATATAACACGCGCCGGACTGGCGAATAGGCTCCAGAGCCTTGGGTCTGGTTTCGCTGGAAATGAGAACGAACGGCAAATCCTGCAAATCATTACTTTCACGCATCGTAAAAACAAGCTCCGTGCCATCCATGTCCGGCAGGTACAAACTGCTTATCACAGTATCAGGCCGCGCCTTGTGCATTTCGTCAAGCGCATCCTGACCGGAGGCGCAACAATCAAGTTTTTTCACTCCCAAACTCCGCAACATGCGCTCCGCAATCTGCGCCTGAGTGGAAGAAGGCTCTACCAGCAAGATATGCAGGTCAACGAAATTATCGCGCATCATGTTCTCCTCTGTGACTTAAAGCCTGAAGTCCGCTGCCGGACAAATCCGATTTTACGCTTCAGGCTCCGACAGGACGCGGCAGAAGGTTGGATTCAAGCCAGCGTCTGATACGGGCGGCATCGCCCACTCTCGTCATTTTACCGGAAGAATCAAGCAATATCATTATTAGCGGCTTGTCCGCAACCCAAGCCTGCATCACCAGGCAATACCCTGCATTGGAAATGTACCCTGTCTTGGAAAGTCCAATCTGCCATGTCGAATTCTTGACCAGTGTGTTTGAATTATTGAAGGTCAAAACCCGCCCGCCAATATCCAGGTCAACCGAAGCCATTGTGGAATATTCCCGAATCTGCGGGTATTGATGCGCGACCATGACCAGCCGCGCCAGATCGTGAGCAGTCGAAACATTGTGCGCGGAAAGGCCGGTTGGTTCCACAAAACGAGTATGACGCAAACCAAGATCATACGCTTTCCTGTTCATCGCCGCCACAAAGGCTGCCATGCCGCCCGGATAATTCCTGCCCAACGCATTCGCGGCTCGGTTTTCGGACGACATCAACGCCAGCAGCAATGCCGTATCCCGCGTCATGGTAAGACCCACCGGCAAACGTGATCTGCTGCCGCGCAGAGTATCCACATCCTCTTTCGTAAGCTGAATGATTCCATCCATGTCAAGGTGCGCGTCCAATACCACCATCGCCGTCATCAGCTTTGTAATGGACGCGATCGGAACGGCTACGGAAGCGTTTTTTTCCAGAATGGCTTTGCCGCTCATTTGATCCAGAACCAGAGCCGAAGTAGAACCCAGTACCATCTCCCCACCAAGCTCCGCCGACATGGCGGAGCTTCCCTGCTTTACCTTGTTGACCGAAGGCCTGCCCGACGACGAATTGTCGCCGGAAGCCGCAGCGTATTCCGGCAAACAGAACGCCAGCAACAATCCGATAAAGAGGTGAGCATATCCTATTTTCATGATAAATCCTGGGCAAGTCAACGAAGACTGACTACACTATAACAGATAAAACATAAAAATCAACCATATAGGACGTAAACCTCAAGTATTACATTACCATTGACACAAATTTGCAACAGTTATCCCTGCGTTATGAGTGTTTTCAGGCGAATATATTCCGGGTTGCCGCATGTGTTACCATCTCGCCCGCGTTCAGACTTTCTCGGTCAACCAGGGTTCATCCAATGTCTTTAGCTGATTACTTTCAAGCCCCGCCTAAGTGTCCAGTCTGCAAGAAAGATTACTGCCGACCAGACATCACAGTAACACAAGTTTTCAAACTATTGGCCAGCAGCCAGCCTGTGCCAGCCGGTCAATGTCATGAATGCAAAGCCGACTTGCAATTTGTTCGCTCCTGGAAAAAAGCCCTGACAATGGGGGCTTTCGGGGGAGTTAGTTCTATAGTCTGTTTTGCATATATTGTATTGGAAAGCAAACTGATGATAGGCGCGTCAATAGGCACCGCCATCTTTATGGGTTTCGTCTGCAACAAAGAATTGAGAGCGACGCAAAAAAACAGACCGCTTGACAAATAAGCTCTTGCTCATGATGCCCGTTTAACAATCAAGCCACGATCTCCACAGGGCAATAATCTGGCGCCGCCTCGAACAGTTCCATAATATCGTGATTACGCATTCTGATGCAGCCGTTCGAGCGCGGCTCGCCCATGACGGCAAAATCGCTGCATCCGTGGATGTAAATATAACGCCGCATGGTATCCACATCGCCCAAACGGTTAAAGCCCGGCTCGCGCCCGGAAAGCCAGAGAATGCGGGTCAAAATCCAGTCTCGTTCGGGATTGGCGGCATCCAGTTCGGGAGTCCAGATTTCCCCGGTCGGTCGGCGGGCGGAAAATACGCTGTATAGCGGCAATCCCGCTCCGATTTTCGCCCGCACAATATGACGGCCTCGCGGCGTTTGCAGGCTGCCCAATTTTTCTCCCGCTCCTTTGCAGGCGGTGGAGACCGGATAAACCCGCGCGATTGCCCCATCTTTGTCCATCGCTTCCAGATGTTGGGTCGGCAAAACGATACGGACGGAAGCAATGTTCATCCCTGTTGCTCCTGTAGTTCCCGTTGTTCCCGCTGTTGGGCGCGACGTTCGGCAAAAAACTCTTGCAATAGTTTTCCGCATTCCGCCGCCAGAACTCCGCCGATTATTTTTGTCTGATGATTCAATCGCGCTTCCGCAAACAGGTCAATAACGCTGCCATGCGCGCCGGTTTTCAGGTCTCTTGCGCCATAGACCACTCGCGCAATTCGGGCTTGCAGGATTGCTCCGGCGCACATCGCGCACGGCTCCAGAGTGACAAACAATTCACAATCCGGCAGCCGATAATTTCCCAGTATTTGCCCTGCGTTCCTAAGCGCAATGATTTCAGCGTGCGCGCTTGGATCATGGTCGCCGATAGGCGTATTGAAACCTCGCCCGACGATTTCCCCCGCCCGGATGATGATCGCGCCCACCGGCACTTCGCCGAGACAACCGGCTGATTCGGCCTGATACAAGGCTTCGCGCATGAAAAATTCGTCAGTAAACATGGGGGACAAGAAATAAAAGCCAGCCCCATGAACGGAAAGCTGGCCGAAGGATACATGGAGCGGACGATGGGAATCGAACCCACGGCTCTAGCTTGGGAAGCTAGGGTATTGCCATTATACGACGTCCGCTATGTAAGGGATGTGCATTATACGCCCCTTGGGCAAAGGCTTTCAAGACACGTTATTTTTTGGTAGTGGGTCAGTTTGAAAGCATCAAACGCCCCAACGATCCTGGTCAGTTAGCTAACCTGATAATGAGGATAGCCACGGGCGAGGCCGTGGATGAGGCTACGGATGATGACGAAGAGCGGTCAGGGGCTGCAAGGAAAGCGCGCACGTCTAACCCCATGATTTTTATACCTTTTTCCTCTAATTTCTCATCAAAGAAGGTATTTTGCGCGCGCCCCCTTTACCGCCACCTTCGAGGTGCTTACAAAAAGAAAATTTCAAACTGACCCACTACCTATTTTTTGAACACGCGTCGAGCGCAATCCTCGAAATGAATGGCGAGGTGAGCGAGATTGTTTTGTGGAGCCGAGGGCTTCTCTAACCTGTTTCGAGGAATCCCCGGCCTTTAGGCCGGGGTGACTCAAGAAGCGGGTGACAAACGGAATGTCAGAGGCGATCTACGCTTTGCGATAAGCAAAAATAGAGCAGGGGCAATGGCGGCAGGGATGCTGTTTCGACATCATCTTTGTGCAAAATTCTCTGAAAGATGTATAGTGCGAAGATGTCTTTCTGTCGCGCAGGTATTCCTATGCGGTTGCTCGTTTTCCTGTTGATTTTTGCCAATCTGATTTTTTTTGCTTATGTGCAAGGCTATCTTGGCGGTGAATCGGTTTCCGAGATCGGACGGCTGGAAGCGCAGGTTCAGCCGGATCGTCTGCATCTGATGTGGCGTCCGGGCGACGAGCCGGTGAGTGAGGGCGTGATAAGTCCGCCGGAGGGCGGCAGTACGGAAAACGTATCAGGCGGTAGTGCGGAAAACGTATCGGGCGGCGGCGCGGATAATGTATTGTCAGCCGCAGAAATGATTTGCCTGTCGGTAGTCGGCCTTAATCTCCAGACTGCGGACGATTTGGAGGCAAAAGCCAAAGCGGCAAAGCTGGAGACACGGCGGCGCAACGACGGCAGTTGGTGGGTTTTCATCCCCCCGCAAAACAGCAAGGAAGCAGTCGACAAAAAGGTCAGCGAATTGCGCCAATTCGGCGTGCATGATTTTTTCATTGTTATCGACGGGCCGCAGAGATTTGCAATTTCGCTGGGGGTCTTCTCCCAGGAGGAAGGGGCGCGACGGCATCTTGAGGCGTTACGCGGACAAAATGTGCGAAGCGCCCAGGTCGGTGCGCGACAACCGGAAAATATACGCGCCATGCTGGAGGTTCGTGGCGCGGAAGAAGAAGTCGCCGTGCTACGCAAACAACTACCTACTGACGCTCAAACTCGCATTTGTCTGTAGATATAATGAATCAAGTAAATAATTGCGCTTTTAGATTTGTCGCGAGTGGCATCAAAGCTATCCGGCAAACCCTAGGCGCTATGCGCCACACCATTTGTAAAGGGGGCATAAACCCTCGGTTGTTTCGTGCCTCAAGCACCCTTTTTAAAGGGAGCGCCCGCCTTGGCGCGCAGGTTGGTTGTAGGTAGTTATTTTTAACGGGAATAAGTATCCATGAAATCTTCCCCTTTTGTAGTCGGGCTGACGGGCGGCATCGGCAGCGGCAAGAGCACGGCGGCGCGGCTTTTTGTCGAATTGGGCGCGGGTCTGGTGGATACGGATATGATCGCGCATACCTTGACCGGAGCGGGCGGCAAGGCTATGCCTTTGTTGATTACCGCTTTTGGCGCGGAAATTGCGGCAGACGATGGAAGTCTGGCACGGTCGGAAATGCGTCGCATGGCGCTTGCCGACCCTGTTCTGAAAAAGCGGCTGGAGTCTGTCCTGCACCCCATGATTCATAGAGAGGCGGCAAAGGAAATCGCCGCCAGTGCCGCGCCTTATGTTTTGTATGCCATTCCTCTTTTGGTCGAGAGCAGCGGGCGTATTCCATACGCGCTGGATCGCGTTTTGGTGGTTGACTGTCCGAAGGAGACGCAATGTGCACGGGTCATGCGACGCGGCAATTTCAGCAGGGAAGAAGCCTGGAGCATCATAAACAGCCAGACAAGCCGGGCGGAACGCATGAAACTTGCCGACGACGTGCTCGACAATAGCGGCGAAGAATCTGGTCTCCTGTCGGCGGTACGCATCCTGCACGAGCGTTATCTTGATCTGGCCGGGGAAAAAACGTCTCATGGCTCTTGAAATTGAATCAAAAATGGCGCTCCCGGTGCGTTCAGCGCCCCGGCTTAGGCAGTTGATGTCCGCGCTGGGTGTTTCTTCCGAGCGGCAATGGGTGGTCAATCTCTATCTGGATACGCCCGACATGGCGCTCCGTAAGGAAAAGGCAGCGATTCGACAACGGCAAATCAACACGGCGACAGGCACAATGCGGCTTTTGACTGTGAAAACCGAAGGAGTCACGATCAATGGGGCGTCCTGGCGCGATGAATGGGAATTTCCCATGCAGGCAGACCGGCTTGACTTTTCAGGCGTTGATGACATTGCCTTGCGCGAGCGATTATCAAGGCTTTCCCCCGAATTGAGACCGGTATTTAGCGTTGATTTTGTGCGACAAAGCTGGAATTTGCCGGGGGGCGAGGTAGCCTTGGATGGAAGTAACGTCGAGCTTGCGCTGGATTTTGGCTATATCAGGGCTGAATCGAGAAAGCGCAAGTCTTTCTGTGAAATTGAGCTTGAACTTTTGCAAGGCGACGAGGCAGCCCTTGCCCTGTGGGGCGAGCGGCTCCGTTTGGTTTTGCCGGAATTACGCCCACAGGCTATAAGCAAAGCGAAGCGAGGTTATGTGTTGTTGATGAACTGACCTTCCTGTCATGATGGAATAATAAATTGAAACAATGAAACATGGACACAAGTGTTTGTTACAATTAGAGGATGTCCTACCCCCAATAATCGTCCATTTACACTGAACTGCCATGACTGAAAACGAAATAATTCAAGGTCTCCTGTTTTTTCTTCTGGGTTTCGGGCTGGCGGCGGTCTCCGCCCTGGTTCTGTTTGTCCTGCAAAGATGGAAAGGAGAATCTCGCATGAAGGAAGTGGACGAGGAAATCCACCTTCTTACTGCCGCCTTTCATGAATTTCCGCAACCCATGTGCATTACACGCATGGAAGACGGCGCGATTCTGAATGTCAACCAGGCATTTGAAGAGGATTTCGGCTGGAAACGCAGTGACATCATCGGCAAAAGCACTATGGAAATCGGCGGGTGGCAAAACGAAAAACAACGTGAGGCCTACAGGAAGCGTGTGAATATCGGCAAAAGATTGTTCTATTTTGCGACGGAATTTATTGACGGACATAACAGAATGCGCCATTCAGCGCTGACCGCGCACGCATTCAGAGCCTTTAATAATGACGAACAACTAGTCATTACCTCTTTTTTTGACCGGACAGCGCAAAAACAGGCGGAAGATCTGATCAATCAGGAAAACAGCCGTTTTCGGGATTTATTCCATAACTTGCGGGATGCAGCCGCGCGCTGCGATAACCGTCGTAATTTCATTGAAGGCAATCAGGCTTTTCTGGATTCGGTTGGCTACACCATGGAAGAACTAAGGCGTATGACGCCTGCGGATATTACGCCGCCAGAAATGCTGGAAAATGATGACCGCATCGAAGATGAGTTGTGCATTACGTCGGAAAACAGAGCTGTCGTTTATGAAAAGGAACATATCAGAAAAGACGGTTCCCGTTTTCCGGTTGAGTTGCAGCTTTATCCTCTCCGTGACGGGCAAGGGAATATGAACGGCTTTTGGGGCATTGCGCGTGATCTCTCTGAAAGGGTAAAGCAGCAGGAAAAGCTGGATTTTCTCTCTCATTACGATCAATTAACCAAGCTTCCCAACAGGGCTTTGCTTATAAATCGCATAAAGAGCGCCATTGAGCATATCCAGCGCAGCGAAAACCAGAAGAAGCTGGCGCTGTTTTTTGTCGATCTGGATCGTCTCAAGAATATCAACGATACCTTTGGTCATCAGGTCGGAGACGCGCTCTTGTGTGCGGTAGCAGGCAAAATGCAGAGGCTGTTGCGCGGCGGAGACACGCTTGCACGCTTGGGAAGTGATGAGTTTGTCATTCTGCTGGAAAACTCGTCGACAAGCCAGAGTATCTCTATTGTCGTGAAGCGCTTGAGCGAGCTTTTTGAGCAACCGATAATCATGCAAGAGCAGGAAATCTATATAACTGCCAGTATTGGTGTCAGCATCTATCCTGATGATGGAGACAATGTTGATACTCTTCTGAGATGTGCCAATGTCGCCATGTTGAAGGCCAAGGCACAGGGGCGCAATACCTGGCAATTCTATGAACGCGACATGCAGGGAGAACTCCCCAATCGTCTTTTGTTGAGCAATTTCTTGCGCAACGCCTTGCAACGCCATGAATTACTGCTCCGCTATCAGCCAGTACTTGACATATCAACAGGCAGACTCGTCGGGGTTGAGGCGCTTGTGCGCTGGCTGCACCCGGAACAGGGGCTAATGCTGCCGGAACAGTTTATTCCGCTTGCTGAAGATATGGGCATTATCACAAGTATTGACAATTGGGTTCTGCAGGAAGCATGCCAGCAGATGCGCTATTGGCATACAAAAGGTTTTAATGTGCCGCGAATATCGGTTAATTTATCCGCTCAGCAGCTTGAACGTTCCGGTTTGGTTGATTTTGTGCGCCAGCAGCTTGAAAAGAACTCTCTGAGCCCGGAATTACTTGAGCTTGAAATCACGGAATCAACTCTCACGCAGTGGCTTGGGAACGCGCTGACAAACATGCGCGGTTTGCGCGATCTTGGCGTTGTCCTCTCCGTGGATAATTTTGGCACAGGTTTTTCTTCGCTGACCAACCTGAAGAATATGCCAGTGCATAAATTGAAAATAGATTATTCATTTATTCGCGATATTGGGCGAAGCAAGAATGACGAGGCTGTTGCAAGCGCCATCATTGCGGTAGCCAAGAGGCTTAGTCTGGATATAGTCGCCGAATGCATCGAGCATAAAGAGCAGGAAGATTTCCTCTTGGCTGAAGGTTGCCTGGTCGGGCAGGGTTTCTACTATGCGGAAGCCTTGCCAGCCGATAAATTGTTGGCGCAATGGAAGGGAAAAAGCGACGCAGGTAGTGGAGAGGCGGATGATTAGGTGTGGGAGAGGGGAGAAAGGCGCTCACTCCAATCTATCAACCTGCCAATCTAACAGACTGAAAGCAAACCCCCGTCCCTACGGGACACCCCCTTTTATAAAGGAGGCTAAAACCAGTCTGCCAACCTGCAAGCTGCCAAATTACCAATCCGCCAGCGGTTCTTCCCTCTCCCGCTTGCCCAATCGTCATTCCCGCGAAGGCGGGAATCCAGTACGGCGTGGCGGCAACAACAGGTTTCCAGAACAGGACAGGAGCGGTATTCCCATATGGAAACTATGGAAACGTCAGAGGAACGGAAAGGTTTGCCTGGATTCCCGCCTTCGCGGGAATGACGTATGATTAGATGCGGGAGAGGGCGGTCACGATAGTCGCTTAAGCGAATCACTATAGATAAGGGGCTACGGGTAGTCTTAGCACGGCGCGTAAGCCGGTGTTGCTGGCGGTTGCCGCGCAAAGCTCGAATTGTCCGTTGTGGCTCTTGGCGACGCGCTCGACTATTGCCAGACCCAGGCCTGTGCCCAACACTTCGCTACGGGCTGATTCCAGCCGGGTGAACGGGCGTTTCAGGCGTTCAAACTCTGTTTCCGGGATTCCCGGGCCGTTGTCGCTGACCGCAATTTCCAGCCAGCCGTCTTTCAGGACGCCTTCCAGCGTGACCGGCGGCTGCCCGTATTTCCAGGCATTGCCAAGCAGATTTTCAATCGCGCGCACAACTCCATGCCGTTTGAGCAAAACCGGAGCGGCTGGCGGCAGCCGGTCTATCATGAGGACGACCGCGCGCCCGACAACTTCCGCGTGTTGCGCGATTTCGGTCAGCAGCTCAATCGGATCAACTTCTGTCGCTTCCTCTTTACCGCGAGCGTAATCAAGAAATTGACCGATGATGGCGTCCATGAGGGTAATGTCGGCGACCATGCCTTCCCGCGCATAGCCTTCCGGCAGACTAAGCTCGGCTTCAAGACGCATCCTTGTGAGCGGCGTGCGCAGATCATGCGAGATGCCGGCCAGAATCTCCGCGCGTTCCTGTTCGTGCTGTTCCAGTTCGCCGGACATGCGGTTGAAGGCTTTTGCCAGCGAGCGCAATTCATCCGGGCCGGTTTCCGGGATTGCGGGCGGCGTTAATCCTTGTCCGACCTGACGCGCCGCGTTTGCCATGCGTTGCAAATGGCTGCTGATACGGGAGGCAAGCAGCCAGACTATAGCCAGCGTAAGTCCGGCGACCAGAATTCCCCATCCTATCCATAGCCAGGGCACATTCTGGCTGGCGCGGTCTCCTGGCAGTATCAGCCAGAATTCATTTGGCTCGTCAGGAGCCAAGCCAAAGCTGATCCAGAATCCCGGTTCATTATTCACCTTCAGGGAAATGATAGTTTCATCCCCCAGAAGTTGCTGAATCTCATATGTTATGATGGAAAAGCCTGTGGCTGGCAACGGTTCTATCTGATCCTGATTGTCGAGCGGCAGAAGCCGGATGCCTTCGCGGGCGGACAACTCTTGCAGGAGCGCGGGGCGTAGTTCAGGCGAGGTTGTCAGAAGCGCAGTCCGCACGAGGTTTACCGCGCTGGCGGAAAATTGGGCGATGGCGCGCGCGCGTGGCTCCGCTTCCGCCATATGGAAAATTACTGTCCAGGCAGAGGTGGCGCAAACCACGAGAATGAGCGCCCATACAAAAATCTGGGTGAACAGGGAGTGTCGGGCAAAAATGGGAAAAGGCTCTTTCATGAGAAGCGAGCATAACAGGCCGAACGAGGAAGCGGGTAACTCACCGGAAAAAGGGCGGTATTACCCGCCCTGTCCGCATGAGATTATTCCATTTCATCCCCGGTTTCGTCTTCGGTCTCTGCTTCGTCCTCGGTCTCGGCCTCGTCGGGCACGAACATGTAACCCATTCCCCAGATGGTCTGGAGATAACGCGGCTTGTTGACATTCGGCTCTATCAGTTTTCTTATGCGGGCGATTTGCACGTCAATGGCACGGTCAAATGGGCCGCGCTCGCGGCTTCTGGCAAGCGTCATCAGTTGGTCGCGGGAAAGTGTCTTATTGGGATGGCTCAAGAGAACAGAAAGCACAGTAAATTCGCCTGTAGTAAAGACGTAAGTCGGCTGACCGGGGCGATTCAGCGTCCGCGCGGCAAAATCAATCTCCACATCACCGAAACGGATTTTCTTTTGTGTTGCGTCCGCGCCATTTTCTTCCAGTATCCAGGGGCGGCGCAGCATGGCCTGAATACGCGCCAGAAGTTCGCGGGGGTTGAAAGGCTTGGGCAGATAGTCGTCAGCGCCCATTTCCAGACCTATAATGCGGTCAACATCTTCCCCTCGCGCGGTGAGCATGATGATGGGAATCAGATTACCCTTGGCGCGTAAACGCCGACAGATGGAAAGCCCGTCTTCCCCCGGAAGCATCAAGTCAAGGACGATCAGATCGAAAAACTCGCGTTGCAGGAGAGCGTCCAGTTGCCCGGCGTTGGCGGCGGAACGAACCTCGTAGCCTTGTTCTCCAAGGTAACGTTGCAGTGATTCCCTGATACGGGTATCGTCGTCAACAACCAACAGACGACGGGTACGCTCGTGACTTTTATGTTTCATGTTGGCAGAATGAGGGGGGCAGTAAAAACCAAATCGTCTTACATGTTAGCAGAGGGTATGCCTGAAAGATAGGTATTTATGTACAAAAAGTTACAAATCAGACGCAATTTGCTAACAATCATGTCGCACAATACGAGGTAAGCGCATTATTTTAGTCTTTTCCCCGGAATTTTCATGCTCATCAATTTTCTGGCAACCATCATGAAAACAATTTTTCTTCAAATATCGCGCAGTTTTATGCTGGTCTTTTGCGGCTTTCTTTGCCTGACGGGCGCGGCAGCGGAAACAGGCCAGGGCGTTGCCGTCGCGGAAGATCGCGGCAGTTTGCGGGATGCTTGGAAGAAACTCTCGCCTGAAGAGCGGGAAGAACTGCGTCGCCAGATGCGCGATTCCTGGCAGCGTCTCCCCCGGGAAGATCAGGAGCGTCTGCAACAGGCGTGTCGGGAAAGAGATGGCGCAAGAGGCGGGGGCAGGGGCAGGCCCGGAAACGATAGGCGCGGAAAAGGCGGTAAGGGGCAGCAATGCGGATACAAGACATATTGGCATGACCTGTCAAAGGAAGAGCGGGAGGCTTTGCGAAGCAAGCTGCGCGAGGCGTTAAGCCAGAAAGAGATGCCTGGGCGGGAAATGCCGCCGGAGTCTGCGCCCGCGACGCGGTAAAATTCGCGCCATGCGAATCCTGGCTCTTGAGACTTCAACGGAATTTGCGTCCTGCGCTATCTGGCAGGACGGCTCTGTCGAGTCTGCAAAATGTCCCGCCGATGTGCCTCATTCCTTAACGCTCATTCCTCTGGCCAAACGTCTTCTGAATGAAGCCGGTTCTGATTTTTCGGCGCTTGACGCGGTGGCGTTTGATAAGGGGCCGGGCATGTTTACGGGCTTGCGCGTCTCCTGCGCCATCGCGCAGGGTATGGCGAGCGCGTTGGATATTCCCGTGCTACCTGTCGGTTCGCTCGAATGTCTGGCCTGGCGCGCCTGTAAAGAGGGCGAAAAAGCGTTTTGTTTGCTTGACGCCCGTATGGGAGAGGTATACTTTGGCTCGTTCATGCGTGAAAGGGAAGGAGTGACGCCTTTGCTGGAAGTCGGGCTTTGCAGGCCGGATGCGCTCATGATTCCTGATAATGATTCCTGGAAGGTCGTGGGAAACGCGCTGGATGCGTATCCATTGCTTCAGGAACGGTTTTCCGGGCAATGCCTGATTTCTCTTGTGCCGCATGCCGAGCCGCTGGTCGAACTTGCGGCCTTTGCCTTCTTGCGAGGGGAGGGGATTGATCCGGCTCTGGCGTTGCCGTGCTATGTGCGCGACAAGGTAGCGCGAACCACGCTTGAACAGATGGGAATACGGGCATGATTGCCGCGCCTGCGCTGCCCGCGCCGGAACTTTTTCCGCTTTCTCTACGCGATCTTCCCTGGCTTTGCGAGCTGGAGGCGCGTGTAAACCTTTCCCCCTGGCAGGAGCGGCATTTTGTGGATTCTCTGGAAGCGGGTCATGATGCCTGGGGAGCGGAGCAGGGCGGTAAATGTTTGGGCTTTGTGCTGGCTCTGCACGCGCCGGATGCCAGTCATCTCCTCAACATTGCGGTATTTCCGGAAGCGCAGCGGCGAGGACTGGGCGCTTTTTTGCTGCGTCATGCCATGATGCGCGCTGTTAGGTCGGGCGCGGGCGAGATGTTTCTTGAAGCGCGTCCCTCAAACAGCCATGCCTTGTCGTTCTATCAAAGTTTTGGTTTTCGACAGATTGGCTTGCGTAAGGGTTATTATCCCGCTGATGCGGGTGGTTTGCGTGAAGACGCGCTGATTTTTCGGGCGACAATCCCTGTTTTGGAGAAGGCATGATGCGTGATAGACGGCAGGAGGTTTTTCTTGCAGAAATGGGTTATACCCTTTGGCAGTTGCGCGAGGGGAGGGATGATGGCGGCTCATGCGCGAGAATCGAAGATGAGGCCGGGCATCAGCCCGATAATCCCGTGCCGGAACCGGCAAAAGCGCAGGTTCTGGAGGCTCCGCGAAAGATACCTGCAAGCGAAGCTCGGCAAAAGATACCGGCAGCCAGTCCCACTGTTGTGGCGTCGGAGGAGCTTGCTTTGCTTGCGCCGAAAAAGGAGAAGGAAGCTGACATTCCGCTTGATGACCGGGCAAAGGCCATTGCCGCTATGGATTGGGAGAATTTATTGATCGCTATTCGGGAATGTCGCGCTTGCGAGTTATGTAGGCATCGCAAGCAGGCGGTTCCCGGAATTGGCGACCGGTCAGCCGACTGGATGTTTATCGGCGAAGGCCCCGGTTCGGAAGAAGATGTGCGCGGCGAGCCGTTCGTCGGCCAGGCAGGCCGCCTGCTGGACGCGATGCTGTCTGCAATCGCGCTCAAACGGGGCGCGGATGTTTATATAGCCAATGCCGTCAAATGTCGTCCTGAAGGCAATCGCACTCCTTTGCCTGCGGAAATGGCGGCTTGTCGTCCTTTTCTCATGCGGCAGATTGAGCTTGTGCGCCCTGCCGTCATTGTTTTGCTGGGCAAGGCCGCCACTCATAGTGTGCTGGGGGAGGACGCCTCGCTGGCTTCCCTGCGTAAAAAGCCGCATCGGTTTGGCGATATTCCTGTTGTCGTCACCTATCACCCGGCCTATCTGCTCCGCAATTTGCCGGAGAAAGCCAAGGCATGGGAAGACCTCTGCCTCGCTCGCCAGATTTGGCGGGAGGCAAAAAGCTGAACAAGGCGCACCGTGATGAACTGCTGAAGGATTGGAAAAAATGGCGGTCATGACCCGACTGCGTTTGAAGCGCGTCAAAGCGTTGGACGATTTCAGACTGGAGATGGAATGGGGGGCAAGGCGGCGCGGGGTTAGCCTCCTTTGTAAAAGGCATTGCTCACTTTATATTGATTGTTTTGTACTGTTTTTGATGAAAGAACAGTAGGAGGGTATCGTTCAACGCCTCAAGGCTTTTGCTGTACCTCTTACTCTTCCTGTTGAATCTGGCAAGGTTAT
>Ga0099364_10004987_pt1 | contig 19879 bp, 14 predicted proteins | sample TergutTh196P3_FD_73070 | JGI IMG/M metagenome (GOLD analysis project Ga0099364, IMG submission 73070) | Microcerotermes parvus P3 segment gut microbial communities from Pointe-Noire, Republic of the Congo - Th196 P3 | ecosystem: Host-associated > Arthropoda: Insects > Digestive system > Gut ... | reverse complement strand
TCCCTACCCCCTACTCCCTACCCCCTACTCCCTAATTCTCATTTCTGCATTCTCATTTCTGCTTTCTACCCCCTATCCCCTACCCCCTATTTCTTCACTTTCCCCTCAAATCCAGTGATAGCCTTATATACAGCATCTGGAGTCTTTGCATCGTTCAAAAGTTTGATGTTTTTGTCGTGCATCAAAAATTTTGTGATAAAAGATAGAGAAAAGAGGTGTTGTTTATCATTGTGAAGTAGTAACATGAAAAATAGTTTTACAGGCTTATCATCTGGTGAGTCGAACTCTACTCCTTCTTTTGTGCGTCCAAAGAGGACAGTCGGTTCGCTGATTCTGGTTGGATGCATGTGTCTTGGATGGAGCATAGCAACACCTTTTCCAATTGCAGTAGAGACTAGCTCCTCACGGGCAACAACGACTTCGTAAAGCCATCTGTAGTCACTGACGATTTTTAGGTCTCTTGCTTTTTTGCTCATATTGGCTATAGCTTCGTATTTGTTTTCAGCTGAGAGGTCGAGAAAGATATTTTCCATCTTGAAATAATCCTGAAAATGACAGATGATTCTCTTCATTGCGAGATTTTCTTCTTCTTTGGGATTAAGCTTTTCGAGCCAGAAGTCTATTTCATTTTTGTCGATTTTTGGCACTTTGCCTCGTCCAGCTTTTTTTAATACTCCTGTTGCGAGCATCTCATTGATGACGCTTTCGTTGACTTTTATATAGTCTGCAGCATCTTTTAGTGTTAATAATGCTTTATTAGTCATAATATTTTCTCCTTCAAAATTTCTTAAAGACAAAATTTCAAAAAGTGGTTTAAATGTCAAGTTTTTATTTTAAACCTGAAATCGACTTTTTATACTACATACAAGAAATATGTAATCTTGACCAGTAGAAAAATCTTTTTTTCTTGAGCCAAATAATTAAACGAATAAAATACTTGACATATCCCCCCCCTGAAAAATATTGTCGCTTTTAGAAAAAAAATACCCTAATAAAGGAGATTAAAGTATGAGAAGATTATTGATTTTAGTCAGTCTTTTATTACTTTTGGGAACGGCTTTTTCAATGGAGCTAGTCCAAATCAACCCTTTTGAGACAAGGTCTGTATCGATCAATGTCCTTGAGAGTTATGACGATTTTACTATCGTAGAAGTCCTATTGAACCACTACATGCAAGGTTCGATAGAAATCGAGGGAGTAGAGTATCTTTAACTCACTTTACCTTCAGCAGGAGCAAGAGCAGAGCAGGGAAACCCTGATTTACCACTTGTAGCGAGAGCACTAATGATACCAGCTCAGGCAAAAATGCACTATGAGATATTGGAAACCTCTTTTAATGAGTTTGAGGGTCAGATGGCACCCTCCAAAGGTCATTTTTTGAGAAGTGTCAATCCAGCTGATGTCCCATTTACATTTTCTGAAGTTTATCAGACAGACGCTTTTTATCCAGAAAGCATCGTTGAACTAAATGACCCATTTATTATGAGAGAGATTCGTGGTATATCTTTTCGCGTAACTCCCTTTGCAGTAAATCCAATGCAAAATGTAATTCGTGTTTACGAAAGAGTAGTTTTTAAGGTTTATGCAGATGGCATAGATACCATCGACATTTTACCTGCCGAAACCTCTCGTATCACCAGAGATTTTGTGGAAATGTATACAAACAATTTCATCAATTTCAATCATATTCGTTCAAGAAGTCCAAATTTTGTTGAAGAGCAAGGCTCAATCCTCGTCATCTGTTTCCCAGCCTTTATGGATGCCACTCAGCCTTATGTCGATTGGAAAAATCAAAAAGGTATTAAGACTGTCATGATTCCCTCTACTACAGCTGGCACGACGGGACCTCAGATCAAAACCTTTATTACAGAATACTGGGAAAACAATCCAGACCTCGCTTTTGTCCAAATCGTAGGTGATGGACCTCAAGTGCCTTCGCATCAATGGAGTTCATGGAGTTCTGACCCTACTTATGTAAATATACTCGGCACAAACCACTACACAGACTTGTTTATTGGTCGCTTTTCAGCTGAAACAGTAGAACAAGTTGTAACACAAGTAGAAAGAAGTATTTGGTATGAAAGAGATATAGTCGAGGGTGCCTGGCTAAATAATGCTATGGGACTCGCTGGAAATGAACCAGGTGGGCATAAAAATGAAAGTGACAATCAACACATGGAAATCATCCGTCAATTATTTTTAACCACTGGCACATACAGTTATGTAGATGCTCTTTATCAACCCAGTGTAGTTCCCAATCATGTATCTACTGCACTCAATGAAGGTCGTGCTCATGTAAATTATATAGCACACGGCTCTACTACAGGATGGCATTTCCTCGGTAGTGGTGGTATGGACTATACAAACACTCATGTCAATGCTTTGACAAACGACTGGATGCTCCCTCATATTGTATCTGTTGCCTGTGATAATGGTATCTTTGCCTCTGGTCCAGCCTGCTTTGCTGAGACTTGGCTTAGAGCTACAAATCCAGCAACTGGTGCACCTACAGGTGCTATCGCTACCTATATGGCTTCTATGAGTCAATGGTGGCAACCACCAATGTGGGGACAAGATTATATATCAGAAATGCATGTAGATGAAGATTATAAAACTATTGGCGGTCTATATTTTAATGGCTCCGCTGCAATGCTTAATTTTTCTAATCAACAACAATATTACGAAACCGCAAGAACTTGGCATATCTTTGGTGATGCCTCTCTAGTAGTTCGTAACATGGAACCTTTAGCAATGGAAGTGGATGCTCCAGATGTCTTTTTTATTGGCTTGACAGAGTTTGTTGTAAATGTAGACACACCTGGTGCTTTGGTTAGTCTTTACAATCCAGAGACAAAAGAAAATCTTGGCATAGCAATAGCTGATGATTTTGGTGATGCTGTGATTATACTTGAAGAGCCTTTATCAGAGCCTGGTGAAATACTCCTCACTATTACTGCTTACAATAGAATCACTGTAGTAAATGAAGTTTCCGTGATACCAAATGAAGGTGCTTATATTGTATTTAATTCCTATGCTTTCCCAGAGGGTCATGCCCCTGATTATGGCACAACCCCAGCACTCGATATTACTCTTTACAATGTAGGTTCTGAGGCTGCTCAAAATGTTACTCTTACAATCACAACAGAAGACCCTTACATTGGTTTTGTGCAGGCAGAAAGCGATTTTGCGGGTATAGGTTCAGAAGAGCTTTTCACAGTAGCAAACGCCTTTATCCTTGATATAGCTGCTGATGTTCCTGACCAACATCTTGTTCTTTTCACAATGACCGCTCAGAGTGGAGATGATGTCTGGACTATGAATTTCCGTATCACTTTTAATGCTCCTGTATTAAATCTTGCAGAAGCTTTCCTCATAAATCCTAATACAGGTAATCTACTCAATCCGGGTGGCTCTGCTGATATCCATATACCATTTGTAAATACAGGTCATGCGACCTCATCAATTGGAAATATCATTATGCAGTCGGTAAATCCTCTTGTTACAATCGACAAAGAAATCACTATTATTGAAGCAGTAGAAGCAGGTGGCACAAGCTATGCAGTCTTTACAGTGCATGCCGATGAAAGTATCGAACCCGGCTCTACTACGAGCTTTGGTTTCCTTGCTGAGTTTTCGAGTGTAAGCTTCCATGATAGTATAGTCTTTGGTGTCGGTATCATGGTAGAAAATTTTGAGACTGGGGATTTCACAGCATTTCCTTGGATAAACGAAAGCTCTACACCCTGGACTATAGATGCTGTTGAATTTTATGAAGGTCAGTATTCTGCTGCTTCTGGTGCTATCACCGACAATCAAACTACAACACTTTCTATCAACAATACTCTGGCAGTTCCAGGCGTCATTACTTTCTGGTATAAAGTATCCTCAGAAAACAATCAAGATTTTCTGCAATTTTATCTAAATAATGCTCTGCTCAGCCAATGGTCTGATGAAAGAGATTGGACACTTGCAGAGTTTAATATCCCAGCTGGTAATCACCAATTTAGATGGGTGTATCGGAAAAATGCTACAGGCTCAGCAGGTCAAGATAAGGCATGGATAGATTTGATAACCTTCCCACTCGTAGGTGGCACTGCTTCCAATGGTCCTGTGCTTTATGTCGATACAGAAATCATTGACTTTTCAGATGCTATCCTTGCTGCTGAGTATTATCATGAGTTCCGTATAATCAATTTTGGAAATCAGATATTGACAGGAACTATCGATGTACCAAATGGTTTTAATGTCTACAATCCAAAGGGTGACCGCATCCATGAATATCTTATTTCTCCAAATACTTTTGAAACCTACAACCTCGTTTTCACACCTACAGAAGCTATAGATTATAGTGGAAACTTAGTCATCTCAAGTAATGATGAAAATCATCCAGAACATCTCATAGAAATCCTCGCCGATTTGTATGTGTCTGAAAATGACCCTGTAGCTATGAAGACATTGCTTTATGGAAACTTCCCAAATCCTTTCAACCCTGAAACTACAATCAGATTTACTGTCGGTGAACCTCAAAATATCGAGATTTCTATCTACAATATCAGAGGACAGCTCGTCAAAAATCTGGTAAATGAGGAGTTTGATAGAGGTCTGCATGATGTCATCTGGAACGGAACAGACGATTATGGTCGTGGAGTCGCAAGTGGTGTCTATTTCTATAGATTTACAACTCCTGAGACCACGCAGGTCAATAGGATGCTGTTGATGAAATAGATGTTGAATTCGGAATTCGGAATTCGGAATTAAGAGGGAGCTGATGCTCCCTCTTTTTTGCTTTGTATGGAACTGATTTATCTGTTCCGCCTTATGTAGGGAACGCCTTCAGCCGTTCCGAGTTTTTGATTTTTTTCGGAACGGCTGAAGGCGTTCCCTACAAATACGATTGATTATAAGCGGAACGGCTGAAGGCGTTCCCTACAAATACGATTGATTATTAGCGGAACGGCTTAAGCAGTAGCCTTTCGTTCCCAGTATTTTTTGTGTTATTAAGAAGCCAATACCTTTATCACTTTCATAGCAAAATCGAGTTTTTTTTGTTTGTCAGTGGCAAAGTCGACAGAAAAGTCAAAGACGATTTTCAAACCTAATGTAGTATCAAAGCTGAGTGCGACTTCAGAGCTCGCTATCAGGTTTGAAAGCAATTTTTGATGCGGCAGGTTATTTTCATGGTATTCGACTATCATCTTATTTGATAGTATCATAAAGCATTTAAGACCTATCTTTTTTGTGATAAATCTTATCTTGAAGTATTCAATGACATTTTTTGCTATGGTTGGTAGAGTTCCGTATCTGTCCTTTAATTCTACAAATAGGTCATCAAATTGCTCTTCGTTTTCAAAATCAATCATTCTCTTATAAATCTGTAATTTTTGTTTTTCATCAGTGATAAAATCAACAGGAAAATAAAAGTCCGTTCCCAGTTCAATTTGTCTTAGCTCTTCCTTGTTTTCTTCTTCGTCCCACATACCTTTTGGGTTTTCTTGGACAATATTTTTCACAGCTTGGTCGAGTAGTCTATTATAAAAATTGAAGCCTACGGAAGTAATGACTCCAGATTGTTTTGTGCCGAGCAGAGTTCCTGCACCTCTGATTTCAAGGTCTCTCATAGCGATTTGGTATCCAGCACCGAGAGATTCATATTCTGTGAGAGTTTCGAGTCTTTTACGAGCAATATCATTGAGTTTCTTTGGTATCATCAGATAGGCATAAGCCCTTCTATTACTTCTACCTACGCGACCTCTGATTTGATAAAGCTGTGCGAGACCAAACATATCAGCTCTATTTATCAAAATAGTATTAGTATTGGGGATGTCAATACCACTCTCTATGATAGTAGTAGCGAGTAAAACATCGTATTTGTGGTTTGCAAAGTCTATGAGAACTTTTTCAAGCTGTCTTTCAGGCAGCTGCCCGTGTCCGATAATAATTTTGAGATTTGGCATAAGATTTCTTAGCTCAAGGTAAATAGTATTAATAGTTTCGACTCTATTGTGAACAAAATAGACTTGTCCACCTCTGTCGATTTCTCTTTGAATAGCGTCTTTTATGATTTCGAGGCTATAAGGCACGATGACAGTCCTGATAGGCAATCTTGCCTTAGGTGAAGTCTGGATTAGCGACATTGCTTTGAGTTTGGACAAAATCATATTCATCGTTCTCGGTATCGGTGTAGCGGACATGTAGAGAGTATCGATATTTGCCTTTAATCTCCTGATTTTTTCTTTGTGTTTGACACCAAAGCGATGCTCCTCATCTATGATTAATAGTCCGATATTTTTGAAAGCTACATCGTTTGAAAAGAGTCTATGTGTCCCTATGACAATGTCAATTTCCCCATTTTTCATTTTTAAAAGGTCGGCATTTATCTGGGCTGTAGAACGAAATCTTGAGAGCATTGCTATTTTTAATGGAAATTGGGCAAGTCTCTCACGAAAAACTTGATAATGTTGTTCAGCAAGCAGTGTAGTAGGAACGACTACAGCTACTTGATAACCACTCATCACAGCTTTAAAAGCAACTCTGATAGCGACTTCAGTTTTTCCAAAGCCGACATCACCGCAGAGTAGTCTTTCCATAGGTTTGTTTGTTTCCATGTCGTTTTTTATTTCAATTGTAGCAGTGATTTGGTCGGGTGTATCGTCGTAGATAAAGGCTTCTTCCATTTCCTTTTGCCAGTCAGTATCTGGTTGGAAAGTGATACCTTTTCTTAGTTTTCTTTCAGCATAAAGGCTTACTATGTCGTCTACTACAAGCTCGATACTCTTTCTTGCTTTTTGTTTTGTGCCTTCCCATGTTTTTGTTCCAAGCTTATTAAGTGGTGGTGCGTGTCCCTCCTCTGAAACATATTTAGCCACGAGTTTTAATTGCCAGGTAGGCACATAAACCTTGTCGGTGCCTGCATATTGGATACACAGACATTCTATTTTTTTGTCGCCAATGGTGAGTATCTTGATACCCTCATAAATACCGATGCCATGCTCGATGTGAACTATATAATCACCTGGTTTGAGGGAATCATAATCTACTAGAGCTTCACCTTTTGAAAAAGCTACATCAAGCTTTTTGTGCTTTACTCTTTTAAAAATTTCATGGTCAGTAAAGACAGCGAGCTTTATATCGTGAAAAATAAAACCTTTGTGGAGGACACCTACAGTGAGATGAACTTTATCTATCAAACTGCCTAAGAGCTGTGCCATACGATTTTTTTGAGCCTCGTTTTCAAGCTGGATGAATATTGTGTAGTGAGCTTTTGAAAGTAAATTTATCTGCTCTTCCAAAATCTGCAAGTCGCTATTAAAAAAAGGTGAAGGCTCGGAATTGATTGTAATCTCGGTATAGCCCCCCCCATGAAGAATAAGTGGTGAGTCCTGCTCAGCCCCCCCCATGTAGCTTGCCTCTGTGCTTTCAGTAGCGGGATTGGTTTCTTGTAACTTGTAACTTGTATCTTGTAACTTGTAACTTGTAACTTGTAACTCTTCATTTGTGATATACATCGTTCCTGTATTCATAAAATGGACAGAATTACTCTCAAGATGCTTTGTTAATTCATCTATCTTGAGGACGATATTATCTGGCTCTGGCAGTATTCTTTTTTTGTTATTCTGGGTAGTTTTTTGATATAGTTCATTTATTTCAAATTGATACTCTTTTAGAGAGTAAAAATCAAGAGAGAAATTATCAAAAAAATAAAGTGAGCCAATTTCCTCTCTTGAATAATCAAATATACTATGCTTTTCTTTATAAATGAGCGGAATATCCAGTTCAATCCCCTCATAAAAGCCTTTTTCCGCTATTTTTTCGGACAAAGGACATGACCTTGTCTCGTCATTTAAAATCACTTCTCTACAAGGGATGATAGAGACATTTTTTTGAGTATGTTTTTCTGACCTTTGCGTTTCTACAGAAAATTTTCGTATAGAAATGATTTCATCTCCCCAAAACTCAAACCTTAAAGGATTAGAATAATTTGGTGAAAAAATATCAAGTATACCACCTCTTTTTGAAAACTGACCTACTTTTTCTATCTGCGTAGCATATTCATATCCGCAATTTGTCAGGTATAAAAGCAAATCGCTGGGATCATAGTCATCTGTGATTTTCAGAGAGAGGATATTTTCTTTTAAGTATATTGGATTGATGATATTTCTGACAAGATTACGAAAACTCAGGCAATAAATAGCAGTTTCACCAGACAAGAGATGAGCAAAAGCCTGCATCCTCTGAGCTCGTATCATATAGTGAGGTGAACGCTCCTCATAAGGCAGTGTCTCAAAATCGGGAATGAAAAAGACTTTTTTTTCTTTTTGAAAAGAGCTTGTATCAAAGATATTTTGAGAACTGATAAGGACTGCAAAGTCCTCAGCAACCTCTTCAGCTTGCTTGTCGTCCCTCGTGATAAAAAAGATATTTCTATCTGTATAATGAAAAGCTCTGGTAGCTAATATTGTCTTGATTGACTGATTTGCTTGATTAACCACTATAGATAAGTCGTTGTTTATGACGGCACTATCAAAATTTGTAATACTCTCAAACCTTGATATGTATTGGTCTATTTTTTTATAAAATTGATTTCTGTCTCTTTGCATTTTGTTTTTTCCTTAATGTTCCCAAAAATCAAAGGTGGGTGTTTTTGTCAATAAAAATCGAAGTTCGGAGTTGGGGAGGCAAAATGGTTATCGACTTTTTTGACTGAAATAAAAATCTTTATAAAAGACAAGATGACTACTAAAATAGTTTTCTTTCTCAAAACACGAATTACTCCTAAAATACCATTATAATAATATTTTATTGAAAAAAAACACGATTTTCAAAAAATAGTTGACAAAAAAACGAATTTGAAATAAATGACGCTTTTGGAGTTGTAAATTATTGTTAAAATAAAAAAACAAATAAAGAATACGGAGGAACCATGAAAAACTTCAAAAGAGTAATGGTCATAGCTTTGCTTGTAATAGCAATTGCTTTAGTCGCATGTGCTCCCAAACCACCACCTGTTAGCCAAAGCCAATACGATGCTGCAAGACAGGAAACTTTGGAAGCCGAACAAAGAGTGCTCGCACTCGAAAGAGAAAAAAATCAGCTCGAAGCTGAAATCCATCAAAGACAAGTCCTAAGAGATGTCCTACTTGAAATGGTAGATGAGATGGAATAGGAGGAAAAAAACATGAAAAAATTAGTATTATTGACAATCCTCGTCATTTTTCTGTGTCCTGTTTTCCTGCATGGCTTTACCTACCTAACCCAAGAGGAATACAGAGCTTTGTGCGGTGACGAAAGAAGAGAGTATAATGCTGCCCTACTCGAAGAAATGGATGCAATGCAAAACAGAAAAGATGATGCTCTCGCTGCTGGTGATGAACTCGAACCAGAAGTTGAAGCACTCAGAAGACAGCTAAATGCTCTTAATCAAGAAATCGCAGCTTTAGAAAGGCAAAGAACAGAAGAGCCTGTAACACAAGTTGTAACAGAACCTGTTGCTGAACCTGTTCGTAGAGCTGGTGATGGCGACTATGTAGTTCAAGAAGGCGACTCTCTCTGGAGGATAGCTGGGTTTGGTAATATCTACAACGATAATATCAGATGGCCAGAAATCTATCAAGCCAACCAAAATCAAATCAATAATCCCAATCTTATCTTCCCCGGACAAATTCTCATTATTCCAAGATAGGATTTTTTGATTTTCAATTGTAAAGGCGTATTGATTACGCCTTTACAGTTGCTAAAATTTGCACCATTACCGTAGTGCAATCCCTCTGATTGACCTCTGGGCTAAAAAGTGCCAAAATGGCTCTAATATGACCTATAAAGAGTTAACAGGAGATTAGCACTGCGGCGATTGGGCTAATTGAAGAATACCACCCAAAAAATATCACCCCCATTTTTACAAACACCCAAAATCATGAATTATCAAAAACATAAAGACTTGTATGTTGTCGGAATAACTGCATTCGCTCTTGCTATATTGTATTTACTCGTTAATATATTTGGTCAAAATGTGCCAAGATATAGCTACACAGCTGGGCAGATAGCTCAATCATCTGTCAGAACGCCTATTGCTTTTAATGTCATGAAAACAGAGAGGATGATTGAAGCTGAAGTTACAAGAGCTATGCTGAATTATCCCTCTATTTATATGATTTCTGACGAATACAATTTTAATATTTTAAAAAGATTAAACGATTTCTTTATTGATTTAAACAATTTAGCACTTACAAACGACCTCATTTTTGTTAACAATTTCTTAAATTTCAACGGACTATTTTTCAATGCTCAAAGCACAGACTATATTTTGAATACAACAAATAGAAATAGGATTTACAACACTCTGACAGAGCAATTTTCTATTATCATGAATTTGCCTATAATAAATGATGACGATAAAGGTAGAGTGCTAAGGATTTCAGACCCTAATAGAGTTTCTGAAAATATTGTGGCTACTGCTATGACTATCACAGAGGCAAAAGCTCAAATCCTCCGTAGAGTTACAAACCCGATTCAAAGACAAATTATGTCAGATATTATCGATGTCTTTCTCGAACCAAACATTGTAATCGATCTTGAGGCTATGAACCACGAACGAGAAATACTCAGAAGAAGCATTGACCCCGTTATTACAAGAGTTGAAAGCAACGAATATGTCATTTTGAGAAATGATAGACTAACTGAACTCGATATTTTGAAGCTGGATTCATTCCGAAATAGCATGATTGAAAGACAAGGTTTTCAAAACTATGGTGTCCTCTTTATATCTACAATTGGGCAGTTTTTGTATACTTTACTTATTTTACTACTCTTCTTTTATTTTACAAAGATTTTTTATGGTGAAAGATTTTTACAAAAGAAAAACCTCTACATGATTATCGGAGCATACTTTTCTACCATTCTCCTTTCGACTATCCTTTATTATGTTTTTGACATTCGAAATATTATGCTTTTGCCAATTCCTATGTTTGTCCTCACAATGGCTATGATTTATAGACCTCGGTATGGTGTCATTTTCAGTTTATTTGTTTTATTAGGTATTGGTCAGTTTTTGCACTGGGATATGATACCTATAGGAAATCTCATCATCGCTTCTATCGTCTGCCTTTTAGTCTTGCAGCAGACAAAACAAAGCAATTATTTACTCGTTTTTATTTATCTCTTTTGTAGCTTGATTATTACCACTTTAATTACTGCTCTATATAGGACTGAAAGCTTTGCTACGCTTTCACTAAACTTATTATTCTGTCTACTTAATTCCATTGCCAGCATTATTGGAGCATATCTCATCGTGCCAAAACTCGAAAAATATCTTGAACACACTACTAAATCTGTATTATTTGAGCTGATGGACTTCAACAACCCTCTCCTAAAAAAACTCTCAAAAGACGCTCCAGGAACATATTATCACTCACTTATTGTCGGTAATCTTGCTGAAGTTTGTGCAGAAGCTATCAATGCAAATCCTCTCATTGCTCGTGTAGGTAGTTATTATCACGATATTGGAAAGATTGCTACTCCAAATTTCTTTATCGAAAATGTTACAGAAAATAACCCACACAACGACATGACACCACTCGATAGTGCAATAAAAATAAAAAATCATATTGTCAACGGGATAAAAGAAGCGAGAAAATATAAAATTCCAAACCAGATACTTGATATCATACAACAACATCATGGAGACGGAAAAATTAAATATTTTTTACATAAAGCTACAGAGCAAGGCATAGAATACAACCCTGAAGACTTTCAATATGCTGGACCAAAGCCAAAAACAAAAGAAGCAGTGATAGTTATGATTTCCGATATCGTGGAGTCTACTACAAAAGCTTCAAATGACCAGAGCGAATCAAATATTAAAAAAATAATTGACGATTCTATCAAATCCCTCCTTGACGATGACCAGCTGATTGAAGCTCCCATTACCTTAAAAGACCTTGCTGTGATAAAAAAGACCCTCTTACCCGTCTTGTGTAGCCTACATAGAAAGAGGATTGAATATCCTAAGGAAATTAAGAATTAAGAATTTATAATTTACAATTTAAAATTTATAATTTATAATTAAGGATGAATAAACATCGATAATATAGAGATAATCAACGACACCGATTTTGAAGTCGATAATAAAAATTTTCAGGCTATTTTTCTTTTGATGGTAAAGGATGGTCTCTTTCAAAAAGAGGATTTGTGCTGCTTGAGACTCGTAACAAAAGAAGAAATAAAACATCTCAATAAGAAATATCGCGGAAATAACGAGGTTACAGATATATTGACATTTCCTTCAGAACACAAAGAATCACATTTTATTGGGGATATGATAATTGCACCGCAGATTGTAATTGAAAATAGTATTTCTTTTGAGACTGTCTTTATTCACGGACTTTTACACCTTGCTGGTTTTGACCATATTTCAAATAAAGATAAAGAGAAAATGGCGATTTATGAGGACAAATACGCTTTGAAATAAATTCCACAAGAGCAGACATCTTGCTCTTAGAAGCTGTCGCATTGTGAGGTATCAACTCTGAGACAGAGTTGCTACCCAAAAATCTCACTATGCGACAGACTTTTTTGATACATGAAAAAAAGATGATTGACCTTGTGGATAATATGTGAATAATAGTGGATAAGTCATCTTTAAAAATTTTATAACCCCTCATTTTTTTTACAATTTATGAAAGCTTCCTATACCCTTCCTGTATCCCTCCTGTAGCTACCCTATATAAATTACACAAAAATAAAGGGGTTACAAGAGGTGCGCTATAGTGTGGATAACTATTTATTTTATTTCTCAATATAGAGTTTTAAAAATTTGTTGACAAAATTGACTATATTTATTTTTTGGTATCTTGAAATTATTTGATAAAATTATAAATGACTACCCTACAATATAGTTTCGACAGTTTATAATATAGCACAATGGGTTTCATAAGGGAAATTATTATATGGACGACATCAACTCGTTAATTTTTACTATTTTTATCTTACTTGTCTTTTCAGCAATGTTTTCAGCATCAGAGACTGCTTTTTTTTCTCTGACCAAGATACATATCAAAAAGCTGGAAAAAGACAATAATGCTAAATCAAAAAGGATACACAATTTACTAAAAAAGCCAAAACAACTTCTCATCACGATTTTGCTCGGAAATACTATCGTCAATGTTTCTGCTACTTCCATAGCTACTCTTTATGCGATTAAGCTTTCAGAGAATTTCGATACTTTTATGAAATCTATCGTAATGACCTCTCTCGTGGTCATTATGACTATTTTATTGCTTCTCTTTGGGGAGATTATACCAAAGCTATACTCTTTTTCGACACCCGTAAAAGTCGCTGGATTTACTTCATATCTCATTATTTTTGTTAGAATTGTGTTTTATCCAATAATTATTGCTTTAGAATGGTTTATCTCAAAAATTTCAAAGAAAAAAGACATACAAAACATCGCCACCATGAGCCACGAAGACATCAGAAACATTGTTCAATCTGATAGCGATAACCATCCCCTCGAAGAGAACGAAAAAAAAATAATCGATAGAATTTTTCGATTTCCCTCTACTGAAGTAAAAGAGATAATGGTTCCTAGAGTTGATATAAAAGGCATTGAAATATCTTCCTCTTTGGCTGAGGCAAAAAAGACCATCGTCAATTCAGGACATTCAAGAATACCTGTCTACAAAAAGACTATAGACGAGATTGTCGGCATCGTTCACGCAAAAGACTTTATTCTTTACCCCGAAAAAAAGAGCCTCCACAACCTACAAAGAAAAGTGATGTTTATTACAGAAAATATGAAAATTCAGACTCTGCTCACACAGTTTCAAAACAAAAAAAAGCAGATTGCTATTGTCGTTGACGAATACGGTGGCACTTCTGGTATAGTTTCTATTGAGGACATACTCGAAGAGTTAGTAGGTGAAATCATGGACGAATACGATGTCGAACAAAATAAAATTACTAAACTCGCTGAAAATCAATATCTCGTCTCTGGAATGATACAGATTTCAGAACTAAACAGTGATTTTGACCTCAATCTTGATGAAGAATTTGACAATCTTGCCGAATTTCTCTATGCCGAATTAAACCATATCCCATTTAAAAATGAAAAATATGTCCATGATGATGTCGTGGAATTTACTATTTCACATCTAAAAAAACAAAGGATAAGCTTTGTAAAGATGAAAATTTTGAAACCAGATATTGAAAAGGAGGAGTGAAATAAATGAAGCCAAAAATCATTTATCCTAAATCACAAATTATAAACTATTTAGCTAACATATTGTTTTTTACTTTTTCAATACTAAATGCCGAGACACTGACTTTTAGCATAGATTATCTCGGCTTTAGTGTAGCGAGTGTGGTCATGACTCTACAAGACTCAGACGATATTCAAAATGATATAGATATCCAAAAGAAAATCGCTGTCCAGGCTGTATCATCGCGGTTCACAACTCTTCTGAAAAATACTTTTGACAATACTTACACGAGCTATATTGACCATAATTTCAGACCTCTTATTTATCAAAGAGGTATACAGCAAAGCAATTTTCAGGAAGAGGCTACTGTGGAATATCATTTTGATACCTTGCAGGCAAGTTATTATGATAGTGTAAATGAACGCAGCGAGACTTACCAGATTTTAGGAAATACAAGAGATTTTTTTACCACTTTGTATTACCTCAGAACTCTGGATTTACAGCAAAGCCATGAACTGACCCTTGATGTAGCAGGCAAAATAATCTTGATTTCTACAAGACATACAGGCGTAGAAACCTTAAGGACAAATATTGGCAGAGTGAGAACAAATAAGGTCGAGATTTACTTTACCTGGTATGATGATAAAGAAAAAATGCAAAGTGACATCTTAACAAATAACCTCTATAATGAAGATAATATACTGATTTTTTGGTTCACAAACGATGAAAATCAAATTCCTGTCAAATCACAGTATACAAGAAAGCCATTTCCAGTCTATTGGAGTATTACTAATCATACTGGATAATATTTATAAGGAATGCTACAAAAAAAGGATGCCAGATTGAAAACACTTCCAAAGCATTCTAACCAAAGCTTTCACAAAAAACTTTTTCTGATATGGGAGGGAAAAGTAAAGGCTATATTTGTCTTTTATTCTTTGCTTGTATTGATTATTACAGTCTATCCGAGACTCGATGTGCCTTATATCCCGTCTCATCTTTCATTCGATAAATTTGCTCATACTTTTATGTATTTTTTCTTTTCATACATTTATTTTAGAATGAGGAGTCAAGCCACTAATGAACAGGCTTCAAATTGGCAAGATAATACCAGTCGGAAATTTCTCTCAAAAAAAGAAATACTTTTAGAGCTATTTTTTTTGGGAAATCTCATCTCTGTTTTTATGGAATACATACAAAAACATATACCAGGCAGGTCTTTTTGTTGGTTTGATATTCTGGCAAATCTTCTTGGGTTTTATTTGTTTATTTTAGTGTTAGTTTTAAAAAAATAAAAAGGAATGTTTTAATGGTAGAAAAACAATTTGTTGTAATGCCTGATGAAATCGAAATATGGTATTTTATCGAAAATACTATAAAAAACGCAATGAATTTATTTAATTTTAAGGAAATCAGGACTTCTATACTTCAATCAAAGGAATTATACGAAAAGCACTCAAGATTTTCAAAAGAATTTACCAAGAAATCATTAGACTATCATCTTTATAATATCGAAGATGAAGTCAATATGAGCCTTAGACCAGAGGGAACTTTATCCGTTTTAAACACTCCTATAGTTAATAATGCTCTGATTAATCCTCAAAAAGTCTTTTACTATGGTCCAATGTTTATAAAACATCAAACAGACACAAAAAATATTAATCAATTTTACCAAGTAGGAGCTGAAATTCTCGGTTCAAAAAATATTGTTTCAGATATTGAGGTCATTTTATTAGCTCAATATATCTTAAAAAGCCTTTACATTTCTCATTTCCATCTAGAAATATGCTCACACGGTTGTGAAAATTGCCATGCTGTTTATATAGAAAGTATGAGCCATTTCCTTGAATACAATTATTCAAATATCTGCGATATTTGTCAGGAAAATACACAAATAAACCCTTTAAATATTTTTAGATGTGAACACATTGATTGCCAGAATATAGCTAATATGTCCCCTAAAATACTTGATTATTTATGTGTTGATTGCACCAAAAATTTTAAGGAGATAAAAAAACTTCTCGTCAATCTCGGAATTGTATATTCTGTAAATCCAAATTTACTTCTAAATTTTGATTATTATACTTGTCTGGTCTTTAGATTTGTTCAGGTAGAATCACAACACACACAACCAGATGTCAATAGTCTTATTTCGACAGAATATACTCAGTCGGAAATAGACGAGACAGATAGCTTTGTAACAAAACAAGACAACGCAGAGATAGCTGCCAAAAAGGTTTTTAATACAGCTTTCATCAACGGAGGGAGATACGACAACCTTGCCAGCTATATCACAAATCAAACACTCGCTTCTGTTGGCTTTTCTTTCAATATTGATGCTGCATTTCCTTTAATAAAAAATAATATTGCTGATATAATAACTGCAAATATTTTTACTGTCTGTGTTGGCTCATTATCTGAAAATATGGAACTACTTATACTTCAGGTCGAACAAGAACTCCATAAAAAAAATATAAAAACAATTATCATTGAAAAAACAATCGAACAAAATGCCTTGAACGATATTTTTAACACCTACAATTGTAATATCTTATTGCTTTTAAAAGATGACCTTATTTTGGAGGGAAATATTGCAGCTATCTCTTATGACCCTGAAAATAATAGAATCGGACAAGATATTATATCACTTTCAAATATAATGGACTATATTAAAAAATTAAAAATTAAGAATTTATAGTTTTTTTATCGGGAAGTGGGGGGATAATATCATTCAAATAGGGATATGCCCTAATTGTCATTTGTCAATAGTCATTGCGGGATTCTATGCTAATCTACAGCACCAGTGTTAATAATTTTACAAAAATCCATTTTGAGCCAGATTTTTATGAATTGAGGCTGGATTTATCGGATGATTTCTATTTTATACCTGAAATTTTTTTAAATAAAAAGACTATCATCACTCTGCGAGACAAAGATGAGGGGGGAAATTATGATGGCTCTTTGGATAAAAAACTAACTTTTTTTATTGATATCTTACAGAATACAGATTTTTATATAGATATTGAGCTTAAATATTTTGATGATTTTTTAAAAAAGATAGAGCGTTATTTCCCTATTCTTATTTCGACAGAAAATAATAGTTTTTGGGCAAAACAAGATAACATCATGCGGATGTTAAAGAGGATAATAGTATCCAATCACGACTTGTGTAAAAAAAGTATTCTGCCAATACAATATCTAACTGCAAAAGGGAGTTTTTTACTACAGTCCACCTTTTTCTTTAAATATGTCTCAAAAATTGACTATCTATCTGATCTCTTAAAAATAAATAATAAAATAAAAAAACTAAATATCGAATATGTCCTTATGTCGACAGGTAAAACTGCTCTGTTATCAAGACTTTTATACAAAAATTTAGGCTCAAAAGCTGTTTATTTTGGTAAAAAAGGAGCAGAAACTGCTGAAAATCAAATTACAGACCGAGATGTAATTCGATACAACTTAAAAAATCTAAATAAAGAAACAAAAATAGGGGGTATCCTCGGTGGAGAACAGATTTTGAACTCACTCGGATTAGATTTTTATAATAATTATTTTCAAGATAATAGTCTTGATGCTGTTTATTTACCTTTCATAGCAGAAATATCCGAGTTAGCACCCACAAAAAAAAACAATCCACCTAACTCAGCAAAAAAAATACTTGATTTCCTCTATTTTGTCAAAAAATCTAATATGAGCTTCTATGGTTTCTCTATTACAATGCCCTGCAAAAAAGAACTACCTGCATTGATAAATCAAAAAGATGAAATCATCAATCTCTGGATACCTAATAAAAATGAAGTATTTTTGACAGATATAGATGCCTTTCAAAAATCTTTTCAAAAACTTAAAATTACAAAAAAAACTAAAATTACACTGATAGGAAAAGGTGCGATGGCTTTATGTGTAAAAAACCTACTGCCTGAAAACGAAATCTGTATCTTTACTAGAAACTCAATCAATAATTCAGACAAATATGTAAAGTCAAGCGTAGATTGGCTTGATTCAGATTTCAAATGCCTGATTAACACGACCCCGCTGGGAATGAAAGGTGAAAATGTCCTTGAAATTTTCAATATAAAGCATTTTGATTGTGTCATAGACTTGCCATATTCGACTGAAAAAACTCCACTTATAGAGTTTTGCCAAAAAAATAAATTACCTTATGTCGATGGACATGAGTTTTGGTCTCTACAAGCTGAAAAGCAATTAACTTTATTCTTGAAAGAGATTGTGCTATAAGAATAACTCGTCTTTAACTCCAACTGGGAACGCAGGCATCTTGCCTGCAACTTCAACTGGGAACGCAGGCATCTTGCCTGCAACTTCAACTGGGAACGCAGGCATCTTGCCTGCAATCAATGATATTTAAATATTTTGCAGGCAAGATGCCTGCGTTCCCAGTAGAAGTTACAGGGAATTCTTAATTCCCAAAATCCTTTCCCAAAATTCTATTTGACAAAAACTGCTAATTTATTTTCTTTGTTTCCCTGTTAGAAATAAAAAAGTGAGGAAAATGTCATGCAACCATTGATAATCACAACTGCCTTGACTGGAGCTGAAACTACGAAAGTGGCACAGCCAAATTTACCTATTACACCAGACGAGCAAGCTCAGACAGCTAAAGAATGTTTTACTGCTGGCTCTACAGTTTTACATTTACATGTGAGAGATGATGCTGGAAATCCAACGCAAAGTCTTGAAAGATTTGAAGATGCTATAAAAAAAGTCAGAAATATAGTCCCCGAAATGATAATTCAAATGTCTACTGGTGGAGCTGTAGGAGAGGCTTTTGAAAAAAGAATGGCACCTCTGAAATTGAAACCTGAAATGGCTACTTTGAATGCTGGGACTATTAATTTTGGCGATGAAGTTTTTACAAACGCTCCCGCAGATATAGAAAAACTTGCAGCTTATTTTCAAGAAGTAGGTGTTGCACCAGAGATTGAAGTTTACGAGTCTGGTATGATTGATTATATAGCAAAACTCGTAAAAAAAGGTTTAATTACTCATACACCACTTCATGTTCAGTTTGTTCTGGGTGTCCCTGGTGGGATGAGTGGTAAGCCAAAAAATTTGCTTTATATGGCAGAGCATTTAAAAGAAGAAATACCTACTGCCACTTGGGGAGTAGCTGGTATCGGAAGGTGGCAGCTACCTTGTGCTATCATGGCTATCGTCATGGGGGGACATGTCCGAGTCGGATTTGAGGACAATATTTTTTATCACAAAGGTATTATTGCTGAATCCAATGCTCAGCTCGTAAAAAGAATTGTCAGAATTGCTGAAGAATACGGTAGACCAATTGCTACTCCAATTCAGACAAAAGAAATTCTCGGATTGTAGGAAACGCGTTTTCCCGCTAAAAATAATTGACAAGGAAATAAATTATTATGATAGAAAGACCATCTTGGCATGTATATTTTATGAAAATGGCTTTACTTGTCTCTGAAAGGTCGACTTGTAAAAGAAGACAGGTAGGTGCTGTTCTCGTAAAAAACAACCAGATTATTGCCTCTGGATACAACGGAGCACCCAAAGGGGTTTTGCATTGCGACATCACAGGTTGTATGAGAGAAAGAGAAAATGTCCCGTCAGGTGAAAAGCACGAGCTCTGTCGGGGGGTGCATGCAGAACAAAACACCATCATTCAAGCTGCATTAAACGGAACATCGCTTTCTGAAGCT
>Ga0099364_10004986_pt1 | contig 19879 bp, 17 predicted proteins | sample TergutTh196P3_FD_73070 | JGI IMG/M metagenome (GOLD analysis project Ga0099364, IMG submission 73070) | Microcerotermes parvus P3 segment gut microbial communities from Pointe-Noire, Republic of the Congo - Th196 P3 | ecosystem: Host-associated > Arthropoda: Insects > Digestive system > Gut ... | reverse complement strand
AAGTTGCGCGTTTGAAAAATCAGGAAAACATTATCATCGAACTACTGTCAGTTGATAAAATAGTGCCAATAGCCAAAAAACCAACTATCAAAGTAGAAATAACCGAACTTTCAAAAGACGACAAAGGCGTCAGCGAAATAGAATTTCACGCAACAGCCCACAGCGAAGCGGGCATAGAGTTTTTTAGCTGGAATTTCAACTACAATCAGGAAAACGGCTTCAAAGCCGATGTACTTTTAGACAAAACAGGCAAACAAACCGCAAAATTCAAAGCAGGACAGCACAATATAGCCGTGAAGGTGGTAGATAACGACGGTTTAGAAAGCATTGAAATAATTAAACTGAAAGTAAACGGCGAGTTGGAGCGGCAATAGAATTTTAGATATTTGGATTATTATAGAGCCATTTCTTAAAAAGAAAAAATAACGCTTTAAATTTTAAGAACATGAAAAGAGTATTTTTCTTATTAGTGATAGCCCCATTATTCATGTCTTCTTGTGCGTCTCTTGTAAATCAGCCGCACAAATATATTACGATTCACACTACCGAACCAAGCATAATCATTCATAAAGAAGACACTATCAACACAATAGACAATAAAGCGCATTTGAAAGTTGAAAGGAAAAGAGAACCATTATCAATTGTAGCAACTACTGACAGTTTGACGAAGTCTATCAGAATAAGACATAGAAGTTCTGTTATGTATTGGTCAAATATTTGTTTCAATTTTGGGATAGGTATGATTACCATATATAATATCAGAAGAACACATTAAGAAAAACCACAAAGCATATGGTTTTATTTTCCCAGTAAATATCCAGTTGACAAATAATTTCAATGTTGGATTTATTTACAGACCAACTTTTTACAGACCAAACATTACAAACAAAAAATTATCATACGAACATTTAGTGAGTATTAATTGTGCATTGAAAATAAGAATGAAGAAATAACATTTTAAATTTTAATAACATGAAAAAAGTATTTTTTTTATTAGTAGCGGGCTTGATAACGACAGCACATCTGACAGCCCAAAATAAGGGAGAACGATACTTCCATATTTCGCAATCACTCAATACTTTATTAATGAAACCGGAAAATGAAGGATATAAAATCGGGGTCGGCGTGGGAATTGGCGTCGGATTTGATTATTTTCATTCAAAAAGGCAATTCATTCATCTGGGAATTTCATCGGATATCGGAGCTGGTTCCATTTTTGCAAAACGCGAATCCCAACGATTTGAATCATTCTGTTTATATCTTTCGAACAACCATAGAATCGAACGTTTTTCGATTGGTTATGGATTTTCTTTTACGAAAAATCTTTGGGAATATGAAAAGTGGATCCGGGCAAAAGGTTATTTCACGGGTTTACCTTATAGAATTACAGAAGTTGATGTTAAGAAAAGCCATGAAGCATTTGGCTTAATATTTTTAACCAATATCCAATTAATAAAATTTTTAAATATTGGACTTGTTTATAGACCAACTTTTTACAGACTAAATATGACAGACAAAAAAATCACATACGAACATTTATTGAGCGTTAATTGTGTTTTGAAAATAAGAATGAAAAATAAAATAATCGAACCGATATGAAGACAAATTTGTTAAAAATTACAGCAATTGCGCTGATATTTATTGGGGTCGGCATCACTTCTTGTGACAAGGAGCCTAATCTTGATTTAGGCGAGGTGTATTTTAAAACCGACAAAGTATGGGTTGTTGGTAATCAAACATGGTCGGATGTTGTAATGGCAAACGCTTGTAAAAAAAACACATTTTTTGGAGGTGATTGGAAACGTGATAAGTACTGTGCCGACTGTTGCCAAAATCCCGGTTATGGGGATATGTTTTCATGGAGGGCAGTGAATTATTATAAAGATCAACTTTGCCCTGCGCCTTGGCGTGTTCCTACGAGACAAGATTTTATTGATTTGGATATTGCTTTAGGTGGTACCGGAGAGAGAAGAAGGGGGTTGGTTTACGATACTTATCTTAACCCCGATGTTTGGGGAGGAGCGTTTGGTGGTCGTATAACTTCGGATGGAGAACTGGTAATGGAGGGGAAGGATGCATTTTATTGGTCTCATGAGGAGAGGCGCAAAGGAAGAGTCGGAGGATTTTACCTGCACTTTAACTACAATAGGATGGGATTTAATATTGAACCACAGGGAGTTATAAATAAAGATAACGGGTTTATGCTACGTTGCGTACAATGTAATTATGATTGAATATGTATTAAGTTAAAAAAATAATAAATTATAAAGAATAAATAATAAAAATGAAAAGATGTAATATTTTATTAGTAGCGGGCTTGATGATTGCAGGCAGTCTGTTAGCCCAGGATCCGTACATAAACCGGATGAACCACATATTTCAACATGTGGACAAAAGCAGAATCACCACAGGTCTGCTTAGTGATTACGGCTTGCAAATTGTAGAGCCGGTGTATTTTGACGGCATACCCGCCGACAGTAATTATGTGGATATGGACTCATGGGTTAAGCTTTTTGCGGGTTTGTATTCATCAAAAATCAACAAGAATGATTTTTTTTTTGAAAAAACTTGCAAATATCAAAAATGTTTTGTTTCTTTGTACCCTAAAAAATGAATTGATAATGAAGACATATTTGTATAAAATCATAGCAATAACGCTGTTTTTAGCAGCATGTGCCTTCTCTTGCGAGAAGGAGAATATGGGAAAATACGCGCCCGATTGCAAAACCGGCAATTGCGTAAGCGTAAACATTAGAGGGGCTTTGCGTGTTAAACCTTCTGGAGCAGGACTAAATAATGTGCCAGTGAATGTATACTTTGACAATAGCCATCTTTCCAGAGTTCCCATCTTTACGACGCAAAGAAAAGTAGCAACAGGAAAAACCAATAAAAATGGCGAGTTTGATTTTAAAGTAACAATTGATACCAAAACTTTTGAAGACTTTCGTTTGATTGTAGAAATTCCGGAACAAAAAAAATATATAGCTGTTTCAGGATACTTTAAAAGTTTTGGCAGTATTAACGAGGAAGTGATACAAAACATTAACTTTGTATTTTATGAAAAGACGACCTTAACCATAAATCTTATTAGGACACAAACAGACGAGTTTGATTATTTTTCTGGTACTTATAGATTTGACAATAATTATCGTACCCTCTTGCCAACTATTAGAGATTCTAAAAATGCAATATGGCAAATAGAAACAGGTGCTGATGTATATACAAAAATTACGTGGATAAAAAGATTTAAAGAAAAAACAATATATGAAAATGCTGATTCTTTAATTTGCAAACCGAAAATAAATAATGTATATAATATAAATTTTTAATATAACACTTTAAATTTTAATAACATGAAAAAAGTATTTTTTTTATTAGCAGTAGTGGGCTTGATGACAACAGTTCATCCGACAGCCCAAAATCCCGGTCAGGAGTTTACCTACCAAATGAACCACATTTTTCAGTATGTGGACAAAAGCAGAATATCTACGGGGTTGCTCAGTGATTATGGGCTGCAGATAGTAGACCCGCTGTATTTCAACGGCGTACCCGCAGACAGTAACTATGTTGATATGGACTCATGGGTAATGCTTTTTGCGGGTTTGTATTCTTCAAAAATCAACAACAATGTCAGTTTTACTGATCCTGAAACGATTTTTGAAGCCATCAACAATGCCTCGCATCCCACAGCCGTACCGGTGGCAATGATGCACTATCAGTACAATGCGTTGAGGGAAGACGCTTTCAGTTTGGGCTTGATGCAGGTTGTGAACAACGATCAATTGCAAGACGGTCCTAGTTTTGCGGCTTCGCCGTATTTAACGCGGCAGTTGTTTGCAGTAGCGCCCAAAGAGTTGTATTTTGCCAGTAATGTCGCCAGCTTTGTGTTCAATTCCAGCCTTTGGCACACGAACGTAAACAAAACAATTCAGAAGCGCGAAATCAACTTCAACAACGAATCGGGTTATATCATAGCCGGCTGGAACGACCCGAAAAGTTACGCGTTCACCACAGGAGGCGTCAAAACTGTTTATTTCCGTCTTACCTATACCGACGGAACTTCATATACAAGCCAAACAAATATTTTTGTTATGGATCAGGGATCGTTGTTAAAGTCTGGAAACAAGCCGCCACGCCCTGACAGCTTAATGATAGCCCCATTGCATAATGTACACTCCGGAGGTAAAATTCAATGGAAACTTTCAAGCAAAAATACAACTGGTAGTTTCGTAAAACCATTGATTGTAGCCGAAGGATTTGATCCTTACCCTTTAGTAGGAAAGCGAAACAATGACCTTATAACTTTTCTTTATGGTAATGACAATGATCTAAAATTAGACATTCCTTCTCCAATAAACAGCAGCGGCGGAAGAACCCTGTATTCCGACCTTGATTTTGCCGAGTATGACGTTATTTACTTGGATTACGCTGACGGTGTAGATGATATTAAGCGCAATGCGGCATTGTTCAGGAAAGTGATTGAATGGGTGAATACCATTAAGCAAGAAAACAATTCCACCGAGCCCAACATCGTTATGGGCATGAGCATGGGCGGCTTGGTAGCTCGTATTGCTTTGCGGCAAATGGAGATAGCCGGCGTAAATCATCAAACCAAGAAGTATATATCAGTAGACAGCCCTCACAAGGGCGCCAACATGCCGGTAGGTTTTCAGGCAATGATAAGGCATATTCAAAATACAAATGTTTTGTTGTTTGCTACCATATTTGATATTTCTACATTTCAATTAATATCTCCTTTAGAACAACTGTTCAAATTATATGGTATGATTGACCTTCTAAACAGCGTTGCCGCTCAGCAAATGCTTATCTATTACATAGAAGATCCGGGCTTGGCGCAATACCTGCCATGGACCTCTATCAACTACAACCACACTGTTCATAATAATTTTCAATCATTCTACGATGGTTTGGGTTTTCCGCAACAAACTATCGAAAATATAACCATTTCCAACGGCAGCCGCTTAGGCAGCGCCAACGGAGGTAATCTCTTTGCTCCCGGCAGCCCAATCATCGACTTCAATAAAACTATAGATTACGGTAAATTTATGAATATCGGCTATGGTATTTTATTAGCTTTGCCGACATATAGTCCCATTGTCGCACCGCTTTTGCCTATGTTTGCATTAAATGCTGTTACCACGCGTAGCGAATTGAAAGCGGAATTAAAAATAAACGCTTTACAAAATCAAAGCGTCTCAATGGTATATAAAGGACGAATATATATCAGAAAAGTAATAAAGACGCCATGGCCCTTTAGTAATATTGTGATTGATAATGATATTGAAAATGTGACCCAAAACAGCGAGGGGAATATGCATCCTTTGGACGGGGCTCCCGGCGGGATGTTTGATATGAGCGCTTTTGCCGGCGATCTTCCTTTCCCTGACAACGCTATCAAGCAATCTAAATTTTGCTTTATCCCAACGGGCAGTTCCCTTGCCATGAGCAGCTTAATTCAAACTTCAAATATAACGCCCGCGTCCAACCAGTTTGTGCCAATCACAAATGAACCTCATGTTGATTTTCGTTCGTCAGCATTGTTTTTTTGCGATAAATTGAATATTCCTTTTATTTCCGGCGACAATTCAATCTGCTACAATAGTAGCGTCTTCACGATAAACAACTCGCCGGGCGGTATTACTTGGACGGTTAGCGATCCGCTGATTACAATAAGTCCTTCTACGGGCAATTCAACAACCGTTACCCATTCAGGAACGAATACCGGTAACTTCACTTTGCAGGCACGTACCGGCGGTAGCAATGGTGAAGTAGTTGCGACAAAGACGGTAGGGACATGCCTTCCTCCAACCATTTCCGGTACTACTTTAATATGCTCCAACGCATCGTCAGATTTTTCTGCCACCACCAATTGGCAACCGGGCTATACCTGGAATAAGAGTTCCAATCTCACTATTTCCGGTTCTAATAGTAATTCATCTGTTACGGTAAAAGGAAACAGCAACAACGGTGAAGGCTGGGTTAGCGTTAATTTTGGAGGTGTTGAATTGGTAAGACATAATTTGTGGGTAGGTACTCCTTTAGTGCAGGGTATTAATGGACCTGATCCTGCGTCGCTATACGAATATAACCATTATTCCCCATTTTATAACAGTCTTTCTGGAGCATCGGGGTTTATATGGGGGGTACAACCCTACTCGTGTTCAACGTTTCATTCCGGTACTGATGTATGGGTATCTTTCTATGATCCCGATAATACGTATGAGTTTTCTGTTTATGCACACAATGGGTGCGGGACAGGTCCGATCGGTACCTTTTACGTATCCACATCCTCCCGAGGTTCGTCTCCATCTATTGTATATCCCAATCCTGCGAACGATGTGATTTACATAGATATAGATGCCTCTATTGTATCCAAGTCTCAAACGCCTTACGATGTTCGATTGTACGATGGGCTGGGTAATCTGCAGCGTCAAACCTTTACCTATGGCGGTACAGTGCAGTTCAATGTATCAAATTTGCCGGAAGGCGTCTATTTTATTCATGTTTACGATGGGGTAAACAATACGCCTGAAATTTTTTCGTTTATAATTGAACGATAAAATATAAAAACATGAAAGTAAAAATTAATTCCGGCCTTGTTTTGCGGTTTTGCGCAATTTTGCTTGTTCTTTTTTTGGGATGGTATTTTTCCGGTTTGGTGTTATACATTTTCCTTGCATTCATCTTTTCCCTGATAGGAAAACCTATTGCAAAGATTATCAATAGCGTCAGGATACATAAGTACAATATTCCTTATTGGTTATGCTCTTTGCTGACCATGAGTGTTTTTGTATTGTTCTTTACTTTGCTGTTGATATTCTTTGTACCCATGCTGTCGCGGGAAACACAGGCATTTTCGAATATCAACTACGATGAGTTGGCGCACAATTTGAGTTATCTGCTTGATAATGTTCAGAATTTTCTTTATAACAACAATATTCTTGATAAAAACGTTACTTTGGTTGGGCTCGTAATCGACGAAATCAGAGATTTGGCAAGTTTCACAAACGTTTCCAATCTTCTCGGCGGGGTGATGAGCGCTACCGGTTCGTTCCTGATGGGAGTGTTCGCCGTATTTTTCCTTACATTCTTCTTCATAAAGGACGATATAAATATCGACGGAGTGGCACAACTGCTGTTTGACGAAAAACACGCTTCGCGCCTGACCGCAGTTTCAGAAAAAATCAACAACCTCCTTTCGCGCTATTACATAGGTCTGTTCCTTGAAATTGTTTCGATGATAATACTGCTGTACGTCGGCATGGCTATTCTGGGCGTCAAGGGGGCTTTGCTGATGGCTTTTATAGGCGGATTGCTCAATGCAATACCTTATCTGGGTCCGCTCATAGGCGCGTTATGCGCCTGTCTGTTTGGCGCAGTTGATTGTCTCGCAGCCAACGAATATCATACCATATTGCCTACCGTGCTGAAAATTGCAGGTACATTCATCGGCGCAAACCTGATTGATAATATCGTGTTGCAGCCGCTGATATACTCGAAAAGCGTAAAAACGCATCCCGTAGAAATATTTTTAGTAATCATCATGGCAGGTTCCTTTGCGGGAATACTTGGAATGTTGTTTGCAATTCCCGTTTATACAATGATTCGTACAATTGTTATTGAAATTTTTAATTATGTCTATACTAAATAAATTGAACTCCAAAAAGTTAGTACCTCTAATCACAGTTGCCGTAATATTCCTGTACATCGGCGTCATCATCGGCTGGCACTTGCATACGCCGCGCGGCAACCTTGACGTACAGGCTCCCGGCGCCGACAACCGCCCCGAAGGCACAGCACGACGATTAGACGAGGTGCATATAGGCGAGCATTTCATGAAATATGCCGACGCCGAAATATCTGAACTTACCGGAAAATGGACGCGTTTCAGAGGTGAAAATTCGGACAATATCGTCGTTACACCCGAAACTATCAACACTTCGGGCGATGATTATCAGATTTTGTGGACAATCGAAACAGGCGAAGGATATGCTGCGCCGGTTATCTACAACGGCAGGGCTTATTTTTTAGATTATATCGAAAACATAAGTTCTGACGCCTTGCGCTGTTTTGAACTTGAAACAGGCAAAGAACTTTGGCGACGCTACTATCGTTCGCCGATGCGACGAAATCACGGTTTTTCGCGCCCTATTCCCGCTATTGGCGAAGGATATGTTATCACCCTCGGACCGATGGGACACGTTATGTGTTGCGACCCTATAACCGGCGATTTGAAATGGACGCTTGACTTACCAAAAGAATTCGGCTCAACAATTCCGATGTGGCATGCAGGGCAATGTCCGCTTGTGGAGGGGAGTACTGTAATTCTTGCTCCGGCAGGCGATGATATTTTGTTAGCCGGCTTCAATGTCCATACAGGCGAGATGCTTTGGGCTACCCCCAATACCGTCAATTATCCGATGTCACACTCTTCGGTGATGCCTGTGACATTAGGCGGGAAAAAAATGTATGTGTATATTAGCGTTGAGGGCGTCTGTGGTATATCTGCCGAAGAAGCCGATCTTGGTACGCTGTTGTGGGAATCGTCTGAATGGCGGGCTAACGTGCCGGTGGCGTCGCCTGTACAGATTGCTAATAATCGTATTTTTGTTACTGCCGGATATAATGTAGGCAGCGCTATGTTGCAAATAGACAGGCAAGGCGAAAGATGGCGAGTTACCGTAGACCAGTTCCTGCCAAGAGACGGTTTATCAAGCGAGCAGCAAACCCCTATTTTTTATAACAACATGCTGATAAGCACCTTGCCAAATGGCGCAGGTCCAATGGTGCGTCAAAGATTGGCGATTTATGCGCCAACAAATTTAAGAACTCCGGTGTGGACTTCGGAAGCAAACGAAGTTCGCTCTATCTATGGTCCCTACATTATAATTAACAACCACCTGTTTTTGTTCATCGAAGACGGCGAGTTGTTAGTATACGAAATCTTGGATCAAAGCATGAAATTGACAAAGCGACAACGCATCATGGACGGAAAAGACGCCTTCGGACCTATGGCTTATGCCGACGGCATACTGATTCTGGGAGATGATACGACGCTGAAGGGAGTGAAGATAAAATATTGAAAATAGTATACACATACGATGGCAGTTTCGATGGTTTTCTAACAGTAGTTTTCGATATTTATGCATCGAAACGGAAGCCTGTTCGGATTGTGCGCGAATGTCTTTGGCAACCGGGATTTTTTGAAGCGCCGGTATATGTTGCTACTGATTCTGCCAAGAGCGAACGCGTCTGGAATGGCGTTGCCAAACGCTCAAATCAACGAATGACCCGAATGTTTTATCTTGCTTTTGCTTCCGAGTTGCCCGACATTGAAATGACTTTGTACGGATACCTCGAAAAAATGTTTTCCGACACTACCGGTACATTTTACAGAAATCTGTTAGACGACCATTCTTTTGAACTGTATCAAACGGCGCGCAAGGTCTCTCACGAAGCGCACCGGTTTACCGGTTTTGTTCGTTTTCAGGAAACATCCGACGGCTTGCTTTTTGCTGCCATTGAGCCAGACCACGATATTCTGTCGCTAATAGTTCATCATTTTACCCGACGCTTCGGCAACCAGCCATGGGTTATTTACGACCAGCGACGAGATAAGGGTATATTCTACAAAAAACCTGAAATGCACGAAATAACGCTTACAGATAAACAGTTTGACGCTATAACAGGCAATATATCACAAGAAACAAAGGCAGAGGATGAGGATCTTTATCGTTCGCTATGGAAAGCATACTACAAGGCAATAAACATTCCCGAAAGAAAAAACACACGTCTAATGCTACGTTTATTGCCGCGCCGATACTGGAAATATTTGCCCGAAAAACAGGAATAAAAATGTTTAGAAAAAAATAATCAATTTGGAATGTTTTTTTCGGATTTTTCTTTGTCAATTATACATTTTTTGATTACTTTTGCAAAAAAAAAATAATTATAATAAAAATTCAAATGAAAAATATCAGCATCATTACTTTTACGTTATTAGTAGTTGCCAATACCTTTGATAGCAGGGCATGTACCAATTTTATCGTCACTAAGGGCGCCTCTACCGATGGTTCGGTTATGGTGTCGTATTCAGCCGATTCGCATACGCTTTATGGCGAATTGTACTATTTTCCTGCTGCAAAACATAAAGCAGGCGCATTGCGCAGAATTCTTGACTGGGAAACGAGCCGTCCACTTGGCTCTATTCCCGAAGTTGCCCAGACATACAATGTTGTGGGAAACATGAACGAACATCAGGTAATAATTGCCGAAAGCACGTTTGGCGGTCGTTCCGAATTGGTGGATCCTACTGGTCTTATTGACTACGGAAGCCTTATGTACATTGCTTTGCAGCGTTCTAAAACTGCTCTCGAAGCAGTGCATGTAATGACGTCGTTAGTTGAAACATACGGATTCTACAGTAGCGGAGAATCGTTTAGCATTGCCGACAAAAACGAGGCATGGATAATGGAAATGGTAGGAAAAGGACCCGGCAGTAAGGGCGTGTTGTGGGTAGCTTTGCGTATTCCGGATGGATATATATGCGCTCATGCTAATCAAGCCCGAATTACGACTTTTCCTAAAAACGACCCGGAAAACTGCCTTTATTCAAAAGACGTTATTGCTTTTGCCCGCGAAAGAGGTTGGTACAGCGGCTCTGACGATGATTTCAGTTTTTCGGACACTTATTGTCCGCTTTCTTTCCAAAACGCTCGCTTTTGCGAAATGCGCGTATGGTCCTTTTACAAGGATTTTAGCGATGACATGATGCAATATTTCGATTATGCGAAAGGCTATGACCTTAATAATCGAATGCCTCTTTGGATAAAACCTAACCGTAAACTTTCGCCTAAGGATGTTATGAATGGAATGCGCGACCACTTGGAAGACACCGATTTAGATATGAGAAAAGATATTGGCGCAGGTCCACACGGGTTGCCCTACCGCTGGCGTCCACTAACATGGAAGGTCGATGATGCAACGTTTTGCAACGAACGCGCAACAGCTACTCAACAGACGGGATTCTGGTTTGTAGGTCAGGCGCGCTCATGGCTGCCCGACTTGATAGGCGGAATACTCTGGTTTGGAGTAGACGACGCCGCTACATCAGCGTTGACCCCGATGTACAGTTCTATAACAAAAATTCCTCACGTTTTTGAAGAAGGCAACGGCAGTATGTTCGAGTATTCGGAAACATCCGCTTTCTGGCTGTTCAATCTTGTTGCTAATTTTTCATACCTTCGCTACGATGTGATGGCTGCCGACGTGTGCAACGTGATGCACGAGTTAGAAGATGGCTTTCTGAAAGATGTTATCCGTAATGACGCCGAAGCGCTCGCAATATACCGTAAAAATCCTAAAAAAGCGCAAAAATACCTTACCGACTATTCAATCAGGCAAGCAGACGTAACTTTCCAACGATACAAAAAACTAAGTCAGTACCTGTTGTTGAAATATATTGATGGCAATATAAAAAAGGAAAAAGACGGTAAATTAATACTGAACGAGCATAATACAACAGTCGCCTCGCCCGATCAGCCGGGCTATCCGGAAGAATGGCTCAGAAAAATTGTGGAAGATACGGGGGATCAACTGAGAGTGCATGATGATTAGATTTTCATCTATTTCTTACAATTTTATATCCGGTAGCTGCTATTAATATACTCATTATAGGGCTGACAATATTGAAGATACAGTAAGGAAGATAAGTCAGCGTGGCAACTCCAAGTATGGTAGCTTGTGTCATGCCGCAACTCGACCATGGAATAAGCACGGAAGTAACCGTTACCGAATCTTCGGTAGTACGGCTAAGCAAGCGGTTTTCAAAACCTTTCTTTTTGTAAACGTCTTTGAACATATCGCCGGTAAGAACGATAGAAATAAACTGGTCGGCTGTACAAACGTTAAATGTTAATCCCGATGCTGCGGTTGCAGCTACCGTACTGGTACGACCTTTCATCATTCGCTGAAAAAGTCCTGTAATAACGTTTATCATTCCGCTTGCAGACATTGCGCTGCCAAAACAGACGGCACAAATAATCAACCATATGGTATTGAGCATACCGCCCATACCTCTTGTAGAAACTAAGGCATTAAGAGTTTCGTTGCCCGTTTCAATCTGTGTGCTTCCAAACATTGTAATCATAGATCCCTTCACGCATGATACAAAACCGGAGTTTGTTTTTTCTGCAATTTCCTGCAACAGAAACGGCTGGAAAAACATGGCAAAAATGCTTGCTAATAGCGTAGAAGCGAACAAAACCACTATTGGCGAAAGCCTTTTAGCAATCATCATGCCTGTAATTACCGGCACAATCATTAGCCACGGCGTGATGTTAAAATTGGTTTTCAGCGATTCGGCAAAAACCGTTATTTGGTAGGAATCGGGCAACTTACGCGTATATCCGGCTATACCGTAAACTATCAGGGCTATTGTAACTGAAGGAACCGTTGTGTATAACATGTAACGGATATGGGTAAAAAGCGGCGTTCCTGTAACAGTTGATGCTAATACTGTTGTGTCTGACAAGGGCGACATCTTATCGCCAAAATACGCTCCCGAAATGATAGCGCCAGCCACCCACCCCACACTGAATCCCTGTACCTGTCCGATACCTATCAAAGCAACGCCGATAGTCGCAATGGTTGTCCACGAACTGCCCGTCATAACCGAAACAATACAACATATCACGCAGGTCGAAACTAAAAAAAAATGGGAGTGCATGATATGCAATCCGTAATATATCAGCGTGGGGATAATTCCGCTAATCATCCAACTGCCCGCTAATGCGCCAATTAGCAAAAGAATGATGATGGCGGGGGAAATATCAAACAAGTTTTGTGCGAAGTTTTTTTCTATCGTTTTCCACTTTATGCCGCAATAGAAAACAGCAATAGCCGATGCAATAGCCGAAACAATTAACAACACTATCTGCATACCGCCATTTAAGGCTTCATCTTTGAATATATTGATTGTAAATGACAACATGCAGATCAATATCCCCATTGTAAGGATCGAAAGAAAAATCGAAGGTTTTCTCATTCAATTTTTGATTTTTATTTTTGATAATCGCTGCAAAAATAAATGAAAAATTTTATTTTTCCAATTTTTTTTAATATCCTTAAATCCGCAAGCAAAAAATTTGCATCACTGACGTAAAATATTAAGCCTGATTTATGCACTAAAAGTCTTATACCATGCTCATTATCGCTGCATCGCGAAAACAAAAAAAAAACAATACGGTTTGAACGCCAAACAGCAAAAACGGCTATTTACCAGAAAAAGAAAAGATGAGGGTTAAGAAATACTTTGCATCGATGTCGAAAATACTTTATACCAACTGACCTCCTCCGAAAAAGCAGGCAAAGAGATAATATTGCTATTAAATGCTGTAAATCAATTTAATAGCGATTTTAAAAATCATATAAGGAAGCGTCGTAAAAGACTGTATAAGTGAACATTACAAAATGCGACAGCCAGTAGGTATAAGAGTTAAACGGGGGTGGGAAACTTGAGTTTTAAAATCAATTTTTCGACATAGTTATAACTGGGAGGTTCAATTTAGGGAGTAATGCTATTCCCGAAGATTTGAAATCTACGCTGCCAACTATTGAGGAGGTGGAAATGGAATTGACGCACGCATTGCTTCTAACTAACAAATATCATCATTATAACAACAACAAAAACAAGCGACGGTAGCAAGTTTACAACTTTTATATCCTTTATTTCAAGAATATTTAAGCCCAAGCCGACAAGCAATATGCCGCCAACAGCCGACAGTTCATTGATTATCGCCATATCAAATGTGTCTGCAAATAAGAACGCAATAAGCGTTATAGTTCCCTGATAAATTGCCACCGGAAGAGCGGAAAATATAACGCCCACGCCTAATGCCGATGCAAAAGCAATAGCGCTAAAACCGTCCATTGCCGATTTTGTAAGCAAGATGACCGGAAAATTGCCCGTTCCCTCTTCAATTGCTCCTAAAACTGCCATTGCGCCGGTGCAGTATATCAATGATGTTGAAACAAAACCGTTTGTAAATTTTTCGCTTTTAAATTTCAGGCTTCGTTTCAACCATTCGCCAAATATATTTATCTGTTTATCAATCTTTAACAACTCTCCGGTAACGCCTCCTATTAGCAACGAAAAAACAGATACAAGTATATGTTCCATTTTTATTGACATGGAAATGCCCAACACCACAACAAAAAGCCCCATTCCTTGAAATATGATGGCTTGATATCGAAGTGGAAGACTTCGGTTAAAAACGGTTCCAATTAAGCCGCCCGCTATAATGGCTGCTATATTGACAAGATTTCCCAACACAAGCCTTCGAATATTACTTCAAACAATATTATCTTCATTTCAAATGCCTCAATACGTCTGTCGGCAAGTAAAATGTATCGTTTCTATCAATATACACCGTAACCGAGCCAAGATCAACCAATTTTCCGTTTATATCAGCCACTGAACTGAATCCGCGTATTGTCATGGTATTATTGTCTTTGGTAACAGTCAAATACGGAAAATCATCTCTTGTTTCGATTTTATAATCCAACCCTGCAAGAACGTCGGTATGTTTTGCAAAAAGTTTTTTAGTAAGCTCGGACAATGGAGTTTTTAGTCCCATTGCTTTCTGCGCGTATTCATTGATCAGAATATTTGTAATATGCCCTGTTGGACGATGTCCTGCGGGATGATATACGGAAAGCAGCAATTCTTCGCCAGTATGTCCGCCGGTAGTGAAACCAAATGGCGTTCGCTGGTTCATAATCCTGACAATATTGGCGCTCAAAGTACGTTCGTTGCTTGGTTCAGAACCACGCAAGCTGTAGTTGCGCGATTGCACGATGCTCCGTGCTTCTTCGTCGCTTATTTCCAATTCGGTATATCTTAAAAAGGCGTCTTTTATTTCATCCGGCGACGTGCTGTTCAAAATGGCTTCCATTCCCGGCGCAGCCTTTTTGTATTTCGACATGGCTGCGAATACATTTTCTAATGTTTCACCGCCTCTCCAGCCGTTTCGTCCGATTGAAAATCCGCTGTTGCCGTGGTCTGCCACTACAATAACTGCTGTTTCTCCGTTTTTACGCGCAAACTCCATAGCCGCGCCAACGGCATTGTCGAAAGCGAGAAACTCGGTAATAGCGCCTACGGCGTCATTTGCGTGTGCCGCCCAATCGACCTGACTGCCTTCAACCATCAGAAAAAAGCCATTAGGATTTTTCGACAGACGTTCGATTGCCTTGCGCGTCATCTCTTCCAACGAAGGCATCTGTGCGGGGTCGCGGTCTAAATCGTAGGGCATTGCCATTCTGCCAAATAAAGCCCATACTTTGCCATCGCCACTAAAATTGCGGAAGGCTGCCAAATCGTTTTCAATCAATGTCGTACCGTTATTTTTGAAATGCGCTTTCATATCGTCGGACACTAACGATGTACCGCCGCCAAAGAGTACGTCCAAATTATTGTATGCCATCTGCGGCGCAATAAACGTGTAGTTGCCGCGCGAATAGTGGTGAGAAGCGCAGGCAGCAGGCGTGGCATGAGTAAACTCGCACGTTGAAATTACTCCGGTAGATTTCCCCTGAACTATACGTGCAGCCTCCAACAGCGTAGCCAAAGGATTATAAGCCATAGCCGGGTCAATCGCTATAAGGTCGTTTTCAGGGTCGGCTGGCGGATAGATGGAAATATTTCCGCCTTGCTGCGGTACTCCGGTCATATAACATGCCATTGTTGGCGCCGAATCGGGAATAATCGAATTGGAGCCAAATGACGAAAGTGTTCCGCAAATATGCGGGTCTATGTACAGGGCGTCGCCTAAACCGCTATACAACTTATACCAACGGGCAGCCGATACAACGCCTATCGACGTGCCGTCGGGTATCATAACTATCACATTCTTAACGGGTTTTACCGTATCAGGGTTCTGACCGCAAGAAAAAAACATGGCACAAAATGCCAACAAACAAACAACAAAAATCTTTTTCATTACTGTATTATTTTATTATTAAACATGAAGCCGCAAAAGTAGCAAAAAATTACGAAAAAATAAAAAAAAGTTGTATTTTTACGAAAATCCTCCGAATCTTTTTCTTGAAAGAAAATATATTCCGCAAAGAATAAACGGAATACTTAATAATTGTCCCATATTCAGTAACATTCCATGTTCGAAGGATACTTGTCCAATTTTTAGAAACTCTATAAGAAAACGCATTGTAAACAACGAAACAAGGAATGTTCCGAAGAGAACGCCGGGATATGTTTTTTCTTTTTTTTCAGAATACATATGTAAAAGCCATGCGGAAATTGCAAGGTACGCTATTGCTTCGTATATTTGCGTGGGATGACAGGGCTGCATGTTTATCGGTGGATAGTACCATTCTGGCGAACGAACAAATGCAAAGCCCCATGGCAAAGTGGTTGGGCGACCGAAAATCTCTGAATTCATCAAATTTCCCATACGTATGAAAAATCCGGAAAGAGCCACAACAATTGTCAATCTGTCAAGTATCCGGATATACGAAAATCGTTCAACACGAGAAAAAAGATAAAGCGCCGCCAATATTCCTAATCCCGCCCCATGACTTGCCAAGCCCATATAGCCCGTAAATTGATATGTTCCATGGTTGTCGCGAGCAATGGGAAGAAGCATTTCCACCGGATTAAGCAAAAAATATTCAGGTTCATAAAAAAGGCAATGCCCCAATCGCGCTCCGATAAGCGTTCCGGCTGCCATATACCAAGTAAGACGGTCTAATATTTTAACAGGAACGCCTTCCTGCTTGAATATTTTTTTCATTATGAAATACCCAAGTACAAATGCCGCTGCAAAAAGCAACGTATACCAGCGCAAAGAAAAAAATCCAACATGAAAAATCTCCGGCGCAACATCCCATCTGACAAAACCGTTCAACTTGAAACTTGAAACTTGAAACTTGAAACTTGAAACTTGAAACTTGAAACTACAACATTCTTTCCTTTATCAGACACTCAACTATCTGTATCGCATTCAGCGCAGCTCCCTTGCGTATTTGGTCGCCAACGCACCAGAAATTTATTCCGTTCGGGTTAGTTACGTCTTTACGGATACGTCCCACGAAGATAGGGTCTTTGCCGGCTGCAAACAGAGGCATCGGATAAACAAATTCGGAAGGATTATCTAAAACTTCCACTCCCGGCGCATTTTGAAGCGCTTTGCGAACATCGGCAACTTCTAACGGTTGTTCCGCCTCTGCCCATACTGCCTCGGAATGAGCGCGAAGAACCGGAACGCGAACTGTTGTTGCGCTTACAGATATGTCGGAATGCATGATTTTACGCGTTTCGTAGTGCATCTTCATCTCTTCTTTGGTATAGTCATTGTCGGTAAACACGTCTATATGCGGAATAAGATTGTATGCCAACTGATATTTGAACTTTTCAATGGTAACCGATTCATTGTTCATTACCTGCGATATCTGCATTTTTAGTTCTTCCATTGCCGCTGCTCCTGCCCCGCTTGCCGACTGATATGTAGCCACATGCACGCGTTTGATTGGCGACAGGTCATTTATCGGTTTGAGCGCAACAACCATGATAATTGTCGAACAGTTTGGATTTGCGATGATACCTCGCGGACGGTTCTTACAATCTGCTGCGTTCACTTCGGGAACGACCAATGGTATGTCGTCGTCCATACGGAAGGCGCTTGAATTATCGACCATCACCGCGCCATAACGGGTAATAGTGGACGCGAACGCCCGCGAAGTACTTGCTCCCGCCGACGTCAATGCAATATCTATACCTTTAAAATCGTCGTTGTCTTTCAACTCTTTCACGATTATTTCCTTATCCTTAAATTTGTAACTTTTCCCCGCGCTACGCGACGAACCGAACAAAACTAACTCATCCATCGGGATATTCCTCGTTTCCAAAATATTCAGAAACTCCTGTCCTACGGCGCCACTAACGCCAACTACTGCTATTTTCATTTTTTATTTATATATGCGTATCAAGTATTAAAAATTTTTGCAAAAATAATCAAATTTTTCAAAAACAAATTTTCTTTTTTCCAAAAAAATGACTTACTTTGCAGAAAAAAATGAAAGATACATTAAATTACATTGAATCGCAAACCGGTAAGTACCAGCCCGAATGGGGCGTCATTCTCGGAACAGGTTTGGGGCGATTAGTAGATGAAATAAAAATCGACCACATTCTTGAATATGAGGATATTCCCGATTTTCCGGTATCGACCGTAGAAAGTCACAAGGGGCGGTTGATTTTCGGACGGCTATCCGGGTGCAAAGTGGTAGCAATGCAGGGACGATTCCATTATTACGAAGGATATACGATGCAACAGGTAATTTTTCCTGTGCGTGTTATGAAGGCGTTGGGAATACAGCGGCTAATCGTATCTAACGCAAGCGGAGGCGTCAATCCCGCTTTCGAGGTGGGCGACCTTATGATTATCGATGACCACATCAATCTGTTGCCCAATCCGCTTGTTGGTCAAAATGATGATTCATTGGGTCCGCGTTTCCCTGACATGAGCCAGCCTTACGACCGTCGCATGATTGCGGCAGCGGTGGAAATTGCAAATCGAATGGGTATACGTTATCATTTGGGTTGCTATGTGGCATTGTCAGGTCCATCGCTCGAAACGCCGGCTGAATATCGCTACCTGCGTTCCATTGGCGGCGATGCTGTAGGAATGTCTACCGTTCCCGAAATAATTGCAGCGCGACATGCATCAATACCGTGTTTTGCAGTTTCCATCATTACAGATTTGGGGGTAGAAGGAAAAATCAAAGAAGTAAGCATAGACGAAATTGTGGCTGCGGCAAATGAAGCAGAACCGAAAATGACTGCGCTGATAAAGGAGTTGATTATTTTTAATGCGATTTGAGCATAGATGCGTATATGGTTTTTGATATTCTTCTTCTTCTTTTGGGTTTTTGTTTTCTCGTTGCAGGGCTGATAGGCTGTATTTTACCCGTTATACCCGGTCCTCCGCTGAGCTATATCGCGTTGTTGTCGCTTCAGTTTACGCGATTTGCTGATTTTTCTGCTAAATTTTTGTGGATTGCCGCCATTGTTACGGCTGTCGTTACAGTTGTAGATTATATCGTTCCGGCATGGGGAACAAAAAAATTTGGCGGAAGTCGCGCAGGCGCAATAGGTTCTATTGCAGGCGTTATAATTGGTTTATTTTTCGCGCCATGGGGGATAATTGCAGGACCCTTTGCAGGCGCTGTGGCAGGCGAACTCATTGCTGGGCGCGATGAAAATGCCGCTATACGGTCGGGATTAGGGTCATTTATTGGCTTCCTGTTTGGAGCGGCAATGAAATTAACTGTTAGTATTGCATTAACATATTATTGTATTAAAGAATTGATTAGTTGGATTTTTTTGTGAAAATGTTCTTTTTCCTGACTGTTTTCTCATTATTGTACCTGTTGCCGTGTTGCGGGCAAATTTATGCGCCCACGCCCGATTGGTACAATGATTATGATGTAAAGTTCTATAAAATTGATATTGAAGCCGATGATATTTCCACAGATGTAACGGGTTATGCGGAAATTATCGCTGAAATATCCATTGATGGATTGAGCCGATTTACGTTGGAACTTGCTGAAGATGTTCGTGTTGATTCTGTTCGTATGAATGGACGCAAAGCGTCGTTCAGCCGCGACGCCGATTTATTGTACGTCCATTTTTCCGAGCCTGCGCCATCAGGCAGCAAATGCAGCGTAACGGTTTATTATGCGGCTATCGATATTGAAAGCGCTGGTTTCTTTTCGGCAGTTAGCAACAAAAGAGATAGCCCCTGGAATATTCCGGTCACCTGGACGCTTTCCGAGCCAT
>Ga0099364_10004985_pt1 | contig 19884 bp, 19 predicted proteins | sample TergutTh196P3_FD_73070 | JGI IMG/M metagenome (GOLD analysis project Ga0099364, IMG submission 73070) | Microcerotermes parvus P3 segment gut microbial communities from Pointe-Noire, Republic of the Congo - Th196 P3 | ecosystem: Host-associated > Arthropoda: Insects > Digestive system > Gut ... | reverse complement strand
TACTTTCCTGCAGTTCTTCCCTGCTTCTACTCTCTTTTGCGGTTGCCCACCTTTCGTAGAATTCAACAGCAGCCTGTCCCTCCAACACTGGAGCCGATTTTATTTCTAATGCCATTTTTATTAATGTTTTAGATAAATTAATGATAAAAATTTCACACCACAAAGATAATACTTTTTTCCAAACCAACAAAAAAAATATTTTTTTCCAAAAAAAAAGAGATGTCCCACACTACGCCTCTAAATTCTGAAAACTGAAAACTAACTCACACCATTCCCTCACCCCCCACACAAACGCCCTCAATCCTTGCTGCTACGCCATTGCGTCCAAATTTTTAAGACTTTCCAACAATGGCTCAACCTTTTCGCTGTCGGTTATGACGAATATTGCCGAGTTCATGGCGGGTACCACGTAAGAAGAAAAAAAGCAAATTGCTCAAAAATAGCGATTTGCTCTTTTTCTTATTTTTTTTGGTTTTCTCAAAAAATAATAGGGTATTTTCTGAAAAAACGCAAAAAAAATACGCGAAAAAGTAAGTTTTTTTGTTTGTAAGTAAAAAATGTGTAATTTTGCGGTTGTAAAAATTTGTAAAAATGGTAAAAACAAGTAATTCAAAAACAGGTATGGGGGCTTTACCGGGTGTTAACGTTTCGGAACTGCTGATAGGAAGCAAGAAAACCGTAACCGGTTATCACTCTCAAGAGTATCGCCCCACTGAACTGACCAGACCTATAAAGTGTTTCGACAAAGATGCTTGGTTAGGCACAGGTTTTTATTTTTGGGTAGAAGTGATATATGCCCATTACTGGGGTCAGGACAAAAAAATTTATGGCAGGTCTCAATCGTACGACATATATACCGCCAGATTGAATATTGAAAACTGTCTCAATACGGTTTTTAACGAGGAGCACTTTTGTTTCTTTGTAAATAAGATTGATGAAGCAATTATGCACCTAAAAAAAAGAAGAATACCTGTTACTTTGGAGTTAGTCAATATTTATTTGGCTGAAAACGTGTGGTCGAAACTTGGGATTGAAGGTATCATTTTTGATGATAAACCGACTAATCCCAAGAATAAAAGCAGGGTGTATTCCGAAATACCAGACTTGTATTATAAAAAAAGGATACAAATGGTTATTTTTGATGCGAAAAACATCAAAAACTTTGACATATTTTTAGAAGAACAACAATAAATTTAACTGATATGCTTGATATAAAAAAACTTAACAAAGAGTTTACGAAAGTTCTCAATTCGATTACTGATGAAGAATTTAATGCATGGTATGCCTCATACACTAAAAGACGAGCAAAGGAAGATGCAAAATGGGCAAAAATGACCGTCGAAGAACGATTTGACCAGATATTTGCCTCCAATTGCGGTATAGCGTTGGACATAGCATTGAGCAACGGCAGTTTGAACGGTGCACCTAAAAAGAGCGCTGCAAAGCCCAAACTTAACGGCGCGCCACAAAGCGCACCAAAGGCAAAAGGCACAACCATCAAGAAGTCGGGAGCCAAACAACCGCGCTCATCAGACGGCAAATTTGCAAGCGCAAAGAAAACGACTAAAAGGGAAGCCGCTTTTGCGTAATGTTTAGATACACAACGCACCCAATTCAGTCGGGGTGACAAGACTCGAACTTACGACCTCTACGTCCCGAACGTAGCGCGCTACCAACTGCGCCACACCCCGATAGTGAAAAACGCCGCAAAATTATATATTTTTTTTTGAAAAAACAAATATAAAACAATAAATTTTACAAAATTTCGTTAAAATTGTTAAAATAATATCAATTTGAAGCAATTTGTTTTAATTATCGTTTTAAATTTGTGTTGTTCGGCTGCTTTTGCGCAAGTGCGCGGTATTAAGAGAAAAGCGATGAACTACCAGCAACATGACGCGCGGGCTTTCCATTTTGGGTTTTGTGTCGGCTTGAACGTGATGGATTTTGCGATTACACATTCGCAAAAAAATTATAGTGTTGATTCGTTGTTGTCTAACGTTACTAATTTGTCGCCGGGATTTCAGATACAGGCTGTTTCTGCAGCCCGTCTGACTGATAATCTTGAGGTGCGTTTCTTGCCGGGGGTTGCCTTCGGGCATCGCGAACTGTCGTTCTACAAGGACAATCAGTTGTATTCAATACCTCAGACGCTCGAATCGAGTTACATAACTATGCCATTGCTGCTAAAATACAAATCGACAAGGATAAATAACTATCGTGCCTATATCACGGGCGGACTAAACCCGCGTTTCGACCTTGCAAAAACATATCGCGAAGATGACGACATTTATATGGACTTGAAAATGCTTGATTTATGTTACGAGTTTGGCGGCGGGTTTGATTTTTATTTTCCTTTTTTCAAACTAACGATAGAGCTTCGCGGCTCGTGGGGCGTATTCAACGTCCTAAACCCCAGAGACACGCCCCGACCCGAATTTCAGAACGCCATAGAAAAACTGCGCTCGTCGGCATATATGATTTCCTTCTACATAGAATGAAGAAGGAATTTATTTGACAGAATTTGTGCCGATGTTGTTTAAATAATTTTTTTGTATTATATTTGCGCTTTTTTATTTCAACAAGTAATTGATTAAAATTTATAGTATGACTGATAGAAGAATTTTTTTGAGGAACGCGTCGCTAATGTCATTAGGTGGCGTTTTGGCTGCCACCAATAACCTTTCGGCAGCCGGAGTTTCATCGTTATCCGAATTGAATAGCCGGAAAGATTTTGGACTGCAAATCTATTCGCTTGGAGGCGAACTTGCGCCCGATGTCCCGGGCGGATTGAAGCGACTATCCCAAATGGGTTATTCGAGCATTGAATTAGCCTTCTACAATGCCGCTACAGGCAACGTTGGCGAGGTTCCGATTGCCGAATTTAAAAAATTTGCCGACGACGCCGGATTAAAAATTACAAGTTCGCACGTTGGATTGCCTATTCGCGGCGCGTGGAACAACACCTCCTTTGAGCAAAGCAGGGATAGGTGGAAAAGAGCCTGCGACGACCACGCATCTATAGGCTGCAAATACATCATCCATCCCGGAGACCCACCGGCGCGCAGCGCCGAAGAAGCGGCGACAGTAGCCGGTGTTTTCAACGAAGCCGGAAAAGTAGCCAAGGCGGCTGGGATAAGCTTTGGGTTCCACAACCACGAGCACGAATTTAGACTTGCCGCACCCGGCGCAACAGAAAGGCTGCCGTTCAGACAGCGCAGACCGCCGGAAGGAGCTAAAATGGTTATGGATGCATTTATAGAAGGCACAGACCCGTCATTAGTTACATTCCAGTTAGATGTGTACTGGTCGGTTATCGGAGACCAATGCCCGGTAGCGTATATGAAAAAACATCCCTCACGTATTAAACTCCTGCATATTAAGGACGTGAACGTATTAGGAGAATCGGGAATGATGAACTTTCAAAAAATATACGAAACGGCATATTCAATCGGTATCGAATACTTTATCGTTGAATTTGAGCCGTCTTTTCCCGGAGGAACGCTGTTCGAAGGCGTCAAACTTTGTGCTGATTATCTCCTCAAAGCCGATTTTGTGAGGTAGGGTTGGAAGCTGTTATTTATCTAAAATATAAGTCGTTTAAATCAGACTTTTAGCTTCGGGACCGGTATTAAACAGCAAGTCCAAAATGCTCAGATTGGGTTTGAAGCCCCATCTATCTGCAAAAACCTGTGTGTAGCGTACATAAGTATCGGTCTGTGTTGTTGTAACTTTGGGGTGTATTTTATTTCGCAGGTCGATAATTCCTTTGCAGTCAGTCGGTTTTCTGTATGCATCGCTTTCTTGTATGCGAAACGGAATGTCCGTTAGATTGCAAACAGTTTGTAAAATATTCATATTCAGGTCGTACAGATAACGATGCCGTCTATCGAAAAACATCATCAGCTCGTCTATATAGTATTCGAAGAATGGCGACCGCCTGTATGCTGATTCTATGGCTTTGAAATGCTGTTTTTGCCAAGGCGTGTCGTAAGAAATTTCGACCTCAGTGACCGGAACTTTCGTTTTTTCGCTTTTCGCAACAGGCACAATAAGGTCTAACAAGCCGTTTGCCGTATAAATAGTACAACGATTACGATACGATTGTTTATTGAAATTTTCGTGTCTTTCCACAACAACGCCAAGCCCGACCGACAATATTTTTGAATAATACTGCACCGGAGCAAAATACGCTGTGGATAAGAGCGTTGTTTTACCTGTTCTCTGCGCTGTATTTGGCATTTAATCCTTCCAATACCTCTGCAGTGATATCTAAGGATGGGTCGGCATATAAAATATTTGAGCCGAACGCATTGCCTAATATATACTTATAGCCCTTTTCCCTGTTATACTCTTCCAGGTAGTCCATTATTGCCTGAAGTATTTGACGTTGCATAACCATCTGTTCTTCAGCAATTTCCATGCGATAACGTTCAGCTAATTGCATCAGGTTTTGTTCTTCTTGTGCAAGTCGTTCGCCCATTTCCTGCAATCTTGCGCGGGTTTCAAGCCCTCTATTGGCTCTGTTGTTTAAATCGTTGACGTTTGCCTGAAACGTTCTTTGTCTGTTGCCAAGTTCGGTTTCATACCGGTTCATCTTTGTTTCCAATTCACCCATCAAGTCCCTTGTCATCAGAAAATTTTCGGTCAACGAATCAAGCTCGACATACACGATGTCGCCGTTGGCTACCGTCTTAACTTGAGGGAACTCCGAACCGACGCCACCCCCTTGCTCAGCAGGCTGGTTGTTGCACGACATCAATAGACTTACGCAAATGGTAAGGCATATAAACAATTTTTTCATTTTAACGATGATAATTTTAATATTAAAAAAACGCCGCAAAGATAATCATAACAATTTAAAAAAAATAAAAAAAATTGCAAAATGACAAAAAATATTGTATTTTTGCCGTCGAAATGAAAACAGCACATATAGAAAAAATCCGTAAGGAGACACAAGTTGCCGGAGCTGACGCTATTTTGATAACGTCAAATACAAATATGTATTACGCTGTCGGACAGATTGTTATGGGATATTTGTATATTCCCGTTGTGGGCGACCCCGTTCTTTTTGTACGCCGCCCCAACAATTTTGATTTTGTAGAGACGCGGCATGCCACGTCTAAAAATGTAGAGACGCGGCATGCCACGTCTAAAAATGTAGAGACGCGGCATGCCACGTCTGAAAATGTAGAGACGCGGCATGCCACGTCTGTACACTATGTTCGTAAACCCGAACAGATGGCGGAAATCATGGCAGAACACGGTATTGCCATGCCGCAGTGTATAATGCTTGAGGGCGATTCGATGTCGCATAGCGAATGGTTGCGCTACGAGGCTATTTTTCCGACTGCCCGAGCCATCAACGGCACTCCGGCTATTCAGCGGGCGCGCAGCATAAAAACCGACGATGAAATTGAGCTGCTGCGACGTTCGGGACGACTTCATGTAGAAGTGTATCGCAAAATTCCCGAACTATACCGTAAGGGTATGACCGACGTTGAGCTCTCAATCGAAATTGAGCGCCTGCTACGTCTTGCAGGCAATCTTGGCGTTTTTAGAATTTTCGGACAAAGCATGGAGATATTCATGGGAAGCCTGCTGGCGGGCGATAACGGATGCGAAGCCTCGCCCTACGATTTTGCATTAGGCGGAAAAGGAATACATCCATCTATTCCGGTAGGAGCAAACAATAGCGTATTAGAAGAGGGGATGAGCGTCATGGTAGATATGAACGGCAATTTTACCGGATATATGACCGATATGACGCGCACTTTCTCCATCGGCAAACTTGCGGAAAAAGCATATCGCGCACACCGGGCTGCTATTGAGATAGAGAACGAAATAGCCCAAATGATGCGTCCGGGCGTTGTCTGTGAGGATATTTACGTGCGAGCGCTCGACATAGCAAAACGCAACCGGTTAGACGACTGTTTTATGGGAAGCACGCAGCAGGCGCGATTTGTGGGACACGGCGTAGGTATTGAAGTTAATGAGATGCCGGTACTGGCAATGCGTGTACACACTCAGTTAGAAGCGGGAATGACGCTGGCGATAGAACCTAAATTTGTTATCAAAGGTACAGGCGCAGTAGGCTTCGAAAACACTTTCGTAATAACCGAAAACGGAAACGAAAAATTGACGGTACTTGACGAAGAAATCATCAAGTTTACCTGAACAACCGTCTTTCGTTTAACCATCTATGATACGCATTTGCGTTGCGGTTGTGTTCTTGCAGAGTGCGCGCAAAATTATGAAAGCCCGAAAAATCTGCCCGCGCACAGAAAAACAGATATTCGTGCTTTTCGAAATTAAGTACCGCATCAATTGAGGCAATAGACGGACTGCATATAGGACCGGGCGGCAGTCCCGTATGTTTGTAAGTATTGTAGGGCGAGTCTACCTCTTTGTGCCTGTCCAGCACACGTCTGATAGTGAAGTCGCCTAATGCGAACTTTAAAGTGGGGTCAGCCTGCAATATCATACCGCGGTTCAACCGGTTAATGTACACTCCTGCCATTCGCGGTTTTTCACTGTTCTGCTGGGTCTCTTCCTCTATTATTGACGCCAAAATGGATACCTGTAGCGGCGTAAGATTGGCTTCACGGGCTTTATTGCGGCGTTCTTCAGTCCAAAACCGTTCATACTCCCGCGACATACGGTCAAAAAAGCCTTTTGCCGAGGTACTCCACATAAACTCGTAAGTGTTTGGGATACACATTGACAGGATAGTTTGCGAGCTATGGTTGTAATGCTCCCGCAAAAAATCGTTATCGTTCATCAATGCTATGATGCTTGCCGAATCGGTTTCGATGAACGGGGCAACAGCGCCTGCTAATTGTTCGTTTATACGAATATTGTTAAAAATCACGTTCACTGGAGCCTGTCGCCCCGAACGCAACATGCGGACTAATTCAATATTGCTCATACCGTCTGTGAGGCGGTAGCGCCCGGCTCTGACCGCGCCGCGATAGTTCATCCGTGCGGCAAGCATACGAAAAGATTCAATATTTTGCAGACCGGCTTCTTCGAGGCTCAAACAAACGTCCTCAAAATCGCTGCCCGTAGGAATAAACATAAAAACCGGCTCGCCCGAGCGCAGAGACATGTTAGAACCGTAAATCTGTCCGTATAGCCGGTAAACAACTATGCCACCAGCAATCAACATCGCAAGGAATATTAAACCTGCAATCTTCAACTTTTTATATATCGACATAAAAATAGATTAAATTTTTTGCAAAAGTACAGTTTTTTTTTGTAACTGCAAAAAAAACCTGAAAAGGGGGTGACAGGATTTTCAGTTCTTTTATTTTTGCAAAATCGATTTTGCAAAAATAAAAGAACTGAAAATCCGTGCAAATCCGCTCAATCCGTCAAATCAGTGTATCTCCCCAACCGTCCACTGCAACTCCGTCGTTATGCTTGAGTGCGTTGTGATTTCGGGCTCATAGAAATACTCTACTCTTTCGGGCTGTATCCTCTTGAGGTAGTTACCCGTATCCCACTTTTCGTTTCCGTTTCGGTCGTATATTATCTTTATTTTATATGTATCGGGTCGCAGTAATTCCAATTTAGCCACATTGCCCTCATTAAGAAACACCTGTCTTACAATATCTTCCCTGTCGCCTCTGAGCAGTTGCACTATCAGCGGACACGGAACCGTGTCGAAAGTTATTTCTATGCTGCTATAGTAAGCCTCGTCGCGCGTTTTGAAGTTAAACCCGATAGAATCGTTGTGCACGCCGTAGACGCTTGTAAATGCCATGCTGTCAATGGTTAGGAAGTATCTTGTATCCTCTTTCAGCGTCCAGTCTATGAAGGCTCTGCGTATGTTTAAGGAATCGCGCGTAAAGCTGAATGGCACCGGTCTTTTCAATGTGTCTACCTCTTCTTCAAGAATTATTTTTGTGGGGTCAATGTCTCCTATCGGCTGCGATGTGGTCAATCTCATTCTTTCCGTCAGTTCCATTGTTCCTCCGCCTCTCACGCTTGTTGCGACCGACATTATTTCTACCGGCTGCAGTTGCACCTGCTCTTCTTCGGCTCTTCGTTCGCGCCGCGTCCTCGCAGCCTGTCGGGGCGGCTCGTAGCTTAGCCGCAAGGTGTCGCTCTCATAGACTATATTGTTGAGCGAATCCGTTCGTGGCGAATAAAGATGTACCATGATAGTTCTTAGGCTAACCAAGGTAGTGTCTGTAAGCCAAAAGTTTATAGTGTCCAAGTTGGCTGAGGCTTCTATTTCATACCACCTCTCGGTTGGCTCATGTTCCAAGACTTCTATCATGAGGGAATCCAAATCTACCGACAAACTATACACAAAGTTCATCATATTTGCTTCTTCGCGCCCGTATGACACTCTGTACTGTCTTGTCGGCTCTTCCTCAAACTGATAGAGCACAATATCTGTGTGAAGCAGTTCCGGCGTTTTTTCTTTGATTGAATCGGGCGTGTTGCGCGACGTAAAGAACGACAGCGGGTCGTTCCAGTGATGATGTTGCGGGTCTAATACAATAAATGTATCTGAGAAGGCTATCCTTTCGCTTGGCACGTCGAAAATCAGGTTTGCGCCCATATCTCTGAGCGCAAAAATCAGAAACGTATCCGGACGAATATTTGAAAAGGTGAAGAAGCCATGCGGGTCTGTGCGGGCGATATAGGCTGGCGGCTGCTTGTAGACTATCGAATCGCACAACTCGTCGTAAAGCATTACCCACGTAGCAACCCTGTCGTCTTTAGCATTAGGCCTGAGGTTTTCCGCATTAAGCACGCGCCCCGTAAAAGTCAGCGAATCTAAATGACCTCCGGTAGAGAAAACGTAAGTAAAGCCTTCAATGGGGTTTCCTTCGTTAAGGTCGGTAATCGCCGTTCCGAAATCGAACACGTATGTAATGTCTTCCAGCAGAGGCTCTTTCAGGTCTATCCTCACTCTTTTGCCGTATAGCAAAATTTCCGGTCTTTTGAGCATTGGCGGCGACGAATAGAACTGTGAGCTCATATCCCTGAGTTGCAAAAATTCGTCGAAAGTGATATTTATCCTGCTTGCGTTGAAATTTGTTGAATAGTTTGGCGGAGCGCTATGCAGAAACACCGGCGGGTCTTCGTCCCTTTCTCCGCCTCCTATACTGCCCGGAATGCGCGCACACTGTTCAAACAGCATAACAATTGCCGCCAAAACGAATATATATATAAATGTATTTTTCATTCGGGCGCAAAAGTACAAAGAAAAAAGTAAAAAAAGTAAAAAAAATTAAAAAATTTTTGTAATAAATATTTTTGTTGTATATTTAGCGTTTTTTTTAACCAATTTTTGAACAACCTTTAAAACAACCTAAAACCTTAGAAATCATGTATATCACGTTTAATGAGTTGCGAAGCATCAAAGACGCATTACCGCACGGTAGTATGCGCACCATCGCCGAAAGCCTGAACTTAAGCGAAGACACCGTGCGAAATTATTTTGGCGGCTCTCACTATCCCTCCGGGGCTTGTGCAGACATCCACGTAGAGCAAGGACCCAACGGGGGCATAGTGACGCTCTACGACACAACAATTTTGGACCTGGCAAAGAAAATGTTGAATAGTGAATAGTGAATAGTGAAGAATGAAGAATGAAGAGTGAAGAATGTTCTTCATTCTTCACTCTTCATTCTTATCTCTTATCTCTTATCTCTTATCTCTTATGCAAATCTCCATCTATACCGACGGTTCGTCGCTTGGCAATCCCGGCAGGGGCGGCTATGCGGTCGTTTTGATTGCGGGCGTTTACCGTAAGGAATTGTCGCAGGGCTACCGGCTGACAACAAACAACCGCATGGAACTGCTGGCTGTCATTGTGGGGCTTGAGGCGCTGAAAATTCCTGAAAGCGACGTAACTGTATACACCGATTCGCAGTATGTCGCTAATGCTGTGGAAAAGAAATGGGTCTTTGGGTGGGAAAAAATTAATTTTAAGGGTAAGAAGAACGCCGACCTGTGGAAACGTTTTTTGAACGTATATCGCTGTCATACAGTCAGTTTCAAGTGGATACGGGGGCATGACGGCAACAAGGAAAACGAGCGTTGCGACAAGTTAGCCGTTGCAGCTGCTCAAAACGCTAATTTACAGGAAGATGTAGGATATGTGGCATAATTTTTTTCAAAAAAATTTGAAAATATCATTTATTTTGCTTTTCTTTGCGGCGTTTTTTTGAAGTATCTATATGGAACATAACTTAGTCATAGTAGAATCGCCGGCAAAGGCAAAAACCATTGAGAAATTCCTTGGAAAAGAGTACCTTGTGAAGTCCAGTTTCGGGCACGTGCGCGACCTTGTAAAGAAAAATCTTGCGATAAACATCGAAGAAAATTACCAGCCGCAGTACGAGATTTCAGAAGGAAAAGAAGCAATAGTTTCCGAGTTGAAAAAGATGTCAAAGCAAGCCAAGTCAGTGCTTTTGGCTTCGGATGAAGACCGCGAGGGAGAAGCAATAGCCTGGCACTTGTTTGAAGTGCTCGATTTGAAAACGAGCAACACAAAGCGCATCGTTTTTAACGAAATAACTAAAAATGCTATCCTGAAAGCAGTAGACAATCCGCGCGACTTGGACAAAAATTTGGTAGACGCACAACAGGCGCGTCGCGTGCTCGACCGTCTTGTCGGTTTTGAGCTCTCTCCGGTTCTTTGGAAAAAGGTCAAACCGGCGTTATCTGCCGGACGCGTACAGTCGGTGGCAGTAAGACTGTTAGTAGAACGCGAACGGGAAATACGCGACTTCAACAGTCGCTCGGCGTTCAGAATAACAAGTAAATTTCCGGTCTCCGAAAAAGACAAGAAATCTATACTCAACGCCGAGCTCAACAAGCGTTTCGACACTGCTAAGGAAACACTCGCATTTCTGAAACTCTGTAAACCAGCAAAATATCAGGTTGCCGATGTGACAGTTAAGCCCGTAAAAAAATCGCCGGCGCCGCCCTTCACAACCTCTACCTTGCAGCAGGAAGCAAGCCGAAAGTTAGGGTTTTCGGTGGCTCAGACCATGTCGGTAGCCCAAAAATTATACGAAGCCGGAAAAATAACATATATGCGTACCGATTCGGTAAACCTCTCCAACACAGCCATAGACATGGCAAAGCAGGTTATCGGCAAGGATTTTGGAGAACAGTATTCGCAGGTAAGACAATATAAAACCAAAAGCAAGGGCGCACAGGAAGCGCACGAGGCTATCCGCCCCACCTACATGGACAAGGCGGAAGTAACAGGCACGGCACATGAAAAACGTCTGTATGATTTAATCTGGAAACGCACGGTAGCCTCGCAAATGAGCGACGCACAATTGGAAAAGACCACCGTTACCATTGATATATCTACAGCGCCCGAAAAATTTATCGCTACCGGCGAGGTAATAAAGTTCGACGGTTTTCTGAAATTGTATATCGAATCCCTTGACGACGACAACGAAGAAGAGAACGGCTCTTTGCTGCCGCCTATCAACGCCGGACAACAGCTTACAGCCGACGAAATAACGGCTACCCAGCGTTTTACGCATCATCCGCCGCGCTACACCGAAGCAAGCCTTGTAAAAAAATTAGAAGAACTTGGAATAGGACGCCCGTCGACCTACGCGCCAACTATTTCCACAATTCAGCAAAGAGGATATGTAACTAAAGAAGACAGAACAGGAACGACGCGCGAATTTACAGTTTATACATTATATAATAGTAACATTAAGGAAGAAATAAAGACCGAACTTACCGGAGCCGAAAAAGCAAAACTCTTTCCCAGCGATATAGGTATGATTGTGAACGACTTCCTTATAGGTCATTTCGAAGATATTTTGGACTACAACTTCACTGCCTCCGTAGAAAAGGAATTTGACGAAATAGCTGAGGGGAATATGAACTGGACGAGTATGATAGACAAGTTCTATCGTCCGTTCCACGAAAAGGTTGAGTTCACCATGCAAACCTCCGAACGCACTGTTGGTGAACGCCTTCTGGGCGTAGAACCCGGAACGGGAAAACCGGTAACAGTGAAGGTCGGAAAATACGGACCATTAGTGCAGTTAGGCGAAACCTCCGACGACGACAAGCCACGTTTTGCCGGTCTGATGAAAAGCCAGAGCATAGAAACCATTACGCTCGAAGAAGCGTTGGAGCTCTTCAAACTACCGCGCAAGCTGGGACAGTATGAAGACAAGGATGTAACTGCGTCTGTAGGGCGTTTCGGACCTTACGTGCTGCATATATCCAAGTTCTATTCACTAAAAGGCAATCCCTTAGAAGTAACACTTGAGGAGGCTATCGAGCTGATAGAAGCAAAACGCGAGGCAGACCGCAAAAAGACTATCAAAACTTTCGACGAACAACCAGACCTCCAAATATTGAACGGACGCTGGGGACCTTATATTTCCTATAAAAAGGAAAACTATAAGATACCAAAGACACAGGTTCCGGAAGCGTTGTCGTTGAGCGATTGCATGAAAATTATTGGCGAAAGTCCCGAAAAAACGCCAAAAACAACAACAACCCGTAAAAAAGCAAAAAAATGAACTGGGCTGATTATCTTATACCTGTGAGCTTGCGCCACAAAGTCATTGTCACGTATACCGGAGAGCCGGAGTTCGAAATACCCAAGACAACGAAACTTGCAATTGTAGGCGTGCCGGAAGACCGGCTTTCAGACGGCGCCGGAGAAATAAAATCGCCGGGCGTTATCCGCAAGTATCTCTATGCCTTGTCGGCAGGCTCGTCGGGAACAGTAGTAGACATGGGCAATCTGCGTACCGGAAAAACGCTTGCAGACACATATTACGGAGTGAGAGACATAGTAGCCGAGCTCAACAAACGCAACATTGTTACGTTGCTCATCGGAGGAACAATAGACGTGTTCTATGGTTGTTGCCTTGCCATGTCAGAACAGAAGGCTGTACTGACAAATGTGACGCCCACGCTAAGACTTCCCGTTCGCAGCGCCGAAAGACATCCTCTTAATTCGATAATGTTAAAAAAATCGGAACTGCCTTTGCATATCTGCAACGTTGGATATCAGTCGTATTACGTCACGCAGGAAGAATTAGATTATTTTCAGGACAGACATTTTGAAACATACCGTCTGGGAGAAGTCAAAACCGAAATTTTATCAGGCATTGAGCCGGTAATCCGCGATTCTGACTTGGTAGCTCTCAGCTTGGACGCGGTAAAATATTCGGACGCTCCGGCAGCTGCCAACCCGTCGCCTAACGGATTTAACGGCGAGGAAATTTGCCAGTTAGCCTTCTTTGCCGGATTAAGCCACAAGTGCAACTCGCTGGGAATTTTCGATATGTTGCCACAAAATGATTTACAGGATATTACAGCCAATCTGGCGGCGCAAATAGCGTGGTATTTCATTGAGGGCGTCAAAAAAAGAAGCGAAGACAACCCCAAAGACCACAATCAAAATTTCAAAAAATATCATATATATTTTGACGAGTTGCATCACGACCTGTGTTTTTTCAAAAACTTGCGTACCGAACGATGGTGGATGGAGGTTCCGTCAATATCCAACAACGCAAATAACTTGATAATTTCCTGTACGCCAGAAGATTACGCACGGGCTACCGAACAGGAAATACCTGAGCGTTGGTGGAAAACTTACCAGAGAATTAACTTTGAATAACCGTTGATTTTCAGGAAAAAGTAAAAATATTTAAAAAAAGTTAAAAAAAAATAAAAAAAAATGAAACCTTTTGTATCGAATATCAGTATAAGGAAATGTGTTAAAGTTTTAAAAAAAAAATTAAAGTTTTTTTTGTTAGTAAATAATATTTTTTGTAATTTTACGTTTTTTTTCAAAACCGATATTCTATAAGATAATATTAATCATAAATGATAAGATTGCTGTTAATTTTTTTGTTAGGCTTTAAAATGGTCTTTGACATCATAGCTCAGCAGGATCCGCAGTTCAGCCAGTATATGTACAATCAGTTGGTTATCAACCCCGGATACGCAGGTAGTCAAGAAGCTATTTGCCTTACCGGCGTTCACCGCCAACAGTGGATGGGTTTACCGGGTGCTCCGACGACTTCAGTTTTTACTGTAAGTACACCGTTCGTCTTCCCCCCCCGACGCGGGGAGGATGCCAAGGTAATAGAACATGGCTTTGGTCTGTTAATAATGAACGACCAAATCGGTTTTAACCAAAATACCAGCATCGGAGCAAGTTACGCGTACAGATTTTCACCCGGTTTCTCCGGCGGAAAATTAGGTATCGGCATCAGTGGGATTTACTTCAACAAACAGTTGGACGCAACTTGGCGTGTTCCCGGCGGGGGAGATGCCAGTGGCGATATAGCGATACCCGAGCCTCAGGAACGCATTCCGGCGTTCGACATGGGATTAGGGATCTTCTACAGCTCTCCAAACGTGTACATGGGCATTTCAGCAACGCATCTATTAGAGCCTAAGTTCTATGAAAATGCAAGCTACAAGCTCAGGAGACAGTATTACGCCACTGCGGGAACGTTCCTGCCCTTTCAAAATCCGGCATGGGAATTTGCCCCCTCATTGATAGCACACTCTGACGGGACAATTTTCCAGCTCGCCGCCAACGCAAACTTTATATATAACAAAAAAGTGTGGGGCGGCATGGGATACCGGCTAAACGATGCTGTAATCGTGATGATAGGGTTCGACATCTTCAACGGCTTAAAAATCGGGTATGCGTTCGATTATACGTATACCAACTTGCAAACCCAGTTTACAGCGGGCGGTTCGCACGAAATAGTGTTAAACTATTGTTTTAATTTAATCAAAGAAAGAGTAGTAAAAAAATATAAAAGTGTTAGGTTCTTATAAAAATCAGTCAATTTAAGTAAATATGAAGCGTTTTATTTCAAGTAGTATTATTATTTTATATGTCGTCATTCAATACGGCTGCAGTAGCAGCACACAAGGTGAACTGACGGGTGTATTGGGTCGCGGGAAGTATTTTGAACCCGAGCCACACGCGATGGTCTATATCCCTCCGGGGTCATTTACTATAGGACCAAGCGAACAGGACATGGTATGGGCGCAAAATGTAATGTCCAAGACCATCTCCGTTAACGCCTTCTGGATGGACCAGACGGAAATCACAAACAACGAATACAGACAGTTTGTGCATTGGACAATAGATTCTATCAAGCGGCGTACCTTAGCGCTGGCAGGTGTTGACGGCTTCCTGTTGGAAGGCGAACAATATGAAGAGCTGCCGGAAGAAAGAAGGCCCCTGAATTGGAAAACAAGAATAGACACCCGACGAAGGGACGAGCAAAAGGAAGCTTTAGAAGAGCTATATCTGTCAGTTGAGGAGCGGTTCTATGGTCGAAAAGAAATTGATACCCGTAAATTGATGTACGAATATTACTGGGTGGATATGAAACAGGCAGCTGCACCGCGCAACAGATACGATTTTCAGGCGCAGGAGTATACCGGATGGGCTACTAATGCACAAGGAGAAAGAGTAGACGTAAGAGACCGCTCGGCGTTCATTATGAGTGAGAAAGTTCAGGTATATCCCGATACGCTCGTGTGGATCAGCGACTTTTCCTTCTCGTTCAACGAGCCGATGACCACAATGTACTTCTGGCACGTAGGATACGACAATTATCCGGTAGTAGGCGTCAACTGGGTACAGGCAAGAGCGTTCTGTATGTGGCGTACCAACCTGCTTAACGATGCCTTGGAGAGAAACAGAGACCCGTTTGTGCACCATTACCGGCTGCCTACTGAATACGAGTGGGAGTATGCCGCGCGCGGAGGACTGTTGAACTCAAAGTTCCCGTGGGGAGGTCCATATACCCGCAATGCTGAGGGCTGTTTCTTGGCAAACTTCAAGCCCTTACGCGGTAATTATGCCGACGACGGCTCCGTCATGACGCAGCGCGTAGCATCGTATGCGCCAAACGAATGGGGATTGTATGATATGGCAGGCAACGTAGCAGAATGGACAGCAAGCGCCTACGATGAATCGTCGTACCGTTTTACGCATGACCTGAACCCTGACTATCAGTACAACGCGAAACCAGACGACCCACCGGTAATGAAACGCAAGGTTATTCGCGGAGGTTCATGGAAAGATGTAGAGTATTATCTGCGCGTCAGCACCAGAACATACGAATATCAGGATAGCACAACGACATATATCGGTTTCAGATGTATACGCAACTATATTGGCAGTTCAACAAGATAGTAATAATAATGTAATTTAAGTAAAAACAATTATAATAATAAATAAAAGTAAAAAAGTAAAAAAATGAGTTTAGCGGAAATCACACAAAGTACCGGCTGGAAGAAGATGATGGCAAAGGTGTATGGCTTGGGCGCAGCGGTTGTAATTATTGGCGCGTTGTTTAAAATCATGCACTGGCCCGGCGCTGGTACTATGCTTTCAGTAGGACTGGGAGTAGAAGCTCTTATATTTATCTTCTCGGCTTTCGAGCCATTGCATGAAGAGTTAGACTGGACTTTGGTATATCCTGAGTTAGCAGGTCTGACCGACCCTGACGAGTTAGAAAGCGTCAAAGAAGTTACCGAGCACAAGAGCAACGTCGCCTTGGAAAGGTTTGACGACCTTATGGGAGGCTTGGGTGGCATAGACCCAACACTTATTAAGAACTTGGGCAGTTCCTTCGAAAGGTTAAACGACGCAGCCTCAGGCATATCGGATGTGTCGCTGGCTACTGCCGTAACCTCTCAGTATGTGCAAAATGTAGGCGCCGCAGCCGAATCGGTTGGCGGGCTTTCGCAAGTTTTCAGACAGTCGGCAGCGGGATTGCAGGAATCAGTAGAAGGACTGCAACAGTCGGCATTGTCAATTGGCAGCTCCTCAGAAGCCATGTCAGTAATCAACGACAGCAGCAAAGGTTACGCCCTCCAGTTGGACGGCATGAACCAAAATATCGCAGCCCTCAATAGCGTTTACGAAATGCAGTTGCGCAGCACAAGCGAGCAAATGGAAAAAACGCGGGCGATATACAGCGATATGGAAAAGATGTTAGATAACATCAGGATGTCGGTTGACGAAACAAATCGCTATCGCGAAGAAATGGCAAACCTGAACCAAAATCTGTCAAGCCTGAACACTATTTATGGCAACATGTTGTCGGCAATGAGTGTCAGAGCGTAAAAATAGTATAAATTAATCACACAAAAATAAAAAAATAGAAAATGGGTGGTGGTGGTAAGGAAACCCCGAGGCAAAAGATGATCGGGATGATGTACTTGGTGTTAACGGCGATGTTAGCGCTTAACGTATCGAAGAGCGTTCTTGATGCCTTTGTACTGATTGACGACGGTTTGATGCGAACAACATTAAACTTTGTTGACAAAAATCAGTCTGTATATGACATATTCGATGCACAATTTGAAATGATGCCTGCAAGTGTTGGACCTCCGCGTGCGATAGCGAATAGCGTCAAGCGAAGAGCTGATTCTTTGGCATTCGTTCTTCAGGAATACAAGGCTGAACTTGTTAGAATGACCGATGGGGACGGCGCGATTGCGCTTGAGCCTATGGAATGGGTAATCGGACACGGAGAAAACCGTAGGACAGAACAAACGTTTAATGTACATACGCTGTCTATTCAAGGCAAAGACAATAAGGACAGGGGCGCGCAGTTGTTCTTTCACTCTACGCCAGGACAGGATAATCAGGGAACGATTCTAAAGGGACTGATAGACGATTATAGGGAGTTTCTTGTTGAAAATACTAAAGATTCCGTTATAAAGTCTACGATAAGAGATCTGTTGAGCACTGAACCGTTCGTTGATCCACGTACAAACGCAGTGGAACCTTGGGTAGAACACAATTTTACGCACCTTCCTATGGTGGCTGTAGTTACAAATTTGACGTTGATGCAAAGTCAGGTGCGAAATGCTGAAGCGGAAATAGCGCAATATCTGCTTAATCAAATAGGCGCTTCCGATACGAGGGTGAACAAGATGGAGGCAGTTGTTCTGACAAGAACAAATTACGTAATGCAGGGCGGTCAGTTCGAAGCAAGGGTAATGTTGGCGGCTTATGACAGTTTGCAAAGACCGGATATATATCTTGGAAGGTCTACGCGGACAGAAGACGGCAACTATGTTATGGCAGACGGCGGTAGAGGTATTCCATTGGAATATGATTCGAGAGGCAGAGCGATGATACTAAGACCGGCTTCATCGGTTGGCAACTTCACCGTCGAAGGACTGTTGGAGATGATAACTCCCGAAGGAACAAGAAATTTCCCGTGGTCGATAGACTATACAGTCGGAGCGCAAAGTACGGTTATTTCGGCTACGCAGATGAACGCGATGTACGTTGGCGTGGAAAATCCGGTATCTATATTGATGGCAGGCGTTCCTCCCGAGCAGATACAAGCCTCTATGACCAACGGAACCATAAGAAGGCAGGGTAACAACTGGGTTGCAAGTCCCACAGCTGCAGGCAGAGCGACAATTACTGCTACTGCTACCGTTGATGGCGCCCCGCAACGAGGTCAGATGGAATTTCGCGTTATGATGTTGCCGTCTCCCAGTGCGCAAATGGGAGGCAGAAGCGGCGGAAATATTGAAAGAAATACATTAGCTAATCAGGTAGGTATGGTTGCCAGTATGGGCGACTTCCTTTTCGATTTGCGGTACACTATTACGCAGTTTAACGTCGAAGCTATGGTAAACCAGATGAGTGTGTCAGAAGCCTCTACAAGCGCTGCATTAACGGCTGCGCAAAGAGACCTGATTAACAGAGTACCCAGAGGGCAAAGAGTAACTTTTAGTAATATCAGAGCAAGAGGGTCGCATGATAACAGAATCATACCCCTTAATGATATTTCGTTCACAGTTCAATAATTTTTAAAACAATTAAATTTTTCTAAAATGAAACGCATTTTTTTTAGTTTAGTTTTGATGGGCGCTGTTATGATAACATCAGCTCAGGAGCCGGTGACAGCCGGAGTAGATTCGTTGGCAACAGCTACTGACGGTAAGATGGAGGTGTACGAAAAGGAAAATATTCCTTTCAAGCGACCAATAACCTTTGCACACGTCAGAGAAGCAGATGTAGCGGCGGAATGGACAGTTTGGCGTTTGTTGGATTTACGCCAAAGGCAAAATTTGCCACTGTATTTTCCGACAAACCCCAAAAGAATGGGAAGCAGGGTTAATCTTTTCGAACTCCTGATAGGCGGCGTAGAAAGCGGTGAGCTAACAGCTTACGACCCCAGGGTCATAGCTGATGAATTTGCGGCTAACCAGATAAGAACATACGAACAAATTACAGGCAACCCGTCGCTTAAGTATGAAGACACCGAGCAGCGAACTGTGAGCCCATTCACAGGAATCGACACAATAATTATTATGCCGGGGTTGAACGTCTTAAACGATTATAGTCCCATGCAACTTATTGTTAAGGAAAAGTGGTATTTTAACAGAAGGCTTTCCCGACTTGAATGTCGCGTGATAGGGCTTCAACCTATATTCGTTTTTTCCAGACTGGCAGACGATGGCGGCGACGCAACAAATTACAGGGTGCCGGTAATGTGGATATACATGGATGAAGCAAGACCTTTGCTGGCGCGACATCCGGTATACAATGACTTCAACGAGGCACAGAACGTGTCATACGACGACTTTTTTATGCAGCATCGATACGATGGATTGATTATCAAAGAAGGGAATATTTATGATAATCGTATGATCGCAGACTACATGAGTGGTTTGGATGTTCTGCACGAAGCAGCAAGAATTAAAGACGAGATCTTCAACTGGGAGCAAGATCTCTGGGAATATTAAGATTTACTTATTTGATTATTTGTGTTTCATGTTTGATTGGTGGGTGCAGCTTTTTGTAAGGCTGCACTTTTTAATTCCGCACTTGTCCGTTTCCGGTAATAATATATTTGT
>Ga0099364_10004984_pt1 | contig 19886 bp, 15 predicted proteins | sample TergutTh196P3_FD_73070 | JGI IMG/M metagenome (GOLD analysis project Ga0099364, IMG submission 73070) | Microcerotermes parvus P3 segment gut microbial communities from Pointe-Noire, Republic of the Congo - Th196 P3 | ecosystem: Host-associated > Arthropoda: Insects > Digestive system > Gut ... | reverse complement strand
GTCAACCGGGGGGAAGCTCAGTGGCGCGTTTTTCCAGCTGCCCGAGCTTGCCGGCGCTACAAGTTACGAGGTTTCAGCAAGGTTCGTCCGGCTTATGACGTTTGACATCAAGCAGCTTGGGCACTCCCCCACCCCGGCGCAGTGGATAGACACTTTCGGGTGGGTCAAGCCCTTGGCGCGCGATAAGGATGGCCAGGAGCAGATCAAAGAGATATACAAGCTGTACTACAATAGGGTCACGCCTGATAAAAGGCGCGCCTGCGTACTCCACATCGAGAAGCATTTGCGTGAGATATTAAACATCCTCCTGCTTAGCGATAGCGGTATCAGGCATGAAATTGAGCAAGTCTTCATTGAATGCTGCCTTGAGGGTTTTCAAACAACTCAGTATACAATGAACACGGATGAGGTTTGGGATTATGTCAGGCAATGGCTTGACAGGCTGGCCGCGCTCGGTTTTAAGGATGGCGACACTGTCCGCAAGATGCTCCGGCAGGCGTTGCCGATTGACCGGGATGGCTTGCTGTTTATCTCGGGTTCGATTTCCCACGGGTCGCTCAAGACGGTTGAGGAACTATATGGCGGTTCGAATGTGTTTCTTGGGAGCACGCTGGGCATACTGTTTGCGATAGACGATGTGGCTGCTTCTCGGGCTGTGCCGCATAATGCTTCCGGGGCTGGGCTCATACAGGTCCCTGAGATCAACAACTATCTAGGCCGAATGAATTACTGGTATGACAAATCCTTCAATGACCCCTCCGAGTGGGCATTGCTTATGATGATAGCGACCGTTGGCGTCGATGGGTTCCATGCGGATAAGTTCCTGTCACTGTGCCGCAGCAAAACCGGCGTGACTTCAAATGCTATCGGCCCTGAGGATATGGCTTGCATCTTCAAGGCCATAAGCAAGCTCAATGGGTATGGCGATGCTTATCGCGTAGGGATACTTTCCAAGCTCAAGAGCGTGATTACCCCTGCCATTGACAGCCATAATGCGGAGAGTGTCTTTTCAAACTCAAGCGTTATGGGCGCGTTTTCCGGGATTGAGCAATCACCATGGAAATATGAGATTGGGCGCGCAATTGTGTATAGCCTGAGCAAACACAAAGAGGTAGACCCTGAAATGCGGGATGTTTATTTCCAATACAGATTCAGGGGCGCCGCTCAAGCAGGCCCTGACCCGAAACCGGTGGTTTACTTTGCCCTATTGTCGATTCTGCTTGCGGCCTTGGCGGGGTTTTCTGTCTTCTGGTTTGGCGCGGGCATAATCGGCTCAGTCATCGGCGCGCTTATCCCGACATGGGTGCCTTATCTTCTGGCAGGCCTCGTCTTATTATCCACTGCTTTCAACGCTGTGATGAATCTTTCAAAAAAGTGAGGTTGTTTGTATAATTATGAAAAGGATTCTGATTGTTTTGCTAATTATCGCGGCGATGCTGATGCCGGGCTTGTATGCGGTTGGCAGCAGCACGGATGGCGATTTGACCATCAGCGACAGCGAGGTGCAGGAAGGCAGCGGGGATGCTGCGCAGCCGGAACCGCATCCTTTGTATGCTTATGCCGGGAATCTATCGCAAGGTTTGGCTCTTCATCCTGAGAAGGCCCTAAACTTCGATGATTGGGACAGCTTTGACGGCCTTGACGAATTGCTGTGGGAGTTACCTGTTGACCCTGCCGATGATGATAATGAGCAAACCCATGCTTTCAGGCTGCTGTTGCGCGGGAATAGGTTTGCCTTGCAATACCAGATAGAGGACAGCGAGTCGGATGATGAATATATTTTCACGCGGGTGCATTTGGCGCCGCATAAAGATGATCCGGAAGAGGGCGAGGATGCGGACGACGCTGAAGAGGATGAGGCGGAGGATCTGGAAGAGGCATCGCCTTTGGTTATTCTCTCCATTGATTCCGATGGCAACCCCGCAAGAGCGCCCCTGCTGCCGGATGCGGATGGCTATCTGCCCGTGCTTGTCGTGTTTGCCCAGCCTCCCGAGGGCTCCGAGGATGTCATTGCCTTGGTTCCTGCGGGTTTCCTGATAATGTACGATGAGTACAACCAGGCTAGGCTGGAAAGCGAGAGGCCGGCTGAAGCGCCTGTTTCCCCCGATCCCGATGACGATGACGAGCCGCAATCAGACTGGGCCAGGATCATAAACGAAATGCAGGCGCTTGCGCCCCTTGATGGTTATTTAGCTGACTTTGTGGATGACGGCGCTGCCCAAATCGTAGTAAATGTCCGATACAGCCAAGCAGAGCAGGCTTGGGCCATCAATACCGAGGCTTCTCCCCCGCTTGGGGTCTTCCCTGCCGATTTTGAGGTACTTGACACAAGCGGCAACAGTTTTGCGTTGATTGGTTTCATCGTGCTTATGCTAGTTTCAATTTGCGCACTTTTCGTAAATGTCCTGTTGGCTATAAAAAGATCTAGGGGGTAACTACTCATGCGGAAAGATTCATCGCTCAATGCATTGCTGTTCCTGTTTAGCATATTAGGCGCCGGTTTTGCGTTTTTGCTGGGGGAACTGCTGCTTGCCTATGCTCCTGCCCTGCCATTTGACGTGCCGTTCTGGGTGCAATGCGGCATCTATCTGCTGCTGGCCATTACTATTTCCTGCTTGATAATGGTGATATCTGAGAAGATAAAGTCGGGCAACTATATTCTCAAGCACCAGCGGGAGTTTGGCCTGACCGCCGGGAAGGCTTCGGCCATTTTCCTGCCTGCCGCGCTTGTGCTTGGCATACTGACTCAGCTTCTGTATAGCTTGGGCGGGGTGTCGCCTGGCGGCAGCGCCCAGTTCCAGGGTACTATGATTGTCAGCGATATTTCCTCTTCCATGACTTGGAATGACCCGGGCAGGCTCTCTGTCGACGCAATGCTGGCTTATACGGATACCGTCCCTATCGGCGAGTACTTTGGGATTGTGCTGTTCAGCGATGAATTTCGGAACTTGCGCGAGTATGCCCCGCTTAGGAGCGAGAGGGAGCGCGTTGAGCTGAAGCAGTTGATTTCTGAGATCGTATACGACGGCGGTACCGTGATAGATGCGCCGCTCATTGCGGCTATCGAAGAGATGCGGTGGCAGGCATCCCCGAATTTCCCGGGCCTTGTCCTGCTCTTTTCCGATGGCGAGCAGGAGGTATATCCTATTGACCATGGTGCGATCCGAGATGCTTCGATCGGCAATCCTTCCAATCCGCAAAACGCCATTCCGGTGAATACTATTTTTCTTTCGGAGTCGCCTACCATGACCGGCCACCAGATGCGCAGGATCGCGCTGGACACTGGCGGCGAGTACACCCATTTGGTTGTCGGCGGCGATCCTTCGGAGTTGCGGGATGCTTTCAACAAGTCGCGGTCGGAGGCACAGTTCATCATTTATGACGACCAGCATCTGATTCATGGCAGCCCCGGCGCTGATGAGGATTTCCTTGTCAGGTCGATAATCAGGGTGGTTCTGCTTCTGCTTTGGGGCGTTTTCTCTGGCATTTTCGTTGTGCTTTTCCTTAACAACAACCGTTTGATCAAGCATTTCCTGATTCTTAAGCTAATCGTGGTTTTCGTTTGCACGGTTGCGTTCCCGTTCATTGTTTTGTATATTGATGCGGGTTATGCCAGCATGGTCGCCCGCGCCGTCCTTGTTGCGGGCATTTGCATTATGTATCCGCCGACGTACAGCTGGGACATAAACGAGTACCGCCCGCAGTTTAGGATGCATAGCGCTTATTGATAGTTAGGAATGATGAAATTATGACTTTTGGCACTGTTTGTAAAATTGGGGATAGGGATGTTAATCAGGATTGCGTCGAGGCTGTCAGGCGGGGCAATGATTATTGTTTTGTCGTGGCGGATGGCCTCGGCGCGCATGGCAAGGGTGAACTGGCGTCGCGGCTGTTGGTTGATGCGTTTGTCAGTGAGTTTGAGCTGGAGCTTGAGGGCAGCGGCGCTTTTTTATCTGAGGCGTTCGATTCGGCGCAGGCGGCGATTTTGCAGTCCCAGCAGAATGCCAATGAGATGAAGACGACCGCCGTCGCGCTGTCTATTATCGGCGGCAGGTTCTCTTGGGGGCATATCGGGGATTCTAGGCTGTATCACTTCCGCAAGGCCAAGCTCCGAAAGCGCACGATGGATCACAGCGTGCCGCAAATGCTGGTTTTCTCCGGCGAGATAAGCGACGGCGATATCCGGAGCCACCATGATAGGAATAAGCTTCTTAGGGCTATGGGCGACGACTGGGATGATCCGCTTTATGAGCTGTCTAAGGAGAAGAAGTTGTCAAAGGGCGATGCTTTCCTGTTATGCTCTGACGGTTTTTGGGAGTTCATTTCGGATGATGAGATGATTAATGCGCTCAAAACCGCATCGGATGCCGAAGAATGGCTGGCACAGATGCTGTCTATAGTCGAGGCTGCCGGGGTAGGCCATTCGATGGATAATTATTCGGCGATCACGGTTGTTTATAATGCATAATTCATAATGCATAATGCATAATTAATACGGGGGTCGGGTTTGCGGTAATGCATTATGAATTGCGGTCGTAGACCGACAAAGGAGCTATCATGCCTTTTCGTTGTGAGAATTGTTTTTTTGAAATTGGCGATGCGGGCGAAGCTTGTCCGCATTGTGGCCATGTCCGGGGGGATGGCGCGGTTGAGCGGATTTACCTCAATCCGGGCACGCTGCTTTGGGGGCGGTACATGGTTGGGCAGGTGGTTGGCGCCGGCGGTTTTGGCATTATTTATAAGGCTTGGGATAATGCCATGAACATGGTTGTCGCCGTTAAGGAATTTTTCCAAAGCGGGCTTGTCAGCAGGGCGTCGCATACGCAGGAGGTTTTTCTCATTGCAAGCGGCCGCACGGATGAGTTCTTTGAGGGAAAGCGCCGTTTCATTGAGGAAGCGGTAAGGATCAAGGAGTTTGCCGGGCATCCGAACATGGTCGCTATTTTGGATGTGTTTGAGCAGAACAACACTGTTTATCAGGTGATGGAGTTTTTGCAGGGCGATACGCTGGAGTCCTTCTTGGAGAAAAATCCGTTGCCTATTGATGAGAAAATCAGCATCGCCATGATGGTTGGCGATGCGCTGAAGGCCTTGCACGGTGCGGGGATCCTGCACCGCGATGTCAGCCCTGACAATGTCATTGTCCCTTTCAACAGCCTTGAGCATGGCGTCAAGCTCTTCGACTTCGGCGCGGCGCGTTTCTCCCCGAAAGAAAAGGATTCCCTGCAGACCCGTGTCATGAAGCCCGGCTTTTCGCCGCCGGAGCAGTATGGCCCGAGCAGCGGCCAGAATCCGCAGACTGATGTTTACGCCCTTGGCGCGACGCTTTATTTCCTGCTCACTGGCATTAAGCCCGAGGAAGCCACTAACAGGAGGATTGAGGATACACTGCCGACGCCTAAGGCGCTTAACGATGAGATCCCCGAGAACATAAGCAACGCTGTGCTCACTGCGATGGCGCTGGACTTGCAGCTGCGGTTTAAGACGATTGATGGGTTTCAAGCTGCTTTGACCGCCCAGGAGCCGGTCCTTTCACCAAAGCAGGAGATGCGCAAACGCAGGAGGAAGCGCAGGATTATCCTTTTGTCCTCAGCGGCTTGCATTTTAATTGGCTTTGCTATTTATGGGCTCCTTCTGCTGTTCGAAGTCGATAGGTCCACGCTTCCTGACAGCGAGATCCATCTGCTTTATTCAATGTCGGGCGACGAGGATGACGACGAGGCGAAATGCCTGGCGCTGACTAAGGTTGCGGATGATTTTTTGACTTATTATTCGGATTCGGAGGTCACCGTTGAAGTCGTGGACCCCTTTTTGACTATCTGTTCCAACTCGAATGTGACTATAAACATCAGGGGCATCGGCCAAGGGAATTATACAGCTGAGATTGAGGCATTTTTGCAGCGCGGCGATTATCCGGCTGTGTTTGAGTCAACCATGCTGGAGCCGTCCTCACTTGGGCAGGCGGTTGATGTGGGCGGCTTGATCGGCAATACGGAGAGGGACGACAATCATTTTTTAAGCAACTATACCAGGTATTTCCCGGACAGGAAGCAGGTGCCTGTCGGGTTTAATGTTGCTGCCATTTATGTCAACCATCAGTTGAGCAGTTTCAGCAGGCACGGCGTCAGCGAGGTTAGCGAGCTGCTTGCGTCAATGCCTTTTGCCGTCGCTGAGCAGGGTTTGTCATACAATGGCGAGTATTATGGTGATTTGAATGCTGTTTTTGGCAGCGGTTTTACGCTTGCCGACCGTGACAGGTTTATTGACAATGAGACGGGGGCTTATTTTTCGAACACAGCCGAGTATTTCACGATGGTTGAGGCTATGCCGGGGAGGTTGGCCCTGCTTTATGCCGACAGCGATTCCGTGCCGGCTGTGTTTTCCAGCATGTGGAGCATGATGCCGGGCAGCAGCGCGGAAGAGAAGACTTCTGGGCGTTTTCTGCAGTTTATGCTCAACGAGAGTTCGCAGTATTTTTTGCATACTGGTTATCAGAGCGGTTCCCTGCCGCTCAACAGGCAGTCTTTGGATCGCCACAGCACGGAGGTGTTCGTGGATTTCAGCACGTTTTTCGAGAATATTGAGAATTATGCGTTTAGGTAGGGGGTCGATAATGCATAATGCATAATTCATAATGCATAATGCATAATTACTCAGAGGGGGTTGCCTTTAAGAAGTCCGCTTTTATTTGCTTTTTGGGACGAGGGTACGCGCTCCGCTGGGGTTACTTTTTTGCTCGCCCAAAAAAGTAACCAAAAAAGGCGCCAAGGGGACAGGCCCCCTTGGATCCCCCAACTCAGGGGGCTACGCCCCCTTGAACCCCCGGGATGGTGGATCCCATAATTATTGCAACTTTTCAACCTGTAAAATTGAGTTCTGAAGCAAATCAATCCCGTCTTTGCGAGCGTAGCGAAGCAATCCAGACAGCGCAATTAATATAATGACGTGCATTCCCGTTTTCTCGGGGTCTGGATTGCTTCGCTAACGCTCGCAAAGACGAGGGCTGGTTTGGCATACAATAACCAACTTTACAGGTCGCAACTTTTTTGTTTGAGCCTTTTCATAATAATGTGAGAACGCCCACTGGTTTTTCTTAAAAACGCAGTGGTTTTCTTTTGATTTTTCTTAAAAACGCAGTGATTGCCTCTTGATTTTTCTTAAAAACGTGATACACTTGTCTTGGGGATACTCACACCCATTGTGGGAGGCGTTGCGTATGTATAGGAAAATCATGGGTAGGCTTGTTGATTGGAAAACCAGCTCACGCCGGAAGCCGCTTGTTTTGAAAGGCGCGAGGCAGGTCGGAAAAACTTGGCTCATGCGGGAATTTGCGAACGCTGAATATGATGATTCAATTTACATCAGCTTTGATAAAGACATTGACTCAAGAAAAGTATTCAGCGAAACTAAAGACCCAAGGCTGATTTTGCAGCGGCTTGCCTTGATATATAACAGAACCATTCTGCCTGAGAAGACCCTTATTGTCTTAGACGAGATTCAAGAATGCCCAAATGCGCTTGGCAGCTTGAAGTATTTTTACGAAGATGCAAACGAGTACCACGTTGTTTCCGCCGGAAGTTTGTTGGGGACATATCTATCAGAACCGGCATCTTACCCTGTTGGCAAGGTTAATCTGCTAAACATCCATCCACTGACTTTTGAGGAATACTTAGCTGCTGCCGATTCGGGCATGCACCAGTACTATTGCGAAGTCAAATCAGGCAGAGACTATGTTTCTGCTTTTCATAACATCATGACTGAGCATTATAAGAAATACCTGATTATCGGCGGTATGCCGGAATGTGTGCAAAGCTGGATAGACCTAGCTGATCCAAATGAGGTAAGCACTATCCAGGGGGAGATTGTTGCCCTTTATGAAAATGATTTCACCAAGCATGGCGGCAAAATCAACAGTGGGCGGATTTTACAGGTGTTCCGCAGTATTGTCCCTCAGCTCGCAAAGGAAAACAATGAGAAGTTCATGTATTCTGCCATCGCTAAAAGCGCTCGGGCAAAGGATTTTGAACATGCGATCGAGTGGCTTGTTTCAAGCGGCATTGCGTTGCGCATAATGAACATATCAAAGCCCGAATACCCTCTGCGCGCTTTTGAAATGCTCAATTACTTCAAGCTATTCCTGCTAGATGTGGGTTTGATCAAGCACATTGCGGGGCTTACAAGCAAATCCATTTTGCTATCTGAGTCATTTCAGTTCAAAGGGCAGTTGACTGAGAACTATGTTTTGGAGCAGTTAGTTCCCGTCATGGATTATCCGCCGAATTATTACGCTTATGCGCAAGACCGTGATATTGATTTCATGCTTCAGCATGGCAGCTCGATTATCCCAGTCGAAGTTAAGTCAGGCGAGAGCGTTAATGCTGTCAGTTTCAAGAGTTACATAAAGAAGCACAAACCCGAAGTAGCGGTCAGGTTCAGCACTAAGGAGTTTTTAGTAAACGGCGCTATTACTAACATCCCGCTTTATTTTGCTGGGAAAATGTTTGATATGGTTTAAAGGAACGCGATGAACATGAACACCTATGGTTACGTTCGCGTTAGCTGCGCGGACCAAAACGGGGACAGGCAAGCCCACGCCATGTCCGAAATGAACATACCGCCATCGCGTATATTTACGGACAAAGTGAGCGGAAATGGGTTTGACAGGCCTGCGTACAGAGCATTGAGCGAAAAACTGGCCCAAGGCGACTTGCTTTATATAAAAAGCATAGACCGCTTGGGGCGTAATTATGACGAGATTCAGAGCCAATGGCGCTTTATGACAAAGGAGCGCGGCGTTGACATCGCCGTTATTGATATGCCGCTGCTTGATACCCGGTTGAACAAAGACCTTATGGGTACTTTTATTGCCGACCTTGTTTTGCAAATACTATCGTTCGTGGCGCATAGCGAGCGCGACGCCATACGCAAGCGGCAAGCCGAGGGCATCGCGGCAGCTCGGGCGAGGGGCGTTCGGTTCGGCGGCCCTGTAATTAAGCCCCCTGAGAATTTTTCCGCGTTAGTAAAACAATGGGAGTGCGGTAAGCTGCCGCTTGTTGAGCTTCTTGGGTTGACTGGCTTGAAAGAGTCCACGTTTTATAGGCGATTACGGGAGTTGCGGGCGGCTAAGGAGAGGTAACGGGTAATGTAATTACTGGCCACCAGCGTTCTGTAGCGTAGGAATACAATAATCGTTTGAAATGTGTATGGACGTTTGGTTGGTCTTCTGATACACTTATTCAGCGTTATCGCCAAGGGTGGCACGGCTTCGCGTTCCGTATGGAGGGTAGTGATACTTTTTCCGAAGGGAGTGATGCTGATGGATGTTTGGAAATTGCACCATTGACGTAATGAGGAAGGAGAATTACTTTGCTAAGACCACGGATTTTTCAAGTTGAACCAAATGCCGATTTTACGGTAAATGTTTACTTCGACGATGGCACCGTTAAGTTGTACGATGCAAATCTACTAATTAAAAAAGGTGGTATTTATACGCCGCTTGGAGACTTAGATTTTTTCACAAACCGTTGTGTTGTTATGAATAACTCTTTGGCATGGGATGTATCTGGAAGCTGGGATCCCACAGAGTGCATTGATGTTTGTCCTGATGTGATTTATGAACACAACACGGCAATTTAAGCACTCAGACAGAATCCCGCATTGGACAACCAAAAATCTCAGAGTGATTCCATGCAACCCAACGGATTGATTTGTCAAGTAAGGAAAAGGTTTTTTCGCCAAAGAAATTATTTCGCAAAATAATACTGACAGTGTCAACCTAATCGAGGTTAGATAACCTCAATCATTGTGAGTCGCCTGTTCGCAGCAGACGGCTCATTATCTATTGTGGAGCCATATCCGAGATGATTCGCGCTAATCATTGCCACAGAGCAGGTAGTGTGAAAACATCTCGGATAATATATTTGTCCTGTATACTGATGATTGCAGTGAAGAACTGCAAAAATCAAAACTATGGAGGATAAGTATAGAGTGTCCTTACAGGTCTAAAATCCTATAAGGAAACGTCTTAAGTGAAGAACAGAAGCAAACAAAAAAGAAGTAACGGGCTGTCAAGTAGTACACCTTGTGACAGTCCGCTTTCATTTGTCGATCTTACAGAATTGCATACATTTTAGCATAGGTTCGGTATGAAAGCAACAAAATATTTAATATAAATTTATCAGTTTGGTAACTGTCACAAGGTGTACTACATGACAGTTGACAATTACGAAAGGGAGTGATCCACTATGAAACACGTAAAAAGGCTGCTCGCAATGACACTGTGCCTTGCTTTGTTAACGGCAATGGCGACCCCCGCGCTGGCATCGGAGGCATCAACATTCCCGCTGCCGATAGGCGTTGTCAGCACAACATTTGGACACACGGATCGTAGTAGCGGATTCGAGGCAGCATACATCACAGACGATGGGCGGCTTGTTTATTTGAGTGGTGATTATTATGGGCAAATAGGCGACTATACCTCTTTTTCTACACTCCGAGATACCGAAATAGCTCGAGATGTTGTATCCCTTGTGTCGGGAACCGGCGTTTATTTGTTTATCAAAACTGACGGAAGCCTATGGGGTTTCGGCTCAAATAATAACCCCGATAATTGGCCATTGGGCAATGAATACCCCTCCGACAAATGGAACTTAACGCCCAAAAAGCTGATGGACGATGTGGCGTACGTGGCGTTTGGTCATACTTATGCCCTTGTGCTTAAAACAGACAGAACGCTTTGGGCTTGGGGAGAGAATTTGCGCGGGCAGCTTGGAAACGGCGAAGCTCCCATTGAACGAGAAGACACAAGAATCGTCGAAACGCCTGTAAAAATAATGGATGATGTCGTTGTCGTGTCCGCGTCAGCAGGCAGTGCTTCAATTTCAGCGGCTGTAAAAACCGACGGAAGCCTTTGGACTTGGGGGCATAATGGCGGGAGCAGGCTTGGCAACGGCTCAGACGCTCCTATGCTAATAGTCTCTAAGCCTGAGAAGATCGGCGATGGTTACAAATCGGTTTCCGTTGGCTCTATAGCTTCAATGGCTATCAAAACAGACGGCAGCCTTTGGGGTTGGGGCAGCCGTCCGATCGCCGGAATAAGCATTGTGACCTCGCCTACAAAGATAATGGACGACGTTTCCTCTGTCTCTGTTCGTGGAGGCGGTGGTTACACTGCGGTCACTAAAACAGACGGGTCGTTATGGACATGGGCAAACGGCAGTTTAGGGCCGAGCGCTAGCGGCATGCTTGGCAACGGTAAACCAACAGACTATGGCCAGGTACAGGGTACTCCTGAGAAAATCGGCGATGGTTTTGTAGCGGTTTTTGCTGATAGTTTTGCCGCGCTTAAAGCCAACGGGGAGCTATGGACTTGGGGTTCGGAATTCAGGAGTGTTCCGACCTTTCTCGTAGATGGGGTAAAGCTGCCAGACTTAAGCGGAACACGGGCGACAACATCGCCTGCGCCCACGCCGACGCCTACACCCACTCCCACACCCACGCCGACGCCGCCGTCGGCAACAACGGTGCAGGTGAACCCCACGCCGTCAATAGTGTATGTCAACGGTACCGCGACCGATTTTGAAGCGTACAATATTGGTGGGAACAATTACTTTAAGCTGCGCGACCTTGCATATGTCCTAAACGGCTCTGACAAGCAGTTCTCCGTTGGGTATGACAATTCGACAAGGGCAATAACGTTAACAAGCGATCAGCCGTACACGACGGACGGCAGCGAAATGGCGTTAGGCGATGGTTCGGCAAAATCCGCGACATTAAACGCTGCCATCAACATCTCCCAAGATGGCTCGCCCGTTGAAATAACGGCATACTTGATCGGCGGCAACAATTTCATGCGGCTTCGCGACGTTATGAGGCTGCTTGACGTCGGGGTCGGGTACGACAACGCAACGCGGAACATAACCATCGACACGTCTTTGGAGTATACTGAAGACTAGAGCGGTCTTCGACCGCAAATTCGGAATGCGGAATTACATACAATAAGGAGGCGACACAAATGAAAAGTATCACACGCAGATTGATGACACTCGCAATCACGCTTGCATTCACGCTTACGCTTGCCATCATCGCCGCACCTCTCACAACTAATGCAGAAACATCAGAAATCGTACAGGAGATAACTGTCAGCTTACCTGGTGAAAATCTGGAGATTATGTTTACTAATGTATGGGAAATAACTGCAATAAGCCAATATTCTGATCCAGAAGATTATTACTTGACGCAATATCGATTCTTTTTGCCAAGTAATGGCACATTTACATTAAGCAGAGATGTAGATGTATTTCTAGTCGAAGTAGAATTCCTAGAATCAGGTGGCACACTTGATATAGGTGTGCCAGAACTGTTCTTAACACTTGAGGGTGGGAAACAATATACATATTCCGATTACGATAAAAGTTTGGTTGATTTTCCTGGTGATAGCCCCAACACCAGATATGTTTGCCATATTGACGCTGGTTTTTTGTTTTATTCACTAGAAGAATCTCGTGAAGGAATATTCGAAAGATACGAAACTGTGAATGAATATCTAAAGTCGAGTTCAGCAGGTTGGGCCTATTTACTTGTCGATGTCTCTACCCTATCTGTTGACACTCCTGAGCAAATCACAAACAGCGACAATGACAAAGCATCGGAATGGGCGAGAGAGGAAGTGCAGCTAGCCCTTGATGCGGGTATAGTCCCGGATGCCATCTCGCAAGCTGGATGGCAGAACGCCACAAACCGCCTCGTCGCGGCAGAAGCAATCGTATCTGCTATAGAAGTAGCTTCCGATAAAACGATGACGCAGATTGCTGCCGAGCGCGGGTGGGATTTAAGCCGGAACGCCTTCTCCGACACGAACAGCCAAGCGGTCACATTCCTCAGATACGCAGGGGTAACAACAGGGGTCGGTGACAACAGGTACGATCCCGGCGCAAGTTACACACGCGCCGCAATAGTGACAATGATAGGTCGTGCCGCAGAGGAGTTCTTCGGTATCACAGCGCAGGGCGCAAACCCGTTCACAGACGTGCCTGATTGGGCCGCCCCATTCGTGGGCTACGCGGCAGACAACGGCATAACAACAGGCGTAGGCGGCGGAAGGTTCGACTCCGACGGCGTACTGCAAAACCAACAAACCGCAATATTCTGCTACAGAGCTCTTAATGCTTGGAAATGATTAGCTACTGAACGGCAACCTATCGACACATCTTTACCGTACACGAAGCAATGTCAACAGGTTAACGCAACACCCGTGTAGGGGATGGGCTTGCCCATCCCGCAATGCGCCGGAAAACGGGCGACGGGTTTCGTATTTTGTGACTTTTTTGTTTGAATTCGACTCCTAACTACTTAACCTGTTGACATTGGTGTCTATACTGCTTGCTTGGCATCGCTTTTCGTAGAATGGAGGCTTCTATGAGTGTTATGAGGGAAAAAGACAAGATCATCGTTGTAGTGTCGCTGATAGGGTTTCTGGTGCTGTGTCTCATCGGGCTTGGGGTAAATGCAGCAATCGGAGAAAAGGAGGCGGAAATCGAATATTGGAAAACAAGAGAAGCGCATAGAACATATATGTATAACCAAATAATATGGTCGTCTTTTGAAAGAAGCGATTTGGCAAAAATACTACGTTTAGACAGCAATACACCCGGTTATCAGGAGGAAGAAAAACTTAGTGATCTTGCTGTGCAGTATAGATATGTTTTGAACAAGGAAGACGCCGAAAACTATTGGGACTATTATATTATTGCTTGGCCATCGGAAGATACGATCAATGTTTTGTTCAAAATCAATGTGGTAATTGACGAAGAAGAAATTGACCTCGACCATTTGCCTTTGCAACACCCAATAACTATGGAAAACCTGATGAAAATGAAATTTCCTCATTTGACGCACAGTACCCAACATTGGATATTAAACATACAAAGTTGTTTCATGACCGTTTCTTGATTCTTGACAATTCAACCGCTTATCATATTGGGGTTTAGTTTCCTTCTATAGGTTAGTGCAACTTCCGAATTGGTGAAAAATCAAAAAGGTGGTGTTAGTGTGAAAGTAAGAACCGGGTGATCATGGGGACGGACCTTTTGTTCATCAAGTAAGGAGACGGTTTTGCTTGGTCAGCTAATTAAATGTGTTGTCATTGAAAGACAACGGAATTAACGACCAGTCACAATATTTAGTCAGTATCTCGAACATTTCCCGAAAAGAGCTCGGCGGCTTAGAACATGTTTCGTATTCAAAGAATCCGCCATCATTATAATCGCAGTGGAAAGACTGATATTCAGCACCAGCTCCTCGAAATTCTAGTACTCCAAGACTATCGTCTGATTCCCATTTTTCATAATCAACCGAACTAATCTGCTCAAATAGCTTTTCTACCTGACTGTCTGTTAGGTTGACGGTTATTGTTTCAAAACTGCTCTTCTCGCGAGAAATGAACGGGCTTAGTCTTGGTGCGATTCTGTTGCCGTATGATAATTCGCTCCCATTCAGTTCAATTACACTATAAACACTTGCGCTGCTAATAAATGAAATGTGGAGCTTCGTAATAGTAGCAGACGCATTTTTTCTTCCCATACTTTGCTTTAATATTTTCGCTAAAGCTACTTTTGTTTCTATACGCGCCACATGATCTGTATATTCAAGCAACAGCCCTTGTAAAAACTCCGTTGAATCGCTACATGTAGGCAAAAAGCGGCTTATTAACTTCTCGATTCTATCTGAGACTTTGTGACCAAGCTGATTTGCATTTGCTCTATTGACCAAGTAAACAAGTTCACGGCGCACTTCATCAATGCTTGATATCAAGACCATAATTTCATGTTCTTTTTGGATAAGCATGTTGTTTACACAATCATATATTCTCATAGCTGCCTCCATTTCGCCAAGTGCGATGATGTAAATATTATTTGATATCAACTGATACAGATCGGAAATACCGTTGACGTTGAATAATCTAATTTTTGCCCCTCATTGTTCTCGGAGGAACGATGCCATCTCACCTGCTATTCTTAACATTTCATCATTTGTTTTAAGTAATATCATTTGCAAATCATCTAAGTAGTTCATTGAATCAATAAATGCTGATTGGAAATACTGTATCTTTTGTATTTTCTCTTCACTATTCGCCATATAGCTAATGCTTTCCTTAAGGATTTGGAACTTACTGCACACCTCGTCTACTCGGTGTCTAAGGTTATTAATTTCGTCTGCGTGTTCTAAAAAAGGATTAATGCTGTTTGACATTTTCGTTCCTCCTCATCTATTAATTGTGAAACGGCGGCATAGACGTGTATCGGAAGCGACCCCGCATTATCAGGGTTGCGGTAAACTCCGTTTATATATTTAACCAAATGAACCCCCGGTGTAATTCGTCAATTCACAAAAATTTCAAAAAATACTTGAAAAGGCCCATATCCTCTGATATTATCTTCTCAGCAAGGCCACAAGGCCATATAAAGGGCCGCAGCGACCGTGAGGTGGGTCCAATCACCGCACGGCGTATGTAGGGAAATGTTAACCTCACGCCTACAAACACGGGAAATCCCGCCGCTACGACGCAGTTAGTATACCTATTTTCACAGGTATATTCAACATGTATTTGTCGTGCGGAGGTTTTGGTTTCGTGTAAACAACGCTGAAAAATGATATTTTTAAGCGCGTAGGCAAGGCAAAAAAGCCCCCTGCGCGCTTTTTATATGGCCTGCATGAAAATCTGGTGAAAATGAGTGTGGTGATATTTTGTACACAGATACGGTTTTATTCCTGATAAGCGGGATTTGCGCTGTGTTGGCTGTCTGTTTTGCGCTGTATCTCATAGCATCAAAAAAGCGCAGCCGCGCTTACCGTGCCCTTTTGCAGCAGGAAACGGAATTGTTTGACGCGCTTACCACGACCGGCTTGCTTACAAGGACTGAAATCTCAACGATAGATGACAGCACGGAGCTTTACACATCCGACCAAACACTAAAGCAAAGTGAAAGCAGTTTTTTTGACGATGACAGCACAGAGTATTTATCCGAGGAAAATCCGGAAATTATTGACTTCGACGCTTCCGCTTTAGAAGGCAGATATATTCTCAGAAGGGAAATCCACGGCGGAGGCATGAGCCGAGTGTTCCTTGCCGACAGCGCGAAGCTGGGCAACCAATGGATCGTGAAGTTCATCTCTAATAAAAACGGAGCACTTGCAAACGAGGAAAACATCCTTAAGCTTCTCAACCATATAAGCCTTCCAAAGATAATCGACATTTTCCACGATGAAAAAGGCGTATATATCGTACAGAGCTATATTGAGGGAGTTTCCCTCGATAAAGTGTTGGAATCCGGGCAGAAAATCAGCCAGCCTGTTATTTTGGACTGGGCGGAACAGCTCGTACAGGTGCTGGGCTATCTGCATAGAATGGAGCCTCACCCTATCTATCACCTAGACCTCAAACCGTCGAATATCATGGTCACTCATGACAACAGGCTTGTGCTGATAGATTTTGGCGTCTCAAAGCGCTTTGGCGCGGATAATACGGCCTCTGTCGGTATCACATACCGATATGCCGCGCCGGAACAATTTAAGCAACATGTGCCGGACAGGTATGTTCCCCTTGTCATGGAGCGATTCGGAGGTTTGCTCGCAGGACGCTTCCACGGGTATCCGGACGCGCGCTCAGATATATTCAGCCTTGGAGTCATGCTGTTCGAGCTCGCCGTCGGGCAAATTCCTACAATCAGCAACATGAGCACCCTGAAAGATGCGGTATCCAATGAACTATTCGAAATTATCAATAAATGCCTGTATATCGACCCTGATTGGCGATACCCGTCAACAAATGAGCTCTTAGTTGATCTGCAAAAGATGAAAGGCTCAAAAATTAAGATGGCGCGGACGCTTTTCATGCGAAAGCTTGCATCGGTATTCGCCGCTTTTGCGGTCGTGGCTTCCGGCGGCAGCCTAACAGGCGGGTATTACATCTACGGGCAAGAGCTCGCCTCGGTGCTCGACGTGCAGCCGGAGATGGTGATAGTAAGCCTCCAGCAGTCAAGCGATCTTGCGGTTGAGAAACATATGCCAAGCGGCGATGTCATTCTCCTTGAAAACTCTGAAATACGCTGGATTTTTTCCGAAGATGATATCGCCCGCGTTGATGGAAATCGTATATCAGGCATGAATGTAGGTGAAACGGAACTTTCAGGCAGCTATCGTAACAAGTACATCACTTTGAATGTACGCGTCGTCGAACCGATCGAAGGCATGGTCGACATATCACAGCGCTATCGATTGGGGCGCATTGTCAGGCTTTACGCCGGAACAACTGAGCGTGACCACATCGACGGTGCGCTCGCGGATGCTGAGTTCGTTTCGCCGGAAAGCATAGCTATTGCGGATGATGGTAAGATATATCTTGCCGATTCCGGCCTGCTCAGAATCATTAGCGACGGTAATGTGGAAAGCGTTAACTTTGATCCATTCTTCTTGACTCCGCACCTCGTACGCTGCTATCAAAACGATGTGTATATCCTGACCAATGCGTGGCAGGACGACGATGGTTATTATTACGGCATCATAAGACTCAACGAGTACGGTGCCGAGGGTCTGTACATTGCCGACGCCAGCTATACGGCGGTCGAGGATTTCACGTTCTCGCCGGATGGGCTGATTTACTATATCGACCGCAACGAGGGTATGGGGACTACATCCTTGAAAACGCTCAACCCCGGCGACGTAGATGATATCAGAACACTGTCAGAGTTGCCAAAAGGCACCAAGTCCCTGACAATGGACAGCAGCGGTGCGGTGTATCTCGCAAATCCTGATACCGGTACGATTCAAGTCTGGCGCAACGGGGAGCTTTCCTATTTTGCAGGTGTCGAAAACGAGAAAGCGTTTATCGACGGAAACGCACCGCTGTTCTACATGCCGCAGAATATCAAGTATTCAGACGGATACCTGTATGTATGGGATTTCAACGTGCTGAGGAGAATCAGCGTAATTAACGGTATGGCTGGGGAATGCATAACAATAGCGGGCGAAGCGAGCCCGACGTTCGATTTGGAAATTTCAAGAACAAGGCAGGCGGCGGAGGATATCATACTGCCGAACAGTATGCTCATGGACTTTGCGGTCATTGAAGACGGCATATTGCTCACCGACCCCAAACGCGGGGTAATTTGGTTGGCAGATTCGTAACATTAAAGTCACGGAATAGTTACTAACCGTTACAGACGCGCTGTAACGAGAATAATGGGTGTAACTATTTAATATAGGTAGATGTCGTTTCAGCCCCTGCCCTCTTTAGATAAAGAGGGTGCCTCCGCAGAGGCGGGTGATTTGATTGCGGCGCAATTGATGATTGCATTAATCTGTAGATTTCCATATACTACCGTTGTGGGTGATTGTATGCTTTCTCAAAGCAAAAAACTTCGACCTGTAAAATTGCCTATCGCTTGCGAGAAAACCCTGCGGGGGAACAAATCACCCGGCCCTGCGGGGCCACCCTCTTTACTAAAGAGGGCAGGGGTTGGCGCGGCAAGAACCTATAATTTGTAGCTACACCCAGGTTTTTTTAAGGTATTGACAAGATAATATATAAGCATTTATATTTTATGGAATAGAAAATATGAGGAAACATTATGATATTTGATGAGTTACATTATCGTACAGGAAAAAACAAAATAAATTTACAGAATGGTACTGAAATAATCAGGCATGCTGTAAGAGCAATTATTATAGTTGGAAACAAGATTTTGATGGCACATCTTGGAAAGACAGATGAGTATAAATTTCCTGGAGGAGGAAAGAAAGAAGATGAGACAATTGAAGAAGCATTAAAAAGAGAAGTTCTAGAGGAAGTAGGATATAAAGTTATAAAGATAGATGAAAAAGTAGGAGTAATTACAGAGTATGATAATGCAAAAGAAGGAAAACAATATTATTTTAAGATGGTTTCAGAATATTATAAAGCAGAAGTAGAAAATATTCAATATGAACAAAATCTCGAAATAGACGAAAAAGATTTATTGTTTAAACCTTGTTGGATTGAAATTAAAGAAGCATATAACAAAAATAAATATAGGCTGAATGAAAAAAAAGATAAAACACCTGGAATAACTAGAGAAACTATCGCATTAGAAAAAATAATAAAAAATTACTTTTAAGGATTATGAGAAAAGGACATACCTGTCCTACGGGCAGGACACCGCCACAGCGATAGAAAATCATGCAGTATTGCTGACAGGAAACTACAGGCATTATAACTCCACCCCAAAACCCCTGTAGCCCCGGGGTTCCCTGTCTTCCTTTACCACAGAGTCCACCCGGGAATACTCCGGCCCCCGGCGCAGCCACTTGAGAAAGACCTCCAGTTTATCCGGGGGCCCCTCGGCCCAGACCTCCACGTTCCCCCTGTCGGTATTTCTGACAAAGCCATTTAACCTAAGCCGCTCCGCTTCCCGCTGGGCGGAATACCTAAAGCCCACCCCCTGGACCCTGCCGGAAATCTGGGCGTGAAATGCGGCGGCATTGGAAGGAGTAGCTTTGTCCAGCTTTTCCATGGAGATATTATACAGGTTTAACCAAATTTTAACACATACATCACAATTCCTTAACAATAAACCTTCATCCTCGGGGTATCAAAACTTTAAGGAGATTTAGATGAACAAATTATTTAGCATTTTTGCTGCCCTGGTATTACTAAGCAGCTTTGCTTTTGCCGGAGGCGGGCAGAGCTCAACCCAGCCCGCCACCCAGGACGGTGCTGCTCAGGGCGGCGCTGCCCAGACCATTTCCGTAGGCGGCTCCACCTCGGTTACCCCCCTGATGGAACTGTTTCAGGCGGAGTATGAGAGAAGCAACAACGTCAGGATAACCATCAGCGGCACCGGCTCCGGGGA
>Ga0099364_10004983_pt1 | contig 19887 bp, 14 predicted proteins | sample TergutTh196P3_FD_73070 | JGI IMG/M metagenome (GOLD analysis project Ga0099364, IMG submission 73070) | Microcerotermes parvus P3 segment gut microbial communities from Pointe-Noire, Republic of the Congo - Th196 P3 | ecosystem: Host-associated > Arthropoda: Insects > Digestive system > Gut ... | reverse complement strand
TTCAATGCCGGTGAGGACGGCTATTTATGTGCCCCGCAGAGCGCAACCATGGACGGTGGAGCGTTCGCGAATTGAAACAGGACGTTTCATTGAGCGACAAGGGGCACAGAAATAGCTGTCCGAACGCAAGGCACGGTACAGACTATAATTTTCGCGTGTTCAGTAACTTCACTACCGAAAATACTCCAATATCGCATCCACTGTCATGTCTGCCATTCTGTTTTGCTGGGTTGGGTTAACCAACCAGGCGAAATCCTCTATGTTTACGATAAACCCGGCCTCGAGAAGGACTGAGGGAGTCCATTGGGGGCGGCAGACGAAGAAGTTGGCTTGGTTTATGTTGCGGTTGCGGTTTGTGGCGGGGTTTACATAATACATATTGTCCAGAATTGTTTGTGCCAGCGGTGCGCTCCCCGGGTTTCTGTACCAGACGGTGAAGCCTCTTATGTTTGTGGCGTTTGTGGTTTCTGCTACGCTGTTGATGTGGAGCGAGAGGAAAAGGTCAGGCTTAGTTTGCCAGGTCAGGTCAATTCTGTCTTGGAGCGGGATGCTGACGTCCCTGTCGCGGGTGAGGTGTACTGTAGCGCCCAGCGCCCTAAGTCGTTCGGCCAGTTTCAGGGAGTTGATCAGAGTAAGCTCCTTTTCCGGCATCGCGGTGCCCATCGGCCCGATCGCGCCGGACTCTGTGCCGCCGTGTCCCGGGTCTATAACGATGGTTATTCCCGTAAGCGGCCTGCTGCCAGGGGCCAGGGTTTTGCGTTTTTTCAGGTGCAGCCTGTACTCGCCATCAGCGAAATCAGTGTAGTGACCCTCGAATCCGGCATCTGCTCTTAATGTAAAGGCATAGTAAGGCGTGCCGCCGTCCATGCCGCTGCTGTAGCTTTCAAACATCGTGCCGGCCAAATCCGCAGGGAGGCTCAGCGGCGGGGGTTCGTCGTGCAACCCGAATTTCACTGTCAGAACGCGCCCGTCGTAGGAAGCGTAGGAAGCGATATTTATTTCGGATTGCCAGACTAGCATATCGTAGTCCGTTCCCTCGCGGTATACACCGCTGCGGAGCGGGTTTTGCGGCGGAGGGTTTTGGGTGCTGAGCGAAATGTTGCTACGGTTCACCCAAACCCCGCTCGACAGCCTTACGAATCCGTTGCTTGATTCGGAGACGGCGCGGTCTGTCTGCCCCTGAAACAGCATCCAGTCGGATCCGCCTGATGTGGAATGGCCGGGGAAAGCCCAAGTTGAGCTTTCGGTGACAGTGGCATATCTGGGGGTTGTGAACTGAGTTACTGTCGGGGATGGCGAGGGCTGCGACCCGCCTCCGCCGGGGGCGTTTCTTGTTATTGTGCGCGTTACGTCCGCTTGGCCTTCTTGGGTGAATGTAAACCCATTCGCTCCTGCCGTCAAGGGCGCAAACACGGAAAAGAAGCCTTCGGCAGTGCGGTTTGTGATTTCCGCGCCATTCATGTAAAGCGGTACGCGTGGGTCGCTGACTCCGGTTATATTGTAGCCGACTGTCGCGCCCCGGCTTGCCGTTATTGACGCGTTTTGCTCCGGAGTCCCTACAGAGAGCGTATCCATGAGCATGACAGGCTCATTATCTGTATAGCTGTCTTTATCTGCGTAAAAATCCCTTATCGCAGCGCCTACTGCGCCCCTAAGGGAGTGTATGCGGTAGAACACGCTGCCCTTAACCTCGGTGCTGCTTGCTGCCATTTCAAGCTGCCTGAGCATCTCGCCGCGCCAGTTCGGGGCTTGGTCGTCCTGATCCTCGCGGTATGCGGCGTGGCCAATGTATAGGTCTACATTATAGTCTTTACATAAATCCGCCCACCAGTTAAGGATGGGCTCGAAGTTAGCGGTGCCGAAGCCAATGTACCAGTATATTTGAGGGCAGATATAATCCACCCATTCCTCCGTGACCCAAAGCCGGGTGTCAGCGTACAGCGCATGGTATGATTCCTGACCTCTGGTTGTGGGTACTCCCAGAGGGTTGTTCGATTCGTTCATCCAGATCGCGGTCGGCGAAATGCCCCATCGCACATTTTTGCCCTGTTCTTCGTTAACGCCCCGTATGGCAGCTTGTATACCCCTTATGAGCAAATTTACGTTTTCGCGCCGCCAGTCGCCGAGCTCCATCCCATTACCGTGCTTGGCGAAGGATGCGGCATCGTTGAAGTCCGTGCCGGGGTAGAAGTAGTCGTCTATGTGTATGCCATCTATGTCATAATTTCTTGCGATTTCCTCAATACCGTCAATAATAAGCGCCCTGGCATCCGGCAAGCCGGGGTCGAGGAAAAGCCCCCTGTTCCCATTAGAAGCAGACCAAGCCACCGCCAGTTCGGGCCGCAGCCGCACGGGATTGCCGGCAGCCAGAGTTTCGGGGTTTGAACTGTTTGCCGATGTGTGGATTATCCGGTACGGGTTCAGCCAGGCATGGAGCTCGATCCCGCTTACATGGCAGGCCTCAATCCAGTAAGCGAGCGGGTCAAAACCCTCAACACCCACACCCTGGGTACCCGTGAGCCAGTGGCTCCACGGGAAAATTTCGGACTTATAAAGCGCATCACCCGTAGGCCGCACCTGAAAAATTATAGCGTTGAGCCCCAGTTCTGCCGTACGCGCAACTATCGCATCAATTTCCGCTTTCATCTCCGCAACGGTGAAGTCCCGCCGCGACGGGAAATCCAGGTTCAGCACGCTGGCTACCCAAACAGCGCGGAACTCATCTACAGCCCCGTCCCCCGCGCCGTTTGGCAGATGATCCGGAGCGTACAGGATATCGTTATACACATATTTGCTCCAAGGGCGAGAGGACTCCCCCATCGGCAAGGTAGGCAGCGGCTCCATTGACTGCAGCGGCTCATCGTCCTGTCCGGCAAACAATTGCTCCAGTACCGAGCACCCGCTTACAGCCATTGCAAGCAGCACAATTATTACTATTATGGACAGGCGGGTTCTACTCATGTCTATCGGCACGCTCCTGTATAATGATTTCCAGTATATCACAAAACTGCATGAATACGCAAGTTGCAGTAAAGATGGTTATTTGCAACATTCTATTGATTAACACGCACATATTATGTTATACTATGCATCGCGGTGAAAAATTCACAACTACTATCTCATAACAAAGCCGGATGACGGCTGCCAGGACGGTGAAGTTTGAAAGTCTTCAAACTTAATTTAGATTTAATGAACGCAAGCGGCTCCCGCTTCGCGAAACCGCCGCTGTTGCGACATATTTATGACCTTTCATGGTTCTTGATGTCGTTTGCGTTCGGAAAGGACAGGTCATAAATATGCAGACAGAATATCAAAAAAACGTAGCGGTACATGACATAATAAAAGAAGTAGCCAACGCCATTGTCGGAAAAGACGCGGTAATACTGCGTGTATTCCTTGCCATACTTGCCCGCGGGCACATCCTTATCGAAGACATCCCCGGCGTCGGAAAAACAACTATGGCCATCGCATTCTCCAAAGCTCTTGGGCTTGAGTACAGCCGCGTGCAGTTTACGCCGGACGTACTGCCTTCTGACATCACAGGCTTCTCTATATTTGACAAAGAAACAGGCAGCATGACATACACGCCCGGCGCTGTCATATGCAACCTATTTTTGGCGGACGAGCTCAACCGCGCCACCAGCCGCACACAGTCCGCCTTGCTTGAAGCAATGGAAGAAGGACAGGTCACCGTAGACGGCGTATCTTATGCTATCAAACAGCCCTTTATCGTCATCGCTACGCAAAACCCCGTAGGCGCAGCGGGCACACAGCTCCTGCCGGATTCGCAGATGGACCGCTTTATGGTGCGGCTGTCGCTTGGGTATCCTGCGCAAAATGACGAGCTGTCGCTTCTCGAACGAAAGAAAGGCAAGAATCTCCTTGATTTAGTAAACCCCATTATGACCGGTGAAAGTCTCGAACTCATGCGAGAAAGCGTAGACAAAATCCATATCCATCCGGAAATCCTAAATTACATAGTCAAGATAGTCGGGCGGACCCGCAACCACCCGGATTTGCTTTTAGGGGCTAGTCCGAGGGCATCGCTTGCTCTGGCGGCAATGGCAAAGGCGATAGCTTATTCCCAGGGGCGCGACTATGTAGTGCCCAATGACATATTCCCGATCATCACAGAGACCATCTCGCACCGGCTTATTCTGCGTGCGGGAGCTGAAAACGAAAATATAACCTCAACAAAAATACTGCATACCATCATGAGTTCAATCAGCCCGCCCAGGGTTAGTTAGGAGTCAGGCGTTGGGAATTTCGCGGATCACTTATATTATAGCGCTTGTGTGCGCAATGCTTTTTTTTGTTCTCTACCCTCATTGGTTTGGGTGGTATCTTTTTGTTGTCATTTTGCTGCTGCTCCCGTTTGATTTCTTTATAAGCCTGCCCGGTATGCTTACCCGAAAGCTCATGTTAGGGTCTCCGAGGGTGCTAGAGCAAGGCACTCGTGCTTCACTGGTAATCACAACCATTTGCACAAAATACAGCTTCCCCGCGCGCTGCCTCAAACTCTGGGTGCAGACCACAGTAGACGACGGTTCCTCATACCGCCGCCATATATGCAGCGCGGCACACAACAGCCGCTATGAGATTGACATTGACACATCACGCAGCGGCATAACCTCTTATTCCCTCAAACGCATATGGACAGTCAGCCTGCTGGGTTTCTTTTCCATGCCGGGCCCCGCCCGCTTCAAAGCATCCATACTGGTTCTTCCGCAGCCGGTAAAACCGCCGCAGACTATCGCCCTGCCGCGAGGGATTATTTTCCGCCCGAAACAGGGCGGCGGTTTTGCCGAGGACCACGATCTCCGCGCCTACCGTCAGGGGGACCCCATCAGGAGCATTCACTGGAAGGTCTCCGCGAAAATGGATTCGCTGATTATACGCGAACCGCTCGTCCCCCCGCCACACAGCCGCCTCGTTTCAATAACACAGTGGAACAGCCCCAAGCAGCGTAGCATAATACTGGGGCGTTTGAGGTGGATATCGAACTATCTGCTCAAATGGGAGCTTCCGTTTTATGTAAAGCTAGGAGAAAACGGCACCGTTGCCGAAGTCACGAAGCAAGAAGACCTGATAAACTACCTCTACTGCGAACTGTGCGACAATACCGCAGCGCGGACGCCGCCTGTGCATGAGTCTATTCGTTTTACATGGGTATTTAAGGTTACTGCCGCCGATGCCGCCAATGCCGCCAATGCCGCTAACACCGCCAAAGCCGCCAATACGCCGGCTGCTGTTCATAATAGCGCCGGTAATACTGCCGCTTCCGCCGCTGTTTCCGCTGTTTCCGCTCATACCCGCGCTGCGCAGGCCGCAAACGAAGGCAAAGCTGCGCAGAGCAAGGGGGTGGGCTCATGAAACGCCTGCTGATAATTATCGGCGACTTCATTCTCATTTTTACCGCAGCCGCCGGCACTTTGGGAATCGTTATTACCGCATTTAAGTTCCCTGTTGATATCTCCGCAATAATAATAATGCTCTTCGTTGCTGCCCTGGTTGTCTCGGTTCTCGTGAATCTGGCGCGGGTAAAAGGCTTTCTCATGCTCTTGCCGCTGATTGCGCTGCTGGCCATTATAGAATTCCCGAGAATAATCGACGGCGCGAAATCCGTAATATTCATCATAACGACCGAGTACAGCAAGTGGGTGTTCGTGCCATTGCTTTATGCCGACTCCGTGCCTGACACCGCCGAAATAACAGCTCTATTCGTTTTCATCGGATTATTGATAACTGTCCTGCTTTCTGCCGCAATATGCCTAAGACGCAGCACACTGTTTATGATGCTTTGCACAATGCCGCTTTCGCTCACTGCATTCGTGCTGGTGAGCACAATCCCGGACATTCAGTATATCATTATTCTTATCGGCTCCTACCTTACGATGCTGATTAGCTGCGCCCTGCAGCCGGACGGCCGAGGGCAGAGAGGAACCGCGGCATTCCCCGCAATCGGACTGACGGTTATAATACTAAGCATCGCTGCTTTTATAACACCGCAGGACGGGCGCACCGGCAGCGGGTTCATCCGTGAAGCTGATGCCGAAATCAGGCTTATTCTAGCTCGCTTAGGCGTAATCTCGTATGACTCCGGCCTCGGGTGGCCGTTATCATCCGAAGGCCGCTGGCAGTTTAACACCACAAATGTAGGGATTGCAAATGCCGGTTTCCGCGATATTACTCATACCAGTCTTCTGGAAATAAAGGTAGACACACCCGGCATATTTTATTTGCGCGGCTATGCAATGGAGCGTTTTGACGGTAGGTCATGGCATTTCGACAGTGATGCTATGACAATGTACACATTTGAGCCGTTGACAAGAGGTATGCCCGCCAGAATCGCGGAAGGCCATCATATGAGAATCAGCGGCGGGGGAACCTCCCGGGTAGAAATGATAATTGCGCAGACCGGCGACTCAACTCCGGGGATAAAATATGTGCCATATTACAGTTATCAGGAAGTGTTTGATAACTACCCTTACAGCGTGGAGTTTTTCTACAATGCGGACAAAGGCATAAACGATATGCTGTTTGAAATGCCGACACCGAATTTAGACATAATGCTGCAAGGGTACGCAAACTGGCTTTACAGAAGCGGCCTGTATACGCAAATAGAGACTTCAACCGCAGTCGCCCTGAGACAGATGGCGCTTGATGCGGGAATCAACATTCGTGCAGGCAGGGCAAATATTGCCGAACAGGTCGCTGCGTTCATTTCCTCATCTGCAAGGTATACTCTAAGACCGACAACCACCCCCGCAGACCGGGATTTCACCCTGCATTTTCTGGAAACATCAAAGGAAGGTTACTGCATCCACTTTACCACAGCAGCCGTGCTAATGCTAAGGGCTCTGGATATCCCTGCCCGCTTTACTTCGGGATTTGCGGTGGTTGTCCCGGAGCGCGATGTCGGCTCGGTAATCACTCTCACCGATAGGCACGCGCACGCCTGGGTGGAGGTATATTACGACAATATAGGATGGCTGCCGCTTGAAGTGACCCCATCCTCCACGGCATACGGCAGCGCTGAAGCTGCGCCGCCTACCGGCCCCACTTCAAGCATCATCCCTGATATACAGCCGGACTGGGAAGAAGAATACTTGGATCATGAATTTCCGGATGTAACCCGCCCATCACCGGGGAACGAAGCCCAGGCAACCGGACCTGATACTCCGGGTTTTTGGGAGGATTGGGGAACCGCCGTCCTGATTGCAATATCTGTAGCCGCGTTTATTTCCCTGCTGCGTTTCAGATGGGCCTTAGCACGCACGCTTCGGAAGAACCGCTTCTCACAGGAGGACCCCAATGCCGCAGTTATATGCGTCCACAGATATATCGTCCGCTTGGACCGTCATAAGAAGATACCTGACGAAATTGAAGAACTGGCATTGAAGGCGCGCTTCAGCCAGCATATTATTTCCGAAGACGAGCGGCAGAAGGTGATAAAATATTCGTCTGATTTAAGACAGGATATCTGCAAAGGCAAGGGCGTTATCAGCCGCTTCCTGCTAAGCACAGTCAGAGGACTTTAGTAACTTATTGACTATTTAAGCAAATAAAAAATCAAATCCGTCTGCGGAGCAGACACAACAACTGTCAACTGTCAACTCTCAACTGTCAACTGCGGCTTGTCCGCGTTAGGGGGATAGATATGGGTTCTGATTTGAGGTATTTCTCCGCGCCTGGCAGGGTGGAGGTCTGCGGGAATCACACTGACCATCAGCATGGCAGGGTTCTCGCTGCTGCGATAAATCTTGAAGCTGCTGCCGCCGTCAGGGCTACCGGCACGAATACTGTCTCTATAAAGAGTGCCGGATTTGAATCCTCGGAGATTGATTTAGGCGATCTGACACCAAAGGCTTCGGAAGCCGGAACTCCTGCTTCCATCGTGCGCGGCATCGCGGCTTGGTTTGCGGATAAGGGTTACCCTATCGGCGGTTTTGATGCGGAGATTTCATCAAATATTCCTGTCGGAGCAGGGCTTTCGAGCTCCGCAGCTATAGAAGTGCTTATTGGCTGTATCTTCAAAGGCTTGTTTGGCGCGGATATATCGCCGATAGAACTGGCACAGGCGGGTCAATACGCGGAGAATGTCTATTTCGGGAAGCCCTGCGGGCTGATGGATCAGACTGCATCAAGCTTTGGCGGTCTTAATATCATTGACTTCTGCGACCCTGCGCTGCCTGTAGTTACCCCGGTCAGCGCACAGTTTCCGGGTTTTGAGCTTTGTATCGTAAATACAGGCGGTTCCCACGCGGACCTGACACCGGAGTATGCGGCTTGCACGCAGGAAATGAAAGCAGTCGCAAGACATTTCGGAAAGGAGTTCCTGCGGGAGGTTGCCGAGGACGGTTTTTATGCTTCGCTGGCAGATTTGCGCAGTTTGGGCGATAGCGCCGTACTGCGTGCAATACACTTTTTCGGGGATAACAAGCGTGTGCTCAAACAGGCTGATGCCTTAAATAAAGGCGATATGAGCACATTTTTAGAGCTTGTTGTTGAATCGGGCCGCTCATCTCTGGCGTATCTGCAAAATGTATATAGCTCGAATAACCGCCGGGAGCAGGGCCTGACCCTCGCGCTTGCGCTCTCCGAGAGACATCTGACGGGCTCAGGAGCCTGGCGTGTTCATGGCGGAGGCTTTGCCGGTACTATACTGGCATTTGTGCCGGAAGATAAAAAAGAAAGCTACAACAAGCATATGACAGCTGTTTTCGGCGAGAACTCCTGCCACTTCCTGAAAATCAACAGCCAAGGCGGCAGGGAGCTAGTGGCGAGTAACACCTAGTGGCGCAGAGTTGAGTTGAGAATTTTCCATTTTGAACTTATTTTTTGGAGGTTTATTTATGTCTATTTTTGTTACAGGCGGGGCGGGGTATATCGGATCGCATACTATTTTGGAGCTCTTGAATCAGGGGTATGACGTAGTCGTCGCGGATAATTTTTCCAATAGCAAGCCTGAGGCGGTCCGGCGTGTTAAAGACCTTGCTCAAAAGGATTTTCCGTTTTATGAAATGGATGTGCGCGATGGCGCAGGCTTAGATCGCATATTTGGCGAGCATGATATTACATGCGTGATACATTTTGCGGGAGCCAAGGCTGTTGGAGAATCTGTTAGCCTGCCGCTGAAATACTACTCAAACAATCTGGATTCGACGATTAGCTTATGCCAAGCCATGCAGAAACATGACGTTAGGAAGATTATTTTTTCCTCAAGCGCAACGGTATACAGCGGCGATAACGAGATGCCGCTTACGGAGCAGTCGCGTACCGGAGACTGCTCAAATCCATATGGATGGACTAAATTTATGTGCGAGCAGATTCTAAAGGATGCGGCTCATATCAATGAGAACTGGTCGGTCGGGCTTCTGCGCTATTTTAACCCAATCGGCGCTCATGAGAGCGGCATGATTGGCGAAGACCCGCAGGATATCCCCAACAATCTAATGCCCTTTATAGCGCAGACTGCGGTTGGCAGACATCCGTACCTGAACGTCTACGGCGACGATTATGATACGCCCGACGGAACCGGCGTGCGCGACTATATCCACGTTGTGGATTTAGCGGCGGGTCATGTGGCTGCAATAGAATATCTGGATAAGCATACCGGTGTTGGTGTATTTAACCTCGGCACCGGGAAAGGTGTCAGCGTGCTGGAACTCGTATCCGCGTTTGAACTCGCTACCGGGGTCAGCATACCGAGAAAACATGTTGAGCGGCGCCCCGGCGACCTGCCCTCTACATACGCTTCGACAGAAAAAGCCCGGCGCGAGCTAAAATGGGAAGCGAAAAAGACCACCGCAGACGCCTGCGCCGACTCATGGCGCTGGCAAAAAAACAACCCTGACGGTTTTTAGCAGCTTGCGTAACAGTACAGATGATCTCAGGATATTTTGTCTGCCGGTGATGATGGCTGTTTATGTGCCCCGCAGAGCGCAACCACGGACGGTGGAGCGTTCGCGAATTGAAACAGGACGTTTCACCCCGCGACTAGGGGCACAGATACAGCCGTCTGAACGCAAGGCACGGTTCAGATTAGTGGTTTGCAAAAGAAAGACAAGGATTTCTCCTTGCCTTTTCTTTTATTTCCGTTTTTTCCTTTTCGTGTTCTGCTCTTGCTGCTGTTGGTTTATGCCGGCGAACTCCAAGAGCAGTTCTTTTTGTCTCGGGGTGAGTGATACCGGGACGGTAATGTTCACAGTCACGAACTGGTCGCCCCTGGAGGTGCCCCGCAGGCTTTGTATGCCCTTGCCCCGTAGCCTGAACACAGTGCCGGTTTGCGTGCCCGCCGGCATCGAATACTTTACCTTACCGTCTAATGTGGGAACCTCCAGCTCCGCGCCGAGCGCGGCCTGAGCGAATGAAACCGTCATATTGAGCAGAACGGAATTACCCTCGCGCTCGAAAAACGGATGCTTCATAACGCTGATAGTAACAAACAAGTCGCCCGCCTCGCCGCCATTAGCGCCAGCGCTTCCCTGACCGCGCAGTGAGATTGTCTGACCATTGTCTATCCCGGCAGGGATATTGACCCATATGTTTCTATTTCGCCGCACAAGACCGAGGCCTTTGCATTTAGAGCAAGGTTTGTGGATGATTTTGCCGCGGCCGCTGCATTTCGGGCATTCCGTAGATGTCTGCATAACACCAAACGGGGTACGCTGCTGTGCGACAACAGTGCCAAGCCCCTTGCAGTTAGCGCAAACCTCTGCCGTAGTACCCTTTGCGCAACCTGTGCCTGTACACTCGTCACATGCCTCAATGCGCATTACGCTGATTTCTTTTTCCGCGCCAAACGCCGCTTCCTCAAATGAGACTGATACGCTTGTCAAGACCCGCTCGCCTTTTCTGGGCGCATTGCGGTTTCTGGCAGTGCTTCCGCCTCCGCCGCCGAAGATAGAGCCGAAAAGATCCCCAAGGTCGAAATCCATGCCTCCAAACCCGCTAAACCCGCCGCCGAAGCCGCCACCGCCGAAGTTCGGATCTACTCCGGCATGGCCAAACTGGTCGTAACGCGATTTTTTGTTGGCATCGGAGAGCACCTCATAGGCCTCGTTTACTTCCTTGAAACGCTCCTCGGCTCTTTTATTCCCCGGATTGACATCGGGGTGGTACTTTTTCGCCTGCTTGCGAAAGGCCTTTTTTATTTCCTCATCGGAAGCGCCTTTTGTCAAACCCAGCGATTCGTAATAGTCTCTTTTATCTTCAGCCATGGCTACCTAACCCCTTATTTATCGTCGTCCACTACCTCGTAGTCCGCATCATAATACTCTCCCCCTGAGCCCGGCCCCGGGTCAGAGCCTCCGGCATCACCGCCGAATGGCGGATCCTGAGGCGGCGCCCCCTGCGGCTGGGCTTGGCTGTACAGTTTTTCGCTTGCGGCATAGAAGGCTTTTTCGAGCTCCTCAGTTGCTTGCTTGATTGAATCTGTGTCGGTTCCGGACAGCGCGGTCTTAACCTTGGACAGCGCGTCTTCAATCGATTGCTTGTCGCCGGAATCAAGTTTGTCGCCAACTTCCGAAAGCGTTTTCTCGCTCTGATAGACTATATGGTCGGCGTGGTTGCGGGTCTCCGCTTCTTCTTTGCGCCGGGCATCTTCCGAGGCGAACTGCTCGGCTTCTTTCATTGCTTTTTCGATGTCTTCTTTAGAGAGATTTGCGGAAGCGGTTATCGTGATATTCTGCTCCCTGCCGGTACCAAGGTCTTTTGCAGAGACATTGACTATGCCGTTGGCATCTATGTCGAAGGTGACCTCAATTTGAGGGATGCCCCGGCGTGCGGGCGCAATGCCGTCAAGATGGAACCTGCCTAAGGATTTGTTGTATTGCGCCATTTCACGCTCACCCTGCAAAACGTGGACTTCGACGGAAGTCTGATTGTCTGCGGCGGTTGAGAAAACCTGGCTTTTCTTTGTCGGGATTGTTGTGTTGCGTTCTATCAGTTTTGTGCAGACAGCGCCCATTGTCTCTATACCGAGGGACAGAGGCGTAACATCAAGCAGCAGGATACCCTCGACATCGCCGCCGAGCACGCCGCCTTGTATCGCTGCGCCCGCTGCGACACACTCGTCAGGGTTGATGCCTTTGAACGGCTCTTTGCCTGTTATTCTCTTTACCGCATCCTGAACTGCGGGGATACGCGTAGAACCGCCGACAAGAAGCACTTTTGACAGTTGGTTTGCGTTTAGCCCGGAATCGGTCAGCGCCTGAGATACCGGCTGGAGAGTTTTTTCAACCAGATGCGCGGTCAGTTCATTGAACTTCGCTCTGGTGAGCGTGAAATCCAGGTGCTTCGGGCCGGATGCGTCTGCTGTGATGTAAGGCAGATTGATTTGTGAAGAAGTCACGCCGGATAAGTCGGTTTTTGCCTTCTCCGCCGCTTCGCGCAACCGCTGGACTGCAATTTTGTCAGCCGAGAGGTCTATTCCGTTATCTTTCTTGAACTCGCCCAGCAGATAGTTCACAATACACTCGTCAAAGTCATCGCCGCCCAGACGGTTATTGCCGGATGTAGCAAGAACCTCTATGACGCCGTCGCCTATTTCCAGGATTGATACGTCGAATGTGCCGCCGCCGAGGTCATAGACCATGATTTTCTGATCCTGCTCCTTGTCAAGTCCGTATGCGAGGGCGGCTGCCGTCGGCTCGTTTATGATGCGTTTAACATCAAGCCCCGCGATTTTCCCTGCATCCTTCGTTGCCTGGCGCTGTGAATCGGTGAAGTATGCGGGAACGGTGATGACAGCTTCCGTAACCTTCGTGCCAAGGTAGCTTTCCGCGTCTGCTTTGAGTTTTTGCAGGATCATTGCGGAAATCTCCTGCGGCGTATAATGCTTGTCATCTATTTTCGCCCTAAATGAGCTGCCCATTTCGCGCTTTACGGACATTACCGTGCGCTCCGGGTTGGTGATAGCCTGCCGCTTCGCTACATGACCCGTCATGCGCTCGCCCTTCGGGGAGAATGCGACGACCGACGGCGTTGTGCGGCCGCCTTCGGCATTGGCAATTATGACAGGCTCACCGGCTTCGATGACCGCCACGCATGAGTTTGTGGTTCCTAAGTCGATTCCAATAATCTTTCCCATTGTAATTTACCTCCAGATAGTTATTTGTAGTTTTTATTAATTCGCCACGACGACAGCGGAGAACCGTATTACCCGGTCGCCCAGCGCAAAGCCCTTTTGAAATTCTTCCGACACTATTTTCTCGCCCAGTTCCGGGTTCTCAACGGACATGACCGCATTGTGCCTGTTGGGGTCAAACGGCTGCCCCACTGCAGGGATCGGAATTACATCCATACCCTCTAATATCTCCATAAGCTGTGTCATAGTCATCTCTACGCCTTTGTAGTAGGCTTCGTCTGCACATTCCATCTTCAGAGCCCGTTCGAGATTGTCGTAAACAGGCAGTAATTTGGATATTGTGTCGGCGCGGGCATCGTTAAATGTCTTTTCGCGTTCTTTCGCGCTGCGCCTTCTGAAATTATCGTATTCCGCCGCAAGGCGGAGATATTTGTCGCGTTCAGCCGCAAGGTCGCCGCTTTGCGGTTCATCGCCCGGAGTTTCTGATGCTGCGCCTGCGGCACCCGCGGCACCTGCATCGCAGTCCGCTTCGTCTGATGCCGTGTTTTCCATTGAGCCGCAATCTGCGCAGACTGCCGCATCAGACCGGGTTTCTTCGGTTGATACAGCCGGTTCGTCAGCTACATCATGCGCTGCATTGTCTTTCTTAGTTTTTGGTTTTGACGGGGCTTTTTCGTTTTTCAATTCTAAGGTCTCCTTTCTCTGTTCTTAGTACCTTAATGACTAATTAAGCAAATAAAAAACAACAAAATCAAATCCGTCTGCGGAGCAGACACAACAACTCTCAACTCTCAACTCTCAACTCTCAACTCTCAACTGCGGCTTGCCCGCATTAGTTCTCAATCCCTGTAAGAATCCGGCTTAAGCCTTGGGCTATGTAGGATAAACGGGCTGCTACCTTGGAATAATCCATTCTTGTGGGACCGACTACCCCAATTAAGCCTTGCATGTCATCCCCTGCATCGTATCGGACTGTCATTACGCTGGTGTCGCGAAGCTCGTTTGCTAAATTCTCCGGGCCTATTGTTATTTTGATTTCTCCCGAAGCATCAGGCGACGGGAGCTTTGTCAGCTCTTTGTCGTTTGAAAGGTAGTTTACAAGGCGCTGTACCTTTTCTATATCCCGGTATTCCGGATGGTTTAGGAGGCTCATCGCGCCCGTGACATGGGTGCCGATTGTCTTTGCCTCGCATAACAGCTCTATGGCAAACGCAGCGATAATGGCTACAATCCCTGATGTGTCGCACACCGCGCGCTCGACGGATTTGATGAGAGGCGGGGTTATGCGGTCTTCCGGGATACCCGTGAAGTTTGCGTTGAAGACCGCCCCCAGTTTTATCAGCGCTGTTGAATCTATAGGGGATGTCAGGTGTACCAGTTTGTTTTTTACAGAATCATTGCTCATAAGCGCTACTATGATAAAAGAAAACGGGTCGATGAAGATGAAATCAAGTCTTACGATACTCACCAAGCCTGTTGCCGAAGCCAGTGCATAAGCCGGATATGTAGTCAGCCTCGAAGCGAGCCCGCCCGCTTCATAAAGCAGCTTCGACTTCTCAGGCAGCAGGGATTTCTCCAGCATGTGCGAGCTTACGGCAGGGCTTCTGTCAAGAGTGTTGTTGATTTCTATTGCATCGTCAGGCGAAAGGTCATGGCGGCGCATTAGTTCATTTACATAAGCGCGGTACCCTTGCGCGGATGGCACTCTGCCTGCGGAAGTGTGCGGCTGCTCAAGCAGCCCCAGGGATTCAAGCTCCGCCATTTCGTTGCGGATTGTCGCAGATGAGACAGAAGAACCCAGCTCAGCCGCAACAGCCTTCGAACCCACAGGTTCCGCTGTCTTGACATGCTGTTCGACGACAGCGCGGAGAACGACCTTTTTTCTTTCGCTTAGCAACATGTTAACCTCTGATAAGAAAACGTTATGCCCCATAAGCTGATTTGGCATTAAAAATGTCCGCTTTACCGGTAAAACCTGAGCCTCCGGCTCGGATTAGCACTCTAACGCGGAGAGTGCTAACACTAATTTACCACTCTTTTTTCGTATTGTCAAGTATTAATGTTTTCGTTTTGTAAATTATTAGTAAATACTTGTTGTTGCTTTTCTGTAAACTGTACAGTATTCTTAGTAATAGTTGGGTATCGGGAGTCACGGGGGAGGATATCGGCGTTGAAGAAACCTTTGCATCGCGCGGTAGTAGCTCTGGCTGCTTTCATATTAGGTATCCTTATCTCGGGTGTGCTGTATGTGCTGACGGGGTTTTCGCTCTTTGGGGACCCGCTTGAAAGCCATCTCATCCCATCAGATTCCGATGATTCCGATTTTGTAGATATGGCTTATGTCGTTGTGGAGCATATTAAGAATAAGGATTACCGCGCATTATCCAGATATGTCCATCCGGAGCTAGGCGTGGTCTTTTCGCCGTATGCGACAATCACGCTCAGGCCGAATCTGCGCTTTACGGCAAATCAGGTAGCAGGCTTTGCAAGGGACAGGGATTCATATATATGGGGGGTGCGCGACGGCACCGGCGAGCCTATAGAAATGACTCCGAACGAGTATTTTTCCGAGTTTGTTTTTACACGGGATTATACCACAGCCCCGATGCTTGGCATCGATCATATTGTACGGCGCGGGAACGCGCTTGAGAACATCACGGAGGTTTTCCCTGATGTTCGTTTTGTAGATTTCCATTTTCCCGGAAATGAAACAGACTCCATGAACGGCCATTCATGGAGCACGCTCAGACTGGGTTTCGAAGACCATAACGGCCGCCTAAGGCTGACGGCAATCATAAGAAGCGTATGGACGGTATAGGGGGGTGAATTTGGATAGTGTGCAAATAGTCATCATTTTTTTACTTTAATATGCAAAGAAAACGGAGGAAACACCCAATGCGAGAACTCCTAAAGAAATCAATATCCCTGCTCCTGTGCCTGACACTCATACTGGGCATGGCGGCGAACCTCACGGTTAGGGTGTCAGCCTATGAAGACGGCACGGAGGACTACCCGTTCCTGTACTGCGGCGAGAAAAGCGAAGTGGAAAGTGATATCATATGCATAGAGAAAGGAGATATCACATGGCCAGTAACAACAGAAAATACTCAGAAGAAATGCGCGAGCAAACCGCAAGGTTAATAGTGGAAGGAGGCAAATCAGCGACAAGCGTAGCTGAGGAGCTAGGGATAGACAAGAACACAGTGTGCCGCTGGGCGAGAGAATATAGGCAGGAAAGGAAACTGCCGAGCTATGCGGAAGCAAAGGGGATAAAGAGCACAACGCCAAAGAGCGAGAAGGAGTTGTTGATAAAGGTCAGGGAACTAGAACGGGAGGCAAAGCGGCGGGACAAGGAGCTAAAGGAGGAGAGGGAAAAGGTAGAAATACTAAAAAAATCCCTGCGCATCTTCATGCAAGTTCACGAATGAAGTACGAAGCGATTTGTACATATAGCTCCGAGCATTCAGTGAGGAAGATGTGCAAGGTACTGGGGCTAAAAGAGAGCGGGTACTGGCAATGGTGTACGCGATTGCGCGCGAAGCTGGAAAAGCGGCAGAAGGAAGAAGAAACGGTAAAAAAGGTAGGTGAAATATTCGAGGCAAACGGCAGGGTGTACGGCTACCGGAAAATGCACAGGGCTATGGAAAAAGCAGGATACGATATGAGTGAGTACAAGGTCAGGCGAATAATGCGCGAAAACGGTTACTACCCTGTAGTGGTGAAGAAATACCAGCCACAAAAGAGCGGAAAAACGGATGGCCGCTACTATGAAGACAAGGTAAAGCAGGACTATACGGCAGAGCAGCCGAACAGCATCTGGACTGGCGACATCACATACATAAGGACAAGGGTGGGGTTTGTATATCTGGCGGCAATAATAGACCTTTACAACCGGGAGATAGTGGGGTATAGTATCAGCAAAACAGTGGACTCGGAACTGGCGAAAAGCGCACTAGGGAACGCATTGGCGCGGAGGGGGAAATGCGGTGGTATCCGCCTCATTTTCCACAGCGACAGGGGATGTCAGTACAGCAGCAAGGCGTATCAGGGTATGCTCAGGGCGAATGGGATTGAAGGCAGCATGAGCAAGCCGGGGTGTCCGTATGACAATGCTTGCATAGAGAGCTTCTTCAGCAGCGCAAAAAGGGAGTGCATCTACCGCAAGGAGTATGACGGGATAGAAGAAGTAAGGCGCGACATGTTCGAATACATCGAGATGTTTTATAACAGAAAACGTATACATGGAACACTTGGTTACCTCAGCCCGGTGGAATACCGTTTATCGAAGCAAGTTGCTTAAACTGCAAACTATGTACCTTGAAACCTAAATAACATGCCTTAGATTGGGTCACTCACGGCATAAACAATGCCACATAATGTATATGAATCGTAGGTATACATATGATTCACAAACCCACTCACGATTATCGCCGCAGCTCAAAGGCGTGAATGTAACAATAACCTACGATGCAAGCGGCAACGCGACGGAGATATATGACACGGACGGCATAAAGATACAGGAAACGCAGTACGATGCGCTTAACCGCCCTATAAGCACCACAGACGCTTTGGGCAACACGCGCGGCACCCAGTACGGTCTGCTGTCCGAGGTCATAGCGAGCATAGACGCGAAGAACCAAGCGGAAAGCTACAGCTATGACATGATGGGCAGACTTCTCGAAGCGACGGACAGGGCGCAGGGGATAACGGCATACTCGTACGACACCGCAGGGAACCTGACATCACTGACCGACCCTAACGGCAACACGACGCAGTGGAGCCGCGACCTTCTTGGAAGGGTAACACAAGAAACGACAGCGACAGGCGGCGAAAAGCACTTAGCATACGACCCCATAGGACAGCTAACCTCAATGACGAACGCCAGAGGGCATATCCTTACCTTCGCCTACGACGAGGCAAACCGGATGACAAGCGTGGCGGGGGTAAGCTACACTTACGATGCTGCGGGCAACGTTCTGACGGTTACGAACGAGAACGGCACGACGGAAAGAGAGTATGATGAGCTTAACAGGGTCATATCGTTCACCGACGTAAACGGCAACACGATAGGCTACGTCTACGATGCAGTCAGCAACCTGACGGAGCTGACTTACCCTGACGGCAGCACGGTTACATACTCGTACAACGCAGCCAACCAGCTAACTGAGGTCATAGACTACGCCGGGCGGCTTACCCTCTTTACCTACTACGGCAACGGCAGACTGTACAAGACCGGGCGCAGCAACGGCACGGAGGAGACGTACGAGTACGACGAGCTAGGGCGGCGGACATTCGCGGAAGACAGGATCAGCGGGTTAGTTATATCCGGCGCGTACTACACATATGACGCGAACGGCAACCTAGCCACAGAATACACCTACCCAGGCTTCCAGGGCTACGAGGACATATTCAGTTACGACAGCATAGACAGGGTGACCGGGAAGCACGACCGCTACAAAGACCAGTACTTCGAGTACGACCAAGGAGGCAACATAACAGACCTCAACGGCGAAGTGCTATCTTACGGCCCGGGCAACCGCCTGACGCATTACGGCGGCCAAACCCTGACATACGACGCTGACGGCAACATGACCTATGGCCCGCTTGCGGGCGCGTTCGAAGACTTCGAGTACGACAGACTGAACCGCCTAATCAAAGCGGGGGACACCGAATACGCCTACGATGGCGAAGGCACGAGGATATCTGCGGGCGGCGTAACATATGTCACGGATCCGAACCACGAACTCTCGCAACTGCTGATGTCCTACCACGAAGACGGCAGCGTGACGTACTACGTCTACGCGCCCGGCCATGGCCTCGTATCGCAGGAGATATTCCGCGCAGGCGATCCATACGGAGAGTACCGCGCGTTCCACTTCGACCACCGGGGTAACACGATAGCCATGACGTGCGAAAGCGCAGGCCTTGGGGATTTAGCAAGCTATTATGTGTACGGCGAAATAGAAGACAGGCCCCAAACCACCGATACGCTATTCCTGTTCGCCGGGAAGTACGGCGTGCAGACGGACGACAACGGCCTGTTCTACATGCGGGCGAGGTACTACAACCCGGAGATTGGGAGGTTCATCAACGAGGACCCGATCAGGGACGGGCTGAACTGGTATGGGTATGCAGGGGGCAATCCGATAAGCAGGATAGACCCAACAGGACTACACTGGGAATCAAAAAATTATTATGATAGCATTATTAGGCAACCGATAGGGTCATTAGTGTCTCCATCAACCTATGTCAATATCTTCCCTGATAATCCATTTTTGCCTCCGGGATACTTAATCGATGATGTACCACAAAGAGGTGAGTTTGGAAAATTTACATCACTAAAAAGTGCGGCTGAAGATTTTGCCTTGACAACAAATCCGCTTTCTATTCAAAATGATTGGGAATACGGAACATATTTCTACACATGGGAAGAAACAGTGAAAAAGAATTTCTTTTTTATCCGATGGTCAGAAACGGTCACATACTATTCATATACAAAACCGCTCACAAGTAAGAGTTATAGAACCGTGGATTTGGATTATATAAACCCTATCATACCTTATGATACGACATTTGCGGCCATTGGACATACACACGGTGCCTTTAGGGAATCTTTCGTCCATAGCGGAAGAGACTGGAGTGAACATTTTTCGCCCGCTGACAGAACGATTGCTAGAGAGTATGGGATTACATTTATTATGGTGACGCCGATGGGAGCGGTGTATAAATATGACCCGACAAAGCCTACAATGAAAGGTGGTAGTGAAACATATTTCAAACCATGGTCAATGCCACAT
>Ga0099364_10004982_pt1 | contig 19887 bp, 11 predicted proteins | sample TergutTh196P3_FD_73070 | JGI IMG/M metagenome (GOLD analysis project Ga0099364, IMG submission 73070) | Microcerotermes parvus P3 segment gut microbial communities from Pointe-Noire, Republic of the Congo - Th196 P3 | ecosystem: Host-associated > Arthropoda: Insects > Digestive system > Gut ... | reverse complement strand
CGGTTTTGAACAAGTTGACAAAATATCAATAGTGAAATTAATAACCGTGTTTTATGGATGGGAAATGATTGTAATAGAGAATCTGTCGTAGGGAACGCATTTATCCGTTCCGCACCCAATTCTGTAGGGAACGCACCCAATTCTGTAGGGAACGCATTTATTCGTTCCTAGTTCGGTTGGGAATATATCGAATAATGAAATATCAATTTTGAATTAGGAACACATTTGGTGCGAAATTTACGATACATAGCAAGACCGAACTAGGAACGAATAAATGCGTTCCCTACAGAATTGTGTGCGTTCCGCACAGAAGCAGGAACGAATAAATGCGTTTCCTACAGAAAAAACAAAAAAAGGGGAGCATTTCTGCTCCCCTTCAATTCCCCCATTATTCCCCCAGTTCAGGGATTATTTCATTAACACAGCTCTATTTACTTTTGTAAATCCGTCTGTATTCATTCTGATGAAGTAAACGCCAGAGGCAGATTGTCTACCTGTGTCACTTACTCCGTTCCAGATAACTTGGTGGTTACCTGCTTCCATTTCTTCGTCAACTAGTGTTGCCACTCTTTGGCCTCTAATGTTGTATACAACAATTGAAGCGTGCCCTTTATTTTTAGTGCTGAATCTAATAGTTGTAGTTGGGTTGAATGGGTTTGGATAGTTTTGGTGCAGTTGATTTTCGAATGTAACAGGTGGTAAGTCGTCTATATCAGTGTCAAAGTCGTAAGGAATTATAAATGGATCAGCCATGTAACCAGTAGTGCCACCGGGTATAGATTTAAGTGTTTTAGTAAGATATTCAACACGCTCTCCCCAGATATCTTGATGAATTCTGAAAGAAATTTCTTGGTTCATCGTAGTAGTATTCACCACAATCATAGCATAGCTGTGTCCAAGATAGTCAATAACTTCCGCTTTTCCTCTAAGTTCGCCATTAATGTAAGCAGCTAGAGTATGTCCGGGAGGAATAGGATTACCTTTATTTTCAATTCTAGCCACAACTAAGTGGTTACTTGTAAGCACTTTCACATCGCCAAATGGATCATCAGTTTGGAAATTAGCCATTGGTGGGATCGCAGGAGGCATAGTTCTTCTTGCAGATTCAATACCAAAATCAAAACCTGCTGATTTTGGAAGTCTTACTAGATGAACTGTGTATATTTCATCACGGGAAACTTCATCATCTACATTAGCTACGAAGAATCTATAAGTTTCTTTTGGTGCAACTATATACTTATCATCGGAATCTTTGTTATAACCGATACTACCTGAAAATAGTTGATCACCAACAGGTTCGCCGTCACTGTCTATACCTGTATACATACCACCGCCGGTAATATCAAAGATAAGTCTTGGGTTAACTAATTCTACGTCACCATCTGCTGGAATAGCAATAATGAATTCATTTTCTCCAGCAGGAACAGCTTGATAGATGTCAGCATCTAAAAGACTTCCTGTTGTTTCATCATAATTATTTACAAAAGCGATGCTGTTTAGAGTTCTTACTGGTGTTGCTGGGTCACCAACTTCTTCAACTACATTAAAGCTGATTCTGTAAACAACTATAATTGCAGCTTCTAAAGCTTCTGGGACAATACTACCTGAACCAAGATCTTTGTCAGAGAAGATCATGTAAACAACTCCGCCCTCGTGGTTTCTGGTGGTAACGCCTGCAAATGGGATATTGTCTAGGCTGTCAACTGAATATTCTGATAGTTGAGTAATGAAATCTTCCCAGTTTAATTCTGGTACTTCGGGTTGATCTGGAACGGTTGGGGTGTCATGAGTACAAGCGCAATTTTGATCTGTACAGTCGCAAACACCACCGGCACATTCAGTACATCCATTAGCATCACAAATTGGGCATGGGTCAGGTGTTGGTGGAGTAACTCCACAATCGCAACCGACATCACCACAATTGTTTTGATCATCGCAAACGCATGGGTCGCATGTTCCACATCCACAATCGCAAGAAGTGTCAGGAGCAGTTGGTGTGCAATCGCATCCTTTAGTATCACATTCATCTTCATCTATGCAATCGCATGAACCACCACTAAGACAATCTGAACAATCGCAAACATGGCTTCTCATTCCCCCAAACAATCTTTGAGATCTAGTGCTAGTAAGTGAAGGTTGTGTAGCAGTTCTAGCATTTCTAGTATTTGCCATATCAGGGTTATTTCTAACAGAAGAAGAGTTCAGTGTACCTTGAGAGTTAGTTCTAGTGTTTGAAGAGTTTTCTCTAGTCACTCTAGTATTTCTTTCAGAGTTTTGTCTAACAGCAGCTTGTCTTGTAGCAACAGTGTTATTTCTAGTATGTCTTCCATCTGTGATAGAAGCGTTTCTGGTAGGAGGAGCATCATGTAGAACAGCCATAAGTGCATCATAGTTAGCATGGCTCATAATAAATTGAGAAGCCACTTCAAAAGTTCTATCAGCAGTATGAGTTTGTACAATACCGATAAGGTCGGCGTTAGTTTCATCTTCAGAAAGCTCAATGTTAATAACTTTTGGTCCACGAAGGTTTAATACTTCGTTGTCACCGGTTAGATAGCCAGTTCTTGTAGCGACAAAAACTTCACCTAGTCTACCTTGAACAGCACCAAAGGTTCTGTATTCTGCAGCGTTAGGAGCAACTTCAGGATCTGCAGTTACGATTCTATATAATTGGTTTCTAACAACATAGTCGGTTTGAACATCAGGATGTGTTTCGGCTGGAACACCGGCATCATATACAAGATCTCTATAAGGTAAACCTAAGAATTCGTTATCAATAACACCGATAGCGTGAGATTGATTAGCTCTACCATCTCCATCCCAATCAGTTAAATCATCAACCGGATATATAATCAAGTGTTTAATCACGTCACTATACCCTGGCATATTGTATTGAAGAGTTTCTGGAGATTCGCTATCATTAGCCATCCAGAAACCTCTACCGGGTTCCATGTATCTAAGGTTTGACACACCGGGTATATTTTCTGTATGGTAATAAGATTCAGTATCAGAAGAAATCCAGGTAATATCTTCATCATTATTAACCACAGGTCTAGTTTGTGTAGTTCTTCCGGGAATGTATCCAACAAGAGTAAGAGCAGGTTGTGGTTCTGGGACAGCAGTTGAAGCAGCTGGTTTTCCACGTAAGCTAACATTACGTATGTATCTTGGAGTATCTGTAAGTCTGAAGAGGATGTTATTAACGTCATCAAGATCAGTAGGTTCGCCAACTTGTGTAGGTTCGGGTTGACCATCTGGTCCTGCATAACGTCCAACTCTTACAAAGTAACCACCGTCTGATTCAGGATATCTAGTATCATAATACTTAATAGGATATGAATTAGCATTTGCCAGTGAAGAATCAAAAGCATCTTTTGAGAATCCCCAACGAGGAGTTCTAACTTCAGCGATACGTGACACCACATTAGGTACAGCTCCATTACCAAGTTCATTAAATTGTCTATTTTCTCTAAACACTTCAGCAATAGATGGATCTTCATGATCAACGTTGAAAGAGATTAAGTTCCAGCCTCTTCTAAGCGGAATATTTTGAGTTCTTTCAATAAGGCTTGGGTTTCCACCACCTGGGTTATCTGTAGTAAGAACTATTGGTAATGCAATCCATTTGTCTTCGTCCATTTTAATTGGTTCAATAGGAAGTTGAAGCGTGTTTGTGCTGCTTAAGACACCTGTGGTTCTGTTCATAGTATCCAGAGATTGAACATCACTATACCCAGCATCAATAAATTGTTGGTTAGTAATATGTACCGAATGTACCATATGGTCAACAATAATAGGCACATAGAAATAACCGAATTCGTTGGTGAAGAACTCAGGAGTGTCACCAGTTAATGATCCAGTAGCAGAATTATTAGTCACAACCCTAATTCCACCATTTTCATAAGGAAGTTGTTTAGCTTCATCAAAATAGATAATACCTGCAAAGATATTATAAACGTTGTAAGCTATGAAATGTAGATCAGCATAATTATCTAACAAGAAAGGATTAGCTAGATCGAATAAACCTTTTAAAGGCTCACTATCGCCATCAGGGAAATCTTCAGTTTGTTTAACGTTCACATAAACGCTGTTTTCTGGAATGATTGTTTTTTCACCTGTTGCAGGTCTTAGGTCAATTGCCCAAGAGTCGTTATAATCGAAAGAACCATACGCAGAATCTGTAGGGTCAAAGTTAGGAATAAGCAGTTCTTCATCATCTATACCTTCAGGTTGTGGTGTAGAAGGCACAAATGAGTAAGATCTGTTATGTGGTTGAAGAATAACACGGCTGTTTACCCATGATCTGATGAAATAATAACCTGTACTATCGGTGATGAAATCAAATGGATCACCATCCAAATGTGCGTTTCTTACAAGCATTGCTGGTAATGGGTCGCCATTTGCGGTTTCGATTAGTCCGGAAAGATTGATTCTTTCTTTACCTGTGATACGATATGGTCCACCTTCGCTGTCGTTACCGATATGCGTACCCGGTACAGAAAGGACGTTAAATGACCATGGGGTGTCCCAAAGACGGTATTTGTCATCTACTACTGGTGGGGTCTCTGTCATATCAAACCCTTCAGGTTCCCAGATTTTAAAGTAAATATTTTCTCCAGCATCGGCTGTGTTTACGGTTATGGTGATATATCCGGAGCTGTTATTTTCGAAATCGGCGATTCCGCGAAGCTCTTCGGTTTGAGTAATGTCGTTGTTGACATAAGCAGCAAGACGGCTGCCTTGAAGAGGATAACGAGAAAGACCAGTTTCGTCTTCGATTGTTACTTGCGCCATTATACTCATTTGGTTCGTTGCACCATAGATATAACTGTCATCACCAAAGAAATTGTGGCGGGTGCCGGGAGCGTTCCAGAATGGTATTGAACGACCGGTAAGCTCGATTGTGGCGGATCTGTCGTCGGCAATTGCAACACCAGGGAAATCACTAGATGAAAGACCGGATTGATTAGATACGAAAACTGTGAGGAAGGTTTGTTCGGTACGCATTGCTTCATCCAAAGCTGCGGCGTAGGCGGCTTCATATGCTGCACTATTTTCATCGTAAATTTGCATGTATTCTTCATGGCCTAGAAGAGTGCTTGTGTGCCATCTATGTAAATCGGCTAAATAAGCATCATAGGCCATCCAGTTTGTGTACCATCCTGTATGTAAGTCTGCAAGAGCTGTATCAGAATCATAAGGAGGATCGGAAAAATTAGGTGGATTAGGATAAATTGTACCATCAGCAAATTCAAAATCTTCTGAGTTTTCATAATTTTCTGGTTCATTTGGTTCACCTTCCCATAATCCTGTTGGATCTGGTTTTGTTTCGGTTTCAAAATCATTGACTGCTAGTTCCCATGCTGCAAATAAAACCCAGTCACCCCAAATTTTAAATTCTGCTACATAATTAGGATCTGAAGTTTCATCATCATAAAAGTCTGTATCACTCCAACGAGGTGCAGGTGAAGGCCATTCAGCTAATGGGTCTTGGAATGTGAATTCAGGGTCTCCACCATTCCAATGTGGAGGATCATTAGGCGTGTTTTCCCACGCACCAGCTGGCGGCGGGTCCGGTTGAGAAGGCATTATAGGTTCTGAATCATTTAAATCTTTAACCCTTTCAGCAACATCATCAGTAGTTTCAGGATAATATCTAACGACCACTTGGAATGAACCACCGGGAGGAATAATTGACCCTGATGCAGGCAGGTTCCACAAGTCTATTGAAGCATCGGTAGCAATAGAATATTTTGCCACAACAAAGTCACCGTATGCTATGTCAGTAATATCAATATCACCAATAGTTCTAGTACCTTTTTTATATTCATCGCCATCTAAATCTGCACCATAATAGTACAAGTTTTCAGTTAATTCATTAGTAAAGATGAACGTTTTTTCGACGTATGCAGCGGGTTCTTCATCTAATAAAGTCATATCTTCTTCTACCCAATCCCCAAAATCATACATTTTCACATTAGGGAAAGCAATAATACTGTTATTTGTAGAGACTCTAATAGTGAAAGTAAGGTTAGGATAACCGGGCACAGTGAAGGTAATAAAGTCGCCATCTTGAGCAGGCAATCTGTTATTCACGATACAATGTGGAGCTACAAGAGTAAATTTAGCGATATAAATTTCAGAGCTTTGTTCAGTTTCCAGCATAAGTGGAGTGATGTTTTGCAAAGTTCTTTGGTTAAATATTTCGATTTGTGTGAAGTCTCTAGAATAGTCATTGTTGTCTTGAGCGTTAATGACAACAGTGTAAGTAGTGTCTAGTTGAAGGGTTCTAAGGCTAGAGTGTGTAGGGATATGGTCTTCGCTAGCAAGCACTCTTGCTCTTCTGATATTTCCGACAATACTAGGAGTGTTATGATGAGCGAAGTTAAGCGGAGGAGTGAAAGTAACAAGTCCTAAAGTAGGGTCGTTTGGTTGATGATAAATCGAATTAGAAATGTGAATACCAACAGATCTAGTACCCCAGAAATTGTAGTTAGCTAGAGGAAGGTTTGCAGTACCAGTATATCTAAGGTTTCTACCTTGATTTGTAACAATAACAGATGGTGGAACGGTTTCAATTTTGTAATCTTCATCTTCGCCATCGAAAGTATTGTTATAGATGTTGTTGAATTGGAAAGACAGTGGAGCACCGTAAACAGCCCAGTTACCAGCGTTACCAGTAATAATGTTTCTGTTAATGTGCATGTTTGCTAATGAATGAATAGCAGAACCTGCGTTGTAAAGTGTTTCAATGTCTACAGGGTTGTTTGCGTTTTGTGAAACAATAGCAATGTTTGGAACAGTGTTACCTGTAATAGTGTTACCGTAATTATCGTTAATGTAATGTGGACCTACGTAAACAGTACCACCTACGTGATAAATCGCAGCACCTGAGGCGTATTCGCCAGTAGCGTGGTTTCCGCTAATAGTGTTTCTGTCAGCAATGTATAAAGTGTTTGCCACGTTAGCAGAATCAATGTATAAAGCAGCACCCGTAGCGTTACCTTTGTGACCCACGATTTGGTTTCTGTTCATAGTAGCGTCAGAGATAAGGTATAGGTAAACAGCAGTAGCGTATGAAGGGTCAGCATCATATTCGCCAATAGGTCCACCATTGATGAAGTCATGGATACCAGTGTTGGGGTTTGCTTCTTCTTCTTTCTCAGCGTTGTTCATGATAACGTTTTCTTCCATTAATAGACCAGCAGAGCTTATTCTAAGAGTGTTTCTAGTGTATTGATTATCTGTGAAAATGTTTTGGATAATTTCAAGCGGAAGAGCATTGGTTCTTTCAACAGAAAGAATAGAGGCGTTCATGGCTAGGTTGTATTCCATTGTGTTTTCAAGGATTCTTTGAACAGTAAGAGATTCTACAATGTTTTCGCCGTCTGTTACGTAGTTGCTAACTGTGTTAAGGTTAATTTCTAAACCATTTCTGATAGCGTAACCGAGACGCACAGTTTCTTCCTTTGATTTGTCAAGAGTGTTGTCTATAACTAAAGAGTTTGCTTGTGCTAAAATACCGTTTACACCACCTTCGATAGTGTTTTGGTGAATTTCAAGACCGTTTTGAATAGATACTGCCGCCATGTTTCTTATAGTGTTTCCACGCACGGTAGCATCAATGTTTGCTAAAATACCGAAAGAAACGTCTTGAGTAGCAGAAGAACCTTCGATAATGTTAGAAATAATGGTTGCACCGTTTTCAATACCGGGTCCAATGATGTTTGAGATATTGTTTCCTTCAACATGAGCGTTTGCAGTTGCACGAATAGCGAACTGGTTAAGCGGAGTTTCAGAAGGACCAATATTTGCGTTATTAATCATGTTTGTAGCAATTAACATACCGTTAAGGATAGCATAACCTTCAACTGTATATATACTATTGTGGGAAACAGTAACTGTAACCGCAGGGTTAATGTCTGCAAGTATAGCGTTTGTTGTTCTAAGTGGTCTATCTTCTTCTAAAATCACAGTAGCAGAGTTAAAGATAATGTTATTTTGAATAAGTGAACCGTTTACAATAGCAGCGCCGTGGTTATCAAAGATTTTGTTTTGTGTAACTTGTGCACCAAAATCGGCTTCAATAGCGCCGTTTCCGTTTTGTGCAATTCTGTTGTCATGGATAATAGCACCGTTACGAATACCGTAGCCTGCGTTTCTGTGGGTTAAATCGCCTTGGTTGGCTGTTGGGATGCTTTGGAAACTAACCGGGTTGCCAGATGCGTCAATGTAAGCAGCTGGGAAGTTACCGATAGTGTTACCGGAAACGATAGCGCCCGGGTTTGCCCAGATAGCTACGTTATTAACGCGTGTGGTTGGCCATGTGCCAGTAGCTCGAACGATGTTGTTTTGGATAGTAGCGTTTCCACGTGGAGCGTTAACGTGGATAGCGTTTCCTAAAATATTTATTATTTCTGAATTATAAATTCTTGCATTAGGGTGAGTTGTATAAATACCATCACCATTTAATCTTCTTTGTTCTACTGTATCGTCATCAACTTCAAAAGTATATATACCATCGATGTTGGCATTGTAGAAATAATAACCGCCATCGATAGCACGGGTATATTCTTCGCCTTCTTTAAAAGTGATTCTTGATCTTAAAACATATGAGCCGTCACCAATGACTATACCATTGCTAATTGCATTGATAATTGTATTGTCTACAAATATTTCAAGGTTTGGACGGTCTTGAATGTTAATTGGAACTACAGCACCTGAAATCGTGACATAATTGAAGTATGAACCACCTTCAACGTATCTAACAGGGACTACGCCTTCATCCACTACAAGTGGGGAATCTGAATTGTCGTTTGGTCCTACAAATGTGAAGCCAGACCATGTGCTGTCTGCATTTGCTGGAACTATATTAACACGGTTAGTTGGGGATAGACCTTCGATGATAAGATTACCATAAATGATGAAATTGGTGTCATCGGCTATTGTTATATCGCGGTTTCTGTAATCGCTAAGTTCATAAGGTTCATCACTATAGTCTTGACCAGCAGGAATAGTAAGAGTAGCACCTTCAGCAATTGTAACGTTTCCATAGAACTCATAATTAACGTCATCTCTTAACACTCTGTCAGCTGCTATAAGACCAGTAATTCTATAAGGTAAGTCATGATCTTCTGGATCAGGTCTAAAGTCGGTTCTAAATTGCCAGTATGGAGTGTTTGCTCCAACAAGGTTTATCGGAATCGAATTGTCGGCAGTTACAGGCTCTGTAGAAGGTTGAATGTCCACACGCCAGTAATACATGGTGTTAAATTCAAGGTCATTTTTTAAATATAAAACATTGTCAACAACTCTTTCGCTATGATACCATCCGTCTCCTCCGGTGGCACCCGGTGTTGTTGAGGTTGTTAACATGTTGGGTGTATCAGTAATCTGGAACCAATAATGTGTGTTGCCGTTTCTTTCTTGTTGGAAAGATCCCGGTGACCATTCAAATCTTGTGAATAATGAAATCTGTTCGTCTTGGTTACCCGGTTCCATCATCCAGAAAGGTGAGTATTCTTGAGAAATAATTTCCGTGGTTGCAATTACGTTAGAGTCTGTGAAAGGTGGGTTAAGTGTCCATGAAACAGCATAAACGTTGTCACCAACACCAGCTGCTAAATGTGGAGGGGTTTTTGTTGGGTCGGAGTCTTCGCCTATAAATATCTCAGGAGTAGGAGTTGCAGGCATGAAAACAAAGATACCTACAGGATCGGTATCTGATACAAGTCTTACCCATTGTCCAGCAGTGTAACCGCTAATAACAATGTTTTGGAATCTGTTGTATTCAGGTGATGAAAAGCTAATTGACATAGCTTGGTCGGCTGCTAATAAAGCAGGGGTGATGCCAGATCTGTTGTGCCAGATGAAGTCTTTTGTGAGATCTTCATTGCGTTCTGGGATAAAGCTGATTCTGATCGGACGATTTTGATTTACTTTATTAGGGTCGGTAGCGTGATAAAAAGATTGGATTTCAGCGGCAGTGAGTTGTAAAACATAAGCAGAACCATTTGGAAATGCTGTTTTTGTAAAAGAATCGCCGTTTTCCATGTTTTTAATCGTAACAACTTGTGAAGTGCCTGCAGGAGGTGCAGAGGCTGCAAGTAAGATTTGAAGCACAACTGTTGTATTAGGAATGTTTGGATCGGTTTGTGGTTCCCATGTTATGGGTTCTACTGAAGATGAAATATTAACATTAAGTGCAGTCATTGCAGCTGGTGCTGTTGGTGGTGTAACAACTGTGAAAGGTGCACCACCATGTACAAAAGCTAAGGTGATAATGTCGCTGTTGGTGAGTTTGATTTCATCGGCATCTGCGTCATCTGCGGTTGCGTTAATTAATGTAAAGACTTGTGTGAGAACAGTTCTTTGACCTGATGCTGCTGTTTTTGCGTAATTAAGTGCAACTGGGGCACGGTCGGGGTCGGCAACAATAGATGTAATACTAAATACAGATTCTGCTTGACCTGTATTAAACTCAAACTCGTCTGTGAAAGCTGTGTAACGGATTTGATTTCCGTTTGCTACTGGATGGTTAATAGGAAGGCTTGACCATGTTGTACCAGAGTTTGTGCTGATTTCATATGTTTCTGCAAGCACTACAAGCGGTTTGGTGGTGAATGAATAGGTAGTTGCAGACCAGCCACCTGTAGGCCAAGCTCCAACATCAGGGTCGCCAGCGCTAGGAACTTGTTTTCTCCATTGCCAGTAATATGTGGTGTTGTATTCGAGGGTGTTGGTGGTAAGGGTGAGGCCGAATGAAAGATTTCCGTTTTCTGTAAGAGTTTCAGTTAATGGGAAAGAACTGTCTTTAGATAGACGAACTTGGTATTGCAAGAAAACATTGCCACTAGAGTTTAATGTCGAATAGTTAGGATCTTCCCATGATAGAGAAGGTTTTACAGATACACTGGGTGTTTGAAACGAACCGACATTAGATGGATCAGGAAGTTCTGTCCACACATTAGTTTCACTGTTGTAGCCATAATACTGTCTTACTTGCCAATAATACATGGTGTCGTATTCAAGGCCAACCCATGCAGGCAAAGTAATAGTTTTTGAGGGTGAAAATCCTGTGGAACCAGAAAAGAAATATTGGAAAGTTTCATCTTCCGGAAATGTAGGGTCGGTGCTGATAGAAATACCGTAAGCAGCCTGTTCAGATTGAGGTAGTTGGTAGTTTGGGTTAATAACCGCCCCTTCGTTATCAACCGTTTCGTGCAACCAGCTTAATACTGGTGTCACATTTAAAGTCGTGCCGATTTCTTCAATAACCGGACTTTGAAGCGTGATTCTTGTAGGAGCAGCCTCCTGTGCTAGAATCGTGGATGCTAAGAATAGGAAAATAATTCCCACTAAGACAGCCGTTTTCAGTTTCATAGTTTTCTCCTTTTACTATGTATTTTTTATTTTTTTATTTTACCGAGTTTAGTTCTCGGGTTAAACGGGATGAAACTTTTTTCATGTTGAAAATATATATAGCAAGTTTCATGCCAATATGGGGCTCCCCCCCCCCAATCCTGTAGGGAACGCATTTATTCGTTCCTAGTTCAGCCTTGTTATTAATCGCATATTTATCACCAAATGTGTCCCTAATTCGGTTGTGTTCCCCTTGCGTCCTGTACGGAACGCATTTATTCGTTCCTAATTCGGTATTGTTATTAATCGCATATTTATCACCAAATGTGTTCCTAATTCAAAATTGTTATTTCTTCATTCGAGCTATTCCCAACCGAATTAGGAACGAATAAATGCGTTCCCTACAGGATCTAATTCCATTTTCTATACTCAACATTTTCTGGATTATGACAATCATCGTTCCATTTTGCTGGATTGATGATAATATAATTATAAAACAACTCAAACTCTTGTTCATTTCTCACTATTCTATCATGAAAAGATTTATGCCAAATGTTGTTCTTTACAACACTTTGACAGTTTAAATTAACTGCTCTTGTTACCCCAGCTTTAAAATGTCTTACAATCTGCGACAAGCTACTCGTGTTTAGTTGTGGAATATTACCCTCAGCCAAATCTACTAAATCTTGTGAAATAATTGATAACAAAAGATGTACATGATTTGGCATAACCACATACTTATGCATATAGATATTATCGTAATAATTAGGTAAATTATTTAGTTCAATATTCACAATTTGTCCATTTTGGTTCAATTGCACTTCATTATTTATCACAGTGCCAAATAAAAACTTTCTCTCATAAGAACAAATGGTTACAAAATAACTTGCGTAATTGGTGTAATCAAAACCTTTTAAACGTAAACTTTTTCTGTCATAGAATATAGTCATATTTTTTCCTATTAATCATGTTGGGAACGCACCCAATCCTGTAGGGAACGCACCCGATCCTGTAGGGAACGCATTTATTCGTTCCTAGTTCAGCCTTGTTATTTATCGCAATTTCATCACCAAATGTGTCCCTAATTCAAAATTGTTATTCTTCAATCGATTTATTCCCAACCGAACTCGGAACGAATAAATGCGTTCCGTACTGAATCGGGAGGTGGAACGCACCCAATGTGTTCCTAGTTCAAAATTGTTATTCTTCAATCGATTTATTCCCAATCGAACTCGGAACGAATAAATGCGTTCCCTACAGGATTGGGTGCATTCCGAACAGAATATGGAGTTAGCGATTGGAGATCAACAATATAGGTTAAAGCTTCTTTATTTCTTCTATTGTTAAACCTGTTAACTCGAAAATATCTTTTAAATCCAATTTTTTCTTTAGCATAATGCGAGCAATATTGTATTTTTCTTCCTTCCTACCTTCTTTCCTACCTTCCTTCCTACCTTCCCTTTTCCCTTTTTCAATCCCCTCTTCCAATGTACAAGCCATTGCACTTGCAAAATCTGCCCTACCCTTTTCCCGTAGTTCATAGAAATAACGTTCTTTTTCGTCTGATAAAATCATATCTTCAATGGATACAGCTCTTTGTATTATCGGTTCTTGTTGAATGATTTGTTGCATTTTTTCTCCTTCTACATTGTTTAGATACATTAACCAGCATTCCAATGCTTCTAAGTTTTCTGCATCTTTTTTTATTTTGGGTAATTCAAGCACGTGAATCTCTAATGCATCACTAAATATTTGTTCTTCTACTTTTTCTTTTAATTTGAAAATACCGTGATACTTTGTTGGGGATTTCCAATTAAAAAGGCTAAAATCAGCTATTAATATGCTGATTTGCTTGGATAATGTGTTGTAACTCTGCCCTTTTTTTAAATCTCTTGTAAAAGCTTTTCCCCAATAATAAAGGACTCTGTTGTTGATGTCTTTAAAAAACGCTTGCTGCATTTCGATATTCATTTTTTCGTGGGTTTTACTACTTTTTACATGAATGTCTAAAACTGACTGTTTGTCTAATAAATATTCGGGTTTAATCTCTGTTTCTATAAGTGTTAACTCATTTTCCTCAATTTGAACACCCAAAATTACTGATAAAAACCTAGCTAAAATGTCCTTGCTTTTTTCATGACCAAATATTCGCTTGAATGCGTAATCGTTTTTTTTGTTTATTTTGTTTATCATGGTTGCCTCTATATGGGTGGAATGCGCTCGATCCTGTACGGAACGCATTTATTCGTTCCTAGTTCGGTATTGATATAATTTTATTCCAACCGACAATGGGATATTGAAATAAAATTTATTCCCAATCGAATTAGGAACGAATAAATGCGTTCCGTACAGACAAAATGGGAACCCAACCGAATTAAGTACACTCCAACAAATCCTAATTTTTATCATTCTGCATAGCAACTTTAATAGCGCACAATTTCCCGCACATAGTACATTCGTCAAGTCCTTCGGAAGTCTCTACTTTTCTACTATATGCTAATTTAGGGTCAATACATAACTCGCAAGCACGTTTCCAATCAAAATTAGCTCTAGCTTTAGAAACTTCCAAATCTTCAATATGATACTTTTTATTTTTTCTAGCAAGGTTTGCAATTCTTGCTGCAATTTTAAAAGCAATAACACCTTGTTTTACATCATCAATAGTTGGTAAGCATAAATGCTCTGCTGGTGTAACATAACACAGAAAATCAGCACCTGAGCTAGCAGCAAGCGCTCCACCTATTGCACCGGTAATATGGTCATAACCTGCTGCATTGTCAATTCCAATAGGACCTAAAACGTAAAAAGGAGCATTATGACATAAAGTTTTTTGCAGTTTCATATTCATTTCAATTTCGTGATATGGAACATGACCCGGTCCTTCAACCATTACTTGCACACCTGCATCTTTACATAGTTTTACCAGTTCACCTAATGTTTGTAGCTCACCAAATTGGGCAGCATCGCTTGCATCAGCCAAACAACCGGGTCTAAGAGCATCGCCTAAACTAATAGTAATATCATATTTTTGACATATTTTCAAGAGTTCATCAAATCTTTCATAAAGTGGATTTTCTTTTTTGTGAAAAGTCATCCAATTTTTTAACAGACTTCCACCTCTGCTAACAATTCCTAAAACTCTTGGGTTTTTCTTTAATAACTCCAGATTTTTCGCCGTTAATCCGCAATGTAAAGTCATAAAATCTACACCTTGTTCAGCTTGATTTTCAATTTCGTCAAAAAGTTGATTTGGTGACATTTCAGAAATTTCTTTAGAATTTTTAAACAACTCGCTAATCACAGCGTAAATCGGAACGGTACCAAATGACACTGGACATTCAGCAATTAATGCTTTTCTAATTTGATTTAAATCCCCTCCGGTGGAAAGATCCATAACAGCATCAGCACCAAATTCAATTGCCGTTTTTAATTTACAAATCTCTTTATCAATCGAGATACAATGTTCAGATGTGCCAATATTAGCATTAATTTTCACGGACATACCTTTTCCAATCGCTTTATAATCAAAATTTCTTTTGTTGTTAGCAGGAATAACAATCTCTCCGTTTGCTAAACCGAATAAGATATTCTCAATCGATTCAGATTCAAACTGTGAAACATGTTTCATGTGTTCTGTAATTATATTAGATTTTGCTTGTAACCATTGTGTCATCTGTGGTTCTCCTTTATTTATTTATTAAATCATTAATTTTCTTTAATTTATCTTCAAAATCAAATGAGTTCATTAATGCACGAACCATACATATATTTTTTGCTCCTGCTTTAATAACTTCATGAATGTTAAACTCATCTATCCCTCCAATTGCGACTACTGGAATTTTAGAAAAATTTAAAACTTCAGTTAATAAATCGCAACCAACAACAGGGTCGGGAATTTTTTTAGTAGGCGTTTTGTAAATAGGACCGAAACCAATATATGTTGGATTATTCGCTATCGCCGTTTTTGCTTGCTCTATGTTATGCGTTGACACGCCAATGATGGCATCTTTTTTTAATGTGCTTTTAGCCTCATGAAATGGCATATCATCCTGACCTATATGCACTCCATCAGCATTAATTAATCTGCATAAATTAACTCTATCGTTAATTATAAACATTGTATTAGAATTTTTAGTTATTGACAGAATATCACTTGCAATATTTGAGAAAGTTTTATCGTCCATATCTTTTTCTCTAAGTTGTAAAAATTTAATATTCTGTCGAACGCAAATTTCTGCAATTCTTGTGTGTGGCAGAACAGGGTTTGTAATAATAATGTATAAACCAAAATTCATAAAACATCCTTTAACATAAAACAATTACAAATTCACCTTTTTTTAGGTTTTCTGTTTTCTTAATTACATTTGTAATCTTAGATTTTATAATCATTTCTTCTGGTTGTGTTAATTTATATCCGAAAACAACCATTTTATTCTCTCCGCATACTGTATAAATATCCTGTAAAACTTGCTTCATTCTGTATGGTGCTTCTAAAATTACAATAGGTATCTTCTCTGTATTTAATTGTTTTAGCTCACTTTTTCTAATTTCTTTGTCACGTGATAAAAAACCAGCATATTTAAACTGATTATTCAACAACCCTGAAGCCATTAACATACACATAATGGAAGATGCTCCCGGTACAGGGATTACCTGCAAATTATTATCATGAAATATGTTTACAAGAACAGCACCGGGGTCGGCTATACACGGTGTTCCAGCTTCTGAAATCAAAGCCGCACTAAAACTATTGTCTAAAATATAATTAAACAATAAATGTGCTTCCGTTTTCTCGTTATGCTCATTTAAAATCTTAATTTCTTTGTTTTGTATTCCTAATTTCTTCAATATTCTTTCTGTAGTAGCACGCTCTTCTCCAATAATCAAATCCACACTTTTCAGGGTTTCTATAGCTCTAATGGTAAAATCTTCCTGATTTCCAATTGGAATTGCAACTAAGTATAATTTAATCTGGTCTTTCATTTTTTTGCCAAAGGAAGCGATGCTGTAGCAACACAAATTAAAACAGCACCAACAATTAGATATAAATTTAGTTTTAAATTCAAAAACAATACTTCATTTATTGTAGTAAACAATATGGTCAGTAAAAATAGTATAGATGCTGTATTGGCTTTTATATAAACAAGGGCGAAACTCCACAATAAATATGCTAGCCCGCTTTGAAAGATACCCATTTCAAGTATCCAGAACCATTGAGTTGGAGTAGAAGGTAAAGCGTTTGAGGATAACATGAAAGGTGTGCAGACAATGGCGGCAATTAACATGATTCTAATCTGAAATTTTACGACATTTATGGAGACGGAACTCACCCCTGCCCCCCTCGGAGAGGGGGGTACGATTTTACCCCCCTCTCTGAGGGGGGCAGGGGGGAGTTCATTACTTCTATATTTCCTAAGCAAATCTGCCGAGAAGAAAATATACGCCCCAAAAGTCACCCCTGTTAAAATACCGAGTAAAATACCTAAATAATAATGATCTGATAGCTCAGGAAAACTATCTTTCCCCATAACAATAAGTAAAACACCAGAAAAAGAAATAATTAAGGCAAACATTTCAGATATTTTAGGTTTCAAGCCATATATAATTAATGTCGCCATTAACACAAAAATAGGAGCCATACTCTCTAAAATCATCACAAAGGTACCGGGTAAATATTTAAGTGTTAAATGAAAAACTATTGTATTTGCAACTAGCCCTATTGCAGAAATAAATAATATTTGTTTCCAGTCTTCTAACCAATTAAAACGTAAACTTTTCTTCAATAATAAAAATGTAAAAAAAACAATCGTTCCAATCCACAATCTAAAAGAGAAAACAAAATTCATATCTACATTATTTAAAGCAAGGTATCTCCCTGCGGGACCATGTATCCCCCAGAGGAAAAGGGCAATAATTGCAGAAATCCAATATTTATTTTTCATAACAAGTTCTTTCTGTAACAACATCAAAAAAATGCCCTTTAGATATATCAAGAGTAATTTTTAATGGTTTGTCAATTTCTGGTAGTAATTTCGGGTCAAATCTGGCTGTCAAGTTGAAGTTATTTAGTTTTAAATACACCATATATTCATTTCCTAACGGTTCAACAAGTTCGCATATAGTGTCAATATCAACTGGAATTTCTGCCAAGCTATTAAATCGGGCATCATATATATCTTCTGGTCTAATCCCAAAAACTATCTCTTTATGCGGGTAATTATGAATCTTTTTCATAATTTGTTGAGGTATAGGAATTTTAACACTTGAATTTATACAGAAAAAATCACCGTTATCTCTAATAAGCTCCCCTTTGATAAAATTCATAGCCGGACTACCAATAAATCCAGCCACAAACATGTTCACCGGATGGTTATAAACATTGATTGGAGAATCAATTTGATTGATAATTCCGTCTTTCATAACAACAATCTTACTTCCCATAGTCATGGCTTCCACCTGATCATGAGTAACATAAATCATAGTGGCTTGCAAAGTGTGATGCAGTTTAGAAATTTCAGTTCTCATTTGCACCCTAATTTTGGCGTCAAGATTTGATAGTGGTTCATCAAATAAGAAAACTTTTGGATTTCTAACTATAGCTCTTCCTAATGCAACACGTTGTCTTTGTCCACCAGAAAGTTGTTTAGGTTTTCTGTTTAACAGCTTTTCAATACCTAGTAAACTAGCGGCATTATAAACCTTCTCTCTAATTTCATGCTTCGGTGCTTTTCTAAGAGTTAAAGCAAAAGCCATATTTTCGTAAACGCTCATATGTGGATATAAAGCATAGTTTTGGAATACCATTGCAATATCACGATCTTTTGGAGGAACATTATTTACAAGTTTACCATCGATGTAAATGTTTCCTTTTGAAATTGTTTCCAGTCCTGCAATCATTCTTAATGTAGTTGTTTTTCCACAACCGGAAGGACCTACTAAAACAACAAATTCTTTCTCTTCTGCTTCAAAGTTTGCATCAATAACAGCATGAACATTGTTGTCATATGTTTTATAAACAGATTCTACAAGCACATTTGCCATATTTTCTCCTTAATCTTCTGTTGCAACCACATTATTTTTGCCAATCTTTTTGGCATGATACATTGCTTTATCAGCTTCCATAATTATTTTATCAAACATATGTGGTTTGTAATGATCTAAAGTTTTAGGTGAGTAAATTCCAATTGATACCGTAATCCTTATACAATCGCCTGTATCAGAAAACATTAGTAAATCTTCAACTGCTTTTCGTGTTTCCTCAGCTTTCTTTAAGGCTTTTTCTAAGTTCTGATTATAAAGTAATACCAGAATCTCTTCACCACCAAAACGAATTACCATATCTTCTTCACTAAATAATGTTTTTATCGTTTGACACGACTTAAACAATACTTTATCTCCAACAAGGTGTCCATAAGTATCGTTAATCTTTTTAAAATCATCAAAATCAATCATTAAACAACTTATTGAAATTTCTTCAATTACTGCTTTCTCAATAAAACCGACTATTCTATCCCACAGATATCTACGGTTGTTCAGTTTTGTTAAACTATCTGTAAAGGAATATATTTGCACAATATTTAAAGCTTTATGCAACTCTTCATAAGCGTTTTTAAGCGAAGTTAAATATTGATTGTTAAGTAAATTATTCTCTAATATTATTTCTAACAATCTATCTTCAAAATCTGTCTTTTGCTCATTATTAATAAAACATTTATCTGTATATAGTTCTGTTAGGCACGCTATCAAAAATTCTGTTATTTCCTCATTAGAAGGCGTGGATGTTTCTAATAATGATTGTAGTTTTTTTAAATACGACATAAAACCTCTGTCTACATTTTATTTTCTGTCGATTTTTTGTCAATAAAAAAATAATAAATATTAAAAAAAAAAATAAAAATTTATCTTGACAAAAATTTGAAAAAAAATATAATTGTACTGAAGATAAATAAACATAGAGGAGAAAACATGACTATCGAAAACACAACCGAAATGACAAAGTATCAAGGGAAATACTTAACTTTCAACCTTATGGACGAATTTTACGGTGTCACTGTAGACAAAATACTTCAAATTATTGCAATACCAGACATCACAATGATTCCCAAAACACCTTACTTCGTAAAAGGTGTTATTAATCTGCGTGGCAAAATAATCTCTGTTATGGATTTACGACTTAAATTTCAATTGCCAGAACAAGAATATGACGACAGAACTAGCATCATCATCACACGTAATAAACTGGATGATGGAGAAACTTTTATTGGCGTCATCGTGGACAAAGTAATCGAAGTGCTTGATATTCATGAAAATGAAATCGAAATTACCCCAACATTTGGTGTTAATATAGACACAAATTTTATTCAAGCTATGGCGAAAGTTAAGAACAAAGTAGTCACGTTGTTGGATATAAGCAAAATCTTATCGCTTCAATCATCATAAAACAAAATAATAATTTAGTGCGTTTTCTGTACGGAACGCAAGCACACAATTTGTTCCACACCTTCGGTGTGGTGATAGTTTCGTGGG
>Ga0099364_10004981_pt1 | contig 19887 bp, 17 predicted proteins | sample TergutTh196P3_FD_73070 | JGI IMG/M metagenome (GOLD analysis project Ga0099364, IMG submission 73070) | Microcerotermes parvus P3 segment gut microbial communities from Pointe-Noire, Republic of the Congo - Th196 P3 | ecosystem: Host-associated > Arthropoda: Insects > Digestive system > Gut ... | reverse complement strand
TGTTTTCCGCTCTAATGCGTGCGTTTTCCGCTTCGATTTCTCTGCGAATCCGCTCGTTTTCCTGTTCTATTTCGTAGGCTCGTTGCCGCGCTCTGGCATCATTACCGAGGTTGCCGGTCGTTCTCGTAGGCGGAGGTACTTGTTGCTCCGGTGTTGGCACGAAGTCTTCCAAGCGGGGAAGCGGCAGGGGAGTGGGTGGCGGAATTCTTTGTACCGTGACTAATTCTGCCGTGATTGTTTCTGTTGTGATCATAGCAAGCGGCATGTCCATTTCTGAAAGCCGCCTTTCTGCCTCCTCCGCCAATTGCGCGTCCAATTCTGCCGCCTGATTTAAAAGAAATCTGGCTCTGGCATTATCGCCTGCCAACTGTGCGTTAACAGCTTCCCTCATAACGGTTCTTCCTTGAGCGCGGTTTGCGGTACCCGGGCCAACAAGTTCCGTACGTGTCCTCACTGTGAGCTGCACTCCCATTTGTTCCAGCAAGTCCAAAGAAGCCCGGTTTACAATGGAGAGATTTAAAAGTTCAGTAATGGTACACTGCGCCCCAAACGAATACGCTATGCTTTTATCGTGTGCTTCGGTTCTGGCGACTTGCAGAGAGAAATAGTAGCCCATTGGCGATTGGGTGATACTGCCGGTCATCAAATAATCGGTCATATTTAAATGCCCAAGATCGCTCCCCGCCTCGTCATCGTCAGCGTAATACCCTGAAAGGACTTCTCTGTATAAGCTGTCGTCAAATTCCAAATCCGGTCTGACGAATATCCCGGAATACTTACGAAAATTATCAATCAACTCCCTGTATGTTAGTACATGAATATTTGACAAGCTGGGGGGAAGCCCTTCTGCTGTTGGAACTTTTATGGTAATACTTATGTTTTTTCCGCCGTCCCCGGTGTAAGGATTTGTTGCAGTTCGGGAACCTTCCCTGTTGCCTCCTGCATATAAGGGCAAAATAATCAGAGAAAAACAAAAAAATAGAAATCCCAATTTTTTCATACAATTACATCCAGTTGTGTAACGTTTTTATAATTTTACTTACCAATAAAAGGCTGTCCATAAAGTAACCGACTTTATGGACAGACACTAATTACACAGTAATTTTCTAAAACATTTTTAATTTATTTATTCTCAATGTTTTTTAATGAAGACCTCATGTTAAAGAAAATAATTACTGGACCAAATAGTATTACATCCAAGATCAAACCTCCAAGTAAACCAAGGAATGCCCATCCTATATGGAAATTACTACCCCTTCCGCTTAAAAGAATACCACAAGCCACAAATCCTACAATGGGTATAAGCCATAGTAGAATTTCCACGACAACAGAATAAATGTTCCCAACCAATTTTTGAAGAATCATTTTTCCTCCTACTACGTTTAAAGTCCGTCTGACTATTATCTTACTATACCAAAAGGTATAAGTCTAAAAAATTATTGCACTTAACTGCTCACATCTCCGCAAAAAGAGCGAAGCTGTTTTCTCACCGTAATCAGAAGCATGATGGTAACAACGTAGAACACCAAGACGATTGCCCATAGCACTACGCTACGATTCAACAATAAAGAGACCGCTATTCCGCCAAGGCCAAGAATGGCACCGATTATCATAACGACAGTGGTCATTTTTTTATTCTTTGCCAGCAAAGCGTTCGCGAGCTCCTGATAAATTTGGTTCGTGCTACGGAATGCAGGTTCGAACGCCTTCACTTGCCGAAGGATTCTCATGGCGGATATCCACCCGAACATTGGGAAGCAGGCGCGAATGTACTTCCCTCTCAACTCGGAGTTTAGCGCGTCCGCATTTTGCTTAGGAACCTTGCCGGCCTCTTGGATATCCGACTCAGCGGATGCGATAAGATCAGTCGTCTTTTTAATATGTGTTGGAATCATGTCCAATGCGTTTTGCAGCCGGAGTAAGTTGGCCTGTTTGATTGCATTCTCCGCCTTTTCCAGCGAAAAGAAATCCTTGTCACCTTTCACCAGACTATCAATATTTCCTTCGCCAATTGCGCTGACAATATGCTTACGTAAAGCGGTTGCCGCCGGACGGACTTCTTTGTCGTAGAAATCATCTATGACCTCTTTCTCTATTATCTGCACCGCGAAATGATTCTGCGAAAAAATATCTTTTTTCATGGCTTCGGCGTTCGACTTCATTGAAGATAACAGTGTTTCAGCTTTCTGGTATGCGCTTACCCCAGTCTTTGCGAAGTCACCGGCGTCTGTTACTGCCTCATTTGCCTTTACGATGCTCTGCTTCAGACCTGCGATTGTCTTATTAATTTGGACGATGACTTCATCAAGTTGAGCTGGGTCGACGATGCCCTTATACTCGAAAGTTGTTTTTATCTTCTCTGTAAGTACCGCATCAACAGATTGCGTTAGATTTGTCAACTGGCTCTGATCCACGGACCCCAGTACCTGAGTGACCTGTTGGCATATATCGGCGTTTTTTTGCACTAGGCTCTGGTTCCGCCGGTACATATCCACTAGGTAGTTCATTACATGTTCATTAGCGCAAAGTACAGCAAACTTCTGATTGACTTCAGTTATGCGCGCGGTGCAATCTTTCCGAGCGGCGTTTTCATCGATCAAATCTTCGAACATCGCATAAATTCGCAATTCAATCATGCAAATGTCTATCACAGCAACAAGATCTTCGGTGTTTTGACTACCAGCCAGCTTGCCGACAATCTCTGTGCAACGATCAATCACCGCTACAATATCCTCGTCAATGACAAGAAGAGCCTCAGCAGTGAGTTCTCGCCGCTTTTCTTCTGCTTCCTCGACTGCCTCAGTTCGCTTGTCTATCAAATCATTGTGTTTATCTTTGGCATTGGATATTTTTTCTAATAAATTGTTATACATGTTAGCAGCATGATTCTGTTTCTCAACCGCTCTAATGTCTGTTCTATCGAGCAGGAATGTGCTTGCCTGACTTTTCCACCTTACCAACTCCTGTTCCATCGCTGCAATGTTTTGTTTAGTTTGATGTATTTCATTATTACACCGATCCACCTTGCTTTGATAGCGCTCCATCTTTTGATTGAGACTGTTTTTCGCTTTCTCGTACTTTGGACAGTTGATGAAATTTGGGATATCTTTCTTCTCGATTTTCGGCAATTTAAGCAGATGTATGGCACTCAACTTTCCATAGTCTAGCAGTTCTCCAATTTTTCCATAAACCGATTCGCCCATAATTATTCCTCCTAAAGAAAATTAATTTTTACCCACCCTCAAGGGCAGGTTGCCCGCCCAACGGGCGGGTATAAGCCGGTTTAGCCTCATACGAAACCGTCCGGCGGTTTAACATAACATTTAACAGCATTATTGGCGAACAGATTTAATATATTCGTCAACTTCGGTTTCAAGCTGGCGAACAGTCTGTTCAAGTGTTGATGCGTTTTTGATCTTTTCATCGTCTGTTAACTCTTCTGCCGTTACGTATTCATTCTTATTTTCGTAGTGCTTTATTAGTTCTTCTATCATTTCCGGCGGCTCACCTTTTTTCTTGGCTTCTGCGAGAGTACTGAGTACTCTGTCCCGCGAGTCTGAATGGTAAATGGAATTGCCAATGCAGAAAATATATCCAAGTTTTCCCGTAATGTTATCGATTATATCACTTGCCTCAGAAGTTCCTATAGAAAGCGTAGATTTCAGCTTGATTTGAATTCTCTTGACCTCGTTCCAGTAATCCATATGTTTTTCTCCTTTGTGAAAACTCCCAAGTAATTAGCTTCTTTTCTTTTCACGAATGTATTCTTTCAAAGTTGAAACAGTCTTATCTATAGTACTGTCTTCTGATGAATAAGATTTGTTGTTATTACCGGCATACCATGATATTACTTTTTTATCACCATTAGACATTTCCATGATAAAACGAGAATAGGCCGTCTCCATTTCCGTGGATACCGACAATATGTCCTTGTAAGCATATTTCTTATAAAATTCTTCTCTTTCTGGCGACAATAGATTAAATATTTCTTGATATAAAAAGACTTCATCTTCGGAAAAGAAAAGAATTGACCATCCAACTGTTGATGTTCTATTAATCTTATCTTTTCCCTCCTTTAGTTTCATTCCTGACTTAGTTTTTTTATGGTCTTTCTTCGTGTCCCATAGTGCAAATGCTTTATCTACTAAACTGCTACCATTAGTCAGTATATTCAGACCTTTTGACGTAATTTTATCCTGTGCAGACTCTTCTGCATATGCAACATCTAGCATATAACCACCTAAGATGAGCGGTTCTATCTCTATCAGTTTATCTTCATTTTCTTTAGTTATTTCAAATTTTGAAAAAGCTTTTTCTACCAATTCTTCATACTCCGCATCCACTTGTTTGTCAATAAATGAATCTGACGGAGATCCTTTTAACTTTAATAATTTTACAATACCAATCGAAAGTGGTATAACACCGATAAAATATATGGGAAACGTTAAAATTCCCAAAATAACTAGAAAAATATATATTCCTTTCGAGGAAAAATACTTCCTATTTTCAATATAATCCATAATTGTTCTCCTTTACGTTTTAAGCCCGACGGCTATTTTTTTAGACGGTATGGATACCGCTTTCATTACCCGCCCTCAAGGGCAGGTTGCCCACCCAACGGGCGGGTATAAACAGCCGGTTTAGCTTCATACGAAACCGTCCGGCGATTTAACATAATAACTAACAGAGAACAAAGACAAACCCTCTCGCCTTTACTCTTTGCTATTTACTCTTTACTCTTTGTTCTAAAACTGCCGTATGGCGCGGACACTTAACACTCTATCCTTGTTTTGATAAGGCCAATTGGGAGCAGACTGATTACCGGAGCTGAACTCATGCTGCCATGCACTATTGTTTTCCCTGTGGTCGCTCTGCGAAGATGACCAGTGCGTAACCATCCAGCCAGTTAATCCCAGGTCGACCACCAGGTGGTTTCTTACCAGATTGGCATAGACAAGGTTCAGTTCATCTTTGCTGGGTAAAAACCAATCATTGGCCCCCCCGCCCCGATACTCCACGCACAGTTGAGCCGCTCTGCCGCTTTCCCCTCTGCCTCTGAGAACATCCACAAGGATCAGGGTATTCCGCCTTCCTGCCCCGACAGCCGTATCGGTTCTTACATCTTGGCCTCTTGTACCCCATTGCGCTGTTCCTAAAACTGCTGACGATACCTCCATATATTGCCAGCCGTCTGTGTTGTTTCCCTTGTCATAGAAGACAATACCGCCCGCCGGACCTGTTTCCCCAATTGCATAAACATCTTTTACAGTGGCTGCGGGGGCGGGCGCCGGTGCGGGTGCTGGAGCGGGCGCCGGAACAGGCGCCGCCGCTGGTGCGGGTGTGGAAGACGCTGGTTCTCTGACTGGCACCGTATTTGTTTGAGCCGTGCCGCCATACCATCCAGTTGCCCGGCTCCGTACCAGCGCCGTAACCGTGGGGCCGTCAGGAATATTTCGGTTGAACTGTCCTTCAATCTGGGCGCTCTGTACGCTCAATGCCCGTACCCGCAGACGGTATAGGTCGCCTATTCGGGAAATAGCGCCGGAAATGATAATCTGCGCTCCCGCCATGCGGCCCAAAGCCTGTGCGGTATCATCATCAACCTCACCGGACATCTGGAAGTCCAGTTCCGCACGGATAGTGTTAAGCTGCTGCCGGTCAACCACCGAAAAAATCCGGTCATTCACCGTATTGGCGATAAGTTCATCAATAATGTACTCTGACAAGGCCGGAAACTCCGACTGAATGTTGAGGATCACCAGCTTGTTTCCCCTAGTAAGCTGCTGGTTGAGATAATTTGACGCTTCCCGTATGGCAGTATCCAACTCATCCGGCGGAGAGGCAGGTTGAGTGGAAGCAGCTTGAGCAGGGACGGGAGCAGGGCTTCCGCCGCAGGCTGAAAGAACAGCGCAGAGCAAGATAAATCCGGCCATTACGTAGAAAGACCACACTTTTGTTTTTTTCATGAAAACTCCTTTTTCGCAATTAACAATCCCCTATGGAGAGGTAATCACTCTATTTTTTACCCTAATGGGCAAGTTGTTTAACAACAAAAAACTCTGAATTAACTTTATTGGAATGTAATAAAATCCTAGCATTAGCCTTTAAGGATAGAATATTATTCAAAAAGCCAATTAGTCAAGTACTCAAAAGCAAATATCCTATTCTTAAAGACTAAAAGGTTGAAAAAATGGCAGGTATTAGGGAAGTATTGGCTGGGAATATTAAAAAATACCGTCACCAATACGGTTATTCACAGGATAAACTGGCTGAATCAGCGGGTATTTCCTCTCAATATCTGGCAACCGTTGAAACATGCCGTAAATTCCCAACCCCCGATGTATTGGATCGCCTTGCAGGAGCTTTAGACATTGAAACCCATGAACTTTTTATAGTTACTCCAACCCCAACCCCTCAAAGCGAACTGGAAAAGCTAAGGCAGGACATCATAGTAGAAATTGTAAAGACAATAAAACAATCCTTTGCAGAAGAAAGTAATAGAAGATAACGATTTATAATCCAAAAGCTTTTAATAAAATGTCCATTTCAGGAATCTCTACTCTTTTGGCAGCAATTACCGGCAATGGCAGCTTGTCACAAAGAAAACGCATGAATGTTACTTTGTTTTTATTGCGATCACATTCCTTTATCTTTTCTTCTAGAAACCGACATTGATTTTTTTTATAAGGTTCATTTTTTTGCAATTTGACTATTTCATCTGAATATCTGGAAATCTTTTTGTCATAACTTTTTAATTTTTCGCTGTCTTCGTTATTCAATGATATATTATTCAAATAACCATCTATCCTGTTTTTTAAATACTTGGTGTTTTTCCCTTCTAATTCCTGAATAGAGATTCCTATAAGACGCAGTAGAAGACCTTCGATTGAATGAGGAAAAGAAACTATTAATATAGGATTTCTAAATTCTTTATTAAAGGTATGTAAATTTCTATATGCGCATCCTTTTAACGTATTGTTACTTTTCCATGCAATTTCAAGACCTTCCATTGTTTCATCCGATATTGTATACTCAGGTTTTGATTCAAAATCCTCGTCAAAAAAGACATATACATTTACATCTCTGGCAGAATATTTTATTCCATTAGAAACTATCTGGTTGGCACTGCCGCCATTGCAGTGGTGCAAGTTAAGCCGGACTTTACTGTATTTTTCCAAATGTTCCAAAAAATATCCCTCACGGTACCCCTCATGAATAACATAAATGGAATCTTTTCTTGTTTTTGCAGCCATTTCAGGCTTCCTTTATTTTTGGACGTCCATCATATTCACCGGCTATATATTTCATAAAATAATTTTCGTCATTTCGGACACCGGCAATTTCATCAAGACGAGTAACTTCTGTTTCCGCTTTATTATTTTTTTCAATAATATATATCTGCGTTTTGGTTAAATCCTGCAAAAACCATGGGTTATGTGTAGTAAACAGCAATTGTGCGTTATTAGGGTTTTTATCCTTGTCCATAAACCTATTAATAATTCTGGCAGTAAGATCGGGATGAAGGCTTTGTTCCAATTCATCAGCGATAAACAGTCCGCCGTTTTGCAATACTTTGTAAAGATGAATAAATGTATCTATATAATGCATTGTACCGCTGGATTCTTCTAACATGCTCAGCAAATAATCCTTGTTGGAAACTTTATGGTTTGTTAGAATAGTGGAAAACTCACGTTCATTGTTAATTTCTCCAGAGTCTATATTTCTGAATTTTCTCTTAGTGTGTTTTATTTCAAGTGAAGAAATACCGGTATCTATTGCTTTTAATTCATCTATAAGTTCACCTAACAAAATTTTATCATTTTGTAATGTCTGAGATATAATATGTAATTTCCCCTCTGGATACTGATTCATATAAAGAAATTCTGGGTGAACATTTGAATGGAATTCTTTGATTAACGAAAATTCATTTTTGTCAAAATAATTCAGCTCCATCAATAATGACAATAAAGACATATCGTTGCCAAGCCGGTTAATATCCTGATTATTCATTTTTATCATTTTATTAAATAATACGCTTCCTATTTCTCGTTTGAATATGCTGCTATAACGCTTGGTAGTTTCATTCCGTTTATCCAGGGTTTCTTTTTGCACAATGCCATTTAAAATGGCAATTTCATATTTATATTGGACTTCATTGTCTATGAATTCTGTGGAAAATACCATTGGGGCATCTTTACAGCAGAAATGAGACGGAAAACCACCGGCATATCTATAAAGAGGTGAAGAGTAAGACAGGTGCGTACATCTTAAAAAATGTACTATTCCCTTCAATATATTACTTTTGCCGCTTGCATTGGGACCAACAAGGCATCCTATGTTATTTATAGCCCTGTCTTTAATCTCGGCAAAAGCTCCCAGCTTCTGGCTGTCTAATATGCTGAAATTTATGGCAAGTTCCGTCCCAATAGAGCGATAATTACTTATTTTAAAATTCAGAAACATAGTTTCACCCCGTTTTTAACGAATATACGTTAAATATAGCACGAAACTTGTAGTTTGTCAAACCTTACTTTCTGCTGATTACATCAAAGCCAACATAGGGAACCAGCGCTCGTGGAATTCGCACGGAGCCGTCCGCTTGCTGGAAATTTTCCAGAATGGCAATGATAGCGCGGGATATGGCAATAGCAGTCCCGTTGAGCATGTGAACAAATTTGTTCTTGCCGTCATCATCCTTGTAGCGGATGTTCAACCTGCGCGCCTGATAATCCGTACAATTTGAAGTTGAGGTAATCTCGCCCCATTCACCGCCATTACCGCCAGAAAGACTTTGCCTTCCAGGCATCCAGGCTTCAAGATCCCACTTACGGTAGGCCGGAGCGCCAAGATCGCCCGTACAAGTGTCCACTACCCTAAAAGGTATGTCAAGATTTTCGAAAATTTCTTCTTCTATTGCACGCAGTTCTTCGTGAAAACGATCCGATTCTTCGGGCAGACAGAAAACAAACATTTCCACCTTGGTAAACTGATGCACACGGTACAACCCCTTGGAGAACTGTCCGGCAGCGCCCGCTTCACGGCGGAAACAATGGGAAAGCCCTGCCATGCGCAGGGGCAGTTTATCCTTAGCCAGAATTGTATTGGCATAATAGCCGCCAAGAGTTATTTCGGCAGTCCCGACAAGACAGGAACCTTCGCCTTCCAGAGTGTATACATTGGACTCCGCTCCGCGCGGATTAAAACCAATTCCTTCAAAAATTTCTTCGCGGGCAATGTCGGGAGTAATATAGGGAGTAAACCCTTTCTTCTGCAGAATATCTAGCGCATAACGGACAAGACCAAGTTCCAGAAAAACTCCCTCGTTTTTAAGATAGTAAAATTTGGTGCCTGACACCTTTGTGGCGGAATCAAAGTCGATTATATCAAGGTCCTGACCGAGCTTTACGTGATCAGCAGGCTCAAAATCAAATTGAGTCGGCTGACCTACCCGTTTTACTTCCAGATTGTCGCTGTCTTCCCTGCCAACCGGCGCATCAGGGTGAGCCATGTTTGGAACCTTGCGGGCTTCGGTTAAAAGGTCATTCTCGACCTTTGCCAATTCAGCCTCTGCCGCCGCGATCTCGTCCTTGAGCTTTTTCCCTTCTTCTATAAGGGCGTTTCTATCTTCCTGATCATGTTCCGCAGGTACGCGTTTACCCTTCATAGCGGCGGCATTGGAATTGCGCTTTTGCTGCAAAGCCTGAAGACTAGTTGTAAGTTCCGTCCGCCTGGCGTAAAGGCGGGCTACTTCCTGCGCATCGGCTTTCATAAAACGGTCGGCAATATTAGCCATTACAGCCGATAAATTTTCCGAAATAAATTTATAGTCCAACATGGGGTTACTCCTTGAATTCTAGTGTAGCGAAAAAATAAAAAATGAACTACTATGTAACCATGCGTGTACTATTAATTTGCGATGATTACTGGCACCCCGGGCAAGTCCCTATAGACGGTGTCGCCCCGCTTGCACAGAAGGGGTTTCAATTTGACATTATTACCAATACCAGCGATTTTTCGACTGATATATTGGCGCAGTACTCCGTTGTCGTTTTATGCAAGTGCGACGAGGTTTCACGGGAAGACAAACAATCATGGAAAACAGAAAACGTACAACAGGGTTTTATTGATTATGTCGAAAGCGGCGGCGGGCTGTTGGTTATACACAGCGGCACTGTTGCCGGAAAAAATACCGAAGCGCTGGATCTTCTGATAGGCTGCCGGTTTAAGGGACACCCGAAAGATACCCCTGTTACCGTTCAGCCGGTAAAGCCGCATCCTGTAACCGAGGGCGTAGATTTATTCTGCGAAACAGATGAGCATTACCACATTGATATACTTACCCCAGACGCTGATGTCCTGCTTGCATCATATTCTGCCGCGCAGGGAGAAGAAAGCAAGTACAAAGAAGACCCCTACCACAACTGTCCTGCCGCGATTTGCCCTGCCGGATATGTACGGACACAAGGCAAGGGACGTGTCTGTGTATTAACGCCGGGACATCTTCTGCCCGTGTGGCTAAACCCGAATTTTCAACGGCTGCTGGAGAATGCCTTGAATTGGACATCAACCATGAACGACAGCACCATCTGTTCCTGATCCCTGCTCATTGATCAACATATATTCAATGGAATCCACCAGAGCGGCTCGGCTCGCGTCTATGATGTCCGCCGAAACGCCTACCGTATTCCATGTACGCTGACCGTCTGTGGATTCGATCAAAACCCGAACCCTCGCGGAAGTCGCTTCCTTGCCGTCAATTACTCTTACCTTATAATCTTCCAGCCTTACCTTCGCAAGACCGGGAAAGAAACGGGAGAGAGCGCGGCGCAAAGCGCTGTCCAAAGCGCCTACAGGTCCAACTCCTTCGGCGGCGGCAATTTCGTATTGATCGCCGACCAGAACCTTTACCCAGGCATGGGAGCAGGCGATTTTCTCGCTTGCCGGATGTTCGCTTAATACCCGGCAGGCTTCTATGCTGAACAATGGCGTATAACACCCCAATTCCTGCCTGATCATTATTTCAAAACTGGCATCCGCTCCTTCGTAAGCCCAGCCTTCCGCTTCAAGTTTTTTTATTTTTTCAGCTAACGAAACAACAACAGGATGATCTTTGGTAATAGAAGGATCAATTTTTTTTACGCGCTCAACAATAGCGGAACGGCCTCCGACTTCGCTCATTAAGAAATGGCGCTCATTGCCGACCGCTTCGGGGTTAATATGTTCAAAGGATTGATTGTTCTTTAAAATACCATCAGCGTGCATTCCCGCCTTGTGCGAAAATGCGTGCGTTCCTATATACGGCATATCATCGCTGATAATTACATTCGCTATTTCCGCAATTCTGCGTGTTAACTCGCCAATATGGACAAGATTTCCTTCCGGCAGACAGCGCAGCCCCAGCTTTAGTTCCAGAGAGGGAATAAGAGCCGAAAGCGCGGCATTGCCGCAGCGTTCCCCGAATCCAGCCAGCGTTCCCTGTACATGAGTACAACCCGCCTGCACAGCGGCAATTGAATTGGCAATGGCAAGTCCTGTGTCATTATGCGTATGTATGCCAACAACCGTGTCTGGTATTGCCGTTACAGCTTCCCGCACCGCAGTGGTTATCATATTGAAAAACATCCCGCCGTTGGTGTCACATAACACAATACGGTCTGCGCCCGCTTCCCGCGCCGCCTTTATAGTGGAAAGCGCGTAAGCAGGATTGGCAGCCCAGCCGTCAAAAAAATGTTCAGCGTCAAATATTACAATGCGGCCTTCGGATTTAAGAAAAGCAACTGTTTCCGCTATCATCGCGATATTTTCTTCCGGCCTTACCCGCAATACTTCGCTTACATGCAAATCCCAGCTTTTGCCAAAGATTACAATTCCCTGGGTTCCCGCATTAAGCAGCGCGTGAAGCTGGCTGTCTTCCGCCGCTTTTACGCCCTTCTTCCTTGTAGAGCCAAACGCGCAAAGCCTGGAGTTCTTCAGTTTAAGAGAAGCGGCGAGACGGAAGAATTCCAAATCCTTGGGATTGCTTCCAGGATTCCCTCCTTCTATCCACGCGACACCCAATTCATCCAGCGTTTCTGTCACGGCAAGTTTATCGCGTACAGAGAATACAATTCCTTCCCCCTGCGCGCCGTCACGCAATGTAGTATCGAGTATTTCAATGTCAAAACTGCCTGTCATATCCCCATTATACAATAAGGGGAGTAATTTCATAGCCCCATCAATACCCCTGCAAAACTACTTCCTGTGTAAAAACATGATTTTATCACCTGCACTTATGTTATAATACTCACATGATTATATGTATCGGAGAAGCTGTAATTGACATGCTTCACACCCCTGTTAACGGAAAGGAAGTTTTCCTGCCATTGCCAGGCGGGTGCGCCTACAATACATCCATCGCGATAAGCAGACTTGGCGTACCGGTTTCGTTTCTGGGACGGGTTTCTACAAATTTTTTCGGAGAAATTCAGGTTAAACGCCTGCGGGAAAATAATGTAAATGACAACCTGATAATCCGGCGCGGGGAAAACCCTGTTCTGGCATTTATCAAGGTAGAAGAAGGCAGAGAACCCCAATACGCTTTTTACGAAGAAGGAACCGTGGATCGCCTGCTTTCGCCAGAGGAACTGCCGCAGCAATTACCGGCGAAAACTACCTGCATAGTTTTCGGTTCTATATCAATGGCAATGGAACCCATAGCAAGTACAATAGAATCGTTTATATTAAAGGAAGCAAAGAAAAAAGTTATTGCTTTTGATCCAAATATCAGGCCGTTTATGATAAAGGATCGAAATGCCTATCTGCAGCGGTTTGAGAGATGGGCAGGCGCTTCGGCCATTGTAAAAATATCCCTGGAAGATTTTGAGTATTTTGTACCCAAGCCAGACCCGCAGGAAGCGCTTGCTAAAATAATTGACATGGGTGCGCGGCTTGTGATAATTACCCTTGGACCTGGCGGCTGCACAGCGATGCTGCGGCGAGACGATGGAAGCCTTACAAAGGTAAGCGCTCCGGGGGTTCCTGTTTCCAGCCTTGTCGATACCGTAGGTGCGGGGGATACATTCCACGGAGCCTTCCTTGCCTGGCTTGAGCTTGGGGGTAAAATGTCGCATAACGCCATAGCCAATTTGAGCGAAAGCGATTTGTACGATGCGCTGGTTTTTGCCAACAAGGCTGCTTCCATTGTTTGCACCCGCCACGGTGCGGAACCCCCAACCCGGCAGGAAGTGATATATTAGAGTTGTTCGGAACCTGCGAATTTTAGGTTCAAGTTGGTTTCCTAACATATCCATTAATGCTATAATACCGGTAAGAAAATTAAAGGAAGGTATAACATCGGCTTATGAAAATTATTGATTCACATATACATTTTTCCAACATTGCATCGTTCAGGGAACACGCCCAAAACTCCTCGGATGTTGATTATTCACATTCCGGTTTTGAAAAAGAAACGGAAGAAAACAATGTTGTTCACTCGGTTTGTATGGGGCTTGCAGAGAATTCGCCCCATTTATTCCCGGATGCGGGTGTTAAAACACCGATGCTCGCGGAATTGGCGGAAAAAATGCCGCCCTCGGTATCTTTGTGCCTGGGAATAAACCCGCACACGCTGGATGAGCAAAGTGTCGTAAAAATGGAAGATATGATAAAAAGCTGCGGAAATATCGTAGGTTTGAAAATTTATGCAGGCTATTACCATTTTGATATATACGACCCAGTGTACACTCCCGCATACCGGCTGGCGGAAAAATACGATTTAACTGTCGCCATTCATTCTGGAGACACATTTTCTGACCGGGGGCTTTTGGTTTTTTCCCATCCACTCCAAGTTGACAAATTAGCGGTTACACATCGTGATATGCGGATTGTTATCTGCCACATGGGAGAACCGTGGATTTTTGATGCCTGCGAGGTGGCGTTTAAAAATAAAAATGTGTACATGGATCTTTCCGGTCTTTTAACCGGAAATTCCGCGTACATCGCCGGCATGGCCGCTAAACAACTGTTTTTGGACAGGTTAAAATCCGCCCTTACTCTTTTGGACAATTACGACAAGGTGATGTACGGCACAGACTGGCCTCTCGCTCCTATGAACGCCTATATTGATTTTTGCAAAATGCTGGTTCCTCCTGAAACTTACGGCAGGGTTTTTTACCAGAACGCTGTCGATGTTTTCAAGTTGAAACATGTTTGAGATACAAGATATTGGGTTTGTTCAGAAACTGAAATTTCCGAACAACTCTATTGTGTTTATCACAACAATTTGTCATAATTACCACAAAAGGAAAATAATATGCAAAAGAGAAAAGTAATTATTATCGGCGCTGCCGGACGGGATTTCCATAATTTCAATGTCTATTATCGCGACAATCCCGCGTATCAGGTTGTGGCTTTTACCGCAACGCAGATTCCAGATATTGCCGGGCGAAAATACCCCGCAGTACTTGCCGGCAGTCTCTACCCGGACGGCATCCCCATCTATGTGCAGGATGATTTGGAAAAACTTATCAAAGACCTTGATGTCGACGAATGTGTCTTCGCGTACAGCGATACTTCGTACAAGGCGGTGATGGGTGTAGGAGCGAAAGTAAATGCCGCTGGAGCGGATTTCAAGCTGATGGGCTGGAAAAATACCATGCTTAAAAGTACAAAGCCGGTGATAGCCGTAGGCGCGATACGCACAGGCTGCGGAAAAAGCCAGACTACACGCCGTATCGCCGAAATACTTATGGCAAAGGGTCTTAAAGTAATAGCTATCCGCCATCCAATGCCTTACGGAGATATTGCCGAGCAAAAAGTTCAGCGCTTTGCAACGATAGACGACCTTACAAAACATAAATGCACTATAGAAGAAATGGAAGAGTACGAACCCCATGTTGTAAGGGGCAATGTAATTTATGCCGGTGTTGATTACGAAGCAATTCTTCGCGCGGCGGAGTCCGACCCGAATGGCTGTGACGTAATTCTGTGGGACGGCGGCAACAACGACTTCCCCTTCTACAACCCCGACCTCATGATTACTGTCGTAGACCCTCACCGCCCAGGCCATGAACTTTCCTACTACCCGGGCGAAGTAACATTGCGTATAGCCGATGTTGTAGTCATTAACAAAATCGACAGCGCCGACTTTGACAATATTCAGCAGGTAAGGGCTAATATCGAATTTGCAGCCCCGCAGGCAATGGTCGTAGACGCCGCCTCGACAATCAGTGTTGACAAGCCGGAAGTGATACGCGGCAAACGGGTACTGGTCGTGGAAGACGGTCCCACTCTGACTCACGGCGAAATGAAGATTGGCGCGGGAATAGTAGCCGCCCGCCGTTTCGGCGCTGCCGAGATTATTGATCCCCGGCCCTATGCCGTGGGTAAGCTGGCTGAAACCTACAAAACCTACCCGGGTATCGGGACATTGCTCCCCGCGATGGGCTACGGCGACCAGCAGACAAATGATCTCGCCGCTACAATAGAGAAAGCCGACTGCGACAGTGTGGTTATAGCCACACCAATAGACTTAGGGCGTGTAATCAAGATAAACAAACCCAATACCCGCGTGGAGTACTCTTTGCAGGAAATAGGCCGTCCAAGTATGGAAGATGTATTGGAGCCGTTTATAAAGAAAATTACCGGTTAAAACATACAGACAGAGGCACAAAGCACAAAATATTCGCCTTTGTGTCCTCTGTAGTTAAAAATTCTTGGTTGCTCTACTTCTTGGCAGAAGCTAAAGTGGCCGCGCCGGTAACTATTTCGTTAATACTGCCAAGAATGGCGCGGGCTTTTCTTCCGTTTTCCAGAGAGTCATTATATCTGCCGTTTGCATGGTCAGTCCCGGCCTGATCGGCGGAATTTCTGGCAGTATTCAATTCCTGATTTAGCTGATCATAATCCAGATCCAGCAGGGAATAACGGGCGCCGTTGATATTTCTGCTTGTTTCTTCAATCGCGGGTTCCAACCCTGCCAGCAGGGATTCCGATTCACCCTTGAGTCTGGAAGACGCGACTCTGCCCTCGGCAATTGCCCTTTCGGCCGCCGCTACCGCTTCGGCGGCATGGTTTTTTGCGGCATCGTACCGCTTGGACTCCGCCTCAACTTGCATATTTCTTAACGCATCCCTAGCCCGTGCAAGAGTACCACCAGCATACAAAACAGCGTCCTCGTCATTTTCCGCCCTAAAAACTACCTCTCTGGCATTATCCATTTCTGCTGTTGGAGGATTGGCACAGCCAAGCGCGAGCGCCAAAACGGCACAAAAAATGTAGAAAAACTTCAATTTCATAAGTACTCCTTCTATCTTAATATTAATGTATTTTTCAGTAATTTTCCATACCGGTACGCTATATCTGGTGATTTTTGGTGTCAGCATAAAATAAAAAAACGCTTTCCGGCTTTCTATAAGCGATTGCTTTGTACCAGCAGGAAAGCGTAACTCAAATTTGTCTGACCACTTGGGACAAGTAGTCAGACAGGAAAGCGGTTTGTTCTGCGGCTGCCTTACATTCCGCAGGGCTCAGGGGCGCACAAGCCGAAAGCCGTCATCGCTGCCCCAGTCGTCCGGGCCGTTGCCGCCCCGATGCGCGGAACGCATGTACGAAACATCGGTGAACCAACACCCGCCGCGTGCCACCCTGGTGTAACTGTCAGCCCAGTCCCAGCACCACTCCCAAACATTTCCGCTCATGTCGTAAAGTCCAAGCCCATTGGGTTGTTTTAACCCTACCTCATACGGCGTCATTGAATTGCTGTTTTCACTATACCAGCCTACCACGTCAGGATCATCGCTACCAGAATACGTATATCCAACCCAGCTGGGTGCGAGCGGGTTCCCACCCTTCGCGGCGTATTCCCATTGCGCCTCGGTAGGCAGACGATAACCAGTAGTGGAATCGATTACAACTACCACATCCCAAAAATCTCTTATCGGATCATCCCAAGCAGGTACTGTCCCCCAACTATCGGGATTGGTACTGCCAGATATACTATACGCAGGAGTTAGGCCCTCAATAATACTCAGCCGGTTGCAGAATACTATCGCATCATACCAGCTTACGGTCTCAACAGGCCGCCTTCCCTGTACTTCCCCAGCAGCAGGATTTGATGAAAAATGACTGGGATTGCTTCCCATCACCGACACCCACTGATCTTGCGTTACCTGATACTTGCCCATGTAAAAACCGCTAGTCAGCGTTACCGTATGCGGCGGGCCTGCTCCCCAATCTGCATTGTCATTGCTGCCCATCGTAAAGGTTCCGGCAGGCACCCATACCATCTCTATTATGCTACTGGTGTCCTCGGTAACACTAAACGTTAGATTACTTTGCCACGTCTTACCGTCTTTGCTAAATGTCAGGTTTAAGATATTGGAGCCAATACTAAACTGACCGGCGTTCAGCGTTATGCTGCTGCCCGTCCCCAACACAGTACTACCAACGCGCCACGCCATAACATCTAAGCCGCTTACACTTATCGTTACGCTTGTCCCTTCATTTTTATTCAAAACTATAGGCAGATCTACATGATCAAAAACTCCCTGCCCTTCATCCGTCATCGTAAAATCATCCATGCTCAGCGTGATGGTAAGAGTTCCGTAATCCGGCAGGACTCCGGTAAAATCATCAGGACCGGCAATGGCTTTGGTTATGGCGCTGTCGTAAATATGCGCAAGCGCCCACCATGTTTTTTCCAAACCCGTATGCATCATACTAACGCTGATATTGTATTCGCCGGACGCTAAATCCAAATCGCCGCGATTAACTGTTTGGGTTAATGTTATAGGCGAACCTACCGTATCGCCGTCAAGCGTCAGTACGGTAAGGGTTCCAGTCGCTCCTTGCGGGAGGCTGATGTCATAACTGAGGGTTCCGTTTCCGCTCTGGGTCATGTTGTCCAGATTGGGAAGCAGAACAGCCGTTATCGTTACATTGGCGCCGGGCAAAACGGCTATGTCGTTTTCTTCATAGTACACCACTGCATCGGAAGCGTTTGACACACTGTCCTGTGAAACATGGCCTCTGATGTCCAAGTTCCATGTTCCCGCGTCAAGCTGTACGATAACAGGATCCTGCCCGCTCTGGAATACAGTTTGATGCTCGCTGCCGTCTACTTGGGTAAAGGTCAGGACAAAATGCAGCTTGGACAGGTCAAACTGGGAAGGCAGCAAAGTGCGTGCGCCGCCATCCAGATTTATACGAACAGTGCCTTTGCCATCTTCTGGGTTGTCCAGTATCGGGCAGCCCGCAAGAGCGAAAACGATTACTGCCGCAACGGCAATAATCCCGAGAAAACTGAGTTTGGTTTTCATGTTATACTCCTTTCCTTTGATGTATAAAAAGCCGGTGTGATACCGGCGTTTTTCCATGAGATAATGTAAATTCCGCAAGCCACCGGCTATGCCAGTGGTCTCTGACTCACGTAATTCACGTAATCTGTTGACATTGAATATCAAAGAGCAAAGTTAAAAAACTTCTCATATCTTTGCTCTTTGATATTTGTTTAGGGGCGCACAAGCCGGAAGCCAACGTCGTTGAACCCGCTGACCGGCCACCCGTCTTGCCTATGCGCGGAACGCAATACCGAAGCAACGTTGGACCAACTCCCGCCGCGTATCACCCGGCTGTAGCCGGAAACCGCACCCGCGGGATCCGGCTTCGAGACATCCGTATAATTGCCATGCCAGTCCCAGCACCAATCCCATACATTACCATGCATATCATACAAGCCCCACGCATTGGGTGCATAACTCCCGACTGCTGTTGTACTACCAACATTATAGTTCGCTTGGCTGCTCGTTATACTGTTCCCTGTATTATATGCCGTTGTTGTCCCGGCTCGACACGCATATTCCCACTGCGCCTCGGTAGGCAGACGGTAACCAGTTGAACCAACCACTATTTCCACAACATCCCAAGGTCCTCTATCACCAACAACCGTATTCGTATTCCAGTCGTAGTGTGGTACCGCTCCCCAGCTATCGGGATTGGTACTGCCAGATATACTATACGCTGGAGTTAGCCCTTCCGTAATACTCAGCCGGTTGCAGAATACTATTGCATCATACCAGTTTACAGAATACATGGGATGATTATCTCCAACACCATATAATCCAAAATTATATAACGCTACTTGGTCTTGAATGGTAGTCCCCATTACTGCTTCATACTGTGCCTGCATTACCTGATACTTGCCCATGTAAAAACCACTAGTCAGCGTTACCGTATGCGGCGGGCTTGCGTTCAAATCCAAACTGTCATTACTGCCCATCGTAAAGGTTCCCGCAGGTACCCATACCATCTCTATTATGCTATCGGTAACACGAAAGGCTAGATTGCTTTGCCATGTCTTGCCATCTTTGCTAAACGTCAGGTTCAATGTATTAGCGCCAATACTAAACTGGCCGGCATTAAGCGTTATACTGCTGCCCATCCCCAACACAGTACTACCAACGCGCCATGCTATGACATTTAAGCCGCTTACACTTATCGTTACGCTCGTACCTTCATTTCTATTCAAAACTATAGGCATATCTACATGGTCAAAAACTCCCTGCCCTTCATCCGTCATCGTAAAATCTTCCATGCTCAGCGTGATGGTAAGGGTTCCGTAATCCGGCAGGACTCCGGTAAAATCATCAGGACCGGCAATGGCTTTGGTTATGGCGCTGTCGTAAATGTGGGCAAGCGCCCACCATGTCTTTTCTATGTCTGCGTGCACCATACTAACGCTGATATTGTATTCGCCAGAGGCTAAATCCAGATCGCCCCGGTTCACTGTTTGGGTTAATGTTATAGGCGAACCTACCGTATCGCCGTCAAGCGTCAGTACGGTAAGGGTTCCAGTCGCTCCTTGCGGGAGGCTGATGTCATAACTGAGGGTTCCGTTTCCGCTCTGGGTCA
>Ga0099364_10004980_pt1 | contig 19888 bp, 16 predicted proteins | sample TergutTh196P3_FD_73070 | JGI IMG/M metagenome (GOLD analysis project Ga0099364, IMG submission 73070) | Microcerotermes parvus P3 segment gut microbial communities from Pointe-Noire, Republic of the Congo - Th196 P3 | ecosystem: Host-associated > Arthropoda: Insects > Digestive system > Gut ... | reverse complement strand
AGTGTAGACTTGTTCGATTTCGACCCGATAAATCAGCGTGCCGGTATAGGAATACTAATAGCCTCGCCCGATGACAGAAGGCACGGTTATGCCTATGCCGCTATTTTGCAGATGATTGAATATTGTCGCAAGGTTTTGTTATTGCACCAGTTGTATTGCAATATAGCGGCAAGCAACGTGGCGAGCGTCAAACTTTTCGAAAAGGCAGGCTTTGAGATTACCGGAACGAAAAAGGAATGGCTACGAACTGAAACAGGATGGGAGGATGAGTTGATGTTGCAATTTATGTTTTCAATATGATGCGGAAAGTTGTACCCTTGTCAATATCAGAACGCAGCACAAATATTCGTCCGTTATGATAATCTTCTACTATGCGTTTTGTGAGCGACAATCCGAGTCCCCATCCTCTTGATTTTGTAGTGTATCCGGGCTTAAAAATTGTTTTAAATTTCCGCTTGGGTATTCCTTTCCCCGTATCTGAAATATCAATTATTATTTTATCCGGCGAAGGTTTCAGCGCTACATTAATCGTTCCTGCTCCGGCTACTGCATCAAGTGCATTTTTGCATATATTTTCAACCACCCAGCTGAACAACTGCTCGTTGAGGGGAACCATTACCGGTTCTTCCGGTTGGTTATAGCATAAAATAACTTTTTCTGACGACCGTTTACGTATATAGTTCAAGCTATTGGAAATAGTTATACCGACGTCGGTTATCGGAATAGCCGGTTTTGAGCCTATTTTCGAAAAACGCTCGGCGATATCATGAAGGCGCGATACGTCTTTTTCCAGCTCTTCAACCAATATATTGTCGTGCATCTGCATCTTGAGTATCTCGGAGATAGCAAGCAGCGACGATATTGGCGTTCCCAACTGATGCGCTGTTTCTTTCGATAAGCCTACCCATACTCGGTTCTGTTCTGATTTTCGAGCTGTGTTGAAAGATAAATAAGCAACGCCTATAAACAAAACGATGATACCAAGCTGAATAAAGGGGTAATACATCAATTGGTTTAGAATGGAAGAATCGTCATAATAAATGTATTGTTTATCGCCTGCAATGTCCAAACTTAGCGGCTCGTAATTACTATTTTCCATTTGTTCCAATCGACGCAATACGTAGTTCGGATTTGTCATTTTTACCGAATCGAGGTTAGCTTCAAACTTGATATTACGGGCTTTATCAACAATTATGACCGGAATAGTAGTATTGTTCACCAAAATTTGCAGGTAGAGGTCAAGACTGCGATAGTCTGTAATATCTTCGTCCAAAAGCCTGTATACTTCTGCCCAAACTTCAATCTTTTTACGTTCTTCTATTTTTAGTTTTCCAACAAGCCGGTAGGTATACAAAAGAGAGCCTATACCTATGGCAATAGCAAAAATCAACATGAAAAATTTCAATGTAACAGGATATTGAAAATTGGATTCTGAAAAACGAAACATAGTTCAAGCTGAGGGCATAAAATATATCAACTGCCCAAAAAATATTCATCAATATTTAGCGTCCAAATATGTCCCGAAAGGACATGTCTGAACAACGCGATATCAGGCTTTTTCTATCAAAGCTATTGCTTCCTCAACGTTCATGGTGATGTTAAGCACCGTGTCCAATTGCGAAATTGTTATCAAACGCTCAACTGCATCGTTCAAACCGGTAAGTACAAATATGCCTCCGGCGTTCTTGCATAAACGGTTGGCAACAAGAATGGAACTTAATCCCGATGAATCGCAATAACGACATTTACTCAGGTCGAGAATGATATTTTTTTCACCATTACCCGAGATAAGCACTAATTCTGATTTAAGACTGGGCGCAACATGCGTGTCTAATTTTTCGTGTAACACTCTTATAAGTGTATAACTGGACTGTTGTTCAACTTTGAAATCCATAACAAATTTTTATATTAATATAATGTATACTATTATTCTTTATTTTCTTTATCTTCTTCAATTGTTTCTACAATTTCGGTTTCGGCAACTTCGGTTTCGGCAACTTCGGTTTCGGCAACTTCGGTTTCGACAACTTCGGTTTCAGCAACTTCGGTTTCGACAACTTCGGTTTCAACAACTTCGGTTTCGACAACTTCGGTTTCGGCAACTTCGGTTTCGACAACTTCGGTTTCGGCAACTTCGGTTTCGGCAACTTCAGTTTCGGCAACTTCTATTTCAGCTACTTCGGTTTCGGCAGGTTCGGTAACTATTGATTCATTATCAACCGTTTGCTCTGTTACATCAGCCGTTTCTGATTCGCTTTCAACATTTTTCTTTACCTTTTTTGCTTCAAGGATTTTGCCTTTCTTCTTACTTTTCTTTTCGGTAGCCTCCATTTCTTCTTTCAAAACAGATAGCGCTGATATGTCGCCAAAAGTTGTTTTTTCGAGAGATGCTTTCAATTTTTTGGTTGCCAACATCACTTCGTCAATTTCCGAACGCAACACAGGCGGCTTAATAGCTGCCGGCTTAACAACCGGCGACTGTGGTTCTTCCTTGCGAAAGTCTTCATAAGTGCGGCTGTGCGACAGGATTATGCGTTTAGATAATTTATTGAACTCTATTATCTTGAAATTCAACTTTTCGTCTACTTTTGCAAGCGAGCCGTCTTCTTTTACCATGTGTTTCGGAGTAACAAAGCCCTCTATGCCGTAGGGCAATGCAACAATGGCGCCCTTGTCGAAAAAATCTAAAATGGTGCCTTCATGTACTGAATCCATAGTAAAAATACCTTCGAAAACATCCCATGGATTTTCTTCCAACTGCTTGTGTCCAAGACTTAAACGACGGTTTTCCTTGTCAATTTCAAGAACGATAACATTGATTTCGTCGCCAATTTGGGTAAATTCAGAAGGATGTTTTATCTTTTTGGTCCATGAAAGGTCAGAAATATGTATCAATCCGTCAACGCCTTCCTCTATTTCAACAAATACGCCAAAGGTTGTAAAGTTGCGCACTTTTGCAGTATGCTGCATACCGATGGCATATTTTACTTCTATCAGGTCCCACGGGTCGTCTTTCAACTGTTTGATACCCAGCGACATTTTTCTATCGTCGCGGTCTAATGTCAGAATTTGTGCTTCCACAGTGTCGCCTACTTTAAGAAAATCATGCGCGCTGCGCAGATGTTGCGACCACGACATCTCCGATACGTGAATCAGACCTTCCACACCCATAGAAATTTCTACGAACGCGCCGTAATCGGCAATTACTACTACCTTTCCGGTAACTGTATCGCCAACCTTCATATTTGCGTCCAATGCGTCCCAAGGATGAGGGGTCAATTGTTTTAGCCCCAAAGCTATACGTTTCTTGGAATCGTCGAAATCAAGAATAACAACGTTCAATTTTTCGTCTAATTGAACTACTTCCTCCGGATGTGTCACACGACCCCAAGAAAGGTCTGTTATATGAATCAAGCCGTCTACGCCGCCCAAGTCGATAAATACGCCATAAGGAGTAATATTTTTTACTATACCTTCGAGTACTTGACCTTTTTCGAGCCTTGATATAATTTCGGCTTTTTGTTGTTCCAATTCCGCTTCTATCAGCGCTTTGTGCGATACTACTACATTCTTGAAATCGTGATTGATTTTAACGATTTTAAATTCAGTAGTTTTGCCAACAAATACATCGTAATCGCGAATTGGCTTCACGTCTATTTGCGAGCCGGGCAGGAACGCCTCAATACCGAACACGTCTACAATCATACCGCCCTTAGTGCGACATTTGATATAGCCGGTGATAATTTCGTCTTTTTCCAGAGCCTGATTAACTCTGTCCCAAGAGCGCATAGAACGGGCAGTCTTGTGCGAAAGCAGCAACTGTCCTTTCTTATCTTCTGTACTTTCAACGTACACCTCAACAGTATCGCCTATTTTCAGGTCGGGATTGTAGCGAAATTCGTTCATACTTACAACACCTTCAGACTTATAGCCGATGTTGATAACTACTTCGCGCTTATTCATGGCGATTACCGTGCCGTCTACGATTTCATTTTCGGCAATAGACGATAACGTGTTGTCGTACATCGCTTCCATTGTTGTACGCTCAGCATCCGAGTACAAATTTGGCGCATTAGAATATGTATCCCAGTTGAAGTTTTCAAAAGATACATCTTCTTGCTTGATTTTCTTAATTTCATTGGCAACTTCCTCAGCGCCTTCATCTTCGAATGATTCATCATCCGCATCATCGTCCGCATCTGCCTCATCATCAGAATCAGCGTCATAATCCGCCACATCAGCATCATCAGCGTCATAATCCGTATCCGCCACATCAGCATCAGCATAATCAGCTTCATCGTCCGTTTCCGCCACATCAGCATCATTAGCGTCAACGGTCGAATCTGCCACATTATCAACTATATCAGCCTCTACGTCTGATACCTCTTCTTCAAAGACCGCATCGTCTTCCTTTTCATTTACTTCTTCTACATCGAACTCATTATCAAGCTCTTTATCTATTTGTTTTGACATTAAAATTGGTTATAAAATTATTGAGATTAGACATTATGTTGTTAAAACTCGAAGCCGCAAAATTAATCATTTTATGATTATGTCAAACAAAAAAAAAAAAAAAATTACTTTTTTTTTTTTTTTTTTCAAAAAAAATTGTCGAATGAAAAAAAATGACTATTTTTGCAGTCGGAAAAAAGATTCAAAAATTCAAAGAATCGAGGATTCAAGAATTCAAAGATTATTGGATAAAATTGGATAAAAGATTGCCCAGATGGCGGAATTGGTAGACGCGCTAGTTTCAGGGACTAGTGTCTGCGAGGATGTGCAGGTTCGAGTCCTGTTCTGGGTACAAGAAGATTCAATACTTTGAATTTTGGAACAAAAAATTGCCCAGGTGGTGGAATTGGTAGACACGCTACTTTGAGGGGGTAGTGGGCGTTAGCCCGTGTGAGTTCGAGTCTCGTCCTGGGCACTTTTATATAATGATAAGTAAAGATTATGTTTTCAGGAATTGTTGAAGAAGCCGCTAAGGTGGTATCTATTGAAAAAGAGCAGGATAACCTGCATATATCTATGGAGTGTTCTTTTGTGAACGAGCTCAAGATTGACCAGAGCATCTCGCATAATGGCGTATGCCTTACGGTAGTAGGCAAAACCGATAAGACGTATACTGTTACTGCTATCAGAGAGACATTGCTCAAATCAAATCTCGGACAACTGCAGCCTGGCGACAAGGTAAATCTCGAACGAAGCATGTCTCTCAACGGGCGCTTAGATGGACATATAGTGCAGGGACACGTTGACCAGACTGCCCAATGTACGGCAGTTGAAGAATCAGACGGAAGCTGGTATTTTTCTTTCGAATATGATATTTCGAAAGGAAATCTGACAGTAGAGAAGGGCTCAATTGCAGTCAACGGCGTGAGCCTTACGGTTGTAAACTCTCAAAACGGCTCTTTTCAGGTAGCAATCATACCATTCACCTACGAGGTCACAAATTTTCACCAAATCAAACCCGGAACCATTGTAAACCTTGAATTTGATATAATCGGGAAATACGTAGCGCGAATTTTGGAAAATATGAATTTGAAGATGTCGGAAAATTGATTATCAATCCTTTTGAACAATATTTGTTAAAACATGGTTTCACGTCGGTGTTTGCCAATATGCCTGATAAAGCGCCGCGTATGATTGTGGTGTTGCCGTCATACAATGAACCACTTTTGTTGCGTTCGTTGGAGGCGTTGTATCGATGCCGTTTGCCGTCGTGTTTTGTCGAGGTATTTGTGATAGTAAATCATTCAGAAAATGCAAGCTGCGAAGCCAAACAACAAAATGAAGCAAGCGTTCGCGATGTGCAACAATGGGCAAAAGAACGCAACAGTAGCAAATTGCAGTTTCATCTAATCTATAAGCCTGATATTTCTGCAAAAAACGCCGGCGTAGGCTATGCGCGTAAGAGCGGCATGGACGAGGCTGTGTACCGCTTCCTGCAAGCAGGCGTTGACGATGGCGTTATTATTAGCTTTGATGCCGATTCAACCTGCGACGAAAATTATTTCGAAGCGATAGAACGAACATTTTTTGCCGGAAAACCTGTAAATGGAGCATCTGTCTATTTTGAACATCCCTTGGAAGGCGATGAATTTGACACCGCCGTATATGAGGGTATTATTCTTTATGAGTTGCACTTGCGCTACCTTAATCAGGCGTTGCGTTATGCCGGTTTTCCCTATGCATATCACAGTGTTGGTTCGTCGTTCGCAGTCGGCGCTTCGGCTTACGTCAAGCAAGGCGGGATGAACAAACGTAATGCCGGCGAAGATTTTCATTTTTTGCAAAAAATAATACCGCTTGGAAACTACGAAGAAATTAATTCTACGCGTGTTATTCCGTCGCCTCGCCAGTCAAACCGCGTACCGTTCGGAACGGGCGCAAGCATGAAACAGTGGATAGACAACAGGCAAAAGGAATTGCCGGAAGCATTGCTTACGTATCCTTTGAAGCCGTTTGAAGACCTGAAGCAGTTGTTTGCGCTTGTACCATCGTTTTTCAAAGAGAATAAGGAAGGGGTAGAAAAGAGGTGCTCTCCCCTACCCTACCCTATTCGTGAATATCTTTTGAAAAACAATTATTTGAAAAATATCGCGCAAGCCAACGCCCATAGCGCATCACCGGAAACATTCGCAAAAAGGTTCTTCGGATGGTTCGACGGACTGAAAACCGTGAAATACCTGAACGACAGCTGTCGACAATTTTATGGCAAACAAAATCCTGAAAAAGCAGCAAATGATTTGTTGCAAAAAATTGTTGCGCGCAAAAACGCAAAAACTCAAAAAGAATTATTGCAAATATATCGAGAATATGAATTAGGAATTAGGAATTAGGAATTATGAATGAAAAATTAAGTTTGGGAGAATTGAATCGCAAGAGCGTGGGCGAGTTTAAACAGTCGGAGAAATTGCCGTTGGTTGTTGTTCTTGATAATGTTCGCAGTTCGCACAACATAGGTTCGATTTTTCGCACCTGCGACGCTTTTATGATAGAGGGAATATACCTTTGCGGAATATCCGCTACGCCTCCGCATAAGGAAATACATAAAGCAGCCTTAGGCGCAGAAGAATCGGTCGATTGGAAATATTTTGAAACAACAATGCAGGCAGTCGAACTTCTGCAAACCAAAGGATACGAAATCTGGGGAGTAGAACAGACACGGAACAGCCGCTCATTAGAACATTTTTGCGTAGACGCCAACAAAGGCTATGCGCTGATATTTGGCAACGAAGTGCGCGGCATCGAACAAGCAGTGGTAGACCGCTGCAATGGATGCGTAGAAATACCGCAATTTGGCACTAAACACTCGTTCAACGTATCGGTCAGCGCCGGAATTGTACTTTGGGAATTTTATAAACAGGTTTTTTAGTTTTTATTTGTTTTTGGAAAAAAAATGTTACTTTTGCGGCGTATTTGAAATTTAAATTATAAAAAATATTGCTGCATGCGTAGTATAATTCGTAGATATCATCAGTTTCTTTTTTTGCCGGTTTTTATTCTTTGCGGTATTTTTGTGGCGTGTTCGTCGTCAAACAGGGGCGTTAAAGGTCAGCAGCCTGAAAAAGTGCATCTTACTGAGGAGCGTCAGTTGATGTACGCTCATAATTTCATAGAAGGCGTTAAGCACAAGATGTTTGGCGACCTGCCTACTGCCGCCAATCTGCTTACCCGTTGCGTCGAAGTCAATCCCTATGCCTCCGCTGCGCATTTCCAGTTAGCCGAAATCTACACAATAGTAGAAGATTGGAATTCTGCTCTGAATCACGCGCGCCTATCCGTTCGCTACGAGCCAAACAACGAGTGGTACAAATTGCAGTTGGCAAACCTGTATCTGAACACTAACGACATCGACAACGCAATCGCAGTATACCGTCAAATAGTAGATTCCCAGCCGGATAATGCCGACCTTCGTTATAACATGGCTTTACTTTATCTCGAAAAAAACGATTATCGGAGGGCGCTTAGAGAGCTGGATAGAATAGAAAAGACTTACGGATTTACGGAAGAGCTTGTTATTGCCAAATACATGCTACATTCGAGGCGTAACGATATTAAGGCTACCGAATCGCTATTGAAAAAGGCTATCAGTTCGTTTCCCGACGAGTTGAGGTTCTACGGCTTGCTGGCAGAGATGTACGGCATGATTGGGCGCGAAAATGAAGCCGATGAATATTATACCAAACTGCTTGAAGCAGACCCCGAAAATGCGCTCGGATATATCTCTATGATAGAATTTTACAAAGACTACGGCAAAGAAACAAAAGTTTTAGAAGAGATGCAACGCATGTATAGTATGAAAACAATCGACGCTGACCTAAAAGTGGAACTATTCCTTCAACTGTCGGCTGACACTGTTTTTTTCGGAAAATATCAAAAAGAGTTGGATTTGATGATAAAGGAACTTTTCGAAAAATATCCCGACAATTTTCGCGTCAGAATAATTAATACCGACCGTAACATGCGCGAAAGGAACTACGAGGGCGCAAGAGACGATTTGTTGTTCATCACAAATAGGGTGCAAACAAATTATCAATTATGGGAGCATTTGTTACATCTGCTTTATCTTTTGAACGACTATGAAACGCTTTACGAAACCGCTACCGTAGCCTTGCAATACTTTGACGACCGGTATCTTTTACATTTTTTTTATGGTTTTTCGGCGTCGATGCTCAAAGAATATGAAAACGCAATACCGGCATATTATCTTGCGCTTGAGCTTTTGAAAAAAGAACGTGTTCCCGACAGGGAGATAGAATTTCAAACATACGTATTTCTTGGCGAAGCCTGCAATGAACAAAAACGATATGCCGAATCAGACCACGCCTTTGAGAGCGCTCTGCTTATAGCCCCAAACCACCCGATAGCATTGAACAATTACAGCTATTACCTTTCCTTGCGGGAAGAAAAATTAGAACTCGCCGAAAAATACATCACGCGTTGTATAGCCATAGAGCCTAATAGCAGCACATTTTTAGATACATACGCATGGGTGCTCTACAAGTTAGGGCGTATAGACGAGGCTATTGAAGTCATGAAAAAAGCAATTGAAAACGGAGGCGGCGACAACCCCGAAATATTAGACCATTACTGCGAATTGCTGACAGTTGCAGGACGTTTCGAAGAGGCTTACGAAATATGCAAATTGGCAATCGAAATTAATAATTCGGAACAAACAGTTGAAGAAAAAATGGAATCATTTAAAAAAAATTGAAAATTGAAAGTGGAAAATGAAAAATAGAAGGTGTAAAATAGTTATTTTGATTTTTCTTGTCATTTTAGTCGCAAATGCTTGTCGTTCGCACAAAAAGGCAATTACGGTCGATTCGTCGGAAGAAATTGTTTCTGCCGTCTCCTGCTATTCAATCGAAAGTTTTTACGTTCCAACGGGCAGACTTGAAATATCGACAGGCAGTCAATCCCTTTCGCTCAACGGAAGCATCTATATACGCCCCGACAGCATTTTTTATTTTCGCGGCAGAATGTTGATTGACGTCGTGCGCGGAGCTATTTACAACGATTCGTTCGTTGTGGTAAGTTATTTGGAGCGCATCTGCTACATGGGTAAAAATGATTACCTGCAAAGGATTACCGGTTTTCCGGTGAACCCGGAATCATTGTTGATGCTTTTCACCGACGACAAATGTGAAAAAAATATTGCCTTGCGCAACAATCGACAACTATTCAGCGTGGTCTACGACAACTACGCGCAGCACGAGCAATTTGTATTGCCCGCCGTTTTAAATATTTCGGCGCAAGACGGCACAAATCAAATCAGAATCAGAGCAAATTTTCAGCAGATTTTGCTTAACCGCCGCGAACCTGTAAATATCAATATTCCATCAAGTTACAGAGTGGTGGTTTTAGAGTGAATGAATTTAGAACTTAAACACTATTCCGGTTTTGACAGTAAAGCCGGTATTCAAGCCGGCAAGAAATTTAGGTTCTAAAAATATTCCAACGTTATCGTTGAGATGCAAATCAAGCCCGGCGCCAACGTTAAAGTATGGAGCGGTGAGAGTAACGTCTATTCCTGATGTATTCGTAGTATTTCGTATAATGCTTAAGCCTGACAGCGGATAAACCGTTATTTTATCAGAGAGTGGCAACAAAAAATGTACGTTAAACCCAAGGTCCCACATTTTAAGGGTTGTCTCAATGGTTTTTTTTGTAATAGCGCCTGTAAAAAGGTCAGGGATATTTTCAGTGTATTCATCATTTTTGGGTATGAAATAAGTAAATGCTGCATCCAAACGAATTCGTTTGCCTACGTTGCACCGAAACTGGGCTCCGACGCCGAAGTCTGGGAATTTTTTGTTTGTATTAAGAGCAATATGAGCGCCGGCGCCCAACCTTTTCCCCTGTTGTGCAGGCGAGCTTTGTACCACGCCCGAAGTACCCGAAGTACGCGAAGGAGTTTGAACGCTTTCTGCAACCCTGACATCCTCAAAACTATAACCTGCAAATGCAATACGGTCATTTTGGATTTCCCATTTAAGCGTTTTTGCGACACGGCTCCAGTTATCTCTGAACTGTGGCGCCTCGTGTAAAGGCACGGGCGCTAACCAGTCGCCGTAGAGGGTATTGCTTATCAAAAACACTTCATTATCGGCGTCGTAGGCGCCAAGAGTGATTCTTCCGACGGGCATATTCCGGCTTTGATCGGCAATATAAGCCCGCACAGTGTTCTCTTGCAGTTCGGCAATTTTCGCTTGGCGATTTTCTTCGCTCACGCGCTCCTGCCAATCGACAGTCCTTTCAAACTCGCCGCGTTGCGCCCATTTTTCCATCTCCTGGTCTATGTAGTTGAGGGCAAAATAACTGAATGTATCCATTCTATCTCTCTCATTTTTTCGCGCTTCTTTTCGCGCTTCTTTTCTTTTATTGCCGCCGCCAATGAAAAAGCCGGCTGTAACCATAAAATGACTGTTTTTGTCTTTGATTTCACTCGTTATTAATGAGCCACCATAAGGTGGATAAGTCGTTACAGTAGCCTTAGAAGCCTGAATAAAATTATATTCGACTGCTAATCTGATTTTCCACAATTCGAAACCGGCGCTCAAAAATCCGCCATATTTATTGCCTCCATGACCGTTAATCATAGAAGAATAACTAATTTTCGTATAAGCCCATTCATCATCAACGGAATAACTTCCAAACCCACCGCCAACAAAAGGTCTGAAAGTTGGTCTTGAACCGAAGTAATAGGTGTAAGTCCCTAAAATACTGCTGTATCTTAACCGGCGTCGATATTGAGTTTCAGGTAATATGAACCCGCCTACTCTAAGACCAACATTCATATTATCTTGAGGATTAATTCCAAGATTTGCGGCAATGCCGGCATCTCCAAAACCATTAGCAAGACGAAAATCTAATCCACCCCGCACTTTTCCCTTTACCTGCGAAAAAACCTCCACATCCGCAAACAATGCGATTATCATTACGATTAAAAAAATCTTTTTATTCATTACATTCTACTATTAAAAACAAAAAACACAAAAAAAATTAAAAAAACTACAAATTTTGACAAACAAAACAGCGGACTTACCATCCGCCATTGAGGTCGTGAGAATTACCCGTTATACAAATAAGTAAGCCCACATTGCTGTGAGCGTTCTCACCTATTTCTTGTATAACCTTGAAATTTCTCACGTTTCAATGGACAAGAACTATAGCCAAACGCTATCCTAAAATGTCTTCCGCCTCGCTTTTGACCCAAAAAAGTCGTCTGCGATTTGGAACTGCAAATGTAGTAATTGTTTTTCAAAAAACAAACTTTTTTCATTTTTTTATGTATTATTTTCAAAAAAAATTGCATACCTCAAAAAAATGTAACCTTTTTTTGAAAAATACGTATAAGTAATGAAAGCGTATATAACTTAATGTTGATAAGAAAATGGTAGAAACAACCGAAGCAGTTAGCAAATTTGCTGACAAGTATCCTGAAATAGCGCTTACCATCATCGCATTGATGGTTGCCTTTCAGATTGTATCGCACTTGTTGTCCTTTCGCGGTATCAGAAAGGACATTAGGAGGCACGACAAGAAATTTGACGTGATAGAGACGTTGCTTGTGGAGCATAGCAAAAAATTTGACCAGATTGATTTGAGATTTGATAAGCAGAAAGCAGAGTTTGATTTGAGGTTTGATAAGCAGAAAGCAGAGTTTGACTTGAGATTTGATCAGCAGAAAGCAGAGTTTGACTTGAGATTTGCGCGAATTGAAGACAAATTTGAAGAGCAGAAAGCAGAGTTTGACTTGAGGTTTGATAAGCAGAAAGCAGAGTTAGACTTGAGGTTTGCGCGAATTGAAGACAAATTTGAAGAGCAGAAAGCAGAGTTTGACTTGAGATTTGCGCGAATTGAAGACAAATTTGAAGAGCAGAAAGCAGAGTTTGATTTGAGGTTTGATAAGCAGAAAGCAGAGTTTGACTTGAGGTTTGCGCAAGTGGATTTGAGATTTGCGCGAATTGACGACAAATTTGAAGAAATCAAAACACAAATCGAAGCCGTTGAATACAATCTCGAAAAGAAAATTGACATATTAAGAACCGAGATATCTTACAAAATTGATTTACAGGACAAAAAAATAGACCTCCAAGACCAAAAAATTGCAGAGCAAAACAACAGGTATGACTATATTACAAACCTTGCCTATAATACAATTTTGAAACCTGATAAAGCGCTCCAACCAGCATGATAAAAAATTTTTCGCACCTGATTTTTATTTTTTTTCACGCGCTTGGACTTTTCGAAAATTTTATCTAATTTTGCGCACTTTTTTTTGAAGCAATACCATTCATGGACCATATCAGAAATTTTTGTATCATTGCCCATATTGACCACGGTAAGAGTACTTTAGCCGACCGTCTTTTGCAAGCCACCGGTTCTGTCGGCGAGCGCGATTTTCAGGACCAGTTGCTTGACAATATGGATTTAGAGCGCGAACGCGGCATAACCATCAAAAGTACTGCCGTGCAGATGGAATATATTCATCGGGGCAAACAATATACGCTTAACTTAATTGACACTCCCGGTCACGTCGATTTTTCCTACGAGGTTTCGCGTTCTATTGCTGCCTGCGAAGGTGCTTTGCTCATTGTGGACGCCACGCAAGGCATACAGGCACAAACCATATCTAACCTCTACAAGGCGATAGAGTATGATTTGACTATCATACCCATACTCAACAAGATGGACATGCCGGCTGCGATGCCCGACGTCGTTAAAGACCAAATAGTAGACCTCTTAGGCTGCAACCGCCACGAAATAATTGAAGCCAGCGGAAAAACAGGGGCGGGCGTGGACGACATACTCGAACGAATAATAGAAGTGATACCGCCTCCGGAAGGCGCTCCCGAAGCCCCTCTGCAAGCTTTAATATTCGATTCGGTGTTTAATTCATTTCGCGGAATAATTGCTTATCTCAAGATTGTAAACGGCAGTATAGCCACAGACGATTTTGTGAAATTTTTCAGTTCCGACAAGGAATATCATGCCGACGAAATAGGCGTTATGCGCCTCAAGCTCGAACCGCGCGAGCGCTTAAATGCCGGCGACGTGGGGTACATCATTTCGGGAATAAAAACGGCGCGCGAAGTAAAAGTGGGCGACACCGTTACATCCGTTGATAACCCCTGCGACAAGGCGATAGAAGGTTTTGAAGAAGTAAAATCGATGGTCTTTGCAGGTATATATCCGGTAGACGCTAGCGATTACGAAGAATTGCGTACGTCGATAGAAAAGCTTCAACTCAACGACGCTTCTTTAACATTTGAACCCGAATCGTCGGCTGCCTTAGGTTTCGGTTTTAGGTGCGGATTCCTCGGACTGCTACACATGGAGATAATTCAGGAACGATTAGACCGTGAATTTGATATGGACGTGATAACAACCGTTCCCAACGTTTCATACAAGGTATACACTAACAAGGGCGAAGAATTGGAAGTGCATAATCCGTCGGGGCTACCGCCCATTGCGATTATCGACCGCATTGAAGAACCTTACATAAAGGCGCAGGTTATAACAAAATCAGAATACATTGGCACAGTAATGAAGCTATGCCTCGATAAGCGCGGGATATTAAAAAGTCAGATTTTTCTAACTACCGACCGCGTAGAACTGAACTATGAAATGCCCTTAGCCGAGATTGTGTTCGATTTCTACGACCGCTTGAAAAGCATTTCGCGGGGCTACGCCTCGTTCGACTATTACACGTCGGGCTATCAAAATGCCGACCTTGTAAAATTAGACATACTGCTCAACGGCGAAAACGTGGATGCGTTATCGGCGCTTATACATCGTGGCAATGCCTACGATTTTGGACGCCGCATCTGCGAAAAACTCAAAGACCTGATTCCGCGACAACAGTTCGATATAGCGATACAGGCTGCAATAGGAGCAAAGATTATTGCCCGCGAAACAGTGAAAGCCGTGCGCAAAGACGTGACCGCAAAATGCTACGGCGGCGATATAACCCGCAAGCGCAAACTGCTCGAAAAACAAAAGAAAGGAAAAAAGCGGATGCGACAAATAGGAAATGTTGAGGTGCCACAGTCCGCATTCCTGGCAGTTTTGAAATTGAACGATTAATTTTCGAAACTAAAAAAATCGTCAATGAAAACAGTAAATGAACGTGTAAACGACTTAAAATCATGGCTTGCAAGACATCGATACGATGCTATTATTGTTCCTTCAAACGACCCGCATTTTAGCGGAAAAGTGGCAGACTACCGAAAATGTTGCGAATTTATCAGCGGCTTTACCGGCTCTGCATCTACGGTAGTAATCACACGCAATCAGATTGCTTTGTGGACAGATTCGCGCTATTTTATTCAAGCCGAAAATCAATTGAGAGGAACCGGATACCAGTTGCAACGCCTTGCGCAGCCCGAAACGCCAAGCGTCGAAACATGGCTTAGGAGCGTGTTGACAGTGGGGCGCGTGGCTATTGACGGAAAACTGTTTTCGGTAAACGAATATAAGCGTTTAAAAATAGCGTTGGGCACGCTGGAACTGTGTATAACCGAAGATGACCCGTTTAACGAAATTTGGACGGATAGACCGCCTATTCCTAATGCACCGGCGTTCTTGCTGGATGTTAAATATTCCGGCGAAAGCGTAGAATCAAAGATACAAAGAATAAAGGAAAAATTAGGACCGCAAGCCTCAGGCGTATATCTGATGACCGCCTTAGACGATATTGCATGGACGCTAAACCTGCGCGGCAACGACATCGATTTCTCTCCGCTTAATATTGCATACGCAGCATTAGACAATAGAACCTTTAATCTTTTTATCGGAAAAGGGAAATTGAACGAAAAAGACACGCAGCAGCTGCAACAGTCGGGCGTTGTAATTCATGACTACGCTGATTTTGAAAACTACTTGCTATCATTGAAATCAAAAAGGGCAATTTATAATGGCTCCAGTTTCAGTATCTATCATTATCATCTGTTGGAGAAGGCAGACCAGCAGTCGGAAAAAGCGGGCGCAATACTGCAAGCCGAGCTATTTTCTGCGGGAGCGGTCGCTCATCTGAAAGGCATAAAAAATGAAACAGAAATAGAGGGATTCCGTAGGGCGATGATTGTAGATGGCATCGCGCTTACACGTTTTTCTATATGGTTGGAGAACCGTCTGGAAGGAGGCTTTACAACAGAAATGGAAATAGCAGAAAAACTATATCATTTTCGTTCGCTACACGAAGGTTTTAAGGGTTTCAGTTTTCCGGCAATAGTCGGCTATCGCGCCAATGGAGCCATGCCTCACTATTCGCCTTCGCCCGAAAATCCGGTAAAGGTAGAAAATAACGGATTTTTACTAATGGATTCGGGCGGACAATATCTTTTTGGCACTACCGATGTCTCCCGCACCATTCATCTTTCAGAACCTACGATTCAGGAAAAAACAGACTACACTATTTCGCTAATGGGTATGATAGACCTGTCAATGATTGTGTGGACGGAAGGATTACAGGCGCTTTGTCTGGATATTTTGGCGCGCGCCCACATGCTTTCGCGTCGCATAAATTATCTGCACGGCACCGGACATGGAATAGGTCACTTCCTAAATGTACACGAAGGTCCGCATACTATGCGAATGAACGCGAACACAGTGCCGTTAGAAGCGGGAATGACAATTTCAAACGAGCCGGCAATATACCGCGCCGAACAGTATGGTATTCGTAATGAAAACATTATGGTAGTGCAAAAAGACGTGACAAATGAATATGGTAAATTTCTGAGTTTTGAAACAATTACTTTGTGCTACATCGACACAAAACCAATAGACAAAAGCTTGATGAGCGCGCAGCAAATCCAATGGCTAAACAGCTATCACGAAAAAGTGTACAATACCTTGTCGCCACATCTAAACGAAGCAGAAGCTGCGTGGTTGAGGAATAAAACACTTAAAATATGAATATTTTTTTCAATTTTCATCTATCATATCTATCATCTCGTCGGTGACTTCCATGTTGTGGAAAACATTTTGCACGTCGTCGTCGTCTTCAAATAGTTCAACTATTTTCAATACCTTGACGCCGTCTTCTGCGTCGAGTGTTTTTGTTTCTGTTGGAATACGTTGCAATTCGGCATTTTCTATTTCTATTTCAAGTTCTTCGAGTCGTTTTTGCACTGGTGCGAATCCTTCGAGCGGGGTGGTTACAACAAAAATATCGTCGTGTTCTTCAAAATCTTCAACGCCAGCGTCTATGATTTCCAACTGCAGTTCATCGGCGTCAAAAGCGCCTTTCGGAATGCGAATGATACCTTTTCGCTCGAACATAAAGGCTACTGAGCCGCTTGTGCTCAAACTGCCGCCGCGTTTGTTGAAAATTGAACGTATGTTGCCCACTGTCCGCTGTGGATTGTCAGTCAAACATTCTATGAAAATAGCGATACCGCCCGGAGCGTAACCCTCGTAAGTTAATTCGCTCAACGCTTCGGTGTCTTTTGCCTTAGTCAGGGCGCGTTGAATATTGTCCTTAGGCATGTTCGCGCCGCGGGCATTGTTGAGGGCTATGCGCAATCGTGGATTGCCGTCGGGGTCGGCGCCGCCATCCTTTACGGCAACACTGATTTCCTTAACGATGCGGGAAAAAATTTTCGACCGCTTTTGGTCTGCTGCGCCCTTCTTACGCTTGATTGTTGACCATTTACTGTGTCCTGCCATGTATTATATTTAATGTATGTTTTGAATAAAAAAACGGGGTAAAAATACATATTTTTGTTTTTTTTTGAAAAAAAAATGATTTTTTTTTACTTTTTTTTCTAATTTTGTATTCTAAAATTCATTTCATTTGTGAAAATATATATATGAAAATATCGTTATCAAATCTTTCGGTTGGTTATAGTCAGCGCGTTGTTATTGATAATCTGAACTTGTTGATAGCCGAATGTGAACTGATAGCGATGATTGGGCGCAACGGCGCTGGGAAAAGCACATTGATGCGAACAATTGCGCGTTTGCAGCCGGCTCTGTCGGGCAATATTTCGCTTTCGGGCAAACCGCTTGGGCAATACTCGCGCAGTGAATTGGCTGGCTTGTTGAGTATTGTGTCAACCGAAGCCGTCAGCGTGTCGCATCTTACTGTACGGCAATTGGTTTCTCTGGGGCGTTTCCCGCATACAAACTGGATTGGGAAACTTACGGAAAAAGATATTGCATTGATAGAAGAATCCATGCAACTGACAGGCGTCGAGCAGCTTGCAAATAAAAATCTGCACGAAATAAGCGACGGAGAACGCCAAAGAGCAATGATTGCACGTAGTCTCGCTCAGGATACAGAAATAATATTGCTCGACGAACCGACCGCTTTTCTTGATATGGCAAATAAATACGAGATAGTAAACTTGCTGCACCGACTCACGCGAACGAAACAAAAAACAATCCTGTTTTCAACCCACGACCTGAACATTGCGATGCAGGAAGCCGATAAACTCTGGCTAATGATTGACGGAGCAATGCTCGACGGAGCCCCAGAAGATTTGGCGCTTAATCGCCAATTTGAACGAATGTTTGAAGGAACAAAACTACAATTTGACGACGGCAAGGGACTGTTCAAAATCAAACGCAACGAAGCCAAACCGATTTTGCTTTCAGGAGAAGGAAAAACTTTTTTTTGGACAAAAAAAGCCTTAGAACGATTAGGATTTGCAGTCAATAAAACAGATAACGAACATCAGGCAGATATTGTTATTTCATGCCAAAATCGACCTTTATGGACAATAAAAAGGCAGGGAAAAAAATTGCAATTTACCTCAATATATGAACTGGGGAAATGCATTTTTAATTAACGCCTTTACCCTAAAACGGCTTATTCTCAGACAACTCCCTGCGCGAGCATTGCCTTAGCTACTTTTATGAAGCCCGCTATGTTGGCTCCCTTCACATAGTTTACAAAACCGTCTTTTTCGGTTCCGTATTGTACGCATGTAGCGTGGATATTGGTCATTATTGAATGGAGTTTATTGTCCACTTCTTCCGGCGTCCAACTTATTCGCATCGAATTTTGCGTCATTTCTAATCCCGACGTTGATACTCCGCCGGCATTGGCAGCCTTTCCGGGTCCATAAAGCAGTTTGTTTTTCAGGAACACTGCTACTGCTTCGGGGGTTGAGGGCATGTTTGCGCCTTCGGCTACGCAAATACAGCCATTCTGTACTAATGTTTCGGCGTCGTTGCCGTCTAATTCGTTCTGCGTTGCGCATGGAAGCGCTATTTCGCATTTTACGTTCCAAGGTCTCTGTCCGTCAAAATATTGTGCTTCGGGGTATCGTTCGGCATATTCACGGATACGTCCGCGATAGACGTTTTTTAGTTCGAACACGTACTTCAATTTTTCTTCGTCAATACCTTTCGGGTCGTGAATGTAACCGTTCGAATCTGAAAGCGTAACGGGTTTTCCGCCCAGATGCAACACCTTTTCTGCGGCAAATTGCGCCACGTTGCCCGAACCGGAAATAACAACTGTTTTTCCTTTGAAATCGTTTTTACGGGTAGCAAGCATTTCTTGAGCGAAATAGCATGTTCCGTAGCCTGTTGCTTCGGGACGCAGCGGACTTCCGCCCCAGCCGATACCTTTGCCCGTGAACGCTCCTGTAAATTCGTTACTCAGGCGCTTGTACTGTCCGTACATAAAACCTACTTCGCGCCCGCCCACGCCTATATCGCCTGCGGGAACATCAACGTCTGCCCCGATGTGACGAAAAAGTTCGTTCATAAAACTTTGGCAAAACTTCATCATCTCTTCTTCCGAACGGTTCTTAGGGTTAAAATCCGAACCTCCTTTGCCGCCGCCCATAGGCAACGTGGTGAGGCTGTTCTTGAAAGTCTGCTCAAAAGCAAGAAACTTGAGAATACTCAAATTCACGCTTGAGTGAAAACGTATCCCGCCTTTATAGGGCCCAATAGCGCTGTTCATCTGAACGCGGTAGCCGCGATTAATTTCCACCTCGCCGCGGTCATTAAGCCACGGAACGCGAAAAATGATTATGCGCTCAGGCTCGGCTATCCTTTCAAGAACCTTCATCTTGCGCAACTGCGGATTTTCAACTATGTAGGGAGCAAGGCTCTCTACTACTTCATGCACCGCCTGATGGTACTCATTTTCACCACGACTGCGGGCAATTAAAGACATCATGAAGTCTTCAACGTACTTGTTTACTTCTAAATTCATCGTATTAAAATTTTTTCGGGCGCAAAAATATACAAAAAAAATAAATTATCAGATTTTTTTTAATAATTTATAAAAAAAAATGAAAATAAATTGAAATTGTATAATTATGCGTACTTTTGTATCTTGCGACAAATTAACTCCGTCAATTTCGTTGCAAAGATAACATTTATTTATCAGAATCACCCAAATTTTATTTGAACT
>Ga0099364_10004979_pt1 | contig 19892 bp, 17 predicted proteins | sample TergutTh196P3_FD_73070 | JGI IMG/M metagenome (GOLD analysis project Ga0099364, IMG submission 73070) | Microcerotermes parvus P3 segment gut microbial communities from Pointe-Noire, Republic of the Congo - Th196 P3 | ecosystem: Host-associated > Arthropoda: Insects > Digestive system > Gut ... | reverse complement strand
AGTGACGGTTAAAATTGCCGGATTTTCAGGAGCGGCGGAGGCTATATCCTCGCACCGGACTGCATATCCGTCCAGGGGAGAACGGTCGAAAGGCGGCTGCTCGAATCGGGCGGCGTAGTCCCGGGCCGCCACCCGCCCTACGGCCTTCAAAAGGGGAACGGATATTATATCCCCCGGGGAGGGCGTGTTTTGCAGTAATAAGTCTATTGCTTCTTCCAGCGTCGGTTTTTCCCGGCTCATATTAAACAAACTCTCCAAAAAAATCCGAGTAATCGACGCGGAACAGCGGCTTTTTAACCTTTGTCACATCAATCTCTGCCCTTATTAACTGCGTCAGTATGCCGGCGTAGGATAAATCCCCCTGCAGGATCGCGCCTTTTATTTTACCGTCCCTGTGGATGATTTTTTTATAATTCCCCTTTGAGTCTATATCAACGACTTCCGCGAATGAATCGTCGGGCTTTTCAGGGACCCCGAGGGACATAGTCGGAATCCCCAGGAAGTTCATGGTGGATTTACTTGCAAAAAAGTCGGTCATCGCGCACTCTGCGCCGCTCATGTTACTTGCGGCGATAATACCCTCCTTAACGGCGGCGGACCAGATCGGCGATATCCCCGAAATATCCCCGGCGGCGTAAATGTTATCGTCGGAAGTTTTGCCGTACTTGTCGTAAACAAGCCCTTTTTCGCCGATATTAAGCCCCGAATCCTCAAGGAAACCCGTATTCGCCTTTACGCCGGTCGCCGTAATAACCATGTCGCATTCAAACTCCCGTCCGTCGGAAAGTTTCAGCGATTTCGCCATATTGTCGTCATCGAGCAAAATTTCGTCCACCCTGACGCCACAGTGCAGCGTGACACCCTTTTCCGCAAACGCTTTTTCGTAAACGCCCGCCGAATGTTTATCCAAATTGACGGGTAATATATGCGCGCCGAATTCGTAACAGGAAATTTCGGCGCCCATATCCACCACACCGGAGATTACGTCACAGCCGACAAGGCCTGATCCTATCACCGCAATATGCCTAGCTTTCGCCGCGCTTTCCTTTATTGCCTCCGCGTCCTCCAAGTCGTGCAGGGAAAAAATATTTTTCGCTTTGTCGATATTTTTTATGGGCGGAGTACCGGCCACCGAACCTGCGGCAATCAGCAGCCTGTCATAGATCAGCGCGCCGCGCCCGGCTGTGGCGACCTGCTTTCGCCCCGGATCCACGCCGGTTGCCCTGGTTTTCAGCCATTGGACGTTGTTTTTTTCTATAAAGTCGTCATCTACGAATGAAAGTTTGTCCCGTTCACGTTCCCCATTGATGAATCTGTGCAGTATGCACCGGGAGTGGATTATCTCGTCGGGAGCAATCAATATTATCCCGGCGGATTTGTCATTTTCGCGCAACTTTTTAACTCCGCTCAATCCCGCGGCGGAAGCCCCTATCACAACATATCTCATTCCGATACCTCCCAGGTAATCGCAAACATCGGACATTTTTTCACGCACATGGGAAACGCGTCGTCGGTTTCACGGCACAAGTCACATTTCATAATGTATTGATGCGAGGGGCTGTCCGCCTTCAAAACGCCATAGGGGCACGCCATAACGCACATAAAACAGTTGGCGCACCGCTCTTTGTCATACTCAACGCGTCCCGTTTCCCCGTTTTTGCTCATAGCGCCGGTCATGCAGGTATAGCAGCATTCGGGCCTGTCGCAGTGCATACAGAAAATCGGCGCGGGCTTGTTTTTGCTGTCGATTGTGATTCTGTTGCGCGCGTCCTGTTCATTATGCGCCACCATGCACGCGCATACGCAGGTCAGGCAGCCGATACACTTATCGCGGTCTATTACGATTTTCTTCACGCCAACGCACCTGCCTTTCGTATATTCACAGGGGTTGTTTTGTATGACGGCTCCTTTGAATAAGGATCGTAAACCGAGGCGGTCAAATTGTTGGTTTCGATATAGTGCAGCGGCGCGTACAATTGCCCGGCCGGCACGTTTTCCGTCAGCCTTGCCTTAAACAGAGAACTTTGCCCGTTGACTGACATAACCTCAAGCATGTCGTTTTCCTCAAGGCCGAATTTTTTCGCGAGCTTCGGGTTGATCAATATATACGCGTCCTTCGCGCTGACGTCTTGAACGAAAGCGACCTCCCTCGTCCGGGTTTGGGTATGCCACTGCCCGACCGTACCTCTGCCGGTGTTAAGCGTGTAAGGGAACTGCGGCGTGTTTTTCAGGGGGGTTTCCGCGACAGCCTCAAACACGAATTTGAACTTGCCGGAAGGATGAAAAAATTTATTATTTTCATACAGCCGGCGCTCGTGCCCCTCCAGCGTTTCCCCCTCGCGAAACGGCCACTGTATGCCCTTTGAATTTACAAGGGCGTCGTAATCCACGCCGGTAATATCACAGGGCATACCTTTTGAACATTTTTTCATCAGGTTGAACGCGTCCCTCGGCGTTTTCCAGTTATCCAGCATAGCGCCCATGCCAAGCGCCTTACCGATACCCAGGATGGCCTCGTAGTCGGTTTTGGCGTTTTCGCCCCTTTTTATGACGGGACGCATCGCGGAGAGCCGCCGCTCTGTGTTGATAATCGTTCCTTCTTTTTTAATACCCGGTACGACGGGGAGAAAAATATCGCAGTCCGAGGAACTGTCGGTGTCGTCATAGATGTCCTGTACAATGAACAGATCGAGTTTTTCCATTGCCTGACGAAAGGTATCGCTGTTACTCCATGAATGTCGGGGATTTGTGCACAAAATCCACAGTCCTTTGATTTCTCCGGCAAGTATTTTTTCTATGATCGCGTTGTATGGAATTGTCGGCTTTGTGACAAGCCGGTCATCAGTGATACCCAGCGCCGCGCAGACGGCTTCGCGGCGTTTGGGGTTGTCAAAGTCGCCTCCGCCGTACAGCCCCGCCGTGTTGCTGAAAGCTCGAGATCCCATAGCGTTACACTGCCCCGTGAGCGAGTTGCCGCCCGTTCCTTCCCTGCCTATATTTCCGGTCATTACCGCGATGTTCATGATTGCCTGCGCCGTCCTTACCGCCTGATAACCCTGGTTTATACCCATTGTCCACCACAGCGATACTCTCTCGCCCTCATGGATCAGCCGGGCGAGTTCCAAAACCTTCTCGGCGCTTATACCGGTTTGCGCGGGAGCGTCGTCGAGTTTGAAGCCGGCCGCGTGCGCCTTGAATTCCTCGAAACCTTCGGTGTAGGAATCTATGTAACTTTGATCAATCCAGCCTTTTTCGATCAGGACATTGGCCAGCATATACAGTAGCGTCAAATCGCTTTTAGGCGTAATTTCGTAAAAATAGTCGGCGTGGACGGCCGTTTCCGATCTACGCGGATCTATAACGATCAGCTTTTTGTTTTTGTTCTCGCGGATTCTTCCCCAAATTATGGGATGAGCGACAACAGGGTTTGCGCCGATTAAAATAATCGTATCCGACAACTCAAAATCACGCAGCGTATACCCCGGCGCGTCAAAGCCGAGGCTTTGTTTGTGCGCCACCACTGATGTGGCCATGCACAACCGCGTGTTGCCGTCCACATTGGTTTTAAGGTAGTTTCTCACCACATGCCCCGCCAGGGCCATTTCCTCCATCGTGAGCTGCCCGGTGCTGATCGCGGCGAAGGCCTCGGCGCCGTGTTTTTCGACTATTTCGTTTATTCTTTTGGCGGTGTGCTTGAACGCGTCGTCCCACGGGATATACTCAAATTCCCCTCCTTGGGCGCGTATGCGGGGCAGCGGGTTTGTGTGGTTTACAATAGCGGGCTTGTCAAGCGACAATCCCTTGATGCAGGCAAATCCTTTATTGACAGGATAATCCGGCGTCGGCATAACCTTTTGAATCATGTCGTTTTCAACGTAAAAATCCAGATTGCATGACAATGAGCAGTAATTGCAGGTTGTCTGTACCTTGTTCATTCGGCGGCCTCCTCCTTCGCGCAGCTTTTTACGAACATCCTGATAAAACCGAAGAGTACATACGCAATAACGGCGGTGGTGATGTAAAATTGAATCCCCGCAATCTCACGCACAACCCGCGAAAGACCCGTGTTGCCCGTTGCCTCCAGCCAGCCGGCCATCCTGAGCGAAGCGACGACGCCAATGGCATTTGGGAAAGTCAGCCCCGCAAATCCGGGAGTGAAAGGAACCGCAAAGAAAGCCGGTATATTTTTTAGAAAATACAAAAAGGACAGGAACACCGCCGCGTACAATATATAAATAACCAAGGCATTTGCGCTGCCCACAGTATTCAAATATCCCACAAAACACAGCGATGCCGGCGCCAGAAAAATCGCTTTTGCGTGAAGGAGCGGCGCCGCCAATGGCCTGGCCGCGATTCTGGGTATCATGAACACAAGCAAAACGGCGTATACCGCCAGGCCGTACCAGGTAATCACCCTGGAAATAAGCGGCTCGCCCATCGCTCCGCCCACAACGACCGAGACCAGTATGCCGTTGTAGGTAACAAACCACGTTGGGACAAAGGCGGCGGTATTGACGCCCTTTATTACATTCATAAAAGTAAAAACAAGGATATGCGCCGCGTGCAACCCGATCCCAACCAGCCACAAACCCTTTCCTATCGCCGCCGAATGAGGAAACACATACGCGCCGAACAACATCATAAGCATTGTAAATCCTGCATAGAGGCTGGCTGGGACGGTTGTTTTGTATTCATTTTTAAAAACGTCGAAATGGACAAAAATTTTAATCAACGCGAAGGACCAAACGATCATCGCCGCTGTTATCGTCACATGCTGTATCCAGACAAACCCAAACGTTCCGGCGTAGACGTTGGACAGCGTAACGGCGCCAACCATCGCCGGCAGCAGCGGCGGCGGAAGCCCCGCGCTTTTTTGAATCAAACTTTTACTCTCCAAAACAATTCCCCCTTCATTTTTTTGCAGAATTTGGAGGGAGATGGACATTACCTGCCGCCTGGCAGCCTGTAATGGATTCCGCCCCAATATACACTGTTATTTACGACCGCTTTCGGTGAAAAGGCTACGCCGTCCAACGCCCATTTTTTGTATTCCTCAAAGCCGGTACGGTCCACGATGTAGCCGATATGCTCTTTGCCGCCCGGCGCGGCGGGGTCGATGTGTTCTTTGACGTAAGCGTACGTGTTGACGATGATTTTAATGATGGACGCTTCATCGGCCCATATCAGGAAGTCTTCCGCGAGGCGCGGGTTTTTCTTGCCTGTCCTGCCCATGATCGCGAGCCGGTAATACTTTTCGCGGCTGCGCGTAAACGCCCGCATCGGGCAGGCAATCACACATTCGCCGCAGCCTATGCACTTAATATGGTCGCGTTTTATCTTATAGTTTTCGATATTGAGCGCCCCCGCCGATTTTATCCGGCACACTTTTTCACAAGCGCCGCAGCTTACGCATCTTTGCGCGTCATATTGCGGCTCGGTCATGCCCATAATTCCGAAGTCGTTCATCCGCGCTTTGATACAATCGTTAGAACAGCCGGTCAACGCAACCTTGAAATGAAAGTCGTGCGGGAAAATTGTGTTTTCTATTTTTTGCGCGAACTCGGTGGTGTTGTAGTTAGCGTAGGGACAGACCTTGTTGCCGATACACGACGCGATATTCCTCGTACCCGCCGACGCGTACCCCGCGTCCTTTTGGCGCTGGTTGATCGAAAGGCCGTCGATAATCGGCTGTAACAGCCTGTTTACATTGTCAATATCTTCCATTCTTATGCCGGGAATTTCAAAACCTTGCCTCGTTGTTATGTGTATAGTTCCGTTCCCGTAGGTTTCGGCGATTTTTTTAATCGCTTCGAAATGATCTGCCGGCAGATGCCCGCCCGGCACCCGTATCCTGGAGGCGGTTATTCCCCGTTCCTTTGTTACGCGAAAGGCGTTTTTTTTCAGTTTTTTTGTGTCGATATCCATAAAACCCACTCCCTAATCCACAAGCAGCTTGCCTTCGGCGTAGTTAAACACCGGCCCGTCAAGACAGACATATTTGTCATTGATACGGCAATGCCCGCATTTACCTAAGCCGCAGCACATTTTTCTTTCGTGCGATATCCAGATATTGTTTTCCGGAACATTTTTCTTTAGGAATTCAGCGACGGCAAATTTCATCATAATGGGCGGACCGACGACAATAACCTGAACGTCGTTTACGTCGCCGATTGGAATTCCCGGGATGTACTGTGTCACAAGACCCTCGTTTCCGGCGTATCCCTCGCCGCCTTTATCGACGGTTAAGATAAAATCCTTGTTTTGCTCCCACAGCTTTATATCCTCGGAGAACAGAATATCCGACGGCGATTTGAAGCCGATGATAACCGCAAAGCCCTTTGTCTGACCTATATTTTTGGTGAAATGATCAATGACACCGCGCACCGGGGAAACACCTGTTCCACCTGCGACGACGATAAGCTGTCTGCCTTTGTACAATTCAATGTCAAATCCGTTTCCATACGGCCCCCGCATGAAAAAGCCCCTGTTTTCGCTGCCCTCGAACAATTCATTTGTGACCTTGCCGACCTTCCTGACAGTCAAATCGACAAAGCCGGCGCCGACGCCGCTCACGGAAATCGGCGCTTCACCGTATTTCGGTATGGATACCTCAAAAAATTGGCCGGGCCTGACTTCCCCTGAATACTCCATTCGGAAGGTGTATTCAAGCTCGGTGTGCTTTATGATTTCAATTATTCTGGCAAAGAACGGTTTATACAGATTATCCATTCCGCACCTCCGAGCAGGCGTTTAACACTTTGCCGATACAGTTTGAAAACGATATGTACTCCGGGCATATATCGCCGCACCGCCCGCAGCCCACGCACATGTTTTTGCCAAACCTTTTTTTGTGGTCCGAAATTTTGTGTAACACTTTGAAGCGCATGCGCTCACCCCCGCTTTTCCGAAAGCATATGCCGCCAGCAATGTCCGTGTATCCGTCCACCTGACAGGATGCCCACACCCTGCGCCGCTCACCGGTGTTTTTATTATCATCATAAAAAATATCCTGCATCGTAAAGCATGAGCAGGTCGGGCAAACAAAGTTGCAGCGCCCGCACGCAACGCACCGCGAGTCATATTCCTCCCATATTTGAGAGCCGATTACGGAATCGGGAATCACATCGGGCAGCGTTATTTTCAGTGTATTCGTGATATTTTCCGGCTGAAATTCGGTTATCCGCGCTTTCTGCTCATTCAGAATTCCCGTCAGTTCTTCAAAACGGCTGTCAAGCAGGAAACCGTCGCCGTCCGGCTGTATCCATGCGTCGTAAGCGGCGACTGTGTTTGTTCCCATACTTTCACATGAGCAGTTCTCAAATCCGCGGTCGCATCCGATTACAATAAATTTGGCGTTGTTTCTCAGGCGTTCGTAATAAAAGTCCGGCTTTCCGTCGGCGCGGTAAACGTCGTCAAGGCGATCAAGACCGTGCAGATCGCAGTTTCTTAGAAATACGACCGCTTTTTCATAGACTGGCTTTGGTTCCCTTATCTCATCGTCGGTAAAGTAAAACAGCGTTTCGGATATTGGCAAAATCGTTTCCTTGAATGAATACATCGATTTTTTGTCAAAGACTATTTGCTCCGTGGAATTAACCTCGCCGTATCCGACGATATCGGTGTCGGAAAAGATCCCCCAGCCCTCCAGCAAGCATGGAGCATATACGCGATAATGCTTTGACAACTCTTCGACAACGCGATTAAGTTCCTCTGCGCTCAACATATATGGCATTTTGACCCTCCCTTTACGCTTTGCTGCGTAATGTACCGCACAATATAAAAAAGGTATGTGACCAAAATCACATACCCTTAAAATATTTTGATAAATCATTTGGATTCGGAATGAGAAATTTTCTTTTATTATATAAAATCAACTCTTCATCCTGCAATATCTTGAGCGCTCTCGACACAGTTTCCCGCCTTACGCCAAGTAAATCCGCGAGATTAACGCTTGTGATTTCGATGTTGATTAACGTCCCGCTTTCGGTTTGAATCCCATAATCGCGGCATAGTTTCCACAGTTTCGCCGCAAGCCTTTTTTCGACTTTTGCGGCGCTGACAGTATTTTTAAGCTGCCTGTACATTCGCCGTACTTTGTGCGAGATTTGCTCGATAACAATTTTTGTCAGCTCAAAATCACCCTCCATCAAATCGAAAAAGACGCCCCTGTCAATTGACAGCACCCAGCAATCTTCAAAAGCGACGCAGCTTACCGATGATGTTATGTTTTCGTTTACCGGCTCATTCAAAAGGGTGATTGCATCCATGATGAAAATCGTCCGTTGCCCGCCCGAAGCGTTCAGTTTATAAATAGACGCTTTTCCGCCAAGCAATATAAAAACATTGTTGGTGACAAATTTGTCGCGGAAAATATAAGAACCTTTTTTGAATTTCTTTGTTTCGCCGTAACGTTTTATTTTATTAAGCAACAGGACGGGGAAGGACATATCATTATTTTTCATATGAAAACCCCATTTCGCAGCCGTAAACCCAAATTCAACGGCTCGGGCAGCGCGCCCATGAATGCTCCGTCAAGCTCTATGTTACCATAAATCAACGCCGGCTTAGCTCGTAATCTTTGCGGCAGCCCATGGCTTGCTCTCTCATCCAGCAGGCAATCCGTATTGCGGACGGTGATGAATTTATATATACTGCGCATAGAAAGGGGATTTGCCAGGCATGAGCACGGATAAAACAAAATACTGGATTGAAATGGCCGAATACGATATTGAATCTGCTAAAGTCATGCAACGAGGCGACAGATACCTTTATGTAGGGTTTTTGTGTCATCTAACAGTGGAAAAAGCTTTAAAGGCGGTCATCTCAAAAGATGGAACAACACCTTTGAAAACACATACCTTGACACTACTCGAAGAATTGGCAGGTTTGAAAGATACGCTTTCGGATGAACAAAAAGCTTTATTGGACGAATTGCACCCACTAAACATTGAGGCGCGTTATTCCGCTTATAAGGATAAAATAGCAGAAATCCTCACCAGAGAATTTTGTGAGAACCTTATCGTAAGAACGGATGCGTTTTTGTTATGGATAAAGCAGCAGCTTTAGTGATTGCGCGGCAATATGCCGATGTAGTCGTCAAGGAAATGTCGCCCGATAAAGTTCTCTTGTTTGGCTCACACGTTAAAGATAAGGCAAGAGAGGGAAGCGATATTGATATAGCCATTATTTTTGACGGCTTTGAAGGCGATTGGTTTCGAGCCTGTGTAAAACTCTCCAGTCTTACGAGGAAAGTGAATGCGGCTATAGAACCTGTATTGTTAGACATCCGGGACGATAAAACCGGTTTCGTTCAAGAAGTGTTGCGAACAGGTGAATTGGTTTACCAGCATTGAATATATGGTCGAATTTGACAACCGCGAAAAAGTATGCTAACCTCCGTTCCGTTGAGTTTTTATACGAGGAGAGAGTTTGTTTATGTCATTAGCCGATAAGTTCAGCGCAAGCAGCGTTTATTATTATTACGAGACCGGGCCCCTTTGGAGACCGGACTTGTAACGTTTGCGCTTCAGGCAAAGACAGGTTCGCAAGATTCCAAAGAGGGTCCCCGTGATAGAGGGGCCCTCTTTTTTTGTGGATGCAGGGGCTTCATAAAACTTATATTTACTAAGGAAGGTGCAGTTTATGTTCACAAAAGTTATGCTTCTAGCGTTGTTCTTCGTCGTCACCATAGCCGTGGGAATGTACTTCAGGCACCGCGGCGACTCCGTCGACGGATTCGTCCTCGGAGGCCGCTCGATTGGTCCCTGGCTCACCGCCTTCGCCTACGGCACCTCGTATTTCTCCGCCGTCGTATTTGTCGGCTACGCGGGGCAGTTCGGCTGGAGATACGGCATATCCGCCGTCTGGATCGGGCTGGGCAACGCCTTCATAGGCTCGCTGCTCGCCTGGGTGGTGCTCGCCCGCAGGACGCGCGTCATGACTCAGCATTTGAACAGCGCGACCATGCCCGACTTCTTCGGCACGCGTTACGGCTCTCACGCGCTGAAGGTCGGGGCGTCCGTCATCACTTTCATATTCCTGGTGCCATACACAGCTTCGTTATACAACGGCCTATCCCGCCTGTTCGCAATGGCGTTCAACGCGGACCTGACAATCTGTATCGCAGCGATGGCGATTTTGACGGCGATCTACGTGATTTCCGGCGGCTACAGAGCGACCGCTGTCAATAATTTCATTCAGGGCATAATAATGATCGTGGGGATAACCGCCATGATCGTATCGGTACTCAGGGTGAACGGAGGCTTCATGGCCTCGGTCGACGCCCTCTCGCGAATCGAGGACGCGAGCGTATCGACGGCGCCAGGAATATTCGCGTCGTTCTTCGGGCCCGCGCCGATCGACCTGCTCGGCGTCGTGATACTCACGTCGGTCGGGACATGGGGCCTGCCGCAGATGGTGCAGAGATTCTATTCCATAAAATCCGAGAAACATGTCGTAACGGGGACGGTCGTCTCGACGGTATTCGCCGTAATTATCGCGGGCGGCTGCTACTTCCTCGGCGGGTTCGGCAGGCTGTTCACTAACATTGAGAGCGTCAGGACGGACGGATTCGACTCCATAATTCCAACCATGCTCTCGGGCTTCTCCGATCTCATGATCGGCATCGTCATAGTGGTGGTGTTCGCCGCGTCAATATCCACTCTCGCGTCGCTGGTCATGGCTTCCGCGTCCACGTTCACCCTCGACTTTTTGAAGGGCAACATTGTTAAGGATATGGACGAACGCAAGCAATTATTTATTATAAGAATCCTGATCGCCGTCTTCATCATCATCTCGTCGGTAATCGCGACGATACAATACAAGGGCGGCATCACTTTCATAGCGCAGCTCATGGGCGTTTCGTGGGGGGCGCTGGCGGGCGCGTTCCTGGCCCCGTTCCTGTACGGGCTGTACTGGAAAAGAACCTCCAAGCCGGCTGTGTGGTGCTGTTTCATATTCGCGGCGGTCTTCATGATAGCCAACATATTCTTCAGGCCGAGTTTCCCGCCGCTGCTGCGGTCGCCCATAAATGCCGGAGCCTTCACCATGCTCGCCGGTCTGGTGATCGTGCCGGTGGTGAGCGTATTATCGCCGCGTCTGTCCGCTTCGCTGGTCGATCGCTGTTTTTCATGTTATGAAGAAACGGTATCCGTAAAGGCGGCCCACTCCCTCGGCTCGCCCGGCAACGGAAAATCAAAATAATAATCGAGACTTCCGGGAGGATTAAAAAATATGCCTATAACCGATTTGTTAAGACACAATGCCGATTCGCGAGGAACGGACACAGCGATAATCGAGATAAGCCCAAGGTCAGGCTCAGACAGGATAGTCACGCCCCATGAGTTCGAAACGGAGGAAACGTTCCCCGACGGCGCAGCAAGGCGTGAAGTCACGTGGAAATATATAGACGAGCAGGCGAACCGCGTCGCTAATTTCTGCCTGAGCCGCGGACTGGGCAAGGGAAGCAGGGTCGCCCTGCTGATGAAAAACGCGCTCGAATGGTTCCCGCTCTACTTCGGAGTGATGAGGAGCGGTGCGCTCGTAGTGCCGATAAGCTTCCGAAATACCCCGAAGGATACGAAAAATTACCTTGAACTGACTGAGACAACCGCGATTTTTTTCGGCCCAGATTTTTCGGAACATATCGAGTTGATTCATCGCGAACTCCCCGAAGTGAAAACTTTAATCTCCCTCGCGCCGGATTACATTGGTTTTGAGGAGAAGTATTTCGAGTGCGTCGGCGCGGCCTCAAGCGCCGATCCGGGAATCCCCCTTAGGGACGAAGATGACGCGGCGATTTATTTCACGTCCGGCACAACCGGGCAGCCTAAGGCTATCCTCCACACGCACGCCACAATAATGTCGGCCGGCGTGACGGAGCAGGCGCACCATCACCAAAACGAAGACGACGTGTATCTCTGTCTCGCGCCGCTCTTTCACACAGGGGCGATGATGCACTGGCTCGGCAACCTCGCCACGTGCAGCAAGGCCGTGCTGCTCCGGGACGGCAAACCGCGATCCATACTGAAAGCCATATCGGAGGAGGGAGTCACGGTCGCGTTCATGCTCGTACCGTGGGTGCAGGACATATTGCAGGACGTGGAGAACGGCGTATTGGACTTCAAAGACTTCAAACTCGCGCAGTGGAGATTGATGCATATCGGCGCGCAGCCGGTGCCGGCCGAAATGATAAAGCGATGGAGGATTTACTTCCCGGAGCAGCAGTACGACACGAACTACGGCCTCAGCGAGTCAATGGGCCCGGGATGCGTCCATCTGGGCATAGAGAACATACACAAGGTTGGAGCGATAGGCAAAGCCGGGTTCAGATGGGATACGAAGATTGTCGCGGAGGACGGCGCGCCCGTCGGGCAAGGAACCGTGGGCGAGCTGATCGTGAAAGGCCCCGGGGTAATGAGGCGGTATTTTAACAATGAAAAAGCCACCGCCGAAGCGTTGCGCGGCGAGTGGCTTTTCACGGGCGACATGGGTTACGAGGATGAGGACGGATTCATCTGGCTGGTGGACAGAAAGAAGGACGTCATCATCAGCGGCGGCGAAAATATCTACCCGATCCACGTGGAGGATCACATCAGGTCGCTCTCCAAAGTGAAGGACGTGGCGGTAATAGGCGCGTATGACAAGCGGCTTGTTGAAGTCCCGATAGCCGTGGTCTCAGTGAAAGACGGAGCGGAAGCGACCGAGGACGAACTCGCGGCTCACTGCGAGGCCCTGCCAAGATACAAGAGGCCCCGCCGTTTCATATTCGCCGAGGTACCGCGCAATCCCACCGGCAAGATAGAAAAACCGCGCCTCCGCGAAATGTACGGGGGGAAACCTCAGGAATAGGAGTGATGGAGCGTTTAGGACCGTGATAATTTTGGCGCTTGGGGGGACGGAGTCAATCCCCCAAGTACCTTAAATTCGCTGACAATACCTCGTCAAGCGCGGGGACGGATGACGCCGCGCCTTTTCGCGAAACGGAGAGCGCCGACGCCACAGAGGCAAGCCGCAGGGCTTCCGCCGCCGGGAGCCCTGCCGCCGTCGAGCTAATGAAAAATCCCGTAAACGTGTCGCCGGCGGCAGTCGTGTCGGCCACCGGGACGTCGTATATCCCGTGCGACAAATTTTCCCCGGAGTCGCGGTACATCACCCCGTCGCTGCCTATCGTGAGGACGACCGCCGCTTTCGGGAACATGCTCGCCATCTCCCTCAATATATCCTCCGGCTCGCTCGCTCCCGTCACACCGTGCCCCTCCGTCTCGTTCACGAGGAACCAATCGACGAGGTCGAGCGGGTAATCCTTTATCTCAGGACCGAAGGGCGCCAGGTTAAAAGCGATTTTCAGTCCTCTTTCGGCGGAGGCTCTCATTATGTACGGCATGTTGTTGACCTCGTTCTGAAGAACGACGATATCCCCCTCGCCAAACCCGGACAAAGCCCCGTCGATGAAATCTTCGCCAAGCTCGTGATTAGCCCCGGCGAACAGTATTATGCAGTTCTCCCCCGAAACATTCACCTGTATGATTGCGTTGCCGGTAGCAATCGCGGTCGTATCGACAAGAGAAACGTCAACCCCCGCGCCCCTCATAATCTCAATCATTCCAAGACCGTCCGCGCCCACTCTGCCGGCATGGCTCACGCAACCGCCCGCGCGCGCCAGCGCTACCGACTGATTCAGCCCCTTGCCGCCGGGAAAAATTGTCCTTGCGCGGGACGAAATGGTCTCACCCGGACGAACGAAGTGATCCACGTCGTATACATAATCAATATTGATGGAACCGATGTTTAGAATTTTTTTCATCTGGAAGCTCGCTCCCTTCAACTAAATATAAATAAAACATCGTGTTCATGATTTACTCCTTTCGCCGTTTTTTCGGCATAAATTTGTTGTAGATTTCATCGCCTACGCACTCTCGCGCAAGGGCGCACCATTGGATACAGTTTTGCGTGTCATTATATGCGATAAAGCCACACTCGCATTGCACATGGGTATCTCTTGAAAAGATTTCGATTTCCTCGTCACATTCCGGGCAGATTTTCACCTTTATCTCCTGTGCGCCTCTAAGACTTGCCGCTCCCGGACATCTGTCCAGCATGGCTTAATCCTCACATATTTGTCCATCGGTTGAGATTGTAACCACTTGCCACGGAACCATCTTCCCGCAGTTTTGCAGAGCGGTTTTCACCGCGTTTTCGATGCCGCCGCAGCAAGGTACTTCCATTCGAGCGACCATCACGGATTTTATGTCGTTCTGCTTCAAAATGGCGGTCAGCTTTTCGGAATAATCCCCCTCGTCAAGTTTCGGACAGCCGATGATAGTAATCCTGTTCCGCATAAACTTAGCATGGAAGTTACCGTAGGCGTAGGCGGCACAGTCTGCCGCGACAAGCAGATTCGCGTTTTTGAAGTACGGCGCGTTAGGTGGCACGAGTTTTATCTGTACTGGCCATTGATTCAGGTGCGTTTTTATTGTTGCTGCGCTTTCGGCCACGGCTTCATGCGCGCCCTCCCTGCTGATTGCCTTTGCGTGTGTGCCGGGACAACCGCAAGCCAGCGTTTCCGGCTGTTTATTTCCCATGTTGGCTTTCACGGATGCTTCGTCATATTCCGCCGCCTCGCGTTCCTCAAAGGTGATGGCTTCCGCGGGACACAACGACAGACAATCGCCAAGTCCGTCGCAGTAGTCGTCACGCAGCAGCTTAGCCTTTCCATCGACAAGTCCAATCGCGCCTTCGTGACAGGCGGATACGCACAGTCCGCAGCCATCGCATTTGCTTTCGTCGATTTTGATTATTTTCCTAATCATGTTACTGGCCCCTTCCGTATTATTTTCCTGTGTCCATTGTAATATAATAAAAACAATAAATCGGTTGTATATGCAACGGGCGGTGAAAAATTTGAAAAAAATTTTTGAGGCGGCAAAACATAATCCATTGTGGAGCGGCATAGGGTACAGCGAATTTGAGGGTATGATTCGCTGTATGGACGCGAAAACCCAGAAATACAACAAGGGCGATGTCGTTTTGCTCTCCGGCGACGCGGTGAACAATATCGGCTTGATTGTTTCCGGAAGCGTAAAGGTAATCAAAGAGGATATGGATGGTAACATCTCAATTCTAACGGAGCTTGCCGCGTCTGAAATATTCGGCGAGGTTTTCGCCTGCGCCGGTATCGACCACAGCCCCGTCACTGTGCAAGCATCAGAAAAATGCGAGGTGTTGTTTCTCAATTACAGAAAGGTCATAACCTCATGCTCGTCCGCCTGTTTATTCCATTCAAGGTTGATTGAAAATATGTTGAAACTAATCGCACAAAAAAATGTGTTGCTTAACAAAAAGATAGAGATTCTTTCCAAACGCACAACGAGAGAGAAACTGCTTGCGTTTTTTGATGTGCAACGAGGTGTGACAAAGAAATTCACCATTCCCTATAACCGTGAAGAAATGGCGCGTTATTTGAGCGTTGACAGGAGCGCCATGTCGAATGAGTTATCTAAAATGCGGGATGAGGGATTGATAAAGTTTTATAAGAACAGTTTTGAGATAATATAGAATGTCGGGATTTACTGGCAGGGAAAAAAATTGTAATAATTCCAAAAATTCAGTAAAAAAGCCTACGATATATTTAGGTAAAAAAATTTGATCCCGGAGATATTTGGATGGATAATTTTATCATTAAATTTTCAAAAACCTTGCTCAAAAAAACGCGCCGGCAGCGGCATAGTCGCGCTACACATAAACGCAACACTCCCAACAGAACAGGACCGCGGCGATTTACAAAACGGTACGATAATCGCAGCGGTCTTGTTTTTTGGGGAAATCGCTAAACCGTTATTTCATTCCTGCTTCAACAGCAGCTCGATCGCCTGTTCTTTGGAAAAAGCAAAGAGCATATTCGTTCGATCGCTGGTTTTGAATACCGCGTTCATGGTTATCTTTTTTATCCCGTCCATTCCGATTACAGCCCCGTATTTTACATACGGCTTATTATGCGAAATATAATCCACCAAAAATTCTTTTAGTTCAGAGTCAAACCTGACGCCGGTAACGTTGGTTATCGTATACAGGGAATTTGCGGGATATTTTGCGATTATCGGTTTAATTACCGCAAACGCCTTAATAAATTCGTCATTATTTCTGCATTTGGAAAAATCAATATAAATGAAGCTCCTTCCCTCTAATATAAATTCCTCGGTGAGTTTCATCACAAGACCTCCTTTAACAACGATTCGATCAATACCGTGGCTTCGTCATATTCGGCAATCAATATTTTACCGGATATTTTTTTGATTGCGGCGGCTGAATCCTCCGTATGTGATATTTTTTTCAGAATATTAACTGTTTTGTTAATAACGCCGGCGTTCATGTCATCGAGCGCCGCCTTCAGCTTAAAAAGTTCGGATTTATAGGCTTCCTTGTCTAATGGCTGGTTCTCCTCATCCCTGTTCCCTTTGTGCTTTGATACCACATCTTTTATTCTGACGATAAGCGATTCCAAAGCCGCCAGGAATTTCCCGCCGTGCCTTTCAATAAAGGCCAAATCCTCCCGCTGCCCGGCCGTCTCCAGGGTTTCCGCGATTTCGGACAGTTTATCAGCGCCAATATTAGCGGCAGCGCTTTTCAAAGCGTGAACATAGGTTGTGTACATGGGCATATTGCCGGTTTCCAAACACTCCATTAAAATATTTTTCCGCTCAAGCGCGTCCTCACAAAACGTGATGAGCGTTTCAATATAGTATTCAACCGTTCCTCCCGTAAAGGCAATACCTTTATCAACGTCCACGCCTTCAATCTTAATAGAAACATCGGTTTCCGGCTCATTTGCGGCTTCAGCTTTACCGGTTCCCACACTCAGGCTTTTTTGTTTTGCTTTCGGAATCCATTTTCCCAGAATCGAGTTCAGTATGACGGTATCTATCGGTTTTGACATAAAATCGTCGAAGCCTGATTCCAGAAACATTTCCCTCACGCCGGAAATAGCGTTAGCGGTAAGCGCAATAATCGGCAAGTTTCTGAAATACTGTTCCGCGGCGCCCAGCGCCCTTATGCGCGCCGTGGCTTCCACACCATCCATTCCCGGCATCCTGTGATCCATGAAGACCAGATCGTACCGCGTCGACGTGACGGCTTTGATCGCTTCCGCTCCGCTCTTGCACAGGTCAACCTGCATCTCGTACGGCGTCAGTAACCCTTTGGTCACTATCAGATTCGTATTTATATCGTCAACAACCAGGACCTTCGCGTCAGGCGCGGCAAACATCACGACGGATTCCTTGCTTTCGCCGTAGGTAAACGAGTCGGTAACGCCGTTTAAAATATTGGCGATTGATAAGGAGTAAGCCGGCATGGCAAGCACGTTGAATCCTTTATCATTGATCTGTTCGCTGAATTCGGTAAGCAGAACGATTTGAGCGTTTGCTCCGAACTTTGATATCGTATCTTTATTTCTCTCATATAACGCGAATGAAACAAAAACAAAAGAAAACTTATCGCTTGACATCTTCTCGCGCAGTTCGGAATCGTTTAAGACAACCGTGCAATAAACGCCAAGATTATCAACGGCGAAGGAAATGGAATTGGCGAATATTTCGCGGCGCTCATAGATAAGAACCTTCTTTTTTTCCGGGTTCAGAACTGTTGCCAGCTTTTCGGGACTGTGAATTTTTTGCGGCAGAGTAACAATGAACGTGCTGCCTTTGCCGTATTCGGAGCAAACGCTGATGTCGCCGCCCATCGCTTTTACAAGATTATACGTTATGGAGAGCCCCAGCCCCACGCCCTCTATGCCTTTGTTTTTGTCCAAATCAACTTGCACATATTCGTCGAACAGCACGTCAATATCTTCCGGTTTTATTCCTTTGCCGCTGTCCATAACTTCCATCGTCAGGTTTACGGTTTTTTCGCCGCTTATTTCGCCATATACCGTAAAAGACACAAATCCCTTTTCCGTGTATTTTACCGCGTTACCCAAAATATTGATTAAGACCTGGCGTATTCGGGGCTCGTCGCCTATAAGCGCGTCCGGGAGATTGCTGTCTACATTTACCGCGAACCGTATCTGAGTATCTATCGTCCTCGCCCTTATAATGCTGATCACATCATTTACCAAAGATGAAAAAGAATAACGCTCCGGAAAGATTTTCAGTATCCCGGATTCAATTTTCGAGAAATCGAGAATATTATTGATAATGGATAAAAGATTCGCGCCCGCCTGCTTGACTGTGAGAATATGCTCACGGAGGACGCTCGGACTGTCCTCGTACAAGGCAAGCTCGGTCATGCCGATGATCGCGTTCATCGGCGTGCGAATCTCATGGCTCATGTGCGCCAAAAAATTGCTCTTTGCCCTGTTTGCTTCATACGCTTCCTTTACCGCGTCTTCGAGTTCTTCCTGAAGGCGTATCAGTTCGGTAACGTCGTCAATACCGCCCACAACGCCGGCGACGCCGCCACTGTCGTCATAAAAGGGCATCGTGTGCCCGTGAAATACCGCATAATCGGTCTTGATAACCAATTCCTGAGCTTCTCCCGTTAAAGTTTTATTCGTATACTCATTTATTTCGGAATACAACTGGTCATCCAGGATGCTGTCGGTATTCCCGTTCAACATAAACTCGGACGGCAATTCAAACTTTTTGAGATACTTGCCGTTAAGCAGAGTGATCGCGCCGGCTTTATCCGCGCACCAGATAATGCCCGGATGGTTGGACACCACTATTTCCATTTGCACCGCGGCGGCGTGGATATTCTTTGTCATTTCGTCGCGGATTAAAGCGTTGGTAATCATTAGGCTGATGGAGCGCAGGATATTTTCTTCATTTTCCGTAAATACCCGTTCATTGCGGCAATAGTGCAAATCAATGAAGCCCCAGAATTGTTCTTTCAAAAACACCGGCGCCATCATTAACGACAATATTCCTCGCAGGGAATACTGCTCTTGCTCTTGCGGGGACATATTGCTCACAGTTTTGCTGATGCAATAACCTTGCGACAGCTTTTCCTCCCAACCCGGCATTTTTTCGCTGTAAAGCGCTTCCCCTTTGTGTTCGTCCTCTTGCCGCGACTCATCGCCCGTCCATTGATACAACTGAGTGCAAAAAAGCAGGCCGTCTCTTTCAAAGTTTTTCAAAATGTACACTCCGTCCGCGTCAAAAACATTTGCGAGCATTCCCATGGCGTTTAATAAGTTATCCTCGAACTTCTCGATATCCGGTTCGAGCAGGACGGCGGACACCCGGTTCACTGTTTCAAGGAGGTTGTTCTGCCGGTCGATCTCTTTCATCATTTGTTTATGCTCGCGTAAATCCCTGATACATATCAAAACCGCGTCCTCGTTATCATAATAGACCCGGACCAGCGTAACGATCGACGGTATCGGAGTGCCGTCCAATAACTGATGCGTCCATTCAGAGGTGAACCTGCCTTCCTCAAACGCTTTACTTACAGCAAATTTGATAAATTCGCGGGAATACCGTCCGTCGGGTTGATATTCCGGCGAGAGGTAATAAAAACAGTTCATAACCTCCCGCTTGTCCTTTAACCCAAATAACCTTACGGATTCGCTGTTGCAGTCAAAAAACTGAAGATCCTTACTCCACAAAAAGCAGCAAAGGGGTATCGTGTCCAGCATGATTCTCGTGCGTTCATGCTCCTTGTGGGCTGTTTCCATCGCCTCTTTGAGTTCCGTTATATCCCTCATGATCCCAAGTAAGCCCGTTACCTTACCGTCCCGAATCAAAGGAGTTTTTACGCTTTCAAAAAAAACTCGGGATTGATCGGGATAACTGAACCATTCTTTCACTTTCACGGTGGTCATTTCGTTCAGCACTTTTTTCTCAATTTCCATGAGGTCGTTTGATATTCTTTCATCAAACCCAAATACCTCGGGG
>Ga0099364_10004978_pt1 | contig 19898 bp, 22 predicted proteins | sample TergutTh196P3_FD_73070 | JGI IMG/M metagenome (GOLD analysis project Ga0099364, IMG submission 73070) | Microcerotermes parvus P3 segment gut microbial communities from Pointe-Noire, Republic of the Congo - Th196 P3 | ecosystem: Host-associated > Arthropoda: Insects > Digestive system > Gut ... | reverse complement strand
TGGGCACGATTGCGCAAATCGTCTCCGGCGCCTCCAGTGTCATCAAGACTCTTGGCGAGGAATCGCACCAGATCACGAGCGTGGTCAATGTCATCAAGGAGGTGGCCGATCAGACCAACCTGCTTGCGCTCAACGCGGCCATCGAGGCGGCCAGGGCGGGCGAACAGGGCCGGGGGTTCGCGGTCGTGGCGGACGAAGTGCGCAAGCTCGCCGAGCGCACGGCCCAATCGACGCTGGACATCAGCGGCATGGTGGGCAAGATGCAGGTTTCGGCCGACGAAGCGGTCAAGGAGATGGGAGGGGTGGTGAGCCAGGTGGAAAGCGGGCAGGATCTGGCACAGGAAGCCGGCGGACGGATGCAATCCATCCATGAGAGTGCTGCCAAGGTATCGGGAGCCGTTACCGAAATCTCGGATGCGCTGAAGGAACAGAGCCATGCCAGTCACGATCTGGCGCGCCATGTGGAGAGCATCGCACAGATGACCGAGCAGAATAACGCCGCTGCCGAGGGCGTGGCCGAAAACGCCAAGTACCTCGGCCAGTTGGCCACTGAAGTCAGGGTTGCCTTGCGGAATTTCAGAACGTGAGTCGTCAGGTAGCAGTAATGCTGACAAAGAGGGCCGCCAGGCCCTCTTTTTTTATCCCGGAATGCCCGCACCCGGCCTCGCCGCGCACTCTTTCCACTTGCAGGCAATCACGAGCATGCGTGCTGCCAGCTCTTGAAGCCGGTTGTCCGTCGCGTTTTGCCATGATGGAAACAAAACTTTTTCAAGGGCATAAAATCGGCGGCAGTGTTTCCAGAATGCAAATCGGACATTAAAAGATCGACATGAGTCATCTGCTTGCAAATGCATATGCCTGAAATCGCAACAGGCTCATTGCATGCCGCAGCAAGGTAAGAGGAGAGCCTCTTTCCCATTTCATCGCTTTCCACGTTCTCATTCAGCTTTCCGGTAAGCGTAATGTGAAAACGGTATTCTTCAAAGACGTAAGGGTAGCCCCACACAACCAGCAACTCTCTTTGGCGCGTACTGAGTTTTTGCGGATTCCGGCGCGCAATTTCTTGCTCTGATGGAGCCGCCCGGAACGGATCGAAGAAGGAGACGGCATCTGCCGCGAGGGCGTTGATGTCTCGTATGGCTTCCTGTTCCTTCGGGCTTTTCCCGGATGGAACGAGAGCGAAAAAAGAACCGATACGCGCAAGCTCCAGCCTTGGCAGGATAATGGCCTGCCTGCACCCGGCAAAGCGGGCCGCGAAAAGCAGCAGGTTGCGCTCCGTCATGCCCTGATTCAGAAAAAAGGGCGCTTTCAGGGTGGCGTGCAGTCCATAGCGCCGCGCGTTGGCCGTAAGCGCATGCAATCTCTCCTGCGAAAAGCCCGGAAAAGAAGGTTGAGCGACGGCATGGCCCGTTTCGGTGTCCCGGCCGAGCAAGGCCGACCCCAGGCGTGCGAGCGCCGTTCCGGGTTCGGGAATAAAGTAAATCGCGTAACGCGCATTCATGGTTTTTGCTGCCTCTTCCGGTTACAGCACCCGCTGACCGGATCGCCAGACAGCCCGCACGACGGGAACATCCCCCACCAGCTTCACCCTTACGGCATCCGCCCGTTTGCCCGGCGCAAGTTCGCCGCGATCATCGAGCCCTACCGCTTTCGCCGGATTGATCGTCACGGTTTCCAGGGCTTTTTTCAGGGATATGCCCGTCAGTCCCGGAAGCAGGAAGGCGGCATGCAGCAGGCTTGCAGGCATATAGTCGGAAGAAAGGATATCCAGCAGCCCTTGTTTCGCCAGTTCCGTCGCCGACACGTTGCCCGAATGAGATCCCCCGCGCACGATGTTGGGCGCGCCCATGATGATGGACAGATCGTGACGCCGGGCTTCCCGCGCGGCCTCCAGGGTCGTGGGGAACTCCGAGATGCTCACACCATGATCGACGTTTTCCCGCACATGATCCTCGGTCGTGTCGTCGTGGCTGGCGAGCGGCAAAGAGCGCGTGCGACAGAGGTTGACGATGGCTTCCAGATTTTTGGACGCATTTTTCGTCTGCATGGTTTGCAGCATACCCAGGCGTTCCGCGAATTCCTCTTCCGGGGTTCCATGCAGGCCGTGATAGGTCTTGTATTTATCCAGATCCCGCCACTGGCGTTGTCCGGGCGTGTGATCCATGATGGAAAGCAGGCGTAGCCTTTCGCATTCCATGTACGGAGCAATCTGCTCTGCGACACCGTCGCCGGCAAGCTCGCAGCGCAAATGCAGAAAGTGCTCCGCCCGCAGCAGGCGACGTTCGGTTGCCGCCTCGATGGCGTCGAGGCTGGCGGTGAAAAGCTCATTCCGATGCCTTCTGTTGGCAGGTTCTCCAACGGTAATGGCATCGAACACCGTGGTGACGCCAGAGACGATCATATGCACATCATGCGCTGCGATGGAAGAAAGCCCCGCCGGCCAGCTCACCCCAGCGCGCGGAACGAAATGCTTTTCCAGGTTGTCGGTGTGCAGTTCGATCAGCCCTGGGATGAGAAAGTCGCCTTCGAGGTCGTACTCGCAATCCGCTGCACACAAGTCGTCGGCGATGAGTCCGTCGCAAAAAAGCAGCCTGTCGTCCTCGCCTTGCGGCGTGATGACACGTCCGTTCGTCAGATAGAGGGTGTTCATGAGATAAGTATTCCGTGTGTTCATACAAAACGTTTGCGAATGTACTGGGACAGCAGATCGAACGTCACGACAACGGCGATGATGATCAGCATGACGGCGCAGGTGCGGCTGAAATAAAACCCCCGGATGAGTTCCCATAACAGCACGCCGATACCGCCCGCCCCCACCATGCCGACCACGGTGGCGGAGCGGATATTCGATTCAAGCCGATAGAGCGAGTAGGAAATCCAGAGCGGCAACACCTGGGGAATGACGCCGAAGATCACTTCTTCCACACCGTGCGCCCCGGTGGCGCGGATGCCTTCGACGGGCTGAGGGTCGATGGCCTCGACCGCTTCGGAAAAAAGCTTGGCCAATACGCCCGTGGTATGAACGAAAAGGGCAAGCACCCCGGCAAACGGCCCCAGGCCGACCGCCACCACGAACAGCATGGCAAAAACCATTTCATTGATGGCGCGGGCGGCGTCCATCGCGCGGCGTACCGGCTGATAGACCCACCACGGCACGATGTTTTCGGAACTCAGGATACCGAGCGGCACGGCAAACAGCACAGCGAGAAACGTTCCCCACAGGGCAATTTGCACCGTTACGATCGTCTCCTCCAGGTAGGTACGCCAGTCGGTGAAATCCGGCGGGAAAAAATCTTTCCCGAAACTCACCATGTTTCCGGCATCCGTCACGAGCGCCAGTGGACGCATTTCCGCCCCCTGCCATGACCAGGCGAGCGCCGTGAGGAACAATCCCCATCCGATCAGAGAGAGCAGGGAACGCGAGTGTTTCTTCCCGGAAACCTGATGCTGAGGCGTTGACGCCGCCTCAGACGCAGGATGTATTTCGGAAATGGAAGCCATTCATTTCCCTTTCACACTGCAACGCCTTTGGGGGCTATGGCATGTGCGGTATTATTTTTTTGCATGTCCGAGTTCTTCCATGCGGGCGTTCAGAGCGGCCAGATTGGCGTCTATGTCTTTTATTTTCATTTGCTTGTCAGCGGCGCTGATATTGGGGTTGCTCTCGATACTGCCTTTCTCCCTGAACAGTTCCAACTGCCGGATCGGGAGGAGTTGGTCGTTGCTGGAGGCGCGGAAGCTCGAATATTGCAGCGCCTTGAGCACCGCCTTTTCGCGTTCGACGTTCGGCCTGCCCTCTTGACCGTAGCTCAGGATGAACTTCTTCACTTTCTCCTTGGTCGCTGCGGGCAGGTCTTTGCGCCACACCAGCGGGTCGCTGGGAATCAGGGGAGATGTCCAGATGACCTTGAGTAGCGCGCGTTTATCCGGCTGCGTCTTTTCAAGGCGCTCCAGGACTTCGCTATTGCAGGTGCCGACATCGATCTGCTTGTTGGCTACGGAAAGAGCGTTGGCTTCGTGGTTAGAGTTCAAGGTGCGTTTGAAAATAACCTTGGGGTCAACGTTGTTTATGGCAAAAACATAGTATCCGGGAACCAGGAAACCGGAAGTGGAATTGGGGTCGCCGTTGCCGAAGGTGAGGTTTTTCGCCTGTGCCAGCAAATCCTTTTCGTTGTTCAACGGCGAATCCTTATGAGCGAGCAGGTGCGAATAGTACCCACCGGCTCCATTGGCATGCACGACCTGCGCAAACACTTCGCCGTCAGCGCGATCCACCGCCTCCTTGGCAGACTTGCCGCCGTACCAGGCGAGCTGTACCTTGTTGTACTGCATGCCGGTCACGATGCCCGCATAGTCCGATGCGAAAAAAGCGTTGACCTTCAAGCCGGTTTCTTTTTCCATGTCCTCCAGCAAGGGTTTCCATATGTCTTTGAGGTTTTGCGAGGTTTCCGTACTGATGATGCCAAAATTCAGTTCCTGCGCTTCAGCATGGGGCATGCTGGATAACAGCATGATGGAAGAAGCGAGAACTCCGGTAATGATGGAACGGCAGAATTTACCCACGAATAACTCCTGGTGAAAAATGAATGATGACAATGGGCCGCATTCAGGCAGCAATGGGATTCAAAGTGCGCGTGAGTTCGGCCAGATGGGTATGGGCTTTATCGGATTTGCCGATAGTCTCTGAGAACATTTCCTCGCAGGCAGCGCCGTATAGCTCACGAAGAAGGGCCGGGGTCAGCGCGCCGGAAGGCCCGTCGTACACGATACGGCCCTGCTTCAGGGCGATGGTGCGCGGGCAGTAGCGGATGGCGTAGTCCACCTGGTGCAGGGAGACCAGCACGGTCATGCCTTCCTTCTTGTTGATTTCGGCCAAAATTTCCATGACCCGGCGCGAGCTTTCGGGATCGAGGGAGGCAATGGGTTCGTCGGCCAGCAGGACTTTTGCTTTCTGTACCAGCGCGCGGGCAATGGCCGCCCGTTGCTGTTGGCCGCCTGAAAGGGTTGACGCCCGCTGGAAAGCCTTTTCTACGATGCCGACTCGGGCAAGGGATTCAAGGGCCAGGTGTCGGATGTCCTTCGGAAAAAGGTGCAGGGCGCTACGCCACAGCGGTATCCGGCCCAACGCGCCCAGCATGACGTTGGTGAGCACCTGCAAGCGATTGACCAGATTAAACTGCTGGAAAATCATGCCGATGCCCGTTCGGGTTTTGCGCACGTCACGCTCGATACAGCCGCACTGCTGCACCATGCGGCCCATGACCGCGATGCTGCCGCACCCCTTGTCCCCGGCCATGATGCCGCAGATGTGACGCAACAAAGTGGACTTCCCGGAGCCGGAAGCCCCGATGAGGGCCACCATTTCGCCTTGCGCAACGGAAAGGCTGATGTCGTCCAGCGCCTTGTTGGAAGCAAAGGAACGTGTGAAATTCTGTATCCTGACCATGAAGTCCTCCAATGTTTCCGGTGGAAAAACTTGCGTTTCCACTTAGGTCATGGGAGGCACTATGCTTGGCAATAATGACAGGACTGTGACTTTTTCGCAGATGCTGGCGGGTACTGACCGCTGTGTCGGGACAGAGCCAAAACATTATTTTCCCCTTCGTCTGCAAAGCTTCGGTCTTTGTCAGGGTAGTTCCACAAAATAGGCTATTATTCAGGGGTAACCAATCATGCATACGACGGAGAGATAAAAATGAAGCCTTCACACAGAACATTGCAGGTTGCCTTTCTGACTGCGCTGCTTTTTGTTCTGACGGCCTGCGGTGGTCATACCGAGAAGGAACAGCGGAGTAGCGCCGCGTTCGGCGGCGTTCACGTAAGCTATCTCGATACCGGAAAGAAAGATGCCCAAACCCTGGTGTTCATTCACGGCTGGTCGAGCGATACCTCGTTCTGGCGTTTCCAGGTATCGGAATTTTCCAGGGATTACCGTGTTCTCGTGCTTGATCTGCCCGGTTTCGGGCGTAGCGGCAAGCCGCAGGATGTGGCCTATACCATGCGTTTTTTTGCCGGAGCCGTGCAGGCCGTGCTAGCTGATGCCGGGGTCCAGAATCCGGTGCTGATAGGACACAGCATGGGCTATGCCATTGTCCGGCAGTATCTGATCGACTACCCCGGCACGGTGAAGGCCGTGGTTAACGTCGACGGCGCTCATTTCCAGATTCCGCCGACCCTTGAGGAAAAAAAGAAATTCGAGGACATGGTCGCGGCCATGTTGGCCGCGCACGAAGGTCCAAACAGGGAAGCGGCGGTGCGGGGGTTCGTCGAGACCACTTTTTACGGTCGGACGGCGCCGGAATTGCAGAAAGAGATCATGGCGACCGTGTTCACCGCTGATCCTTACGCCGCTACCAGTTCGTTGCGCGAGATGCTCCGTATGGAGCAGTGGGAAGAGCGTTCCTTTGAAGTGCCTTCGCTGGCCATTTATGCAAAAAACAAAAACCTACCGCCGAATCACGGCGACTACCTGCGCACCGTTTTTCCCAATCTGACCTATGTGGAATGGGACGACATCGGTCATCACATCATGCTTGAGGTTCCGACAAGATTCAACGCCGTGATGCGGGACTACCTTGAGTCGTTGCCCAGGTGAGGGCTGTCTCTCTATCGCATTTCCCCATCAAGTCGGCGAAGCCGCTGCAATCCACACACCGCATGGATCCTGCGACTTCGCGCAGGATGACACGTGCTCGACAATAATGACAAGACTGTGAATCTTTATAGCCGTCGACAACTGAGCACTGTGCTGCCTACGGTAAAAAGGCAGGCGACAGCAAACGCAGGCCGATGGAAAACCATCGTTCTCTCCCGTTGTTGCCGAACCGGTCGCCATAAGTGGCATCGACCTGGACACGGTCATGCACCAGCCAATGGCGGAAACCCGCCTGGTAGAACGGCTTGCCATGGCTCTGTCCAAACGTCTCGGCGATCAGCCAGGTGCGTTTGCCGAGTTGCGTTTCGGAGCCGATGCCCCAGGTCATCCGATGCCGCACGGGTTCCTTCTCGCGTAGCCAACCCAGGTTGGTGTGCAGCACGAAACGATCATTACGAAACGAGAAGCTCATCGGCACATAGGTGTAGAGATCGCCAATCATGCTGCGGTCGGCGTGGACGTCCGGATGACGGGCGTTGCCAACCACCAGCCCCCAGCCCCAGCCGTTCGGCTCCAGGGTCTTGAACAGGGTCTTGCCCTGAAACAATACCTCCGTGCCTCGTGACCTTCCTTTATGCCTGCTGTGGACTCCACCGAGCGTCAGTTCGAGATTCCCGGTGAAGTTGCAGCCAGGTAGCGCCCAGTACTCGGTGCTGTCGCGGTTGAACTGAACCCAACTCTCAACCTGACAGGACTTGGGATCGACAATGCGGGCATCGTCGGTAATCATTGGTCGGGCAGCATAGGCATTCAGGCTGATGAGCCATCCGAAAAGACAAACAACCGCAGTACGAATCGGCGGAAATGCGGATATCTGCGAACCAGACGGGTTATGCTTCATGAGTTATAAGCCTGATGCGGAACGCAGTCGCGGGGTCAAGCACTGAGCGGATGCGGTGCAAGAGATGGGAAAAGGCATGGGCTTTGTCAACCTACACGCGCTACACGACGCCGGGAATATCGCGCTTGCTGTACACGAAGCGCCGGATTTCTATCACATTCCCGATAACCACATAGAACACGGTGAAATTTCTAATGTTGATACGGTAATACGGTTGTTTGCGATCCCGAATTGAACGGTATGGTACAAATCCAAGCGGATTTTTAAGTCGTTTCAAAATAGCCCGTTCTGTATCCTCAACAAGCCGCAGAGCAGCCGTGGGGTTTCTGAGGGTCAGCGCAATGTAGTCTCGCACCCCTGCCAAGTCCTGTTCAAACAGAGGGAGATAACGAAGCGTAAACCGCTTATCCATTCAGACCTTCTTTGAGCCGGGAAAAAACTTCCTCATGCGTATGGCGTTCATCAGAAACGGCAGCGACGCGGTCGGCTTCATCCAGTTTGAGTTCCAGATTGTCTGTAAGCTCTGCGTATTTTTCGAGACTCATGACGACCATCGCGCCATAGCCGTTTTTTGTCAGGTAAACAGGATCTCCAGCTTTGACTACGCTTTCAATTTCGGAGAATTTGTTCCGAAGATCGGATACCGGTCTGATTTTGATCATCTGACACACCTTATGTGCTTTAAACTATCCTGATTTTATCAAAATACTATCACTAAATCGGCCAAATATCGCATAGGTAACAACCTGCTCCGCCTCACGCCGCAAGCAACACATCCGAAAAAACCCGTCCAGCCTCTTCAAGAGTCCTGGAGTTATCCAACCGGATCATCCCCAGGGATTCCGGCATTTTCATGCTCGCCCTGGAAAGCCGTTCATCAATACTCGCCGCGTTTTCCCTGCCGCGCTTCTCAAGGCGGGCGCGCAGTACTTCGGGCTGCACCGAGATCAGCACAGGCACCAGCGAGGGATATTTCATCATCGCTTCGGGCAGGTATTCCCGCGAGCCGTTGACCACGACAACCGCCCCGGAGGCAAGATGGGCGTTGATCTCGTTGCCGATGCCGTAGTGTAAGCCATGACTTTCCCACGACAGCGCAAATCCGCCTTGGCTTTGACGAGACTGAAATTCCTCCTGCGTCAGACAATGATGCCGTTCCCCTCCGACGCTCATTGGGCGCGTGATATAGCGTCGGGCAAACAACACCGGTCGCAGCCGCGCGTCGTGCGGGGCATTCCAGGTCATCATGTAAGGAGCGTTCATGCGGTTTCGCGCGTAGGCGATTAGGCTGTCCTTGCCGGAACCCGACGGCCCCATGACGTACACGAGCGTTCCCGGCGTTCTCATGATGCCTGACAAGTGGGGTGCAGCCTGAAAACACGATCCGCCACCGCGTCACGCACCGCCTCATCGTGAAAAATACCGACAATGGCGGCCCCCGCCGCTTTGGATTCCTGGATCAACGTCACCACCGTTTTGCGATTGGTGGAATCAAGCGAGGCGGTGGGTTCATCCAGGAGCATGACGGGATACCGGCGAATGAAGCCGCGCGCGATGTTGACGCGCTGTTGCTCGCCGCCGGAGAACGTGGCCGGAGCCAGATTCCAGAGCCGTTTGGGAATGCGCAGGCGCTCGAGCAGGTTTGCGGATTTTTCGCGGGCGCACCGTTCGTCTTCGCCGTGGGCACTCAGTTGCTCCGCGACGATATCCAGACAGGAAACGCGCGGAATAACCCGTAAAAACTGACTGACGTACCCAATCGTGCTGTGTCGTACAGACAGTACCGCGCGGGGAGGGGCGGATGCCATGTCCACCAGGGCCCCGCCATGATTCACCCGGATGCTCCCGGCGCAGGGTTTGTAATTGGCGTACAGCAGCCGTAAGAGCGTTGATTTGCCCGCCCCGGAAGGGCCGTGCAAGGCAAGGCACTCTCCGCGCCATACATCGAGGTCGAGGCCGGAAAATGCGTCGATGGCCACTCCGCCCTGCGTATGGAGAGTGAATTTTTTGCTCAAGCCCCGCACAGACAGGATGGGTTCATTTGCCGCCGTTATCGATCTTTGCGTGCCGTGCATGAAAATCCCTCATCCTTGCAAAATGGAAGAAACGAGAAGTTGCGTGTAGGGATGTTGCGGGTCGTCGAGCACCTGATCGGAAAGGCCGGTTTCCACCACTTCGCCATGTCGCATGACAATGAGCCGGTGCGCCAGGAGTCTGGCGACGGCCAAATCGTGAGTCACCAGCGCCACGGATAAGTTCAGTTGCCGTACCAGTTGTCGCAGCATATCCAGAAGCTTTGCCTGTACCGAAACGTCCAGGCCGCCCGTCGGCTCATCCATGAATACCAGCCGTGGTGAGGAGACGAGGTTGCGGGCGATCTGTAGACGCTGCTGCATGCCGCCGGAATAGGCTGTGGGGCGATCGTCGATGCGGTCGGTGGTTATTTCTACCCGCGAGAGCCAGTCCAGGGCTGATCTGCGGATATTTCCGTAGTGTCGGCCGCCGCAGGCCATGAGTCGTTCCCCGATATTGCCACCGGCGCTGGCCCGCATCCGCAGGCCGTCACGCGGGTTCTGGTGCACGAATCCCCATTCCGTGCGAAGCAGGCGGCGGCGCACGGCTTCGGACAAGCCGTTGATGTCGTGCAGAACGCCTTCGCCGTCACGGTAGTGGATACTGCCGCTGGAAGGCGGAAATCGCCCGGCCAGCAGATTCAGCAGGGTGCTTTTGCCCGACCCGGATTCGCCCACGATGCCGAGTACTTCGCCGGGCCATAGCTCAAGGCTGATATGGCGGCAGCCCGCCCGATCGCCGTAATAGTGCGAAACGTCCCGCACACTCAGCAGCGCAGGTTCCGCGTCCGGGGCGGTGATATCCATCGGGGCAGGCGCGATGGTGACGGAAGAACGCCGTTCCGTTGCCTGGGCGAACGTCATGGCAGGCTCCTGGCGGTATGGCGCGCGCAGTGATCCGTATCGGAACAGACGAACATGCGCGTCCCGGCGTCATCGGTAATGATTTCGTCGAGGTAGCTGTCCGTTGCGCCGCAGAGCGCGCAGGGCGCGTCCCAGTGCTGTACCGCAAATGGATAGTCTTCAAAGTCCAGGCTTTTCACGCTCGTGTAAGGAGGAATGGCATAAATGCGTTTTTCGCGTCCAGCGCCGAAAAGTTGCAGCGCCGGACATTGATCCATTTTGGGATTGTCGAACTTCGGCAAGGGTGAAGGGCTCATCACATAGCGGTTGTTGACGAGCACGGGGTAGTCGAAGCTCGTGGCGATCTCCCCATGACGGGCGATGTCTTCGTACAGTTTGACATGCATGACGCCGTACTCTTCCAGCGCATGCATGGTGCGCGTTTCCGCTTCGCTCGGCTCCATCCAGCGCAAGGGCTCCGGGATAGGAACCTGATAGACCATGATTTGCCCCTCTCGAAGCGCCTGCTCCGGTATGCGGTGCCGAGTCTGGATAATGCTGGCTTCCGTGGTGATGGTCGTAGTGCGCACCCCGGCGACACGGGCGAAAAAAGCCCGGATGGAGACCGCATTGGTGGTGTCGTCCGATCCCTGGTCGATCACCTTGAAGACATCGTTTTTGCCCAGGACGGCGGCGCTCACCTGGATGCCGCCCGTGCCCCAGCCGTAGGGCATGGGCATTTCCCGCCCGCCGAAAGGAACCTGATAGCCTGGAACGGCAACCGCCTTGAGGAGGGCGCGACGGATCATGCGTTTGCTCTGTTCGTCCAGGTAGGCGAAGTTATACGAAACGGTCTTTGGATTCGCCGTCTTGTCGACGGTGTCAGGCGTTGGGGTCGGCATCATCCCGCTCCTTTTCGGACTGGCTGCGCAGCGCCCGCACAAGCGCCAGATCTGCCTGAAAGTCGACGTAATGCGGCAGCTTCAGGTGTTGCACAAAACCCGAAGCTTCCACGTTGTCGCTGTGATAGAGAACAAACTCCGCGTTTTGCGCCGGGCTGCGCGCTTCTTCGTCGAACTCACTGGAACGCAGGGCGCGATCCACCAGGGCCATGCTGATCGCCTTGCGTTCGTTTTCGCCGAAGGCCAGCCCGTAGCCTCTGGTAAACGACGCGGGTTGCCCTTTGCCGTGGGTGAACTGGTTGACGCTCTCGCATTCCGTCAGGGTGACTTCCCCCACCAGAACCGGGAAACCCAGTTCTTCCGGTGTAAAAAAGACCTCTACTTCGCCCATGCGTATTTCCCCGATAAAGGGATGGGTGGAGCCGAAACCGCGTTGCGTGGAATAGGCCAGGGCGAGGAGAAGCCCTTCGTCCGCGCGGGCCAGATTCTGCAGGCGGATATCACGCCCGACGGGAAAGACCAGCGGTTGCCGGGTGAGGTCGCCCGGAGGAGTGTCCGCGCCGCCCTCCCTCGGCAGCAGACCCTCTTTTTCCAGAAAAGAAAGCACCTTGGGGCAGACGCCGGTGAAGGGGGCTTCGTCCTGCATCGTCTCTTCAGAGGGCGCAGTCGTCGGCACGGACATATCGGCATCGAGCAGCCGGTGCGTGTAATCGAAGGTCGGCCCGAGCACCTGCCCGCCCGGAACATCCTTGTAGGTGGATGAAATGCGGCGGCGGACGGTCATGGAGGCGGTATCCACGGGCTGCGAACTGCCGAAGCGCGGCAACGTGGTGCGATAAGCCCGCAGCAAAAAAACGGCCTCCACCAGATCGCCCCTGGCTTGTTTGATGGCAAGCGCCGCAAGATTGCGGTCGTACAGCGAGCCTTCCGTCATCACCCTGTCTACGGCAAGCGAGAGTTGCTCCCGGATCTGGTCGGTTCCGACTTCCGGCACATCGGTGTCTCCCCGGCGTTTTTCGGCCATCGCACGGTGAGCGTTTCGGATGGCTTTTTCTCCACCCTTGACCGCTACGTACATGCCGCCTCCCTCACGCGGGCCGTTCGGGGAAGAGCCAGCAAACGGGCCTGAGGCGCGCCGGAAGAATCGGTTCCGGTTTCCACGAAAACGACATCCACGCCCAAAGGGTAGGAAGCATGGTTTCTCTCCCAGTCTTCCCAGAACCGGGCCGGCATGCCTGGACTGTGAAAACTTTGCCACTTTCCGCAGTTGCTGCCTTTCACTCCAGGCCCGGTCAGTTCTTGAATGTTTTTATGACATTTGCATTTGCAGAAGTTCGTGTCGATGATCAGTGTTGCGGAACGATCGGGAAAATCCGCCCTGCCCTGATTGAAGGCATCCAGGCGCGGCATGTTTTCGGCCTGGGCGATAAAGGCGAAAGACGCTTCCGACGGATTCTCGACGAAAGGCGACGCGCAGTGAAAGCGCAGATGATGGCGTGCTTCCGGCGTATCGGCGGCGGCATCCAGCCAGAGCTTTGTGTCGTTGTCGCACAAGGTCAACGCCAGGGCCAGCATGCCCTGGGAAAAGCCCGTAACGGGAAGCGGCGACGGTAGCGCGGTCAAGGGAACGGGGATGCCGGGTCTTGAGAGCGCCTCCAGCACCGCGCGAAAAACCGCCTGGGCATCATCAACCGGATTGAATAGGCCCGGTATTGTGGAAGGCGCGTTCATTCGTCCTCCCCCCGCACCATCGTGAAAAAGTCTACTTTGGTGGGGGCCGTTTCTTCCGCGCGTTTTCTCAATTGTTCTTTGCGTCTGGCGACGAGAGGTTCCATGAACAAGCTCGATGATTCCGCCCAATCCTTTTGTTGCAGCAGGGCGTCGAACATGGCGGCAAGCTCCGCATGTCGCGGGCGGTTTCCCTGAACGAAGGCGTATCCTTCCGTAACCGCGCCGCCGCCTTGCGGCTCAAGGCGTACCGTACAACGGGTGATGAGCATTTCGCCCAGGTTGAAACGCTGGCCCGAATTTCCCGCCCGACCTTCCAGCATCACCAGCCCGACTTCAGGACGACGGAGAAAGGTGTAGATAAAAGAATCAGAAAACCTTGCGGCCTCGGCTTCGAGTGTCTCTTCATCTGCAAGGGCCAGAACGGCCATGCAGCTTTGCCGGACATCTTGCGGTTCCTGCGGCGTTCCCGGTGCTGCACCTTGAGCGCGAGTCCCGGCTTTCTGATAAAGCTGTGGCATAACCATCCCGTGTCGATTGATCCATGTTCCGCCGCAGAGTGATGAACACTCGCGCGGGCAACCCGTTCGTCGCAGGAGGATTATTCCGTGGTTTGATGAAAGAAATATTACACGGTCGGCCTGGGCGGGATCGCCAGACTGCCCACGTCAAACGTTCCCTGGAGGCCGGTTAGCCGGTCAGCCGTGAAAAACGCCGGGAGGAGCCTGGAAAATCCATCGACATGGCAAAGGCGGACAACAGGCCGATTGCGGCGGCAACCGCAATGGTCTGCCACGTGAAGGCAACGGACGGAGGCGTGACGGAACAGGGGAGCGCAATGATGACTGCGCCGACGATCACAAGAACGATAGCATACCATTGGTATTCGCTGAGGCGTTTCCAGCTTCGGGTTTGGGGTTCGCCCCGATAGGCTTCTTCGACGAATCGGGCCAATCCGGAAAGCAGTGGATACAGACCGATGATGAGTGTCAGGCGGACATCGAGGCTCCAGAGGCGCAGCAGGATCGGGGCGATGACGAGATTGGCGGCGATGGCGTAAAGGGGCGTGGCATGGATGGGTTTCCCGCCGAAGGAAGTCATGAGGCAGATGCGCGAGGAGGGGTTTATCACGCGCAGGCCGAGATCAGTGTCGACGCTGGGGTCGAGCGGGCGTCCGTGGCAGCAGCCTTGGACGACGCAACGCAGCCGTCCGATCACCATGCTGATGGGCGAGGCTGTTGCATAGGCGGCGAGCAACACGAGGGTGTCGGCCCCGACGAGCGGCGCGAGAAACGTACTGAGCGCGCCGCCGAGCACGGCGCCGTAGTAACCGAAGGGGCGAAGCAGCGTGGGAGAACCTTCGATGAATTGCGCCCAGAGCGCCCCGCCGACGAGCGTGCAGACGCCGGTGATCGCCACGGCGTAAAGCCCGTCCTGCCCGGCAAACATGGCCGCAACCAACACGCCGGCGAATCCGGCGAATCCGGAATAAAGGGCGTGGTTGAAAACGCGGAGCGGGCCGATGCGTCGTGTGCACAGCGAATTGGCAAGGCGCTCGACAACGCGCACACAGGCGCGAAGGAGCCGGGCGCGATTGTAAATGGCAAGGTACGCGAGCGCGGCGGCGACGAGGTCGACGATGGCGTGTTGTCCGGTGGTCAGGCAACTGATCGTGATTGCTGCGGCCCATGTCGGGGCGAGCCAGCGCCAGTGACCGCCGCGTCGGGCCAGTGCGGTCATCGCAATCAACGCCCACAGCACATGAAACGACGGAAATGCGTTGCAGCCTGCGGGCGCATCGAGGGCGCGTTCGAGATGAAGCAGATGCCCCAAAAAGCCGCCGTCCTCGAAGGCGCGCGGAGGCGCGGCGATCGGAAGAAGGAGGTACAGCGGAAAACACACGCACATGGCAATGATTGCCCCATGCATGGCCTCGCGCAACGCCGCGCGCGTGGGCGCGAGAAACGCGGCGAGCGGCACGATCACGTAGGCTGACCCGTAAAAAATCTCCGTCCACACCAGGACGGGCCAGTTTTGTTCAAACGGGAGAAAGATACTGAGGGTGTCCGCATGACTTGCGAATACGCCGGTCACGGTGTAGAGCGCGACCCACGGAATGATGACGAGCACGAAAGCCGACACGCGATCCGCAATGTCTGGCGCGGCGTGGGTGCTCCTGGGGATACGTAAAAACGGTTCGTGCTCGTCTGGCAGCGAGCCGAAGCGGTCTCGGAGATCGGGCCGCTCGAAGCCCCACACGAGGGCGGCGCAACCGGCGATTGCGACGGGCAACACCAGCCAGAAACCGCCGGACGAACCGCTCATGATCGCAGCCCCGGCGCACGCGATGCAAAAGCCCGCATAGATCGGGTGGCGCGTCAGGCGGAAAGGGCCGCGCGTCACGTAGACGGGCGGAGGAAATCCGTTCATCGGCAGGCCGCGCCCGTAGATGCGCAACGCCAGCATGGATGCCACGATCAACGCGATGCCTGCCGCGAGCAGAACCGCACCAAGAGCAGCGTTTTCAAGCGCAGGCGGCGGCAAAAACGCACTCGTGGCGCGCGCCCAGAGCACGAGGGCGACGGGGAGGAGGACGCAAAAAAACACCGCGTAGAGGATTTTTCCGGGAAGGTTGTTTTTCATGTCATTTCCCTGGAAAAATGACGTGCTCGTGGAGCGCATAGCCTTGGCTTGGCGCGCCGTGCGGCGGAATGCCGGGAACGGCGTCATGATGAAGCATGCCTTCGCTCAGCCATTTCGTTTCGTGCAGGTTGAGGATGCTGGAGGGAAATACGCTGACGATTTTTCGTATCGGCCAGAGCACCGTCGATAATATGCGACCCGATTGAATCTCGCGGTGGTTTGTCATTTCCAGCGTAAGCGGGCAAGACCTGACACGCGCGGCGGAGATGTCGGACGGCGCATCGAGCGCGACGCCGTTGAACAGCGTCAGATCGAGCGGATGTTCGCCAAGCCACTTGATCCAGACGAGCGAATCGGTCGTCGAATGAAAACGTCCCCAATACAGATCCTTTATCGGAAGCTGCCAGGGCGCAATGGTGAGCATCAGGTGTTCGGCGTAGCCGGTTCCCATAGTGTGCTGTCCGCGATGCGTGATGGTTGCGCAGGCGCGTGGGGCGAGGCATGTCCAGATGACTTCACCACCCCCGGTCTGGAGAAGCGGGTGTTCAAGCGGGGCGTCCGGAGTCTGCCATCTCGCGGAGATTTTCAGCGGCGCAAAATCAAAGCACAAGCTGCCGTCGCGCCATGCCGGGGCGGTGTAGGCGCGTAGCGAGGTACGTGAGCGCGCCGGAGCGCCGGGCGCTGCTTCCAGCAGGCTGACACACGAGATTTTCAGGCGTTGCCATTTCAGCGTAGCCGCATAGATGATGAACACATCGCCCGCGCTGGATATGCAATCCAGATAAAATTTCGACAGGTGGAAAGGGGCGGCGAGGGGAGTCACGCGAATGTGGGTTTGCCCGTAGCGCGGCAGGACGCCTCAACCGGAAGTCTTGACGATTTCCACGCGGCGATTCTTTGCGCGTCCTTCTTCCGTTCCGTTGTCGGCGATAGGCTTTGTCAGGCCGAAGCCTTTTGCCTCCAGGCGATCCTGCGAAAATCCGCGCGCCAGCATCGCGCCATACACCGAAGAGGCCCGATTCTCGGAGAGTGTCGCGTTGTGCGCGGCTCCGCCCGTATCGTCGGTATGACCTTCGATGCGGATTTTCAGGTCGGGATAGGTTTCGAGCAGTTTGGCGATCTCCTCGACCGTGCCCTGCGATTCCGGACGAATGCTGGCTTTGTCGATATCGAAATTGATATAGAGCGCGATATGCCCCACCTTGTCCAGCGCCTGCTTCATCTCGCTGGCCGAAACGTTGCCGACTGTTTGCTTCATTTCGCCTTTTTGGGTGACGGCGAAGTAGCAACTGGCAGCACTGCAGGTTATGTCAAACCACACTTCCGCATCCTGTTTCCGAATGACATAAATCTGCCGTCCGTCGGTAGTGTCATTAGGACCATAAAGAGAGCGATCCTCCGAACTCAACGCACCGTAAGTCTTAGAGTAATTTGGCTTTCCATCGAAAACCTTGACGCCGCCTGCCGCAGTAATGGCATTTTCGTAATTACGCCGGATAACGAGAACGTCGGGATTGGACGTGCTTTTTCGTTCCTCGTTGTATATTGTGACTTTCAAAGTCTTGCCTTCCACCGGATAAAGGCTTTCACTGCTTACCGGGTAGTAGTAGCGGGTGAAATTCTTGAGACTTGTGTTTTCATTCAGTTTGTTGCCATGTCCTGATACGTATCTATGCCCTTCAGGCGGCGTAAAAAACGGAAACTCGCCGATATCCTTATCCGTCACAGGGATGCTATTGATGTCGAATGCGGGTGCAGCTTCTGCGGCGGGTTCGGGCGCAGGTTGCGGCGGTACGGGTTCTGGCGCAGGGGCGGCTTGTGGCGGTACAGGCTCCGGCGCAGGGGCTGCCTGCTGCGCGAGGCTGGTCTCTGGCGCTGGAGCAGGAGCAGCGGTTGTCTCCGCTTTATTATCATCATTCTTGCCGCAGGCGCTTGCCAGCGCGGCCAGGCTCAATACTGTCAGAAGGCGAAGTTTAGCGTTCATGGGGTATCCTTTTGAGTCACCCCTGCCTGAAGGCAGGGGATTACGACAATGCCAAACCCCTTATGATAAGGGTAACTCTCTTTATTTTCAATCAAGACCGCATGAAGGTAGCGCCTTGGTTTAGCTGTGGTGGAGATAGTCACGAGGGGTTTTATGGGCATTCGTAGGGGCGCGATTTATCGCGCCCAAATTGTGGCGCTCGTGATCGGGATAGGGGGGCGGTCTCTCGACCGCGCCCCTTGTGAAAAATGTTCCAGTCATCGTTATTCACAATGCCCTGCGTGCCCCACAGTTGACTGAACTGAAGGCGTACTACACTGGCTGAAATGGCTAAACAACAAACGGAAAAAGGAGAGCACCTTGAACCTGTCACCCAAAACCGTCAATAAAGCGGTAGAGACCGTAAACATTCTTTCGACCGAAAAACCTTCGGCCTGCGTGCGTTGCATAGCGCCGTGTCCGGGTGATCCTGATGAGTTTTCCTGCGAATTGTTCAAGCTTTCCTGGCAAAGCGGCATCAAGGCATCCCTTCACTTTTGGCCTGTTATGCCTGATAATACTATTGCTCTTCGACCCGTCCGCACATCGATCGCCGGGGTGCACTGAGAAAAAAATGGAGAGGATGTCGAAGAGGGGGATAGGGATTATGAACAGCATTTATGAACCCGGCCATGAAGATTTCGCTGAGGTTCTGGCAGAATGGCTCTTTGAGGTTCTGAAAGCCGCCTCGTTTTAACAAGAGATAGTTGGAAGAACGGAGGCCAACGGATTATTTAGAATCATGACCCGAATCCGAAAAACACTCTTCGCATTATTTTGCAGTATATTCATTATTTGCTCACTAGGCTTTCTAGGGGTTGTGATGGTTGTCTCTATGCTGGATTCCTCTGAAACGGATCCACTATTCATTATGGATCGAAGGTTGGTCTCGTTCAAACAGAAAATCGGTTACAATGAAGCCATTAAAAAAGAAAAACGCGATGGGCTGATCGACATTGATTTTACAAAATTGAAAGCACCTCCGTTTGCTACACAATGGCCGGATGAAAGAGGGTGGTCGGTTAATGAAATCGATCAGATGGGAGGGCATCACTATTTTCATAGTGGAATGAGAGGTATTTATGGCAATGCCTTCATTGAGGCTAAGGTTTTTGAAAATTATGATTCTGCACAAAAAGAATTTTTTTTAACGGCAGGTTCCGCGAGTATATCTGAATTACCTTGGGTAGCCTGTACAAAAAAAATAGGAACTCTATGTGCACGGGATAAAAGAAAACTTTGGGTTTTCTTTGTTTATAAAAATGTAATTATCGAGGTTGAACGAATGGGTAATGAACACGGCCACGATGACTTTGCTGAAGTTCTGTCAGAATGGCTCTTTGAGGCGCTGAAAGCCGCTCCGCGCAGGCCCTTTGTTTCTAACAAGAGATAGTTGGAATAATAGAGGCCAATGGATTATTTAGAATCATGATCCGAATCCGGATGAGTAGCCAATGAACAACTTTGCCCAACGGGTTCCGGAAGGCATCACCGTATTCCTCGACTATTTCAAAATCCATATTTTTTGCCGCTTCACTGGCATCTGGATAAGAAAACAAACAACATCGCCGGGATGGGCTGGACTTTATTATCGGTATTTCTTTTGAGCCCCCTTTAGGTTTGCGGAACAACCCAAAAAGAGAAAGTAGCCGGCGTATCGGCATGACGACCTTCCTGGACTCACGACACCATCGTGCGGCGCTCCATCAACGCCTGTGCGATGGTTCCGATGCCGGTATGTTCGAGTTCTCCGCCTACGGGCACGCCCCGCGACAGGCGGCTGACCGCCAGTCCTCGCGCGGTAAGCAGCGCGGCCAGAGCATGCGCGGTGACCTCCCCCTCGTTCGTGAAATTGGTGGCGAGAATGACTTCCCGCACCTCGCCGTCACTTGCGCGGGCAATCAGACGGTCGAACTCCAGTTCGCGCGGCCCGATACCGTCGAGCGGTGACAGGCGGCCCATCAGCACGTAGTACAGGCCGTCATAAGCCTGCGTCTGTTCGATCATCGCCAGATCTGCCGGGGTTTCGACCACGCACAGCCGGGCAGGGTCGCGGCGCGGGTTGGCGCAGCGCGCGCAGACTTCTTCTTCAGAGAACGCATTGCACCGCGCGCAGTGCCGCAATGCGAGTAGCGCGTGACCAATGGCTTCCGCCAACCTCGATGCGCCTTTGCGGTCGCGCTGCAACAGG
>Ga0099364_10004976_pt1 | contig 19901 bp, 20 predicted proteins | sample TergutTh196P3_FD_73070 | JGI IMG/M metagenome (GOLD analysis project Ga0099364, IMG submission 73070) | Microcerotermes parvus P3 segment gut microbial communities from Pointe-Noire, Republic of the Congo - Th196 P3 | ecosystem: Host-associated > Arthropoda: Insects > Digestive system > Gut ... | reverse complement strand
AGCGTTATGGGTATTTGTCTGTCGAAGATAGGGAGTTAAAATACGAGTATTTATTTTATTATGACCGCACTGTAGAGCCGACCCATAAAGAAATAATTTCCGACAACGAACAGCTTGTGGAAGAAGCCGATAACGCTTTTCCAGCTTATGACTATACCGACAATATTCTTGAAATGTATGAGTTGGGGGATTTTTCAGCCTTAGACGGCGAAGCCCTTTCGGAACATGAAACAGCCCCAACACCCGAATCCCCCGCCCTTTCAACCCATCACGGCTCACTTTCCATTGACATGGGACACTCGGCGGCAATACTGGCTGACGGGACTTTATGGACATGGGGATTTAATGGACACGGACAGCTTGGTAATGTCGAAACGACAAAGGAATAATGGACGTTACCCTACCCAAATTGACGAACGTACATACCTCGGGACGGATAAATCCGTCCCCTACAAGAACCTGCGATTCCCCTTAACCTGTGGTTTAACAAATGATTTATGCAACACGGATTTAACGGATTTTCACGGATTTGGCGGATTCGTTCGGGCGAGGGTTTTTAGTAGTGGTTTGTTGTGGGAATTTGCAGTTTTTCGTAGGGGACGGATTTATCCGTCCCGAGGTTACCTCGCTCTGCGTTAATAGACGTTATCCGACCCGAATTGATAGGACGTTACCCACCCCAAATTGACGAACGTGCGTATCTCGGGACGGATAAATCCGTCCCCTACAAGCAACCACCATTGGAATTTTTTATCTCTACACCGAATAAACTTTCTCAAAGCAGTGCAAGCTCGCACATTAAAATGGGGGTACACACCATGCTAAACGGTCTATGGGGCGGAATGATTATGCTTGCCATTGTTACGGCAATGCTCACTGGCAATATACCACAGCTCACAAGCGCGGCAATCGAGTCGGCAAGGGACGCGGTTACCCTGTGCATAACCATGCTAGGTATTATGTCTATGTGGGCAGGTCTTTTAAAGATAGCAGAAAAAGCGGGGCTAGTGCAAGCTCTGGCGCGAAAATCACGCCCCCTGCTTCGTTATCTTTTCCCCGAGCTAGGGCGCAATCACCCTGCACACGAGCCAATCGCGACAAATTTTATTGCAAATATTCTTGGGCTGGGCTGGGCGGCTACGCCTAGCGGACTTCGTGCAATGAGCATTTTGCAGGAGGAAAACCCGAAAAAAAACACCGCAACGCGCTCGATGCGAATGTTTATGGTAATAAATATGTCTAGCTTGCAGTTGGTGACAATTTCCATTGTTGCGTACCGTATGCAGTACGGCTCTGCCAATCCGTCCGAAATTATCGGGCCGGGGCTTGTCGTCACGGCGGTGACTACGGTTGTTGCGGTTATTTATTGTAAAATACTGGACGGACTAGAGCGGAAATAATTTCTTACATTATAATACGCAATGTCCTCCGCTATTTTTTTTAGCCGCGCCATATCACTGGGAAACTCGCCGCGCTCTACCCATTCGCCCAGCTGTTGTGCCAAAATTCGCCTAAAATACTCATGGCGCGAATAGGAAAGAAAGCTACGCGAATCGGTTAGCATACCTATGAAATTTGCAAGGATTCCGTGGCTTGCCAGTGTGGTCAGGTGCTTTTGTATGCCTGTTTTGCTGTCGTTGAACCACCACGCGCTTCCCCATTGCACTCGCCCGCGAATCCCTCGCCCTGCGAAGCCGCCAGTCATCACGGCGAGCATATCGTCACAGGCAGGGTTTAGCGCGTATAAAATCGTGCGCGGCAGAACGTCACGGCTTTCCAAATCGTCCAAAATCAGCGCGAGCGTTTGCGAAAAGCTGTCGTCCGCGATACAGTCAAAGCCAGTATTTGCGCCTGCGAGCCTTAGCATACGCGAATTGTTGTCGCGCTGTACGCCCATGTGTAGCTGCATCGCCCAGCCGCGCCTGTGGTACTCGCCGCCAAGCCACGAAAACAGCCGCGTTTTGTACGCAGTAGCCTCTTGCGTGGAAATTTCCTCGCCTGCGAGTAGCCTTTTGAACACCTGCGCGGCGGCATTGTCCGTTGTGCGGCAAAAAACAGGCGGCTCTAAGCTATGGTCGGAAATTTTACAGCCCATTTGTGCGAAAAAATCCATACGCGCGGAAAGTGCGGCGAGTAAATCGTGCCAATCGGCGATTTTTATTTTGGCGGCGGCGGATAGTTTTTTGATGTAGTCGGGGAAATCCCTACCCGCTTTTAACACCGTATCGGGGCGAAAGGTGGGTAGAACGGTGGGCAAGCCGTTTTCGTGACGTTGCGAGGCTTCGCACGACAGTTCGCCGAAATTGCCGCGGCGCAGCCGCTCGTGACGTTGTGGGGCTTCGCACGACAGTTCGCCGAAATTGCCGCGGCGCAGCCGCTCGTGACGTTGTGGGGCTTCGCACGACAGTTCGCCGAAATTGCCGCGGCGCAGCCGCTGTAGCCGCTTATGATGTTCCAACGAGTCAATCGGCTCGTCCGTAGTAGCAAGCCATTCCACGCGGCTCTGTCTAAGCAGCCCATGTACGTTAAAATCCTCGCGCTCTATTATTTTGTTGCAATGCTCGAAAATGCGCGGCGCGTTTTCGGCGGTTATTACGCCCTCAAAGCCGAAGTAATTTTTAAGCTCCAAATGCGCCCAGTGAAAAACAGGGCTTCCGATTAAATCCTGCACGGTTGTGCAAAATGCCGCAAATTTTTCACAATCTGGCGCGTCGCCAGTTATATGCGTTTCGGGTACGCCATTGTGCCGCATAAGCCGCCATTTATAGTGGTCGCCGCCTAGCCACAGCTCGGTTATATTGCGAAAACGCGCATTTTCCGCAATCGCTCTAGGTTCGAGATGACAATGATAATCAATTATCGGCAGCTCGCTTATATGCTTGTAAAGCTCCGCCGCCGTATCGTTGTACAGCAAAAAATTCTCGTCCATAAATTTTCTCATGGAAGCCTTGCCCCCATATTTTTCCCGACATATTCCTCTAGGCTCAAAATATTATTTTCGTACATATATATAGAAATTTCCGTGCCGACAAAGGTAATGTGCCACGGCTCGTGAACATAGCCCGTGATATGCGTGGTTTCCGCGCGGTAGCGTACAATAAAGCCGTATTTATGCGCGTTTTCCGCTACCCACCTACCCGCAGGCGACGGCCCCGACGCGTCCAAAAGTCCGCTCGGCCCCCATAGGTCTAGGGCGCGGCCCGTTTGGTGTTCGCTATGGTACGGCCGCGCAACACTGCCGTCACGCCGTCCGCCGTTTTCCCACAGCTCCGACTGCCTAGCCGCCGTGCGGTACGCCGAGGTGGCAGAAATAGCGAAGCCCTCCGCTTGCGCCGTGTCGCGTAATCGGCGGAAAGCCGCGACCACCTCGGGCAGAGCGAGCAGGTGACATTCCTCGTTGTTTACAGGAACAAGCTCGCCAGGCGCGAAATACTCGGGCAAGCGGTACGCAGGCGTGATAAATAGCGGATTGGGCTGTTCGTTTATGCTAATTTGGGAATAAAACGGCACATGCACGGCGGCGTTTACCTGCCATATAATGGTTTCCGTGTCTAGGTCTGGGCGTTCTAGTTGAAATTCTTGGTAGGAGGGTAGGTTTTCGGGGATATAGAAGGGTATTTCGGGGAATGGGGTGGGGGTGGGTGGGGTGGTAATTGGTTCGTTGGTGGTGGGTGTGCCGATAAGTGACCCATTAGCGGACAATCTGTCAATATTTGACATATCAATGGGCAAGCCGTCAATACTCGACACGCCAACGGGCAAGCCGTCAATACCAGACACGTCAACAGGCAATCCGTTAATATTCGACCCATCAACAAGTAATCCGTCAATATTCGACCCACCAACAGGCAAGCCGTCAATATTCGACCCATCAACAGGTAATCCGCTAACAAGCGACCCATCAATATTTGACCCATTAGCAAGCAATCCGTCAATGCCCGACCCCTCAACATGCGACCCATCAGCGGACGGCGTTATCCGCTCGCCCTGCGTATCGGCAGGAAGCTGTAGCCATGCTGTTTCTGTTTCGGATTCTAGGGCTTGGGAATTTGCAATGTGTGTTAAGGGGGCTTCATTTTCTGCCCTTTCCGCCGCGGAGGCTTCAAGCCCTGCCCCTTCCGTTGCGGAGGCTTCAAGCCCTGCCCCTTCCGTTGCGGAGGCTTCAAGCCCTGCCCTTTCCATTGCGGAATCTTCCGTTTCCTGTGAAGCAAAGGCTAGGGGCGCGCCGCCATTTGGTATCTGCGGACGAGTTTCCAACATCATAAATATGGCAAACCCGATAAGCACAGCGGCCACCGCAAGCATAACAAAAATCCCAACCCCTGCTAGGTAGGTAATTAGCGAGGCTTGGCTTTTTGTGTATGTATAGTTTTCTTCTGTGTTTTTGTGCATGGTTTCTCCTCCAAGGTGTTTTTAAAATCCTTTGCTTCCGCCAAGCCCATTATGCCAACAAACTCTAAAAAATGCAATGGGGCGTATTTTGAATTGTTCAAAACACGCCCCATTGCCCTTACGCTTCCGTTATACTCACATGCAGCCTGCCGTTTTCCGCGCTTGCATTTATTCTTACTGGGAAATTGTTCTCGTTTTTGAATTTGAAGTCTAGGTCGCCGTTTTGTGAGGTGGCGGCTTCCTTTCCTTCCTCGGCGTATTTTACTGGCAGTGAGTGGTCGTGCCGTTCAATAATGCTCATTCCTGCGTTCATGGCGGCGTTACATAGGGTCGTAGATACCTGGCAAACTCCGCCGCCGTAGTTTTTTTTCTTTACGCCGTTTGCGTAGATTACGGCTTTTTCGTAGCCGCGTTCCTTGGTGGTCGAGCCGACCGTGTCATTAAACGAAAATACCTCTTGCGGCTGAACGATTTTTCCGTTAATCGAGCGCGAAGCGACCTTGATATTGTTTTCTCTGCCTGCGTCGGAATCCTGGAAATCTGTTTCGTGCGAGCCTAGGCTGTTTTCGGCGGTGGTTGCGGCGTTGTCTGCGGTTGTGCTTGGAATGGGTAAGGCGGGTAATTCGTTGGTTTGTGCCGAATTTTCTGGAATTTGTGGGGCGGGTACTGCACGCCTTGTGCTTGTGCTTGGTTGTTGTCGCGACAATCTGCGTGGGCTTGGTTGTTGGTTTACTCTGCGTGTGTTGCGGTGAACCTCCGCGCCCTGTGTTGCTTCGTTTTCGGATAAATGACTTGCACAGCCTGTTAGTAACAGAACAAGAATAATTAAAAATAGTTTTTTCATACTTTCACCCTTTAAAATTTGTATTTTTACATAGACCTTTTGCAAAATTACAATCACGCAAGAAGTCTAAAAAGCTACTGTTCCTGTAGTTTTTGATAAATATACAAATTTTATTCGGTGATTACAGCCTTTCCAACAAAGCACACAAAAATTCCCACATTCGCCCGACCGAGGAAATGGAAACTCGCTCGTCGGGCGTGTGATAATCGTATGCGTTTGGCCCGATAGAAATTATGTCGGGCACAATGTTTTTTTCGGCAAATTTTGAAATAAATACGCCGCATTCCAAGCCGCCATGCACCGCCGTGGGTACGGCGTCGCGACCAAACAGCTCCTTGTAAACCTCGCTTGCAGTTTTGAGAAGCGGCGAATTTGGGTTATATTGCCATGCAGGGCTACGCTGCGTGAAAACCACCTGCGCGCCGATTAGCTCCGCAAGCGCAAGCAGCTGCGATTCTATTTGCCGCGTAAAAAATTCGGTCGCGCCGCGTAGTAGGCAGGAGATTTTGATATATGATAGGGAGCTGTCAAGGCTTCGGGGCGGTATTCCCACCACGTCACAGTCGGAGGAATGAGGCAACGCCTCCGCTACGCCGATATTGTTTGAAGCTAACGGCAAGCCCTCTATTTCGTTGCTTAGCAGTAACGCTCCGTTGGGAATAAGCAACAGCGCGGAAATGATTTTTTGTGTACATTCCGCCGTCAGTGGGCGGATTTGTGCCGTTGCTGGGGCTTTTTCCTGCGAATCAGCAAAGATTACTTCGATTTTTATGGCAGGTTCAGATGCTCGGAATTGCTCCGCAAAGGTTTTGGCTAGGTTTTTAATGCTTTCGGCGGCTTCCCCCTCGTGTGCTAGGCTGTCAAGGCTTCGAGGCGTTTTTCCCACCACGCTACAGTCGGAAGAAAGGGGCAACGCCCCTTCGCAAAAAATCACCTTGGCGGTGGCTTCACGCGGAATGGCGTTGATTTTCATTCCGCCATTTATTTCCACTATGCGTAGGCTTGGCAGCTCGTTTAAAAATTGCCCCAGAATTTGCAGCGCGTTGGCACGTTCCTTTATATCGCCGCCAGAATGACCGCCCTTTAAGCCGGTTATTTTAATTTCGCAGAAATCGCCTCGCTCCGCCGTTTTTGTATCTGCGAGCAAACTACTATGCGAGATGATATTCCCACCACACTCCGCCGTAGTCAAAAAATCCGCCGTAATCAAAAGCTCCGCTGTTGTTCCTGCCGCACAGCCCATGGTAAAGGTCGCCTCGTCACTGCTGTCTAGGTTGATTATTCGCGTGCCTTTTAGCAAGCCAATGTCGAGGTTTTTCGCGCCGTCCATGCCTGTTTCTTCCTCTGTAGTAAGCACAATTTCCAGCGGCGGGTGCGCGCCGTCCAACAACGCCATGCACATTGCCACGCCGATTCCGTTATCCGCGCCAAGGGTCGTTCCCCGCGCCCTCAGGTAATCGCCGTCCTCGTACACGTCTATAGGTTCACGGGCGAAGTCGTGCCTTGTGTCCGCGTTTTTTTCGCACACCATGTCTAGGTGCGCCTGTAAAATAATGGGCGCGCCGTCGCCCTTAGTGGAAATAATTAGGTTGTTCCACTCGTCCTGCACAACGCTCGCGCCGCGTTCGCGTGCAAAATCGGCGATATAGTCGCTCACTGCCTTTTCGTTGCCCGAACCGCGCGGTATTTTGCATAGCTCCTTGAAATGGTGGATTACTTGGGTCATTTTTTGCCTCCGAGGGTGTGGTTGTTTAAGCTAAAAACAACTATACATTAGTTATAATAAAATACCCTGTTTAAATTTAAAACATTCATTTTCTGGCGAAATAGCTAGCTTCGCGCTTTGTAAATGGGTGTGCACTTTATCAAGACGGCTTCTGTATTCGCTTGTAAAAGCGTTAATTTGTGTAGCTATACCCTTACAATCATCACAAATCCGAACATGCGGAAGATTGTCAATATTGTAATAAACCCTGTATATATTGTAATCCTCGTGAGTTGAAGTAATAAATTCAATTTCTTGACTACTAAAAATAATTTTTTGACTGAAGTCGAATTTTGTTGTTTTCACATCTAAATTTACAACATTTCCATTGTGATTTTCTAGCGTAAAATCATAAGGCTTGCCGCTCTCTCTATCTTTGTTATACCATGTAAAATGAAGTATCTCGCGTTTATGCAATCTTTTTTCAAGATATTCATTTATCAGTTCTTCGCCAGCCCTGCCAATTTTCCTAAAATTAACATTCATTCGTTCAATATCATAGGTTCCAAATTTTTTGATTGGTTGATTCGCTCCAATTTGAGAGGCTATTTCTAATTCCTTGAATGTTGCCAATCCGTTTTGGTTAAGTTTGTTTTCAATAAAATCCTTAATGTCTTTTGTTAGGCTACTATTTACAACCTTTGCACCCTTGGAAACTCGTGTAAGGTCTAAGCCTAAATTGACGATATTTTTATAGTCATTTGACAATTCGTCAAGGAGCAAATACACGACCTGTTCATTTTTTAAGCCAAACCAAAACAAAAACCATCGAATGTTTTTATCTAGGCTTCTTGCTTTTTCGCGTATTGTAGACGTAACAGATACAACGTCCTTACCCCCGCTTTTGATTTTAGGCGCGTTAAATGAACCGTTTGCTCGTTCTATTCTATCAAAATAAGCATCTATATAATCGTAATAATCTTCATAAATGAAAATAGAATCTTCACTTATAACATCTTTGTCAGATAAAAACGTCAGCACGCGTTCTGACAAGCCTATATGCGTTGTATTGCCAGCACTTATGCCTAAATCGGCTTCTGAAAGCATTTTATAACCGATTTTTCTTTCTTCGTGCAATTCAAAAAACATACTAATCCCCCAGAATTTTCATTTTTACAAAGAGGTAATGCAGAATTGCATAGACTGTGTTTACGCTAACAGCATTACCTGCTTGCTTATAGAGTTGCGAATCGCTGGTCTTTGCTTTTTTTGCGTTGAGATAAAAATTATCATTAAATCCTTGTAGGTTAAACGCTTCCTTTGGCGTTATTCTCCTGATGCTTTTTTTTGCGAGTTCTTCTTTGGAAAATTGCCTGCTTGAATATTCAATGGGGTTAGTAGCCCGAATATAATCATCACTAAAATAATTGTCCTGACAGGCTCGGTGCATCTTTGCCATTGTTGCCGTTAAGGGTCTTGCGATTAGCTGGTCTATTTCCGATTTCGATTTGAAATTTTTTGAGCCGTTGGATAGAATAGTAGGTTTTATTATTTCAGATAAATAATATTTCTTATCTACATTTTTTTCCAGAATTTCAAAAGCATATTCATGCTTAACTAGGGAGCTTTTTTCTTTAACGCTATTAAACGAGTCCTTAACTAATTGATTTTCAAATTTAAAGCTATCGCCCAAATTTGTCCTTGACGCAAAAATATAAATCCTGTTCCTGTTTTGAGCAAGGGAAAAATCGCGGGAATTAAAAATATCATAGTAAATATATTTATACCCAGCTTCGTTAATTGCTTGTAAAATTTTTTTTAATGTTTGCCCCTTGTCATGGGTCAATATATTTTTAACATTTTCTAACAAAATAAAATCGGGCTGTTTGGCTTCAATAATTTCCATTATTTTGAAAAACACATTGCCTCGCAAATCCCCAAACCCTTTTTGGTTTCCCATCATGCTAAATGCTTGGCAAGGAAAGCCGCCAGTTAGAAAATTGAAATTAGGTAGGCTTTTAATATTTCCTTCTGTGTTTACAAACGACACAATGTCGCCGATTTCTACTTCATTTTCAGTATTAAAATTTGATTTGTATGTACTAATTGCATTTGCATCTAATTCTGAAAATCCAATATTTTCCGATAGAATATCAAAATCGTTGCATAGTAATTCCAGTGCTTGACGGAACCCTCCAATACCAGAGAACAATTCTAAGTGTTTTATAAGCATTTTATTATTTCACCTCCGATTATTTTCGCTAGCTGTACGGGTACAGCATTGCCTATCTGCATATACCAGCTATTTTGAGGCCCAGTAAAGACGAAATCGTCGGGAAAGGTCTGAATTCTCGCCGCTTCGCGGGGGGAAAGCCCTCTTGCTTGCGTTGGGTGGATATACATATTGCAATCAAATTTCATGTGTGAGGTTATCGTTTTGCACACCTCGTCATATTTTAGTTTAAAGTATTTATCCTTAAAAATATGGTTTCTCGTCTTGTAAGGCATTATATCTGCAATGCTTTGATGCAAGGAATTTTCCCCTTGCGGCAGCCGTGAAAATATTTCTATATCGCGCTTGTTATTATATCTGTTCTTGTGATTATAAAGAAATTTTATTTCTCTATCTCCGTTGATAAATTTATAAAAATCATCGATTTTATATGAAAAATCCGTTTTTGTATAGCCGATTATATTATTTTCAACTGCTGTTCTGTTTTTATTTTCATTTACGCCTAATGGCGGCAAATCAACAATAGCGGATTCCAATGTAAACGGCTTTCGTTTATTTTCATGTATACGTTCAAATAACTTACTTGAATCTACACCTACCCTGTTCCCGATTAAAAATAATCGCTCTCGGTGCTGAGGTATTCCATAATCCTTTGCATTGATTATATCAAACGAAAAATTATACTCTATGCCCAACGCTTTATCAAAATCATCAAGAATTTCCTCTATTTTATTTTTCATTCCTTTTACGTTTTCCATAATAAAAAACCTTGGGCGCGCTTTTTTTAGTATTCCTAAATACGATTTGTAAAGAACATTTCGAGGGTCGTCAATAATACGCTGTCTATTTGCCATAGAAAATCCTTGACACGGAGGCCCGCCGCTTATTAAGTCAATATCATTGAAATATTTTATATATTTATAATCTTCAACAATTGTATTTATATCGCAGATAAAAAAGCAATTTTTATCAATCGCTAAATTTTCAACATACGTATTTGCACAAATAGGGCTTATGTCAGTGGCAAACAATGTTTTAAACCCTGCTTGCTCAAGTCCCAAGCTAAGACCGCCGCAACCCGCGAAAAGGTCTATTGATGTTTTTTGCATTTTGCCCGCCCCCCCATCATAAAATTACATTTCAATTATTGTACCATAACTCCTAAATAAAACAACGATTGCTTATGACAAACACAACCCCCTACACCCCCTCCCACTCAACCCATTTAGCCACAATCTCCGCCAATCTCCCCATATCGCTCAAAACCGCCAGCTCCTCCAAAAACTCACTTCTAAGCGGTTCTTGCAGCTCCATCAGAATATCGAGGTGTAGCTTCTGGAACAGCTTACTATCGCCCAACGCACAGCATTGCAACGCATAAACCAACGCCTCACACGCCCGTACCGTGTCATGGTATTGCAAATAAAGCCGTACCAAAAACATAATGTCGTGCGTGGCTTCTTCCTCGTCCTTGAAAATGCGGCGGATTTTTATGGATTCTAGTATAAACTCCTCGGCTTGGGCGATATTGCCTAGCTCGTTGTGAATCGCCGACATTTCACGTAGACAGCTCATGTAAATGACGTGGTTTTTGCCGGAAATGGCGGACGAAAGCCTGTAGGCTTCCTCGTAGAGGGTTAGGGCTTCCTCGTATTCGTTGGCGTTCTTGTGAATAAATGCCATGCTATGTAGGCTGTTGACGATGTCCTCGGCGGGCGCGTTAATGCGTTGGCGAATATGCAGGGCTTGGGCGTGGAAGCTAAGCGCGGCATCGGGTTTTCCCATTTCGCAGGCGGCAATCGCGCAGTTGTATAGGCTGTCGGCGTATAGGGCGTGGGCCTCGCCCAGCTCGTTGCGGCGAATGTCCTTTGCATCTTTAAGCATACCAAAAGCAGGCTCGTAAGCCCCGAGCCTTATCAGCACGCGGCCCAAGCCGCTTAACCGTTCCGCAAAATCTAAGCCGTTGCCCTCTGTTTCGGAAATTTGCCGCGCGGAATCGGAAAACAATTCGGCGGAACGGTTGTATTCGCCTAGCTCCTCATAAGCGCGAGCCAAATTAAACAGGTCGTCGGCATATTCCTTAGTCCACATATTTTTGTTATGCCAATGCTCGCGGAGCAGGACTTCCCCTATTTGCACGGCGGAAAAGAAGTCATGCTCGTTATATTTTTCCGCCAAATTTTTGCGAAGATAGTCGATTTTTGTCATTATAGCATAGACAAAGCCATATTTATCATGTTTGTGAACGAGGTTTCCCGCTCTGCCGCACTCATGGATTCCTCGCGTTTAAAGCATTTGTCGGAAATAGTGCATATGCAAAGCGCGTTTTTGCCTGCGCGTGCGGCGTTTGTGTACAATGCCGCCGCTTCCATTTCCACAGCGAGTACGCCCATGCGTAGCCACGAGTTTAGCCCGAGGCTGTCGTCACTGTAAAAAACATCGGACGTAAGCAAATTGCCCGCATGTAATTTTACGCCCAAAACCTTTGCGGCTTCGGCGGCCTTTTGCATTAGGCTAAAGGAAGCGGTCGGCGCGAATTTGCCAGGGCAGCGCGCGACAGCATCGGGGAAATTGGACTCCGTACACGCGCCCACGCCCATTACAATATCGCCAAGCTCCAGCTCCATGCTAATTGAACCCGCCGAGCCGATTCTGATAATATTTTCCACCTTATAGAAATTAAATAGCTCATAGGAATAAATTCCCATGGAAGGACAGCCCATTCCGCTTCCCATTACAGAAATGGGGCTGCCGTTGTACGTGCCTGTGTAGCCCAGCATACCTCGTACCTCGTTGACTTTTTTCGGCGTTTCGAGGAAATTTTCCGCGATAAATTTCGCGCGAAGCGGGTCGCCAGGCATTAAAACTGTTTTTGCAAACGCCTTGGACGGCGCGTTTATATGCGGTGTAGGAATGGAAATTGACATGGTTGGTTGCTCCTTTCGAGGTTTGGTTTAGTATAGCATATAATTTTAGGATTATAAAGAAAATTAACGGAGTGTGGATTTTTTTTGAATAAACGCGAGAAAGAATCCGCGAGAATCCGCTAAATCCGCGAAAATCCGCGTTCCATGCCTTTTCTTTAAAAATACTTTACATAAGCCCCCTCTATTGTTTATATTATTTACTGGAAAAAGATAATGTAAATTCGCACGCGGAAAATCGCCGAAGGCGAATCAAAGGGGAGGCAACAAATGAGTACAGATTACATTATTTTTGCGGATTCTACCACAGACCTGCCTGCACAAATGGCGGAAAGCCTAGGCGTTCACCTGCTTCCGTATATTTTTACGCTGGACGGCAGGGATTACTACGATTATCACGATTACCGCGATTTGCCTATCAAGGACTTTTACAACGCACTGCGCGGCGGCAAAATGTCAACAACCACGCTGATTACCGTACACCGCTTTATGGAAGCGTGGCGGCCGTTTTTGGAAGCAGGCAAGGATATTTTGTACATGAGCCTATCGTCTATGCTGAGCAAAACCTACGACCAGAGCGTGCTTGCGGCGCGGGAAGCCATGGAAGCCTACCCCGACCGCAGGGTAATCACCATAGATACAAAAAGCGCGTCCTTGGGGCAGGGCTGTTTGGCGGTCAAGGCCGCGGGCGCGAAAGCGGACGGCAAAACGCTGGAAGAAACAGCCATTTTCATAGAGCAAACAATCAGCAAGCTGCATGTATGGGTCATGGCGGACGATTTGCACCATTTAAAGCGCGGCGGCAGAATTTCGGGCGCGAAAGCGGCACTCGGCACTATGCTAAACGTCAAGCCGATTTTAAACATAATAAAGGACGGCAGACTCGTGCCAGTGGGCAAGGTTCGTGGGCGTAACAAGGCTATGTCGTACTTCCTAGAGCGTATGGACGAGTACGAAATCGTACAAAACGAAACGATTTATATCGCCCATAGCGACGATATAGAGCTTGCACATTCTTTGCGTGACATGGTTATACAAAAATACGGCAACACGGACATTATAATAAACAACGTCGGCCCAGTGATAGGAACGCATACAGGGCCTGGGACGGTGGGGGTCATGTTTATTGGGAATGATAGGAAAATAGAGGGGGATATTTAGGCGTATGCTAAACGCACGTTGGCAAGACCCTGTTTCACTGGCGGCACTGGAAGAATCTAAGAGAATGGAAGAAAATCCAGAGCTGTATAAGCGTTATAAAAACGCCGATGAGCTTTTTGCGGCTTTAGATAGTGACGAGAATTGTAGTGTTTGAATAGTCTTTGCGTAGGGGACGGACTTGTCCGTCCCGAGATTACCTCGCCCTGCTTTAATGGACGTTGCCTTCCCCGAATTGACGAACGTGCGTACCTCGGGACGGATAAATCCGTCCCCTACAAGAACCGTGCAAAGAACCCTACAAATTCGGTTTTAAAATGCGATTAAACGCGGATTTAACGGATTTACGCAGATTTACGCGGATTCGTTCGTTGTAAGCTCCACGAAAATCCGACAAGTCCGACAAAATCCGCATAACCCGCGAAAATCCGTGTTTAATTCCCACATTTCAGCTTCGTACGCTTGTCGTGACACCCCCCCCCATGGAAATACTTTACACAAGCCGTTTTATTGTTTATATTATCTCTGACGTGATTGTGGTGGCATGAATTGATAAAGGGAGGCAGGGAATGAAAAAATACACCTTTTCGGTACTAATTGAAAAAGACGAGGACGGAAATGGATTTATTGCTACTGTGCCAGAGTTAAAGGGCTGTCATACCCAAGGTAATACCATAACCGAGCTTGTTGCAAATGCTAAGGAAGCCATTGAATTGTGTCTTGAGGTTGCAACAAACGACAATCTGATAAATTACGCAGAGAAATTTAATATAGCATAAGGTCGCACACGAAAAATCGCCGAAGGCGAATCAAGAGGGGAGTTCCCAAAATGGGTGCAGAATTTATAGTTTTTGCGGATTCTACTGTAGACCTGCCGCCGCAAATGGCGGAGGGCTTAGACATTCAGTTGATGCCATACATCTTTACGCTAGACGGCAGGGAGTATTACGACCACCACGATTACCGCGACATGCCTATCAAGGACTTTTACGACGCATTGCGCGGCGGCAAAACGGCTACTACTACGCAGGTTACAATCCACCGCTTTATGGAAGCGTGGCGGCCGTTTTTGGAAGCGGGCAAGGATGTTTTGTACATGAGTCTGTCGTCTATGCTAAGCAAGACCCACGACCAGAGCGTGCTTGCGGCGAGAGAAGCCATGGAAGCCTACCCGAGCCGAAAGGTAATTGCCATAGACACAAAAAGCGCGTCCTTGGGGCAGGGGTGCTTGGCAATCAAGGCCGCACATTCAAAAAAGGACGGCAAGAGCATAGAAGAAACAGCCGCCTTTATCGAGGAAACGATAAGCAGACTGCATGTATGGGTCATGGCGGACGATTTGCACCATCTAAAGCGCGGCGGCAGGATTTCGGGCGCGAAGGCGGTCGTGGGAACAATGCTAAACGTCAAGCCGATTTTGAACATAATAAAAAACGGCAGACTTGTGCCTGTGGGCAAGGTTCGCGGACGTAATAAGGCAATCGCCCACCTGCTGGAACGCATGGAGGAATACCAGTTTGTAAAAAACGAAACGCTTTTTATCGCGCATAGTGACGATATAGAGCTTGCGGAGCAAATGCGTGAGCTTATTGTCCAAAAATACGGCGATAAGGACTTTGTCATAAACAATATAGGGCCGGTAATAGGGGCGCATACAGGCCCGGGGACGGTCGCTGTGATGTTTGTCGGTAACGATAATAAAATAGAAATTGAGGACATTTAAATGGCTATTAAAATACGGAACGCAATTTTGCACATACTAAGAAATGACGGCCCAGAGTCGGTATTTTCGGGCGCGGAGCTAGATATAGACAGCGAAATATGCGAAGCATTTATTCAAAAGCACGTAAAAAAGCTAATAAACAACTCCGCGGTAAGAACGGCGCATTTTAAGCCCGATGCGGAGCTTTACGGCGTATTGTGCGAATACCAAAACGGCGACAAGTTTTTTAAGGAAACGTCGCTGATTATTGCACAAAAAATGGACGCGCTTATGCAGAAATACAAGGCAATACCGCCCTGCGATATGCTTATTGCAAGGGTTGGCTACACGTCTAGGGGCAAATACGCCGAATATGTCGCAGTGCTGTTGCTCCACTATATGGAAGTATATTCCCATAAATCAAAGGGCGCGGACAACCAACTGAAAACGTGTAACGCCCTGCCGTTTAACACTGGAAAGGTGGAATATGCGGCGTTGATTGCCCTAGAAGGCTCTATGTTGCCTATTAACCTTACGGAAGAACCAGAAACCATAGAGGGAAGCAGCGTTATGTACTTTTCGGAGCTTTTTCTCGACTGCGAAACCTCGCCGTCCGAAAAAGAGCAGGCTGTGCTAATCAACGAGGTAACCACGGAATTTGTCGAGGAATATTTCAACAAAGACCCAAAGGTGTCCGCGCGAATTAAGACGGCTATGTTGGAGGAAACGGAAGAAACGGACGTGCTTTCCTTGGACAATGCGGCGAGCAAGGCACTGGACGAGGAAATGAAAACGCAGTATATAAATACCCTGCGTGAGGCGGGCGTACGCGAGGATATAGCCATAGGCGAGCGCGTGGTAAAACAGCAGTTTGCCACCCACAAAATAAAAGCCGAAAACGGCGTAGAAATACGCTTCCCTGCCGAATTGGCCGCCATAGAGGACGACTTGGAAATAACAACACATGAGGACGGTACGGTGACGGTGTTGTTTAAGAATTTAAGATTGGTTTAAAGGCATGGAACGCGGATTTTCGCGGATTTGGCGGATTTTCGCGGATTCTTTCTTGCGATAACAAACAACAACGGAACGCGGGTTTATGCCACGCTCCCTCTGTGCCTCTGTGCCTCTGTGTGAAAATCTTTTTGACAAATAATGAACATAGGTAAGGCGTATAACTTCCATTTCTTCAGTTGAAAGATTTTTTCACACAGAGGCACAGAGGCACAGAGGGAGCGAGGCATAGCAGACGATAAGATGTGGATTTAAAGGCTTCAAGGGCTTCACACGGATTTAACGGATTTAACGGATTTTCACGGATTTCGCAGATTGGCTCGTGGAAAAATCCACGAAAATCCACTAAGCCCGATAAAATCCGCGAAAATCTGCGTAAATCCGTTAAATCCGCGTTCCATAAATACTTGCGTAAATCCACGTAAATCCACCAAATAAAGGTGATTTTTTGAAAATTATATCAGTTTTTGGGACAAGGCCAGAAGCGGTAAAGATGTTGCCTGTGCTTTTGGAGATGAAAAAGCGCGCACAAATTGAATCACTTGTTTGTGTTACCGCACAGCACCGCGAATTGTTGGACGGCGTACTTGCGCCGTTTGGCATTGTGCCTGATTTTGACTTGAACCTAATGACGGCGGGGCAAACGCTTACGGATATAACCACTCGCGCCTTGCGAGGGCTAGAGCCTATTTTCAAGGAGCAAGCCCCCGATGTTTTGCTTGTGCAGGGCGATACCGCTACGGTGTTTGCGGCCTCGCTTGCGGCGTTTTATTGCGACAGGCGAATAAAAATCGGGCATATCGAGGCAGGCCTGCGTTCGTTCGACAAGTTTCAGCCGTACCCAGAGGAAATCAACCGCAGGCTGACTACGGTACTTGCGGATTTTCATTTCGCGCCGACACAGCTTTCACGCGAAAACCTGCTAAAAGAGGGCGTTCCCGACTCCTCGGTGTTTGTCACGGGCAACACAGTAATAGACATGATTCGCCATACCCGCAGGGGGCAGGGCTTTAATAACCCTGCCTTGGAAAAGGTAGATTTTTCCAAGCGTGTAATCCTAATGACCGCACACCGCAGGGAAAATTGGGGCAAGCCGCTAGAGGACATTTGCAACGCCGTAAAGCGCGTGGTGTTGGATTTTCCCGATGTGCAGCTTGTGTGGGCGGTACACCCAGGCAGGGCGGTGACAGAGCCGTCACAGCGGATTTTGGGCGGCGTGGAGCGTGTTTTATTGACAGAGCCGTTGGATATTTTTGACATGCACAATTTAATGAGCCGTGCGTATTTATTGCTTACGGATTCGGGCGGACTGCAAGAGGAATCGCCCTCGTTTGATTTGCCTACAATTGTTCTGCGTGAGGTAACCGAACGCCCCGAGGGCTTAGAAGCAGGTACAATGAGCCTAGGCGGCGTAAGCGAGCTGTCGGTTTACAACGAAGCACGGCGATTATTGACAGACGAAGCCGCGTATAAAAAAATGGCGGCGGCGGAAAATCCGTACGGTGACGGTATGGCGAGCAAGAGAATCATAGATATTTTAGGAGAGTGCTAAATGCTATCAATCAAGTGGTTTAAGGGAAACGAGGACGATTTGTCCGATGCCTTTGCGGTAAGGCGCGAGGTTTTTATAAACGAGCAAAAAATATCGCCCGAGAATGAGTTTACAGGCGACGACGTGGATTGTATCCATATAGTCATGTATGACGGCGAACAGCCCATAGCAACTGGGCGCGTATTGCTCGGCGACAACGATTTTAAAATCGGGCGTGTCGCAACGATTGCGGCGTACCGTGGGCGCGGCATAGCCACAAATATTGTGCAGTCGCTGATTGGCGCATGTAACGCCATGGGCGGCAGCCGTCAGTACGTCCACGCCCAAACCGCGGCAAAGGCTTTTTACGAAAAGCTAGGCTTTGCCGTTTGCGGCGAGGAATGTGAAATAGCAGGCGTTAAGCATGTGGAAATGGAGCGGTTTGGCGGCGCGGGTAAATGCTGTGGCAGTGGGGGGCATTGTGGGGGGTGTAGGTAGGAACAAAAGGTTGCTTTTGGCGGTGCTTTGTATAGTCATTACGCTTTCTTTTGTTTATAATCACATAAGCAATGGGCGAGCGAGGGTTGCTCCCGAAAATCGCTTTAATGTCAGTGAAATGATTGCTAACGCGCAGGAACGGAATGACATTGAAACGCTTCAAGAGCTAATGCCTTGGCTGGATATTATTTCCGCAAGGTGGAAGTACATTGTATTTGACAATAATTACGGCGTGCCTGCCCCAAGTGATGTATTTGCTATGGGGTTATTGACGTTGGACAGCGATTATTTGCAGGAGCTAGAAAAATATCATTGGTATGCAGATTTAGGCAGGGAAATTCCAAGCTCATTTTTAACAGACGAAATGGCGGACTACGCCCTGTATACCTCGCAGGAGTACAAAAATAGCTATATGCCCTTATTTTCAAGGAAAAATCTTGATTTTTATATTGATTTTGAGAAGGAAATAGTGTGGTTTGAGTTATCGGGCTACGAAAACCGCCGCACAAGCCCCGAAGCAGACAGTAATCCATGGGTCGGTAGCTATTCCTTTTATGAATTTATTGAATCGCAGTGGGGTTCAAGCATAAATATGCAGTATGATATTATTATTTATGAAACTGGCGGTGAATACCACGCAGATTTGATTATAGACGGTTTTCAAACCATGCTACGAGCGAAAGCCATAATACAAGGGAATAATGAAGCAATTGACCTTGTTTTTGACTCGTATTCTTCGGACAATCTGCATGAGTGGTTTAATGCAGGGGATATACTTTTAACATTTACAAGAGATTATGAGGGAATTATAACTACATGGGGAAAGCTCCAGCCAATTATTGCCGAAAACGAGAAAGCAGGGGTATATTTTGAATAACAAAATAGTGGAGCGATTCCAACTATTAAACGGCGAAACTCTCGTAGTGTCCTTTACGCACGACAGAACGCTTATTGGCGACACTTATACGGACATAGCCGTACATGAGCCAAGTCAACTGCCGATACGCTTAAAAAACGAATGCTCGGAAACGACATTAAGGGATTGGATTGAACGGCGCAGCGTTCCAGTAAACAGGCATCACATGGAAGCCATGCTCGGCGCGTTAAATCTCGAAAGGCCGTTTGACATCATGCGTTATTCCCACGCCTTGAGCCTAAATGATACATTCTGGATTAAGGAAGAACGCGAAAATGTAACCTTCGGCGAAATAAATTTGTATGAAAATAAATTTGACGAGGCTCTCGGGTGGATTGCGTTTACAGGGCTTCCGAGCGATATATCGCGAAATTTGGCGACACCCGAGCTTACGACTGCGGGTATGCTACCCAAGTTTTGGCAAAGGCTCGGCTTTAATGACATTGTAATGGTAAAGGGCGGTACTAGCGAATTTTCAAATGCGGGCTTCGAGCCGTATCGTGAGGTTGCCGCGCATATAATAGCGGACAGGCTAGACATAAAAACAATTCCGTATCATTTGCAAAGGGTCAGCGGCAAGGTGGCTTCGGTGTCGTCACTGTTTACATCTAAGGAATCGGGGCTTATGACTGGTCGCGAGTATTTGGACTTTAAATACCCGAGTATCAATACACGCCATTTAGGCGATTTATTTTTGGCTGTAAAAAATGAAAACTTGGACATAAAGCCTTTTTATGAAATGTGCTTTTTGGATTACATTATAGAAAATTTTGACAGGCATTTAAGCAACTGGGGCTTTATGGTAGACAACCGCACACAGGAAATACAGGGCTTTGCCCCTATTTGGGACAATGGCATGTCGTTGGAATATGACAAGCCAAGCGATATGCGTGAAAAATTCGATTTTGCGAGCTTTGGCATAAGATATGACTTTGTAAAGGACTGCGACTATACCCACGAGCTTCAAGCCAAAACAAACAAGCT